>ENA-ORDC01000110-ORDC01000110.1-marine-metagenome-genome-assembly--contig:-NODE-110-length-91544-cov-13.464135_pt1 | contig 91544 bp, 82 predicted proteins | sample MGYA00237783_ERZ508515 | MGnify/ENA primary metagenome ERZ508515 (study PRJEB26186, sample SAMN06268792) | marine metagenome | isolation source: Eden Landing Ponds, San Francisco, CA, USA | place...
GGGCGGCCGGATGAGTGGGTTCGGATGACGACGCTGGCGGAGGCGGATCCGACCGAGGTGGATATGCGGACGGTGGTTCTGGTTGGGAATTCCCGGGGGCGGTATGTGCGTCATGGGGGTGAGTGGTTTGTTTACAGTCCCCGGGATTATGTTTAGCGCCTCGAAGGACGGGCTCCGGGGAGCTCTGAACGGGAATCGCTGTAAATACGTCCGTGTACGCTGCTCTTCCGCCATCCATGGCTCCAGAGCTTCCCGTTCAGAGCTCCCCGGAGCCCGTCTGATACGCCTCGATAACCTTTAGCGCCTGTTCCAGCCATTGTGTGACTTCTTCCGGGGACTGGAAGGAGTGGGTGGCCGGAGGCAGGGAGGGGCGGTCGATGATGATGACCGGGATGCCGGCCTCGCGGGCGGCGTCGAGTTTGGGGTGGGCGGCCTGGCCGCCGGAGTTCTTGGTGATGAGGGCGGCGACGTTGTGGTCGCTGATGAGGCGGCGTTCGTCCTCGAGGTGGTAGGGGCCGCGGTCTTCAATCAGGGTCCAGTCCGGAAACGCGGGCTCGGGGTCCGGAGGATCGACGCAGCGCACGAGCAGATGGCGGTCGGGGATGCCCTCAAAGGCCGGGAGGCTGGTGCGGCCGGTGGTGAGCCAGAGGGTGTCACCCGCCGCGGTCAGTCCGGTGGCTTTGCGGGCCGCTTCGTGGAGGTCGGGTACCGGGTACCAGTCGTCGCCGGACTGGGGCGCCCAGGGTTCGCGTTCGAGCCGGCCCAGAGGCAGGTCGAGCTCCTGGCAGGCGATGGCGGCGTTGTGGGACATCTCGGCGGCGAACGGGTGGGTGGCGTCCACCACGGCGGCGATGTCGTGGTCCATGAGCCACTGTTTGAGACCCTCGATGCCGCCGAAGCCGCCCCGGCGCGTGGGCAGGGCCGGTGGCAGGGGGCGGCGGGTACGGCCCGCGAGTGAGTAGGTGGGTTCCAGCTCGGGTTTTTCCAGGAGCTGTTCCGCCAGTGTCATGGCGTCGCGGGTGCCGCCGAGGATCAGGATGCGAAAGGCCATGGTTGGTTGCCGGAGTCGGGAAATGGATGAAAAACGGGATTATACAGCGAGCGCGGAGAACACGTCTTGTGGCGAGCCGGGAACGCAACGCTGGCTGAGCGTTGTGGGGCTGTCCGAGGCTGGCTGGGACGCGCTGGGTGAGGCGGCCCGGGCGGCGGTAACCGGGGCGGAATTCGTGATCGGGGGCCAGCGCCATCTGGATCACCTGCCGGCCATTTCAGGCCAGCAGCGGGAAGCCTGGCCGTCGCCGTTCAGTGAGGGCATTGAACGGATACGCCAGTGGCAGGGGCGGCCGGTCTGTGTGCTCGCCAGTGGTGACCCGTTCTGGTACGGAGTGGGGGCGACGCTGGCGCGCACTTTCCCGCCGGAGGTGATGGCCTGCCATCCGGGGCCGTCCGCCTTTTCGCTGGCGGCCGCGCGCCTGGGGTGGCCGCTGCAGTCGGTTCACTGTCACTCGCTGGTGGCGCGGGATCCGGACCGGTTGCGGATGGCGCTTGCGCCCGATCGGCGGCTGCTGGTGCTCAGCAGTGATGAACAGAGCCCGGCGGTGGTCTGTCGGCTGCTCACGGACAGTGGTTACGGCGTCAGCCGGGTGACAGTACTCGAGGCCTTGGGTGGGCCGGAGGAACGGATACTTGAGACCACGGCGCAGCAAGGTCTGGCGCAGGCGCCTGCCCGCCTGAATACCCTGGCTATCGAATGCCGGCTCGCCGAAGGGGCAACGCCGGTCTCCAGGGTGCCGGGGCGGGCCAATGGGGCCTTCCTGCAGGACGGCCAGATCTCGCAGCCGGAGATCCGGGCGGTGGTCATGGCGCAACTGGCGCCCCAGGGCGGGGAGCATCTCTGGGATCTGGGCGCCGGTTCCGGCGCGGTGGCCGTGGAATGGCTCCTGGCGGACCCGGCCAACAGGGCGACCGCGGTTGAACGGCGCCCGGAGCGGCTGGCAAACGTTCGGGAGAATGCGCGCCTGCATGGCGTGGGCCACCTGGAGACCCGGGAGGGAGATCTCCTTGGGGCGATGCCCGCGCTGGCGCAACCGGACGCAGTCTTCATCGGGGGCGGTGCCAGTGGGGAGGGCGTGATTGATGCCGCCTGGTCCGCTTTGGCAGCTGGGGGCCGCTGTGTGGCGACGGCGGTAACCCTTGAAGGCGAAGCCGCGCTGATGGCGGCCCGGGAGCGGTTCGGCGGGCAACTGACACGCCTCTCGGTGGACCGCACGGAGCCGCTGGGGCGGTTCAATGGCTGGCAGTCGGACCGGCCGATCACGATCTGGTTCATCACCAAACCATCACAGGCAGGGGAAGGAAGAGCATGACGGTACACTTCATCGGGGCCGGCCCGGGTGCCCCGGATCTGATCACGCTGCGGGCAAGGGACCGCATCGCCGCCTGCCCGGTCTGCCTCTACGCGGGTTCGATCATCCCGGAGGAAGTGCTCGCCCATGCGCCGGAGGACGCGCGGCTGGTCAATACAGCCTCCATGTCGCTGGATGACATCATCGGCGAAATCCAGAAAGCCCACAACGAGGGTCTGGACGTGGCCCGCCTCCACTCCGGGGACCTGGCCATCTACTCGGCGGTGGCGGAGCAGCTGCGCCGGCTGCGGGAGCTGGCCATTCCGTACGAGCTGACCCCCGGCGTCCCCGCCTTTTCAGCGGCGGCGGCCGTACTGGGCCAGGAGCTGACCATGCCCGGTGTCGCCCAGAGCCTGGTGCTCACACGGACCCAGGGGCGCGCCTCCTCCATGCCGGAAGGCGAAACCCTGGAGGCCTATGCGGCCACCGGTACCACCCTGGCCATTCATCTGTCGCTGCACACGCTGGATTCGGTGGTGCAACGGCTGACCCCCTTTTACGGCGCCGCCTGCCCGGCGGCGGTGGTCTTCCGCGCCAGCCGGCCGGATGAGCAGGTGCTGCGGGCGCCGCTCGGGCGGCTGGCGGAGGATCTTGAGCGCATCCCGGAGAAGCGTTCAGCGATCATCCTTGTGGGTCCGGCGCTCGGGGAGACGGATTTCTGCAACAGTGCCCTCTACGACCCGGCCCATCATCGCCTGTTCCGGGATGCCTGAGCCACGCGTACCAGGGACTGGACCAGGGGTTCGTCACCGGGGCTGTTCAGTGCTGCTGTACTGACCAGGGCGCGCAGCGTATCCGGGACCTCTTCCGGCAGCAGGCCGCTTGCGATCCGGTGGCCTTCCTCCTCGGGCAGGGCCCGGTCGTCGAGCACCAGGTCGTAGCGCCCCTCCCGGGCGACCAGCACCACGGGTGCCCTGCCGGGATGGGCGCAGCCCTTGGGGCATCCGGAAACGTGGACCAGATTACGCCCGTCGAAGAGTTCCGGCACCTGTTCAGCCCAGTCCAGGGCATCCCGGCGTGTTGCGGTGCTGCCCGAGGCACAGCCCGGCATTCCGGGGCAGGCAATGGCCGAGAGTCGGGGATCGCCCGGGGTATGGATCAGTTCCGGCGCTTCCGCAAGGCCGGGATTGGTGACCGGGCCATGGGGCATGATCAGGCATCGCTGGGGCGTGATCCTCAGTGTGCTGTTATGCACTTCCAGCTGTTCCGCGATCAGCCTGGCGCTGTTGGTACCCAGGCACCCGAGGGCGACACCCAGAACCGTGCCGGCCCTGGTCCGGCCGGGTTCCGGAGCCGGTGGATGGTCCGCCGTAACGCCACCGGGCCGGCTGAGATCACGCAGCCCCGCGAAGGGCGAACTGCCGGAGGCATCAATGAGCTGCCGCATCCGCCTTGCCGGCGTGATCAGTCGCTGGCGCTCTTCGAGGAAGATCAGGGCCAGCTCGACCAGGACATCCACCACCTGCGATGGCTTACAGTTGCCCAGGCTTTGAGCCGTGGCGGAGGTGCCGGCCAGGCCGATGCAGTAACGGGTGCCTTCCGGCGTTGAAACCGCATCCGCTCGGATATCCCCGTCCGCATCAGCCAGATGGGTCAGCCCTCCGCCGTTGAAAACGAAGCGGAACTTGGGCGGCAACGCCCGGAAACGGTCATCGCTGATGAGCCTCTGATCGAGAGCACGGGCTTGAGGGGCAGGGTCGATCAGGGCCTGTGGATCCAGGTCCGCAGCGGCACTGCACTGGATGTTGCGGACCGCTTCGGACGCCGCTGGTTCAACCGCCAGGCCAGCATCCACCAGTGTTGCTGTCAGCTCGGCCTCGGCCTCCTCGGCGAGGCCCCGAAGCTGCAGGTTGCCCCTGCCGGTGATCTCGATCAGGCCGGATCCGTGCTCATCCGCCAGCGCCGCCACCCGCCTGAGACCTGATGGTGTCAGGCGGCCATCGATCAGCCGGATCCTCGACAGGAGCCCGTCGCCGCTGGCCATCGGGTTGCCGGCGGAAGGGCAGGCGCCACGGCGGTAGTGATCCGGAATGGGCATGATAAAGGTGTTGGGTTGTGTACGAAGGCTCAGGATAGGCCCGAAAGGCGGTGAAAAGAAAGACCGCCGCAGTTGCGGCGGTCGTCCCCCGGGTTACCGGGCGCGCTGGCGTCGGCCCAGACCCAGGCCCAGAAGCCCCAGACCCATCAGGCCAAGCGTGGCGGGTTCCGGAACCTGCGCTACCCGGCGGGCGTACAGGCTCAGGTTGGACAGGGCGGATCCGCCTTCCACAAGAGCGCTGGGGTCGGGGCCATTATTGCCGCCCTCGTTCGCCCAGGGGATGAAGAAGGTGCCGCTGAGTGTGCTGAACCTCTGGGTATCATCGAAGTAATAGGCTGCCCAGCCGGGATTATTCGAGGCCTTGGTGACCACAAAGAAGCTGGCCCAGTTACTGAAATCGCCGGAGTAGGACCAGTTCCCCTGGTTCTGGCCAATGTCCGCGCTGAGGGCACCGGAAGTGCCTTCCTCCTTCTTGGCGATGAAATCCCAGCTGTCGCCGTTCCAGGTCAGTGGTGCGCTGTTCGGCAGCAGCTGGCTGGGGTTGCCCCCGTAGGCGCCAAAACAGTTTGTGGCATCGGCGTTGTTGGCGGTTACGTTGCCTGTGCTGATGATGTAGGCACCGCCACTGCTGCAGCTGTGAGCATCATTGAGACCGGTGCCGCTGTCGAAGGTGTAGGGTGCCGCCATGGCGGCTGCAGGCAGCAGCAGAAAACCCATGACAAGGGCACGTGATGAATGGGGTATGGATGTGGGCTTTTGCATGGCTCTGACTCCCTGAATCCCTGCCGGGATGGCAGATCGGACAGAGAGAGGAATGCATGAAGCGTGCACAGAGGCTCTTTCATCTGCGCAATCATGCAGATGGTCATGCGCCAGCCATCTACGAGACGGCCAATGTGTAAAAAAATCTGACAGATAGGGCCAGCCGGGCTCCCGGCTAGAGTTTCTGGGCCGGCTCGGGCACTTCGCGGATCCGGCCATGCTCATCGATGGCCACGCTCACGAACTGCGCCTCGGTTACCTTGCGCGCATGCTGCTCGGTCTGGTCACGGGTCCATACCTCCACCCGTATCTTCATGGAGCTCCGGCCAATGTCCTCCAGGTGGGTGTAGAAGGCCACCTCGGCGCCAAGTCGCACGGGCGACAGGAACTCCATGCCTTCCATGGCGACGGTTGCGGTCCGGCCGCGCGCCAGTCGGCCGGCTGCGGTGGCGCTGGCCAGATCCATCTTGTTGACCAGCCAGCCGGCGTAGATATCGCCGTTATTGTTGGTGTCGGAGGCCATGGTGACCAGCTGCAGCGTCAGTTCACCACGGGGTTGGGGTTTGTCGGGTTGTGTTTTCATGGGTATCTGTCCGATGCTTCAGTCAGGATGCGTTGCGGGCCAGTATAGCCCCATCAGCGGCATTTGCGATGTGGCTTGAGGCGTGGCCTGATGTCATGGAACTGTCACACATCTGTCTTATCCTTCCCGTGGGTGACACATTGTCAGAGGCACAATAATGGTAAGTGATCGAGAGAACTATTCCCGCCACATTTCCCAGCGGTTCAATGATGAGCTGAGTGAACTCAAGAACCAGCTGCTTGAAATGGGCGGACTGGTCGAGAAACAGATTGGCGAGGCGGTTGAGGCGCTCGTCAGCAATGATGCGGATAAAGCGCAGGCCGTGCGTGACCGTGATCGCGAGGTGGACGACATGGAGCGCCGCCTTGATGAGGAGGCCATACAGGTGATCGCGCTGCGCCAGCCTGCCGCCAGTGACCTGCGCCTGGTCATGTCCGTGGTCAAGATGGTGGCGGACCTTGAGCGCATTGGCGACGAGGCCAAGAAGATCGCACGCCTGGCGCTGGAGATGTCAGATGAGATGGATGACAGCATGAGCCAGCGCCGTTTCGTGGAGGTGCGCAATATCAGCGGCCATGTCCGGGCCATGGTGCGCAATGCCCTGGATGCCTTCGCGCGCTTTGATACCGAGAGCGCCCTGAACGTGATGCGCGAGGATGAGTCCGTGGACGAGGAATACAAGAGTTCCGCACGCGCGCTGGTCACGCACATGATGGAGGATCCGCGTGGTATCGGGCTCTGTCTCAACCAGATGTGGACGCTGCGGGCTCTGGAGCGGGTCGGTGACCACGCGGACAACCTGGCCGAGCAGGTGATCTACCTGGTCCGCGGTATGGACGTGCGCCATCGGCCGCTTTCCGAGACGGAACGGGAACTTGACGCTGACGGCAACGATTCGGGAAGCGCGGGCTGACCACCCGCGCCATGTGCCTCAGCCGTTGGGGAAGGGGGGCCAGCCCAGTGCCTTGCCACCGATCAGGTGCAGGTGGATGTGGTACACGGACTGGCCGCCGTGTTCGTTGCAGTTCATGACCGTACGGAAACCGTCCCCGTCGATGCCTTCCTCCTTGGCAATCCGGGCGGCGACGGTATAGAGGTGCCCCACCGTCTTCTCATCCTCTTCGGTGATGTCGTTGACCGTTGGGATGGCCTTTTTCGGGATGATCAGGATGTGTACCGGCGCCTGCGGGTTGATGTCCCGGAAGGCCAGGCACTGGTCGTCCTCGTGCACGATATCGGCGGGGATTTCACGGTTGATGATGCGGCTGAAGATGCTTTCGGACATGGGTTCCTCGCTTGGTTGTCAGGCCAGTCGTTTCAGCAGTGATTCAATGGGCGCGGGCAGCTGCTCGTCAATCCCCATGGCATAGCGGGTGACCCGTTCGCGCGCGAATGGCACCCGGCCCGCCAGCCCCAGGCCCAGGGTGCGCGCCAGATGCAGTGGCGGGGTGGTGTTGCTGAACAGATGGTAGAACAGGTCCATGGCGTCCATCATCAGGCGGTTGCGGGGGCGGCGCTCCGCCTCGTAGGCGGCCAGCACTCGCGCCTTCCCGGGGTCACTCTGAGCGCCCGCCGTGCCCAGGCTGCGCGCCAGCGCGGCTGCGTCCTGGAAGCCGAGATTGACGCCCTGCCCGGCCAGTGGGTTGATGGTGTGGGCGGCGTCCCCGACCAGCACAACACGCCCATGGGCGTACTGGTGGGCATGTTCGCGTGCGATGGGAAAACGGCCCCGCGCCGGAGCGGCCTCGGGGTCCGGCAGCTCCAGTGGAAAGGTTCTGCGTATGGCGGCCAGGAGTCGGTCTTCCTCCATGGCCATCAGTTCATCCAGGGTTTCCGGCTGGTCGTACCAGACCAGTGAGCCCCAGGCGCTGCCATCCGCTTCGGGCAACGGCAGGTAGGCTTTGGGTCCCTGGGGGGTGAACATCTGCCAGGTGATGGTCTGGGCCGGCGGTGCATGGCGGATGTTGATGACCATGGCCTGCTGGCGGTACTGCGTGCGGCTGGTCCCGATGCCGGCCAGGCGCCGTGTTACGGAACTGGCCCCGTCCGCACCCACGACCAGAGCCACACGCAGCGTCTCACCGCCTTCCAGTGTGAGCGTGACGCCGTCTTCTGTCTGCTCCAGCGCCTGGAGTGATGCCGGGCAGAACCGGGTAATGCCGGTCTGCTGGCCCATCCGTTCCCAAAGGGCCCAGCGGGTTACGCGGTTCTCGACGATATGGCCCAGATGGTCGCGTCCGAGCCGGGCGGCGTTGAACTCGGTGCGTGCCTGCTGGGCCAGCAGCCGGCCGCCGGGCATGCTGGCGAGCGGTCCCGAGGCGGCCTCCCAGACCGCCAGCCGCTGGAAGGGCGCCATGCGCATTTCCTCCATGGCGGGCCATACGCCCAGCCCGCGCAGCCAGGCTTCGCTGCCGGCGCTCAGGGCGGAGACGCGCAGGTCGGGTTCGCTGTTGTCGGAGGGTTGTTCCGGGGTGCTGGGTTCGATTACGGCCACGCGCCAGCCGCCGGCTGCGCAGGCCAGTGCCAGGGCGGCGCCAACCATGCCGGCGCCGATCACGGCGATGTCGTGCTCGTGTTCACTCATGAGCGCAGTCTACGCCAGAGTGAACGACGGCAACAGGGGCTCAGCCGGCCTTGCGCGAGCGTCCGGGCCTGCCGGCGAGCCAGGCGGGACGACGGGCACCGGGCCGCAGGAAGCCCTGGCTGATGACCACCGGCTGGGCCAGTGCCAGGTAATCCCTTGTGGCGATCTGCATGGCCTCGGTATGGCTGCCCGCGGCGAAGGTGATTTCCGGCTGTTCCGCAAGGGTTTCGCTGCAGTAGGCCGTCATCCCGAAGAGGTTGCCGAAGGGGGGCATGGCACCGACTTCGCAGTCCGGGAAGCGGTCCGTGAAGTCCGCTTCATCCGCCAGTTCCACGAAGTCCGTATAGAGCACCTCCATCATCCGGTCCCAGCGGATCCGGAAGCTGGCTGGCATCACCAGCATGGCCATGCGTCCGTCCAGCTCGATGATGACCGTCTTGGCAACCTGGTCACCGGGCACGTTGCAGTGATGGGCAAGGGACTGGGCAGTGAATCCGGGGGGATGGCTCAGGCACTGGTACTCGGCACCGTGGGCCTTCAGGTGTTCAATCAGGGTCTGTACGGGCATGGCAACACCTCCTGGCATGGGGCTGTGACCCATGGATCCGGGGATCCTGATCTCAGGCTAGACCAACCCCGCCGGAGGTGTCCCGCAAAAAGGTTACATTTTGTACAATCAGCCCGCAGACTGGTAGTGGTGCACATCCCGCTGCGGATAGGGAATGGTGATGCCGTTCTGGTCGAAGGCCACCTTGATCTGTTCAAGCATGTGCCAGTAGCAGAACCAGAGGTCATCCCCATTGGCCCAGATGCGGACCTTGAGATCCACTGAGCTGTCACCGAGATCGCCCACCACGATCATCGGTTCCGGATCACGCAGGATGCGCTCATCCGTTGCCAGGGTCTTCTGGATAACCTCGCGGGCCTTCTGGATGTCATCGGTGTAGCTGATACCGATGGTCATATCCACACGGCGGTTCGGGTAGGCGCTGTAATTGGTCAGACTGGCGTTGGAGAGCGACGCATTGGGCATCACCACCTGGCGGTTGTCGAAAGTGTCCACCACGGTGTACAGGATCTGGATTTCCTTGACCGTGCCCAGAAAGCCCTGGGCCTCGATGACGTCGCCAACCTTGAATGGCTTGAAGATGAGGATGAGGACACCGCCGGCGAAGTTCGCGAGACTGCCCTGGAGGGCCAGACCGACGGCCAGGCCGGCGGCACCAAGGACGGCAATGAAGGAGGTCGTCGCGATGCCGACCATGGATGCGACGGAGATCAACAGGATGATCTTGAACAGGATGGAAACCAAACCGGTCACAAAACGCCCGAGGGTTGGATCCTTGGCGGTCAGTTTCCTGTCGAGGGCGGTGACGAACCGGTTGATCAGCCACAGGCCGACGACCAGCGTGATGACGGCCAGCAACAGCTGCGGCAGGTAGTTCATGGCCATGCCTGCGGCCATGGATGTCAGCTCCTGGAGCTGTTCCGTATCCGGGATCATGCTTTCCATTCAGGCGCTCCTTATGGATGCTTGTTCTGTCAGCGGTTGCGTGTTGGCGTCCACCGCCCACTCAACCAGTTCGTCGAATCCGCCCTGTTTCAGAACACGGCCATCGCGCTGGTTGAGCTGGTAATCGTACATTGGATCGTAATAGTCCGTCAGCAGCGTCCGGATCCAGTCACGGTGGCGGTCCAGGTCGCCGGACTGCCACTGTTGCGACAGGGCTTCCTGCATTACCGCTTCCAGCTGCTGGTGGCGCAGTCCGCCCAGGCGCTTGCGGATACGACCGAGTGCATCCAACAGAAAACCACGGAAGGCTTCAAAGCCAGTCTCCATTCCGTCGCGTTCCATGAAGGCTCTACTCATGTCGATGACGTAGTCCTCCAGAATGTTCTCGACACGCGTTGCCAATGGCTGTTCGAGCACCATCCGGGGGGATTCGCCCAGACGCTTCTGCAGAGGTACGGGCAGTACGCGTCGGCCGATCAGTCGCCCCTCATCCTCCACATGGATGGGGCCGCCACGGGCGTGGGCCTGGTAGAGTGCCGTGGCCAAGGCGTTCTCGAAGCTGGCCTGGGTGGGCTGAGGGGTGAGCGTGCGCCCGAAGCTGGAGCCGCGGTGTGCGGCCAGTCCTTCCAGGTCCACGGGGTTGGGAAGCTGATGGAGCAGCCGCGTCTTGCCGGTACCGGTGCGTCCAGCGACCACCATCAGGGGCAGCCCGGGGATCCGGTTTTCGATCAGCTCATCCAGCACGAAGCGCCGCAGTGACTTGTAGCCCCCTTCAACCCGGGGGATGGTGACGCCGGCCTCATGCAGCCACTGCTGCACGATACGGGAACGCAGGCCACCCCTGGAGCAGTACAGTCGAGCCTCCGGGTGACGGTTCGCGAAGTCCACCCACTCGGCAATCCTGGCCTCGCGCACCTGGCCTCCGACCAGTTCATGGCCGAGCTCGATGGCCGCATTCTGACCGGCTTCCTTGTAGCGGATGCCCACCTGCTGGCGCTCGGAGTCGGTCATGAGAGGCAGGTTGTGCGCGTTGGGCAGCGTGCTCTCGGCGAACTCTACAGGCGCGCGTACGTCCAGGAACGGGCGCCCCTCGCGCAGCAGTTCGGCATAGTCGTTGGTAAGCGGGAGTTCGGAGGCCACGGTGATGATTCCGTTGTTGCAGTGAGTGCACAGTCTAACCCAGCTCCCGGCGCTTTACGCTACCCGGCGGGCCGGCTAGTATGCGCTGCCATGGAAAAGATCCCCCTCGATGCCCTGTTGCAGCGCAGCCTGCCACGTGCCCGGACCTGCTGGAGCCGGCCCGCCGGTTGCCCGGGGATCGAACTCTGTCTGTTTGATCCCGACTGCCTGGAGGGCCCGCTCAGCCACGAGGAGGCGCAGCTGGTTGTGGCCGAACCGGCCTATTGGTCGTTCTGCTGGGCCAGTGGCCAGGTGATGGCCCAGTGGCTGCTGGACAATCCGGAGCGCGTCGCCGGGCGGCGGGTGCTGGATTTCGGGTGTGGTTCCGGGATTGTGGCCATTGCCGCTGCCATGGCGGGCGCACGGGAGGTCATTGCGGCGGACATTGATCCGGACGCGCTCGCGGCCACTGACATCAATGCCCGCCGCAACGGCGTGACGGTGACACTGGCCGGAGACTGGCGCGATGAGGCTCGCCCCGAGGTGCTTCTGGCCGCTGACGTACTCTATGATCCGGAGAATCGCCCCATGCTGTGGGATTTCCAGGCCGGTGCGGATGCGGTTCTGATGGCGGACTCGCGGCTTCGGCATCTTGGCAATGAGGATTACCGGCTGATCACCACGGTGGAAGGGCGGACCTGGCCGGACCTCAACGAGTTCGAGGAGTTCAACCGGGTAAGGCTGTATTGGGCTCCGGGGGGGCGGGCTGGACGGCGCTGCATAAAAAAAAGGGATGGCCGTGGCCATCCCTCAAACTGGCGAAACGCTTTCCGACGAAAGCGGTGGGCGTCCTGCCCGTTTACCACCTCCTGTGGATCCATCTCCGGCCTTCCCTGGCCAGCCGGCATCCGAGCCGGCCTTCTGGTTCAGCGTCCCTCAAGCATTACATCCCTTTATTCCATGCTTCCCCTCAGCTCCTCTGAGGAAACCATCCCTGTAACGTCCTTTCCCTGTCGTCCGCTGACAGTTGAAACAATACCAACTCAGGGACGGTTGTTGAGTGGGTCAATACCGACGGGCTGTCCGCTTCCAGCCACCCGGCTCATTAAAGCCTTTCATAATCAGCATCATACGAAGTTAAATCAGGTGAAATAGGTTGTTTCCGACGTGACAGAACAAGCATTTCCTACATCAGTGTAGGAAATCTCTTACACGCCTAATGGCAGAATGCTGACATCGGCAGAGCCACGGGCAGCAGCCGGCATTCAGGTCTATAGTGAGGGTATTCCCGCAAACCGATGTCGGATTACCCGCAATGAGCAAACTGAAGGCCCTGGTGGTGGACGATGCCAGCTTCGTAAGGGACCTGGTCAGGCGAACCATGCGTTCCCAGTTTCCCTCCATTGAACTCCATGAGGCGGCGGACGGGCGCAAGGCCCAGACGCTGATGGGGCGTGAACGCTTTGATCTGATCCTGTGCGACTGGGAGATGCCCGAGATCTCGGGCCTGGAGCTTCTCCAGTGGGCACGGGGCCACAGTCACTATGGTGAGACGCCCTTTGTGATGGTGACCAGCCGTGGCGACAAGGAGCATGTGGTTGAAGCCATCCGCGAGGGGGTTTCCGATTATCTCGGCAAGCCCTTCAGCCCGGAATCCCTGGGGAAGAAGGTACGCAAGGTGCTGGGCAGTCAGCTCGGCGATGACGGTCAGAAGGCATCAGCCTCCAGTGATGCCTTCCGCCAGTCCGCGGATCTTCTGACCGGTGGTGGCCGGTCCCAGAAAAAGGAAACCCCGCCACCGGCCGGGGAGTCCCCGGTTGAGAGCGGTAACGCCCCACAGCCCCAGACCGGTAAGCCGGCCGGCGGGGCCCGTGGCAGGGAGGCCACCATGGTTGATCTGCGCTTCTCGCAGGCAACGCTGAGAGGGGTGCTGCGGGCGGTTACCCTGAACGACGTCCGGGTCAGCGCCAGGCGCGATGACGCCATGCCGCAGATTCTGGAGCAGGCGGTGGTGGACGTGGATCTGGGAGACAGGATGGCGCGGCTGAACGGTTACGTCTATCAGCTCCAGGCCCAGGAAAAGGACCCGGATACGAAGTTTGTCCAGGTGGTGGTGCGGTTCGTGGATGATGACCCCCAGAAGCTGGAGGATCTGAGCCATTTCATTGCCCGTTTTCAGGGATGATGCGGTTGGCGGGCAGGTGGCAGCGGAAGGTGCTGCCGCTGTTGGGGGTACTGTCGATGCTCAGGTACCCGTCGTGGTTGTAGAGAATGTGCTTGACGATGGCGAGGCCAAGCCCGGTCCCGCCTGTTTCCTTGCTGCGGCTGGGGTCGGCACGGTAGAAGCGTTCCGTGAGCCGCGGGATGTGTTCCGGGTCAATGCCCGGCCCGTCATCCGTAACGCTGACTGAAATGCCTTCGGAACCGGCGCTGTAATCAATGCGGATATGGCCGCCTCCAGGGGTGTATTTCACCGCGTTGAAAATGATGTTGGAGAAGGCACTGCGCAGCTGTTCCGCGTCCCCTCGGATGCGGCGGTTGTCACCGATGCGCAGCTCGATCTCGTGTTCCTGGTCGCCGCTCAGGGCCATGGCGTCCTGCTGGATCTGGCGCAGCAGATCCGCCGGTCTGCATTCCGCGTCGCCGGTGTTGCGGTCGCTGGTCTCCAGCCGGGAGAGCAGTAGCAGATCCGTGATCAGCGCCTCCATGCGGTTGGCCTGGTGGCGCATGGCGTCCATCGGGCGCTGCCAGCCGGAAGGCATGCGGTCGGTCTGCTCGGCGAGCGTTTCCAGGTAGCCGCTCAGCACCGTCAGGGGCGTACGCATCTCGTGGGAGACGTTGCTGACGAAGTCCCGCCGCATCTTCTCCAGCTGGTAGAGCCGCGTTACATCCTTGATGGTGATGAGCCGGTCGTCCTCGCCGAAAAGGTTGATCTCGATCTGCAGCCGTGTGCGCGGACGGGCCGGGGATTCGATCTCCAGCGGCTCCGCATACGCCTTGGCCTCGAAATAGCTGCGGAACTCCGGGGTGCGGATCAGGTTGTGGATGTATTCACCCTGGTCCTGGGTACTGTTGAACCCGCACAGGTTTTCCGCCGCCCGGTTCCACCATTCCATGGCGCCGGCGGCATCGGTCATCACAACGCCGTCACGCAGGGCGTTGGTGGATTCCCGGATCCGGTTGATCATGCTCTGGAGTCGGTCGCGGGCCCGCAGGTGGCGTTTCTGGAGGCGGTAGATGTCGTCCAGGACCTCGCCCCAGAGTCCGGGGGCTTCAGGGGGCTCGGCCTCCTGGTTGCTGCGTTCGAGCCAACGGTGAAGGCGGTTCAACTGATGCAGCATCCAGCCGGCATAGACGGCCAGTGCCAGCGCAAGTACCAGGGCGGGGTGGCCGAGCAGCCAGCCCACCAGCATGGGTACTGTCAGCAGCAGAGTCAGCCGGCGCAGGTGCTTTTTAAGGCCTGTACTCATTGGATCCCTGGTGGCACTCACTGTTGGCGTGTGGAAAACCGGTAGCCGGCACCCCGGACCGTCTGCACGAGTTTTCCGTGGGCTTCACCCAGGACCTTGCGCAGGCGGCGTATGTGCACGTCCACCGTGCGTTCCTCCACGTAGATCCCGGCGCCCCAGACCTGGTCGAGCAGCTGTTCCCGGGTGTAGACCCGGTCCGGGTGGGTCATGAAGAACTGCAGCAGGCGGTACTCGGTGGGGCCGATATTGACAGATTCGCCGTCGATGGTCACCCAGTGGCCAATCGGGTCCAGGTGGATGCCGCCGATCTCCACAGGGGTATCCATGCCGGGCGGTGTGGAGCGCCGCAGCACCGCCTTGAGCCGGGCCACCATTTCCCGGGGCGAGAAGGGCTTGGTGATGTAGTCATCTGCGCCCACTTCCAGCCCCTGCACCCGGTTGTCCTCCTCGGTTCTGGCCGTGAGCATGATGATGGGGATCTCGGCGGTGCCTTCGTCGCGCTTCAGGCGCCGGGCCAGGTCAATACCGGAGGTGCCGGGCAGCATCCAGTCGAGGATGATCAGGTCCGGGCGCTCATCCACGATCAGGCTGTGCGCCTGGCGGGCATCGCCGGCCTCAAGGTAGTGATAGCCCGCCATCTCCAGTGCCACGGCGATCATCTCGCGGATGGAGGCTTCATCATCAACAATCAGGACGGTTTTTTCGGCCATGGATGTTACATCTCTGTCGGCTCAGTTACCGCGCTATTACACAGCCTTATTATGACAGAATCATGACAGGGCCAGATCCAGTGCCAGCCCCAGGAACATCGCGAACCCGGCCCAGTTGTTGTTCAGGAAGGCGCGGAAGCAGCTGTCCCGATCCCGGCTCTGGATGAGCCACTGCTGGTAGCCGAAAAGTCCGCCCATGGTGAGTACCCCCAGCACAAAGAGCGCCCCCAGTTGGGCCTGGAAGCCGACCAGCAGCAGGGTGAGCAGGGTCGTGGCCTGGAGGACGCCCACGGCGGCGCGGTCCATGTCTCCGAAGAGCACGGCCGTGGACTTGATGCCGATCCTGAGGTCGTCATCCCGGTCCACCATGGCGTACAGGGTGTCATAGGCCACCGTCCAGACCAGGTTGGCGATGTAGAGCAGCCAGGCAATGCGGGTGACCTCGCCGGCCTCCGCCGCCCACGCCATGGGGATGGCCCAGGAGAAAGCCGCCCCGAGCACGATCTGGGGAAGGTGCGTGTAACGCTTCATGAACGGATAGATGAAGGCCAGGGCCACGCCGCCGAAGGACAGCCAGAGCGTGAGACGGTTGGTGAAGAACACCACCATCAGGAAGGACACCAGGCAGAGGCCCAGAAACAGGGCGATGGCCTCGCCAGGGCGCACACGGCCGGTGGCGAGGGGGCGTTCGCGGGTACGTTTGACGTGACCGTCGAGGTTGCGGTCGGCGAAGTCGTTGATGACGCAGCCGGCGGCGCGCATGAAGAAGACCCCGAGGGTGAAGATCACCAGGTTGGCCAGGCTCGGGAGGCCGTCGGCGGCCAGCCACAGTGCCCACCAGGTGGGCCAGAGCAGGAGCAGGCTGCCGATGGGCCGGTTGATCCGCATCAGCTGTATGAAATCCGGCAGGCGCTCACGCGCCCGGTCCAGTGCCGGCTGAAGGCGTGTCGTCGTCATGGTTCCCTGTCCGTTGCGGCCCGTGACTAGAGTGGTCGGAGGCTGTCCCCGTGGGTCGGGTGACGGCGCACGGCCTGATCCCTGATGTCGTCCCACAGAGGGGGCAGGAAGCACTCCGTGACCAGCAGGGTACCTTGGCCGCGGCGGAAACGCGAGCGTCGCGCCGGGTACTGGGTGGCATGCCCGAGCGGGTGTGCCTGGCCGCAGGTGAATGCCTCACGGGACCAGGGATGGCGGCCGAAAAGCGCGGAGCCCAATGGGCGGTTACCCAGGTGGCGAAGGCGACGGTTGGGGCCTTCCAGACAGTGGAGCGGGATGACCGTGCGCGCCTGTACCCATGGGGTGTCGTCGCCAATCAATTGCACGTCCCGAATCCACGCCTTCTGGCGGGCTGGAAGGCCAAGTTCCCTGGCTTCGTCCGCTTTCGGAAGGCGATAACCCTCGCGCAGGACGCGCACCCGGAAACGGTGGCGGGTCAAACCACGCAGCAGCCGTGTCAGGGAACCACGATGCCGGACCACCCGGCGCTGGTATCGGGGTAGCCAGTGCCAGGGGCGCGGGCGAAACCCCATGGTGGTTCCCTCCATTGGCCTACAGGCCCCGGACCGCGTAGATGCCCGGTGCGTTGCGCCAGTAGCCCTGGTAGTCCATGCCGTAGCCGAACAGGTAACGGTCTGGGGTCTGCAGGCCGATGAAGTCCGCCTCGAAGCCCGGCTGGCTCTTGCGGTCGTGATGTTTCTCCACCAGTGCCAGTGTCCAGACCCGTTCTGCGCCTTCAGTCTGGCAGGCCTCGGTCAGTGCGGCCAGGGTGTCGCCCTCGTCGAGGATGTCGTCAACGATCAGCACCGTGCGTCCGCTCAGCCGGGTCTGCGGGTGAACCTTCCACTCCAGCTCCCCGCCGGTGGTGTTGCCCCGGTAACGGGAGAGCTGGGCGTAGTCCAGCTGCAATGGAAAGGCTAGACGGGGCAGAAGCTGGCCCGCAACCACCAGACCCCCGTTCATGATGCAGAGGATGAGCGGGTCCTGATCGCCGATGGTGGCGGTTACTTCACCGGCCAGTCGATCCATGGCCTCACTGACCTGGCCTTCCGTGTAGATGCAGTCGGCCTCGTCGAAAACCTGTTGCATTTCAGCTGTGTTCCGGGACATGGCTGGACGCGCTCTCCGCGGTCAGGGGTGGATTTGAAAGGCGCGAGTATAACGCCGCGGTGCCCGATTGTCCCGATTCTGACACTGTCGGGTGTAATCCGGGGGTAGTGTTTGGTTAGAATGCGCTCCATATTTGTCATTCGTTAAGGAGTAGGCCATGAAAAAGTGGCAGTGCGTAGTCTGTGGATTCATCTACGATGAGGCGGAAGGCTGGCCCGAGGATGGCATTGAGCCGGGCACCCGTTGGGAGGACGTGCCCGAGGACTGGACCTGCCCGGACTGTGGTGTGGGCAAGGAAGACTTCGAGATGGTCGAGATCGACTGAGCCCGCCCATGAGCCATAATCAGACCCTGCCCATCGTCATCATTGGAACCGGACTGTCCGGCTACACCCTGGCCCGGGAGCTGCGCAAGCTCGATACGGAAACGCCGCTGGTGCTGATCACGGCCGACGATGGGCGCAGCTATTCCAAGCCCATGCTCTCCAACGGCTTTGCCAAGGGCAAGACCGCGGACGAACTGGCCCAGGCGGACGCGGATACCCAGGCTCAGGCGCTCAATGCACGCATCATGACCCATACCCGCGTTGAGGGCATTGATCCGGAGGCTGGCCGGATTACAACGGACGCCGGAACACTCGACTATGGCCGTCTGATCCTGGCCTGGGGCGCGAACCCCATCCGTATCCCACTTGAAGGCGATGGCATGGACGCCCTCTATCAGGTGAATGACCTTACGGACTATGGCCACTTCCGTGAGGGTGTGGCCGGGGCGCGCCGGGTTGTGATCCTGGGGGCTGGTCTGATCGGCTGTGAGTTCGCCAATGACCTGATCAACGGTGGCTTCGAGGTGGAGGTGGTCGCGCCGGATCCGCGGGTTCTTCCGGCGCTGCTTCCGGAAGCCGCATCGGAGGCGGTACGGGCCGGGCTGGAAGAGGCCGGGGTCCGGTTCCACCTGCAACACAGTGCCAGCGCGGTACATCGAACCAGTGAGGGTGTCATTGTCACCCTGGATGACGGGCGCATGATTGAGGCGGATCTGGGGGTGGCGGCCGTGGGCCTGCAACCGCGGACGGAGCTGGCGGACGCTGCTGGCATCGAGTGTGGTCGGGGCATCCGGGTGAACCAGTATCTGGAGACCAGCGCCCCGGGTGTCTATGCCCTGGGGGACTGCGCCGAGGTCTGCGGGCACGTGCTGCCCTACGTCATGCCCCTGATGGCAGCGGCGCGAGCGCTGGCAAAGAGCCTTACCGGCGAGCGCACCCCGGTGCACTACGGCAGCATGCCGGTGACGGTGAAGACGCCTGCCTGCCCCGTGGCCGTGTGCCCGCCCCCGGCGGATGCGGCCGGCGAATGGCACGTCGAGGGCGAGGGCCGCAGCCTGCGTGTCCTGTTCCGGTCGGAAAACGGCGATCTGCTCGGCTTCGCGGTCACCGGTGACTGTGCGGGCGAGAAGCAGTCGCTGTCGAAGGAAGTGCCGGCCATTCTGCCGGCCTGAGAATCAGGTTGATAACGGGAACCGGTGGTATGGAAGAGGTAACGCGCAAGCTTGTGGGGCTGCTGGATGTCGCGCCGCTCGGCGACGACCATTTCAGTGGTGAAAGCGATGATCTCGGCTTTCCCAATGTGTTCGGCGGCCAGGTGCTCGGTCAGGGCCTGATGGCCACCAGCCGTACCGTGGAGGGGCGCCTGGCGCATTCCATGCACGCCTATTTCCTGCGTCCGGGCAACCCGCATCGTGGCATCGATTATGAGGTCCAGCGCGTACGTGATGGCGGAACCTTCAGCGTGCGCAGGGTGATCGCCCGCCAGGATGAGCGTGAGATCCTCACTGCCATGGTCTCCTTCCAGATCGAAGAGGAAGGTTTTGAGCATCAGTTTGATGCGCCCACTGCACCGGATCCGGAAACGCTGACTTCCGAGCAGGCGCTGCGGGAACAGGTGCGTGACCTGATCCCGGAGGAACGGCGCGAGCAGATGATGAAAGAGCGCGCCATCGACATCCGCCCGGTCGAGCCCGAGGATCCGCTCAGGCCGGAACCCGCGGATCCCGCGCGCCAGAGCTGGTTCCGGGCGCGTGGTCCGCTTCCGGACGATCCGGTCCTGCACCGGGCGATCCTCGCCTATGCCTCGGACTTCGGATTGCTCGCCACCTCCATGCGACCCCACGGGGCCGGGTTCTCAACGCCGGGCATGCAGGTGGCAAGCCTGGATCACGCGCTCTGGTTCCACCGGTCCCTGCGCCTGGATGACTGGCTGCTCTACGACATGGACAGCCCCAGTGCTTCTTCCGGGCGGGGCATGAACCGGGGCACGCTCTTCAACCGCAGCGGTGAGCTTGTGGCCTCCGTGGCACAGGAGGCGCTGATTCGACAGCGTAAGGGGTAAGGCGCCACCGTCTTCAGAGCGTGACGGAGGTTTCATTTCTGTGACAGGCTCCATTATAGTGCGCGTGCGAACAACCATTCGACGTGCCCAGTGGTGACGACTCATGACCCAGCCAGCCGTTCCTGACTCCGCTGCCGATTACCTTGCCTCCGATGCCTCCGCCGCCCGTCTTTTCCGTCTGGGCGTGGGGAGCCTGTTCCTGCTCCTGATATGGGCCTTCATGCATTTCGGCGGGCTGACCGTTCCCGGTTCCCCGCTCTTGCTGGTCGCCGCGCTTTTCGGCGGCTACATGGCCATGAACATCGGGGCCAACGACGTAGCCAACAATGTTGGGCCCTCGGTGGGCTCCGGGGCCCTGACCATGACCGGGGCCGTCATCATCGCCGCCATCTTCGAGGCTGCTGGCGCGCTGATTGCTGGTGGCGAGGTGATCAGCACCATCAAGGGCGGCATCATCAACCCGGAGATGGTGGGCGACCCCCGCAACTTCATCTGGCTGATGACCGGGGCGGTGCTGGCCGGTGCCATGTGGCTCAATCTGGCAACGATACTGGGGGCGCCGGTCTCCACCACGCACTCGATCGTGGGTGGCGTGCTCGGGGCCGGGCTGGCCGCCGGAGGGCTGGCCATTGCGAACTGGGGCGTGATGGGCAGCATCGTTGCGTCCTGGGTTATCTCGCCGATGCTGGGTGGCCTGATTTCCGCGGCTTTCCTTTATCTGATCAAGCTGACTGTGCTTTACAAACAGGATCGGGTGATGGCGGCCCGGCGGGTCGTGCCCTGGCTGATCGCGGTCATGGCCTGGGCTTTCGCCACCTATCTGGTCATCAAGGCGCTGCCTGAGATCTGGGACGCCAGCTTCCTGGAGGCCGCAGGCGTGGGCCTGGTGATCGCAGCCATTGCCTTCCAGGTGGTGCGGGCCGGCATTGTGCGCCAGGCGGCGACCATGGCCAACAGTATTGAGGGTGTGAACGGCCTGTTCACCATCCCGCTGGTCTTCGCGGCGGCGCTGCTTTCCTTTGCCCACGGCGCCAATGACGTGGCCAATGCCATTGGCCCGGTGGCGGCCATCAACGAGGCCATCACCAGCGGTGACATTGCTGGCCAGGCTCCCATCCCGCTGTGGGTTATGCTGCTGGGGGCCGTGGGGCTGGCCGTGGGGCTGGCGCTCTACGGGCCTCGTTTGATCAAAACTGTCGGCAGCGAGATCACGGAACTGGACAAGACCCGCGCCTACTGCATTGCACTGGCAGCGGCCATTACCGTGATCATCGCCTCCCAGCTGGGGCTGCCGGTGAGCTCCACCCACATTGCGCTGGGCGCCGTCTTCGGCGTCGGCTTCCTGCGCGAGTTCCTCAAGACCAACTACGCCAGCCGTCTGCACGGTATCCTGGAGCATCACCAGGGGAACGACCGGGAACAGCTTCAGGCGTTTCTGGATGATTTCCGCCGGGCGTCCGTTGAGGAGATGGAGGCCATGATCCGCCAGGCGAAGGAGAAGCAGACGGAAGTGCGCCTGAAGAAGAAAGAGCGCAAGCGCCTGAAGAAGATCTACCAGGAGGAGATGGTCAAGCGCCACCTGATGCTCAAGATCGTGGCCGCCTGGGTGATCACGGTGCCGGCCTCCGGGCTTCTGGCCGCCATGTTCTATTTCACGCTGCGCGGCATTTTCGTCTGATGCATTGCTATACTGGGGCGGATGAATCCATCCAGTAACCGCCCCAAGCCAGGAGAGATTGATGACAACGCCGACTGAAAGCCGCCAGCAGAAGGTCATTGATGAACTCAGGGGCTTCATCCGCAAGGTTCTGAGCGAACCCACAGTGGCTGCGCGCTGCATGGAGATCGCCCGTGAGCATCGCCAGGAGCGCGACGCCCGGGAACGGATCGCCAGGGAGATCAGCGCCGAGACCATTGTGCGGATTCCAGAGGCCCACAGTGAGGCGGATGAGATCTTCCTGGACGTGATCGAGGATGTACTGGAAGAGGAGCAGGCGCTCTACTGAGCCGCCTGTTCCGTGCCTTCCAGAACCGACGCCACGGCGGACTCCAGCGCCCGGCGCTCCCCGGCAATACGCTCTTCGCGCGCGATGCCCGACTGCTCCTCCAGCATGTCACTGAGGATGTCGTGTGTGGTCAGCGGGTTGGCCAGAACGACCCGGAATACCACGCAGGGATAGTGGTTGTGCTGGGCCGGCTCCAGCTGGGTCCGTGAGACAAAGGACTTGCCGCGCTCCCGTTGGGTTTTCTGGATGAATCGGGTGATGCGGTTGAGGCTGGCGTTGATGCGTTCCGCCGCAGCCCCGTCTGCCCGCGCCAGTGCTTCCTGGGTGCGGGCCGGGCAGTAGCGGTAGGTGAGGATGTTGAGCTCGGGTTCGGTGATCAGCTCGAAATCATCGTGCTCGCGGATCATGGCTGCAAAGGACCGGGCCTTCTCAATGCCCTGGTCGACCAGGATCTCGTAGCCTTCCCGTCCGATGATGCGCAGCCCGGAATGGATCAGCATGGCCATGCCGGGGCGTGAGCCTTCCAGGGTGGTGCTGCCCAGGTCCTTGGATCCCTTGCGGATGATGTACTGGGCGTGATGCTCGATCACACTCACCGATGCCGGATTGCGGAACAGCACCATGCCCGCGCCCTGGGGCGTGTAAAGCTGCTTGTGGGCATCAATGGTGACGGAGTCCGCCTTCTCGATGCCCTTGAGCCGGTGCCGGTGCTGGCGGGAGAACAGCGTGGGCCCGCCCCAGGCCGCATCCACATGGAAGTGGGCCCGGAATTCCTGGGCGATATCCGCCAGGGTCTCCAGTGGGTCCACGTGCCCGGTTTCCGTGGTGCCGGCAATGCCCACAATCGACAGGACCTTGATCTTCTGGCGCTGGAGCTCCAGGCAACGGTCGCGCAGTGCGTCCGGGTCGATGCGATTGTTGGCATCGGTGGCCACGGGGATGAGATTGTCCCGGCCGATCCCGAGCACATCGGCTGCCTTGGTGAGCGAGTAGTGCCCCCTTGAGGAAACGAGCACCGCAGCCCCTTCATGGCCGTAGAAGCGCAGCGCGCGGAAAAGCCCCTCTCGATGAACGCCCCGGAACCCGCCCTCAGGCGGAAAAGCCTGGTTGCGTGCGACCCACAGCGCCGTGAGGTTGGCAATGGTGCCGCCTGAACACATGGCGCCGAGGGCGTGATGCGGGTCATGCATCCACTGCCGGTACCAGGCGTCCTCGCAGCCATAGACCAGATGATGAAGCATGCCCAGGACCTGGCGCTCCAGCGGAGTGAAGGCCTTGGAGGTCTCGGTCTTCACCAGATTCTGGTTGAGGGCGATCATGATCTTGGACAGCGGCAGCATGAAGTACGGCAGGGCTGAGGTCATATGCCCCACAAAGCTGGGTGACGCCGTGTGCACGGACTGGGAGACCAGCTTGTCCAGAAGGAACTGGGCCTGTTCGGAAACGAAGATGGGTTTCTCCGGAACGCGGGGGTCCTGGAAGTCCTTCTCCATTTCGCCCATTTCGCGCTCCAGGGCCACGATGTGGTCCTGCAGGAAGCCGGTCAGGTTCCGGGATATGTCCTGGTCCAGACGGCTGAGCGTCGAGTCCGGAGCCTCCGGAATGGTGAAGATCCGGTACATTGCCTCCAGACTGGCTTGTGCGGTTTTTCTCTGGCCGCTCATGACTGCTTGGGCTCCAGTATGGTTGCAGGGCGTTCGTCTCAGGTGCCCAAACCAGAAAGTATAAGGACTGAGCTTACGCCAGACCAGCACCCGTCGCCTCTGGCGCTGTGCTCGGGTATGTGTCGAATTGCAACCGATGGATTGCGAATCGCGCTGGACAAGCTATCTTGATGGAGGGTGAAAATCCAGTAATCTGCCCTCCATTCAGCGCGGCACAGAGACAGGTATCAGGTCATGAGCGAGTCGAACACGACGACCGGGGAAGATCATACGGAGCAGTCGGCCGGGGAGCCGACCGGCGACCAGAAGACCGGCCGTGCCAGCCAGGCCAAATCCAGCGGCAAAGGCAAGTCGGGCGGGACGCGCCGCCGTTCAGGCACTGGTGGCCAGAGCAGTACGTCACCGGAGCCCTATATGTACTTCACCGAGAAGGATCTTGACCAGATCCTGTCGAACCTGGATGAGCTCCGGGCCAATGTGTTCCCCAATACCATTACCGGTGCGGCGCCGGACAAGACCGGGCGCAATGACCAGGTTTTCCCGTCCGTATGCCTGATCGGGCTGGGCCGGTGCGGCTCCAACATCGCGCTGGACGTTGCCGCGCTGGTGCACAGTGCCCGCACCTATTACCTGCAGGAGCTGAACAGCGAGGAGCGGCGCAGCCGTGAGAAGGAAGTGGGCCCGATGCGCTGGATCCGCAACAGCCTCAACCTGCCCACGCCGAACTCGGTGAAGCCGGTATTCCTGATCGAGCCCATGGTGATGCTCGGTGATCTGGACAAGGACATTGAGGGCCGCATCCAGCTGACCCATAACAAGGAGGACGACAACTACCTCCTGGACGACTACAACAAGCTCAAGATCATGGATCTTTCCGAGGTTCACGCCGGTGGTGCGGGTAACGCGCCCATCCTCGGCCAGTACCTGGCCAAGATCATCCTCAACAAGGATACCCAGCAGTTCAGCAACGAGGACTGGAAGTTCATCCACTCCTATCTGATCGACTCCTGCGGTATCAAGGCGAACCAGTCACGCCTGTATTTCTACATCTTCTCCGCTGGTGGCGGCACCGGTTCCGGCATGGCCTCAGAGTTCGGGCTGGCGCAGCAGTACGCCTACATGCGCAAGACCTTTGATCCCAAGCTGGAGGACACTGGCATCCAGAATCAGGATCACGCCTTCATCTTCGAGCCCATCTTCACCAGTGGCATCTGCATCCTGCCGAACATCCAGGACAACCAGGTGGAGATGTCCGAGGCGCTGCACATCAACGCCGGTCGCCTGCTGTGCAAGTATCTCTCCGAGGAGTGGGACTTCTCCTACAACTTCGACACGGAGGAGACCAGCGATGAGAACATGATGAACCGCATCCGGCCCTGGAACGCCATGATGCTGATCTCCAACGACATCATGCGCTACGCGGAGCAGACGGATGACGGCAACATCCAGTACGTGGATGTGAACGCGATGGAGAAGTACGCCAACCAGTACATCTCCCAGCAGATCTTCAACATCCTCACGGCCCAGGCGGTGACTACCGACTACGACGAGGACTACTTCCGCCGTGCCGGCGTGGACATCGGCGAGACCATCCGCCTGGACGCCAACGACCTGTTCATGAGCCTGGCCGGGCCGGTGGCCGTGGCCTATGCGGAGTCCGTGGTACCGACCACGCCCCATGATGTCAGCGACCGTAAGCGCTTTGATGAGGAGTCGCGTCTGGACATCGATGACCTCTTCTACCGCTCCATCGACCTGCCGCATTTCAACAAGGTAACCCAGGCCATCGAGGGCGTGAGCCTGTTGCCGATCGAGTCCGAGCGCTACCGTGAGCGGCTCAAGCGCTTCCGGGACTCCGGCTACAACGCTGAGACTCTGAGTGACCTGCATTTCTTCCAGAACTGTTCGTCCATTGTCTCGATCGTGTCACTGCCCAAGGACTACAAGCTCTCCTATGTGGACCTGAACCGGCTCAAGACACACCTCAACGCGCTCTTCCCGAACACCACGCTCAAGCGCTACGCACTGGTGATCGGGGCTTCGGCGAACCTCTCGCTGACCACCCTGGTGGTCAAGAGCCCGTGCCTGAGCGACGACTTCCTGACCCTGATCACGGCCTACATCAAGCGCTGCTTCGCCAACGAGAGCTCGCGCTTCGATGACACCCTGGATCGCAGCATGCTCCAGTTCATCAAGAACGAGGAGTTTGATGAAGAGCTGGTGGATCAGATGCTCAACGAGTTCGAGAACCCGGCCAAGATCCTTGATACCAACTGGTACGCCATCAAGCCGATGTATGAGAAGAAGTACCGGGAGATGTGCCACGACCGGAGCAATTTCGTCTCGATCAACGACATCCGGCTGAACCGGGACAACATCAAGAAGGCGATCAAGTACCTGCGCGAAATCTACAGGCACAAGATCAGCAAGACCCAGATGATCTCACTGAACGACGATCTGTGAAGCATGGCGCCCGGCTGCAAGTCGGGTGATCCTGGGTAACGCCCTGAACAAGCTGAATTAATGGTAATAGGGCGGTTATTGCCGCGGTGCGTAAACAAATGTAAAAGTCTGCGGCACATTCCAAGTCAGAAGGAAAGTGTCGTTATGAAACGCGAATGGATTATTGGCCTAACACTCGTGGCTGCACTGGGTCTCGCCGGTTGTGGTGATGATTCCTCAATGGAGGAAGCCGGTGAAGAGATGGAAGAAATGGCGGAAGATACCGCTGACAGTGCGGAGGAAACCACCGAGGATATGACTGGCACCCAGGAAAACGCCATGGAGCAGGCTGAAGAGACTGCCGAGGAAACCGGGGAAGAAATGGGTGAGGCAGCCGAGGAAGCCGGAGACGGTATCGAGGAGAGTACCGACGAGTAACGGCGCTACCGTTCCTCGCGCAGGCGAAGCTGGTTGCCTCAGTCGATCTCGACCTGGGTGTCGAGGATGGGGGCATCAATCCGCGCAAGGATGGCTTTTTCGACTTCCTGCAGGCGATGCTGGAGCAGTCGGGGATCCGGGCCGGTGGTGACCACGCTCCAGGTGGCCAGGCCGGGGTCGTCCTGGTCGGCGATCTCGGCCACGGCCAGATCCGGTTCCCTGCCCCAGATCCGGCGCATGGCCGAGAAGACGCGTTTCTTGTCCCGCACGGTTTCGCAGCCGTAGACCTGGAAATGCAGGGTCATGACGCCCAGGTGCGGGTTCTCCATCAGTCCTCCACGCTGGGCGTCGCGCGCTCGATGATGGCCGCGCAGTCGACGTCGTCCGGCAGGTTGCCGAACTGGAAGTGGTCGCGATGGCGGAGTCGGCCGGCACAGAAGCCTTCGGCGACCGTCGTGTTCTCGCCGCGCAGCAGCAGTGACGCCTGGATCGCCAGCGCCATGCGGTCCGTGAGGTTGCGGGCGCGGTATTCCAGGTTGTCGTTGTTGCGGAACTCATCCTCGAGTTCGCTGGTGAACGCGTCAAAGTCCGCGTTCATGCCCCGAGCCCGGTTCACTTCCGCGAAGAAGCTGTCGAGCACGCCGGGTTCACGGTTCATGGCCCGCAGAACATCCAGGCACTGGACGTTGCCGCTGCCTTCCCAGATGGCATTGACCGGCGATTCGCGCAGCAGGCGTGGCATGATGCAGTCCTCCATCAGGCCGCTGCCGCCGATGCACTCCATGGCCTCGTAGGCGTGCTGGGGTGTGCGCTTGCAGATCCAATACTTGCCCACCGCCGTGACCAGGCGCACCAGGTTGCGTTCCTCCGGGTCATCCTGGTTGTCCATCGCGCGAGCCATGCGCATGGTCAGTGCCACCGAGCCTTCGCTTTCCAGAGCCAGGTCTGCGAGCACATTCTGCATCAGCGGCTGCTGGTTGAGCCGGCCACCAAAGGCGTCCCGGTAGGCGCAGTGGTGCAGCGCCTGGGCCGCGGCCTGGCGCTGGCCGGCGGCGGAGCCGATCATGCAGTCGTAGCGGGTCATGGCGACCATCTCGATGATGGTGGCCACGCCCCGGCCCTCATCGCCCACCATCCAGGCGTGGGCGCCACGCAGCTCCGCCTCGCTGGAAGCATTGGCGACGTTGCCCATCTTGTTCTTCAGGCGCTGGATCTGCATCGCGTTCTTTGTACCGTCCGGGCGCCAGCGCGGCATCAGGAAGCAGCTCAGTCCGCCCGCGGCCTGGGCCAGAACCAGGAAGGCATCGCACATGGGCGCTGATACGAACCACTTGTGTCCTACCAGCTGGTACGCCTTCCCCGGGCCCTCCTCCGCCAGCGGGTAAGCCCTGGTGGTGTTGGCGCGTACGTCGGAACCACCCTGTTTCTCGGTCATGGCCATGCCGATGGTGACCGCCTGTTTTTCCGAATCCGGCACATTGCGGGGGTCGTAGTGGCGGCTGAGGATCTTGGGCAGCCAGTATTCCGCCAGCTCGGGCTGTTTCCGGAGCGCCGGTACGCAGGCAAAGGTCATGGTGATGGGGCAGCAATGGGCTGCTTCCACCTGGCTGTGCATGTAGTAGCGCGCGGCACGAACCACGTGGGCGCCCTCGCCGGGGTCGGTCCAGGGGGCGCTTTGCAGGCCGCCTTCCAGCGCCATGGTCATGAGCTCATGATAGGCGGGGTGGAAGCGCACTTCGTCGATGCGGTGGCCAAAGCGGTCGTGGGTATGGAGTTCTGGCTTGTTGGCGTTGGCGCTGTGGCCCAGATCAATGACATCCGAGCGGCCGGTGATGGCGCCGTAGACGTCCAGTTCGCTCTCTGCCCGCGCGGCGCCTTCGCGCCGGATGGCTTCCTGGAGGGCCAGGTCCTCGCGGTAGAGGTTGTAATCCTCAAGTGCGGGGGGCTGATTGAAGACTTCGTGGGTGTCCGCCAGGAAGGTGCTGTCCTGGTTGGTCTCAAGGGGGGCGTTCATTGTTGTTGTCCTCCGGGTGCTCGTACGGCCTGCAGGCAGAGCCTTACGACGTCATGGATCAGCTGGTCGGCCTTTTCCCTGTCGAGCCCGTCGGCGGCGGGTGACAGGGGACCGACCAGTGCTTCGGCAATGGCACCGACCGTGGCGGCACTGCTGAGTTTCGGGTTCTGATCCGGGCGGAAGCATCCCTCGCGTATGCCCCGGACCAGGGTCTGTTCAAAAAGTTCCGCATAGGCCTGGCGGTAACGCAGGCGTTCCTCGTCGACCAGGGGGTCAACCGGCTCGGCAATCAGTGCCCATGCCATGGTGGGCGAGCGGATGGCTCTTCTGGCAAAGACTTCCAGCGCTTTGGCCAGTGCTTCATCAGCAGGGCCTGTGGTGTTCAGCGCTTCACCGACACGCTTGACCTCCACTTCGGTTGCATGCCGGAAAACCTCCGCAAACAGGTCACTCTTGGACTCAAAATGGCGGTAGACAGAACCAATGGCGACACCGGATTCCTCGGCAACCCGCGCTACGGAGGCGGCCCCGAAGCCACCTGAAGCGACCAGACTCTGGGTGGTATCGAGGATGCGCTGGCGTGTGGCTTCCTTGCGGGCCCGCATGCGTGGCGTTTCGCGATAGGCCATGGATGCTCCTGAATCCGGGGCAATCTACAATGATTGAATAACAATTCAGTTCTTACGTCAAGCTCTGTCGGAGATAAGAGGAATCCGTGAAAAAGCCGGGCACAGAGGCCCGGCGGAGCAGTACTTCAAGGGATAGCGGTCAGGTGCGTTCAGGCCCCTGACCTGACTTACAGTCTAGCTGCTGCAGCTGGCCCGGGCCCGCGCTGCAACAAAAAATCACATCCTCCGGCTGGCCGGAAACCTGCCCGGCTTGCAGGCGCTCTCTGGCATAATGGTGCCAGCAAGGCCATGAGCAGCAAGAGGAGACGGACAGTGACCCGCCACAGCCGAGAGTTCCCAGCAACCCGCATGCGCCGTAACCGTCGTGACGGATTTTCCCGTCGCCTGGTGCGCGAAACGCACCTGGGCGTGGATGACCTGATCTACCCGGTCTTTGTGCTGCCGGGCGAAGGGCAGACGGAGCCGGTTCCCTCCATGCCGGGGGTTGAGCGCCACAGCATTGACCGGCTCCTGGTTCATCTGGAAGAGGTGGTGGAGCTGGGAATACCGGCAGTGGCGCTGTTTCCGGTCACTCCTGCGGAGCGTAAGAGTGAGGACGCCGCCGAGGCCTGGAATCCGGACGGTCTGGCCCAACAGGCGGTGCGGGCGATCAAGCAGCGCTTCCCGGAACTGGGGGTCATGACGGACGTGGCTCTGGATCCGTTCACCAGTCACGGCCAGGACGGGATCATCGATGACAGCGGTTATGTGCTCAACGATGAAACCCTGGTGGCGCTGGTGCGCCAGGCGGTTTCCCACGCCCGGGCCGGAGCGGATGTGGTGGCGCCTTCAGATATGATGGATGGCCGCATCGGCGTTATCCGTGAGGCGCTGGAAGATGAAGGTTGTGTGAACACCCGGATCATGGCCTATTCTGCCAAGTATGCCTCCAGCTACTATGGGCCCTTCCGGGATGCGGTGGGCTCGGCGGCCAACCTGGGTGGCGGCGACAAGCGGACCTACCAGATGGATCCGGGCAATCTGGGTGAGGCCCTGGAAGAGGTGGCGCTGGACCTGGGCGAGGGCGCGGATATGGTCATGGTCAAACCCGGTATGCCCTACCTGGATGTGATCAACCAGGTGCGCAATGAATTCCGGGTGCCGGTTTTCGCCTACCAGGTCAGCGGCGAGTACGCCATGCACATGGCCGCCGGCGAGAAGGGCTGGCTGGACGCCGATGCGGTGATGATGGAGAGCCTGACCGCCCTGCGCCGTGCCGGTGCCGATGCCATACTCACCTATTTCGCGGTCAGGGCTGCACGCCTGCTCAGGGGCACCAACGCATAAGGACGCATCATGAACCAGGCGGTAACCGACACCAGTAGCCTGCAGCTGCCGGACCTCAAGGCGCCGGAGAACTATTTCAATCGCGAGATCAGCCACCTGCAGTTCAACTACCGGGTGCTGCGTCAGGCCTGTGATGAAAGCCATCCGCTGCTGGAACGGCTCATGTTCTGCTGCATCTTCAGCAGCAATATGGACGAGTTCTTTGAGATCCGGGCCGCCGGTCTGCGCCAGCAGCTCAAGTACGGTCGGGAAGTGCCCGGCCCGGATGGGCGGGCGCCGCAGCAGACTTTGAGCGAGATCGCCGATGTTGCCCACCGTTATGTGGAGGAACAGTACCGGATCCTGAACGAACGGATCATTCCGGAACTTCGCGAGGAAGACATCCACTTCGTGCGTCGGCGGGACTGGACCCGGGCCCAGGCGGACTGGGTGGCACGCTATTTCCGGGATGAGATCATGCCGGTGGTTAACCCCATCGGGCTGGATCCATCCCATCCGCTGCCGCGGCTGGTGAACAAGAGCCTGAACTTCATCGTGGAACTGGACGGTAAGGACGCCTTCGGCCGGGAGACCGGCATGGCGATCGTGCCTGCGCCGCGTTCGCTGCCCAGGCTGGTGCGGCTGCCGGACGAGGTGTGCACCAGTGGCGACAATCTGGTGTTCCTGTCCTCCATGATCCACGCGCACGCCAACCTGCTGTTTCCCGGTATGCGCATCAAGGGCTGCTACCAGTTCCGCCTCACGCGCAACGCGGACCTGGAACTGGAGGATGATCTGGAGGATCTGGCCTCCGCCCTGCGGGGTGAGCTTCTGAGCCGGCGCTTTGGCGATGCGGTACGCCTGGAGGTGGCGGACAACTGCCCCCGCCACCTGGCGGATTTCCTGCTGCGCCAGTTCGGCCTGACGGAGCGCGAACTCTACTGGGCCAACGGTCCCGTGAACCTGGCGCGCCTGACCGCCGTCAGCGATCTGGTGGACCGCCCGGACCTGCAGCATCCCCCCATGACGCCGGGTCTGCCCAAAACCCTCAAGGGCCGTGAGAGTACCCTGGATGCCGTGCGTCAGCAGGACATACTGCTGCTGCATCCCTACGAAAGTTACTCGCCCGTGGTGGATTTCCTGCGCCAGGCCGCCCGGGATCCGCAGGTGCTGGCCATCCGTCAGACCCTGTATCGCACCGGCGCTGACTCCGAGATGGTGGAGGCCCTGGCCGAGGCGGCACGACGGGGTAAGGAAGTGACGGCGGTCATCGAGTTGCGGGCCCGTTTCGATGAGGCGGAAAACCTGGAGCTGGCGAGTCGGCTCCAGGAGGCCGGTGTGATCGTGGTCTACGGCGTGGTGGGCTACAAGACCCACGCCAAGATGATCCTGATCGTGCGCCGGGAGAACGGGCGCCTGAAGCGCTATGTGCATCTGGGGACCGGCAACTACCACGCCGGCAACGCGCGGCTCTATACCGACTACAGTTTCATGAGCTGTGACGACGCCCTGGGCGACGACGTCAACAAGATCTTCCAGCAGCTGACCGGCATGGGCAAGACCCTGCGCATCCAGAAGCTGCTGCACGCGCCCTTTACCCTGCACAAGCGGGTGCTGGAGATGATTGAGCGTGAGACCTCCAATGCGCTGGCCGGCAAACGCGCGCGCATCATCGTCAAGGTCAACGGCCTGACCGAGGCGGAGGTGATCCGGGCGCTCTACCGGGCCTCCTGCGCCGGGGTCCAGGTGGATCTGATCGTGCGTGGCATCTGCTGCCTGCGCCCCGGGGTCGAGGGGCTCTCCGACAACATCCGTGTGGTTTCCATCATCGGGCGCTTCCTGGAGCACAGCCGCGTCTACTGGTTCGCCAATGCCGGGGAACCGGAGGTCTACTGCTCCAGCGCCGACTGGATGGAGCGCAACCTGATCAGCCGGGTGGAAACCTGCTTCCCGATTGAGGACCGGCGGCTGGCGCGGCGGCTGCGCCGGGATCTGGAGGTGTACCTGAGGGACAACGCCCAGAGCTGGGAACTTCAGCCCGACGGCAGTTACATTCAGCGCCAGCCGGCTGCCGGGGAGAAACGTGTGGCCAGTCAGCAGGCGTTGATGCAGCGGCTCACGGGGTCCAGCTGAACCATGCGCTGGCTGCCCCTGATCGCGCTTGCGTTGCTGGTCGCTATTGCCGGGGGTGCTCCCTATGGTCTGGGGGCGCTCACGGAATCCGGGTTCCGCTCGGTTGTGCGTGATTTCGACCGGGAGAGCCGTGACTGGTGGCTGACCAACCTGGATTACGAGCGCGGCTATCTCAATGCGGTTGCCCGGTATGAGCTGCGCTGGCGCTCGGGCGATGGCCGGGAGCAGGTGCTTCCGCTGGTGACGCGCTTCAACCATGGGCTGACGGATGTGCGGGCGGTAACGCGCCTGACGGACGACGCTCTTGAATCGCTTTCCCCGCTGATGCCCGAGGGGCAGGAGCCAAGGCTCCGGGTCGAGGTTGGCGTCGGTGGTGGCACTGATATCCGCATGCGTATTCCCCGGCTTGAATGGGGGCCGGACACGCCGGTCCCCGAGCTGGCAGGGTCCAGCGGCGAGGTCGCCCCGGTGGATCTGACCGGGGAGTGGTCGCGGGGGAATCACCACCGGCTGAGTATGCAGTGGGCGGGTCTTTCCATGGATCTGGGCGATGCCCGCATCGAGGTGGACAGCGTTAAGCTCGATCACCGGCTCGGCCCTCTGGGTGAGCGTCTCTGGCAGGGCGAAAGCCGGCTTGATGTGGCTTCGCTGACGGTGGACCCGGTTCTGGACGATCCGATCGTGGCCGAGGATGTCCGTTTCCGGCTCCGGGCCGGAGACGAGGAAGGCTATCTGGATGCCAGCCTGGAGGCTGTGATCGGGGAGCTGCGTAACGCGGGGCGTTCCTTCGGTCGTCAGGCGCTGGTGCTGAAGGCGGAGGATCTTCATACAACCAGTCTCAACAACGCTGTGGACAGTTTCATGGAACTGCGCTCGGCCGAGGCGGATGCCGGGGACGGCACTGGACTGCAGGGCCAGGAACTCATGGACCGGTACACCCGTCTTTCCCGGAACCTGCAGACGCTGTCCGCGCGTGGTGGGCGCCTGAGTCTGGAGGAGCTGCTTCTGACGCTGCCGGATGGCACTGTGGAAGGGGAGGGCTTCCTGGCTTACCCGCGCCGGCCCGAGTCGGAGTGGGAGCAGCCGGTGAGTCTGCTCCGGCATGCCAGGGCCGAGGGTGTCCTGTATGTGGACCGCGGCATGGTCTGGGCCCTGCCGCGGGTCGCGCGACGCCTACTCGGCCGGCTCGAGCGGGAGAACGTGGTCACGCCCCGGGACGGGCGCTATCACCTGGACCTGCGTCTGGAATCGATGCAGCTCCGGGTCAACGACGCCCGCTTCGAGGTGCCCCCCTTACTCTGAGTCCGCCGGCAGGTGGATGAGGCCAGCGCTGCCGATGCCGCGCGGGTCGGCGGCGCCCCGGATGAGCCCCGAGCTCCTGTCCCGCTGGATCAACTGCATGTTGCCGTAGGTGCGGTCCACGTCGTGCAGTTCATGACCCATGGCCCGCAGTGCCTGTTTCTCGGCCTGTGAGAAGGTCTGCGGCTCATGCTCGATCCGGTCCGGCTCATACTGGTGGTGGAAGCGCGTACGGCTGACCACGGTTTCAGGGGGCCTGCCATCGAGCACATCCAGTGCAGCCAGGAAGTTCATGGTGATGATCCGGCTGCCGCCCGGGGCGCCCAGCGCCGTGATCCTTTTCGGGCTGCGGATGATCAGCGGGCTCATGCTGGAAAGCGGGCGCTTGCCGGCTTCCACCTGATTCGCCTTACCGCCGACCAGCCCCCATGCATTGGCATGCCCGGGGCGGATGCTGAAGTCATCCATCTCATTGTTCAGTACAACGCCGGTGTCCTCGGAGGTGACCCCGGAGCCGAACGGATAGTTGATGCTCAGGGTGGCGGATACGATGTTGCCCTCGGTGTCCATGACCGACAGATGGGTGGTGTGGTGGCCGTCGGTGCCGGGGCCACCCAGATCGGCGCTGGGCGTTGCGCGCTGGGGGTTGATGCTGCTCGCGAGGGTTCGCAGGTAGGCCGGATCGCGCAGCCGTTCCCGGGGGATATCGGTGTAGGCGGGGTCGCCCATGTGCACGGCGCGATCCCGGTAGGCCCGGCGCATCATTTCGGCCAGCCAGTGTACGCGGGTTACCCGGTCTGCGTCCTCGGGAACCGGCCGCTGCTCCAGCATGCCGAACAGCTGGGCCAGTGCCATGCCGCCCGAGGAGGGTGCCGGGGCGGTCAGCAGGGTGGCATTGCCGTAATCGACGCGTACAGGATCGCGCTCGATCAGTTCATAGCCGGCCAGGTCTTCCATGGTCCAGATGCCGCCGGCCTCGCGGGCATCCTCAACCAGCTGTTCCGCGACCGGTCCCTGGTAGAACCCCGCGCGTCCTTCATCGGCCAGGGTTTCCAGTGTCCGTGCCAGTGCCGGTTGACGGATTTCATGGCCTTTATCCGGGACTCTGCCGTCCTCCAGGAAAAGGTCACGGGTGCCGGGGTACTCCCGCATGACCTCCAGGCGGAAGTTGGCGAGATTGCGGTAACGCTCATCCACGGGGAAGCCTTCACGGGCAAGGCGGATGGCCGGGGCCAGGCTGCGGGTGAGCGGCAGCTGACCGTATTCCGAGGCCATGTGGTCAAAAGCCGCGGGCTGGCCGGGAATGCCTGCGGCCAGGGCGCCGTTCAGCGAGGGCTTGCCTTCCCGGACGTCGCCTTTTTCATTGAGGTAGAGTTCGGGGTGGGCGTCACCAGGCGCTTCTTCCCGGGCATCGATGACGGTAGTCTCGCCGTCGGCCTGCCGGATAACCCAGAAGCCGCCACCGCCAATGCCCGAGCTGTAGGGTTCCACTACGCCCAGGGCGGCAGCGGTGGCGACGGCCGCATCCACGGCATTGCCGCCGTTCTCAAGGATCTTGAGCCCGGCCTCGGTGGCCATGGGGTGGGCCGAGGCAACGCCGGCGTTGGGCTCGGGCTGCCCGCCGCTCAGGGCACATCCGGTCATGAGCAGCGCGGCGAGCGCTGCGGTGAACAGGCTGCCGATGCGTCTCATGGCGTGTCTCCTCAGCCGTTGCGTTGCTGGAAATGGCGGTGGAGGCTCTCCGAAACCTCGGGGTCGACAAAGCCGCTGACATCCCCGCCCAGACCGGCGATTTCCCGGATCAGGCTGGAGGAGAGAAAGGACAGGTGGTTGGCCGGTGTCAGGAAAATGCTTTCGACCCCGGGTGCCAGTTCCCGGTTCATGTCCGCGAGCTGGAACTCGTATTCGAAGTCCGAAGCTGCGCGCAGGCCCCGCAGGATGATGTTGCCGTTCTGTTCCTTAACGAAGTCCGCCAGCAGTTTGCTGAAGCCCATCACGCGGACGTTGGGCAGGTCCGAGAGGACGTGTTCGCAGAGCCGGACCCGTTCTTCCAGGGGCAGCAGGGGGCCCTTCTTGGTGCTGGAGGCAACGGCGACCACGACTTCGTCGAAAATGCGGGATGCGCGCTGGACCAGATCCGTGTGGCCGTTGGTGACCGGGTCAAAGGTGCCCGGGTAGATGGCAGTGTTCATCAGCGTTTCTCCAATGCCTTATGCGTTGCTCTGGAGTCGCCCAGCCAGCCTGTGGCTGTTGCGTGCCGCCAGAGCATACACGGTCAGCTGCGGATTCGCACCCAGACTGGTGGGGAAGATCGACGCATCGTGCACGGAGAGATTGCTCAGGTGATGGTGCTCGCCCCAGCTGTTGACCACGCTGCGGGCCGGATCATCGCCCATGGCGCAGCCACCCATCTGGTGGGCCGTGAACAGGCGGGCCCGGAGTTCCGCCAGGGGCAGCTCCCGGATGCCCTGTTCGGCTTCCTTCCAGCTGTGCCAGTAGGGCGCATCCATGTGTACCGGGCGCACCGCTTCGGCGCCGGCGGCGAACTGGATCTCGGCCATGCGCAGCCAGGCATGCCGGAAGGCGGACCACAGCGAGTCGCTGATGGGATAATGCAGCTGCGGGCTGTTGTCGTCGCGCAGGGTGACGGTACCGCCCTCGCTGTCGCTGTTGAAGCCGTCACGCAGCAGCGCAATGATGGATTGGGTCTGCGGGAAGTGGCGCGCCTGTTCGATCATGGCCTCGCCGTGGTCCGGAAGCACGGCAGCCGCCATGACCGGGTGCAGCGGCGGCACCTCCAGCTTGTAGCCGGGGCTGCCGGTGACGCCGTTGCGCCAGAGGAATTCGTCCGAGTAGATGGACTGGGGCGCGCCGTAGTAGGGCTCCACGGTCTCCGGCATGCGCGCCACTGTGGCGTTGACCGGGTGCAGGAAGGTGCGGCGGCCGATGCGGTCATAGGGGTCGGGAACCTCTGAGCGCAGCAGAATACCGGGAGAGCCGATGGCACTGCCGGCGACCACGAAGTGCCGGGCCCGGATGCGCATCCGGCGGCCGGTGACGGTGACGCCGTCGCTGCCGAGGGCCGTGCCCCGGAGTTCGCGCACCCGATCCCCCTGGTGATTGAGCCGGTCCACGCGCAGCGAGTGGATCAGCGTGGCGCCATCACCCAGGGCTGAGGGCACGCTGGTCACGAGTGTGCCCTGCTTGGCGTTGGTGGGGCAGCCCATGCCGCAATAGCCCAGGTTCCAGCAGTTGCGCACATTGCGGGGAATCGTCTTCCAGTCCCAGCCCATGCGCTCACAGCCGTCGCGCAGGATGTCGTTGTTGCGGTTGGGATCCACGTTCCAGGTCTGGATGTTCAGGGCCTGTTCCCGGTTGGCGAACCAGGGGGCCAGGGTTTCCGGATCGCAGTCCTGCACGCCGTGGGTGTTCTGCCAGTGGTGGAGGGTCTGTTCCGGTGTCCGGAAGCTGGACGTCCAGTTGACGGTGGTGGACCCTCCCACGCACCGGCCCTGGAGGATGGCGATGCTGGCGTCGGCTGTGGCGCGGGTCATGCCTTCCTGATAGAGCCGGCTGTAGGCCTTGTGTTCGTCCATGGTGAAGTCCGGGTCGTGATACAGGCGGCCCTCTTCCACCATGATCACCTTCAGGCCGGCGCGCGCGAGCACTTCGGCGGTGGTGCCGCCACCTGCTCCGGTTCCGATAATGGCCACATCCGCCTCAAGTGTGCGGTCTTCTTCCAGCAGGGCCGCGTCGACCACGTCCCAGCCGTCATTTATGCCTTTGCCATACAGATTGAAATTGGCCATCGGGGCTCCGTGTCCGTCATGTCGGGGTCAGTTCAGGCGGATGCCTTCTGCATCTGGGGCAGTGCGTCATAGGTGTAGGTGGGCGGTCCGGGGTAGCCCATCTGTTCCCAGTGTGCCGGCTGACCGTACCAGGCTGCATTGCTCACCTGGATCAGCCCCAGGTAGGCCTGGTTGAAGATGTTGAACATGCTGCCGCGCCAGCGCTGGAGAAAGGCCTCGGCCTGCTCCCCGGAGACATTGGGCCAGTAGGAGGAAACGCGGGCCAGGGTCAGCCGGGTGATGGAGGATTCCAGCAGGTCGAACAGCTGGCGGAACTGGCGCTGGTTGGGCGGCCCCATGGCGTGGAAGGCTTCGTCCATGGCGACCAGGGTCTCCGACAGGGCGCTGTTCCTCGCCTCCGCCTCCCGCGGCATGCCGGGGCCCACAATGGCGGGCAGCAATGCCGCCATGACCACCCGATCCTCCTCGGTCATGAAGCGCCAATGCCGGTCTGGGTCGGCGGTGGTGGCCGGGATCATCGGGTCGTGGGTGGGTCGGGCGGAACAGCCGGAGAGTCCGGCCAGAACCAGAGCGCCGCCGGCCGCCACCCCGCCCTGAAAGCCAAGGCGGAGGAACTGGCGGCGATCCGGGTCGGGGGAAGATGAATCCATGGGCCAGGCTCCTGTCAGCGGATGAACAGTTTGTAGATCACCCTGTGCAACAGTGTGCCGTGAGGTGCGTGTATGGCCTTGCCGCTGTTGAGCCGCTGCTTGCTCATGACGCCCCGCGCATTGCTGAAGGTGACGAAGCCCTCGCGGCCGTGGTAGGCGCCCATGCCGGAATGGCCGACGCCCCCGAACGGCAGGTCATCCTGCCCCACATGAACCAGCGTGTCGTTGATGCACATGCCGCCGGAATGGGTCTGTTCCCGCACCCGGCGCTGCTCGCTGCGGTCATAGCCGAAGTAGTACAGGGCCAGCGGGTTCGGGCCGCTGTTCACGTAATCAAGCGCATCCTCGAGCTGGTCATAGGCCACGATCGGCAGCAGCGGCCCAAAGACCTCGTCCTGCAGCACCTGCATGTCCTGCGTGGCACCCAGGACCAGGTGCGGCGGCAGCTTGCGGGTGTCCTCGCCAAAGTACTCGTTCCCCGGGTTGATCTGGATGATATCGGCACCCTTCCCGCGGGCGTCATCCAGCACGCCCGTCAGGCGTTCGTGCTGGCGTTCGTTGATGATGCTGGTGTAGTCCGGGTTGTCCTTGATCGTGGGGTACATGCGGGCCACCGCACTCCGGAAGCTGTCCACGAAGCTGTTCACCCGGTCACGGGGGCACAGGATGTAGTCCGGTGCCACACAGGTCTGGCCGGCATTGATGCACTTGCCGAAGGCGATGCGTTCGGCCGCATCCTTCATGGGCACTTCCCGGGAGATAATCGCGGGCGACTTGCCGCCCAGCTCCAGGGTTACCGGCGTGAGGTTCTCGGCGGCCGCCTTCATCACCATGCGCCCGATGGGGGTGGAGCCGGTGAACAGCAGGTGGTCGAACGGCTGTGAGGAGAAGGCCTGGGCCACGTCCGCCTCACCGTTGATGACAGTGACCAGGTCGGACGGGAAGGTCTCGTGCAGCAGCCGTTCGAGCAGGGCCGAGGTGGCCGGTGTGAACTCGGAGAGCTTGAGCATCACCCGGTTGCCGGCGGCCAGCGCCGCGGTCAGGGGCCCGGCGGCCAGGAACAGCGGGTAGTTCCACGGCACCATGATGCCGACCACGCCCAGGGGTTCGTAGTGCACCTCGTTGCGGGCCGGCTGGAAGAGCACGTGCACCTTGCGCTTCTCGGGCTTCATCCAGCTGCTGAGGTGGCTCAGGCTGTAGTTGATGTTCTGGATCGAGGGCATGATCTCGGCGAGCAGGGTTTCGTCCCGGGAGCGGCCGCCGAAGTCCTCGCTGATGGCGTCGCACAGCGCATCCTGGTTGGCCAGAAGCACGCGCTTGAGACGCTTGAGATGCTCCCGGCGCTCGGTGCCGCTGGGCATGGGCTGGGCCCTGAAGGCCTCCCGCTGGGCGCTGAACGCACGGCTGATCTGTTGGATCTGCTTACGGTTATCCGTCAGCTGAACAACGTTGGCGACCATGGCTGGTTCTCCTGTATTGTCCCGGAGTTCTGCCGCTGATCCTTTAGTGGCGGATCCGTTGCTGGCAGATCTAGAGTATGTACTCTAGGATCAATATTAGAGCATGTGCTCTAGCAGTCAATACACCAGCGCCGATGGAATGCGTCTCCAGGGCCGAGGATTGCCATGAAAACCCGTGACAGGATTCTCAAAGCCAGCCTCCAGCTGTTCAACGAACAGGGTGAACGCAATGTGACCACCAACCACATCGCCGCGCACCTGGGCATTTCGCCGGGCAACCTCTATTACCACTTCCGCAACAAGGCGGACATCATCTATTCGCTGTTCCTGCAGTATCGGGGGCTGGTGGACCGGTATCTCAAGGTGCCGCGCAACCGCACGCTCACGGTGGAAGACAAGATGTTCTATCTGGAATCCGTTTTCGACGGCCTGTGGCACTACCGTTTCTTCCACCGCGATCTGGAGTACCTGCTGACCATGGATGAGCGGCTGCGCCACGACTACCGGGAGTTCACCTTCCACTGTCTGGGAGAGATCCGGGCTGTCCTGAAAGGGCTTCAGGAAGCGGGCATTCTCCGCCCCCACTCCGAGCAGGAGCATGAGGCCATGGCCCTGAATGTGTGGCTGGTGGTGACCAACTGGATGGCGTTCCTGAAGACAGCGAGTGCCGACGGCGGCAGCGACGGCAATACCCAGCGGGAGCTCAAGCAGGGCATCTACCAGGTGCTCACTCTGGAAATGCCGTATCTGACGGAGGCGTATTACGAGCGTGTGACGGCGATCCGGGAGCAGTACCGGCCGGATCTCAGTGTCATGGAGGGGGGCTCCCGGGCGGAGGAGCCCGATCTGTCAGTCTGACGCCGGTTCCACGCCGAGCAGCCAGTCGCTGAGGTGGTTGCGGGCCGGTTCCACGCCCTGCCCCTTGAGGGCTGAGAATGGCTGGATGTGGTGAATGCACTCAATGCCTTCGAGGTCCCGCCGGACGCTCTCAATCTGTCGCCGCGCCGGGTTGCTCTTGAGCTTGTCGGCCTTGGTCAGAAGCAGCATCATTGGCAGCCCGTGATGCTCGCACCACTCGATCAGCATGGCGTCGAACTCCGACAGTGGGTGGCGCAGATCCATGATCAGGGTCATGCTCACCAGCGACTGCCGGTGGGCCAGGTAGTCGCCCAGGTGTTTCTCCCACTGCTTCTGGGTATTGCGCGAGACGCGCGCGAAACCGTAGCCGGGCAGATCCACCAGCCGGGTTCCGGGCGTACTGAGTGAGAAGAAATTGATCAGCTGGGTGCGGCCCGGTGTCTTGCTGGTGCGAGCCAGGCTGCCGATCCGGGTTATGGCATTGATGGCGCTGGATTTGCCCGAATTGGAGCGCCCGGCAAAGGCCACCTCGCGCCCGGTGTCTTCGGGGCACTGGTCGAGCCGTGCGGCGCTGGTCAGAAAACGGGCACTGTTGAAAGCGATACGGGTCGTATGTCCGGTCACGGCGCGGCCTGCGTCCATTGATTTCAGTCGGTGGCGAAACATGTATAATACCACACCAGTTTGCGGGGCCGGCGCCTTTGAAGGAGCCGGCCGAACGGACAATGTGTAATCCGAGTGGTGTCACGATGAGAAAACTGCTGACCGGTCTTGTACTGACAGTGGGCCTGGCCGGACTGGCTCAGGCGGCCGACCCGAGCGCCGGGGGAGAAATCGCCCAGAACCAGTGCGTTTCCTGCCATGGGCAGAATGGCGTTGAGCCGCTGCAGCCGAATTACGCACGGCTGGCCGGACTGGGTGAGGACTACCTGTTCAAACAGCTGAGCGCGATCAAGAGCGGCGATCGCAATGTGCCGGAGATGATGGGCATTGTGAGGGGGCTGGATGAGCAGGACATGCGCAATCTGGCGGCCTACTACAACCAGCAGGAGATGCCCCGTGGCGAGGCGAACCCGGAGAAGGTGGACGCCGGCGAATCCCTCTACCGCGGTGGTGACCTGTCGCGCGATGTGGCGGCCTGCATTGCCTGTCATGGCCCGAAAGGGCTGGGCAATGAGCCTGCCGGTTATCCGCGGCTGAGCGGCCAGTCCGCGGAGTATGTGGTCAAGTCCCTGAAGGACTACCGCTCCGGTGAGCGCGTCTATAATGCGCAGAGCCAGATCATGGGCGACATCGCCAGTAAGCTCAACGATGATGAGATCTCGGCGGTGGCCGAGTACATCGAAGGGCTCTACTGAGGCTTTCCGCGGAACCGCTACTTGCCGACTCCTGCAAAGTTCGCTTCAATAGGAGGCGCTTTTCACTTTCAGTGACCGCAGGAGAACGGCATGCTTTACCGCAGCCTGATCGCACTTACCGCCTTCCTCGCCATGGTCCCGGCCGCAATGGCTGCGGAATGGGAGGAAGGCACCCATTACAGGACCCTTTCCGAACCTGTTGAGACCCGATCCGGGGACCAGCTCGAACTGGCTGAGGTCTTCTGGTACGGCTGTCCTTCCTGCTACAGCATGCAGCCCGTCATCGAGGAGTGGAAGGAGACCAAGCCCGATGATGTGAACCTGCGTCATGTACCGGCATCGCTGAGGCGTGACTGGGCACCCCACGCGAAAGCGTTCTACGCCGCGCGTCAGCTGGGTGTTGTGGACGGGATCCATTCCGAGCTGTTTGATGCGCTGGCTGGCGAACGGCGTGACCTGAATGATGTCGATGCCATTGCTGCTTTCTTCGAGGAGCAGGGAGTGGCGGAAGCCTCGGAGGTCCGGGATGCCTGGGGCAGTTTTGCGGTTGACACCGCCATGCGCCGTGGCCGCCAGTTCCAGCAGGGGGCCAAGGTGACCGGCACCCCGACCCTGGTCGTTGAGGGTAAGTATGTCATCTCCGTCAGGGCGGCCGGCAGCTACGAGAATATGCTGGCCATTGCCGATCACCTGCTGGAAAAGGAACGCTCCGGCGACTGACTGTGTATCCGAAGCTGCGTGACCAGGTCCGGCGTCTGGCCGCCCCCGGCCGCCCCCGGGGAGCGGCTTCAACCTCCAACAGCGCCCCCTCCCTGGCCGAGACGGGCCGGATACGGCTGCTCACCTTCAATATTCAGGTGGGCATTGCCACTGAAGCCTATCACCACTATTTCACCCGGAGCTGGCAGCATCTGCTGCCCCATTCCCAGCGCCGGGACAACCTGGACCGCATTGCGGAACTGTTGCGGGACTACGATGTGGTGGCTCTTCAGGAATGCGATGGTGGCTCGCTGCGCAGTGGTTTCGTCAACCAGGTCCAGTACCTGGCAAGCCAGGGCGGCTTCCCCTACTGGCGCCAGCAGCTCAACCGCAATCTCGGGCGTATCGCCCAGCACAGCAACGGTATCCTCAGCCGTTACCAGCCCCTGAGGGTGGAGGAGCACCGCCTGCCGGCGCTGATTCCGGGGCGTGGTGCCATGATGGCGTTCTACGGCAACCCGGAGGATCCGCTCGTTCTGGTGCTGATGCACCTGTCCCTGAGCAAGGGGGCGCAGAATCGCCAGCTGGGTTACATCCGGGAACTGATCGCCCCTTACCGGCATGTGGTGCTCATGGGCGATATGAATGCCCATGCTGAGCAGCTTCTGACCCATTCCCCGCTGCGCTCGGCAGAGCTGATTCCGCTTCCGGATTCGGCGATGAGCTTTCCCAGCTGGCGCCCGGAAAAGGCGCTGGATCACATCCTGGTGAGCCCGACACTGGATGTGCACGACACCCGGGTTGTGGACTATCAGGTGTCGGATCACCTGCCGGTCAGTATGGAGATCGAGATTCCTGGGGTTACCGGGTAGACGGGGCCACTCCCGGTGTCGGCCCTGCTGGGCAGGATCACCTTATGGGCTATACTCGGAGAGAACGGCGATTCTTTCCGGCCCCGGGGCTGACCATGGCGGAATTCGATGAGGAGCGTAATCAGCTCCAGATCAAACTGGTCTACTATGGGCCAGCCCTCAGTGGCAAGACCACGAACCTTGCCGCTCTCCATGATCTGCTTCAGCCGGATCTCAAGGGCGATATGATGGTGCTTGAGACCCAGAACGACCGCACCCTTTTCTTTGATCTGTTCCCTCTCGGCTTTCAGCTGCCTTCCGGACTGACCGTGACCCTCAAACTGTATACCGTGCCCGGCCAGGTCCAGCATGACAGCACACGCAAGGCGGTCCTTTCTCGTGCGGACGGTGTGGCTTTCGTAGCCGATTCCCAGCGTAACCAGGAACAGAACAACCTGGAATCCTTCCGGAACCTGAGCGAGAACGCCAGCCGTGTTGGGCTGGATTTCGGGGCGCTGCCGCTGGCCGTCCAGTTCAACAAGCGGGATCTCGGGGACGTGGTATCGAAGCCGGATCTGGTTGCCCGGTGGCAGAGCAGCCCCTGGTGGCCGATCAAGCTGGCGACTGCCCTGGAGAACAAGGGGGTTCTGGAGACGTTCCAACTGCTTCTGGAGCGGACCTGGGGTGCGCTTGACCGTGACTACGCACTGGGGGAACAGCATGGCCTGGATCGCGTGACATTTGTACAGAACGTGTTGGGGCAGAGTGATGCCGTCTGTTGAGCCCGGGATTGGGGACTTCGGTGAGCTGGAAGCGAGGCTGGAGCAGCTCGGCTGGAATGATCTGATGAGCGAGCGCGAAACGGCGCTGCTGGAGAAGTCGCTGACGCAGGTTGCCGGGGCGCCGGTTGCCATCGTCATGGCCGCCGGAGAACAGCCGGCTGCTCCCATTCGCCATCAGCTTCAGACCGTGGCCTGGGTCAGTGCGGATCTTGAAACCGGCCTGCTCCAGGGGCTTGCCCGTACGGCGGAACGGGTGCTGTACCAGGCCTCCCGCTATTACCTGGCGGCCAATCTGCATCTGGATGTGGTCCAGCGCAATTACCAGGAGCTCCAGCAGCAGCACGCCCAGCTACAGGCATCGGAGGCCCGGTACCGGGAGCTTTCAGAGCAGCTGGAGGAGCGCGTTCAGGCTCAGGTGGCACAGATCGAGGATCGTCAACGGCGTCTGTACGCGTCGGAAAAACTCAATGCGGTGGGGCGCCTGGGGGCCGGGGTTGCCCATGAGATCAATAACCCCATTGGCTTCATACGCTCCAACCTGAACTCGGCGCGGGATTACCTGGGGACTTTCTCCGAACTGTCGAAGCGGCTGCGCACCCTGCCGGGGGGCGAAGAGCTGGCCCGCGAGCTGGACCTGGATTTCGTGGTCCCTGATTTCCAGGACCTGATTGATGAATCCATTGATGGTTCCGCCCGTGTTGCGGCGATTGTGAGTGCACTGCGTCGCTTTGCCGGCACGGATGAAAGTGGTGTCTCCTCCGTCTGTATCAATGAGTTATTGCAGGGCGTCTGGGCGGTGGCGGAAGGAAGCCTTGGGGATATGACGGTCAACTGGGCGCTGGATGAATCCATTCCAACGGTTGAAGTGGATCGGGCAGGGATCAGTCAGGCCTTCTACAATCTTATGGAGAATGCCTCACTGGCGGCGGAACGCCCGGTAGGGCTGGCTGTTGCAACCGAGGGCCATGAGCAGGGTGTGCGCGTGCGGATCCGGGATGATGGTGACGGGATGGCTCCAGAGGTGTTGGCCAGGGCCTTTGATCCCTTCTATACGACAAGGTCTGTAGGGGCTGGCACTGGTCTTGGGCTGAGTGTGTGCCGTGACACCATCCGGGCCCACGGCGGAGGCATTGAGATCAGCAGTGAGCCTGGTTCCGGAACCGACGTGTCAGTATGGCTTCCCGGGAACCCATCTGCTGGTGACAGCTGAACCAGGCGTGTTGCATGTCCGAATTTGACCAGTACTTTCTGTCCAGCAGCAAACAGTCCGGAGAGTCTGAGCCAGACTCTCCGCAAACAGGCCAGTATCGTCTGTTGTTTGTGGACGATGAACCCAATGTGCTGAGTTCCCTGCGTCGGACCTTTCACCGGGAGAACTATGGGATCCAGTGTGCGGCCAGTGCTGAGGAGGCTCTGGCCCTGGTGCGTTCCGAGCGTTTCCATCTGATGATTACCGATTTCAAGATGCCCGGTATGAATGGTGCGGACCTGCTGCGGGAAGTCAGGGAGATCTCGCCGGACACCATGCGCATCATGCTGACCGGGCATGCGGATACCCAGGCGGTGATGACCGCCATCAATGAAGGGGCGGTCTATCGCTTCATCCTCAAGCCCTGGAACGATGACGACCTGCGCGTGACGGTGGCCCTGGCGCTGGAGCAATACGAGCTGCGGGAGAAGAACCGCAGCCTGGAAAAGACAACCAGTCGCCAGGAAAAGGATCTGGATGTCTTCCGCAAGATGAATCAGCAGCAGCGCAGCCAGCTGGCGCTGATGCTGCACAAGCATGGACTCATCAACCGCCAGCAGGTCCAGGAGGTCTACAAGATCCAGCAGGCGCGCAAGGTGGCGACCATCCGGCTGCTGCTTGAGAAGGAATGGGTCTCCCGGGAAAAGCTCTACAGCCTCCTGCGCGACGAGCTGCTCTTTGATGAGGTCGCGCTGGCGGAATTCGCCGTTGATCCGGAAGCCCTGGACCTGATCCCCGCGGATGTCTGCCAGGGCCAGCTTCTGCTGCCCCTGCGGGTCAGGGGGCGCCGTCTGGTGCTTGCCATGGCGGATCCGCTCAACCAGCCGCTCATCGAGGAACTTTCCTTCGCCATTGGGCTGAAGATTGAGCCGGTGCTGGTGCGGGTGGATGAGCTGGAGGAGCGGCTGGGTCAGTTGTTCGGCGATCCCAGGGAAGGCATGGAGGAGCTCGAGTCCGTCTTCGATGCCAATGATCCTGGTGACACCATCGAGCTGGTCATCGAGGACGATGACTCCGATGTGGACCTGGAAGGGTTGCTGTCGGATACCCAGCAGCCTTCGGCGGTGCGTGTGGTCAACGCCGTCATCATGGAGGGACTGCGGCTGGGGGCAAGCGATATCCACATCCAGCCACGTACCAATGTGGTGGTGGTCCGCTACCGGATTGACGGGGTTCTGCAGGACAAGATCCGTATTCCGAGCACCATGCAGATGAGCATTGTCTCGCGGATCAAGGTGATGTCGGAGCTGGACATCACCGAAAGGCGCAGGCCCCAGGATGGCCGCCTGACCGTGAAGACACCCATGAAGATTGTGGACCTGCGGCTGTCGACCCTGCCGACGCTCAATGGTGAGAAGGTGGTCATGCGGGTGCTGGATCGCAATTCCAGCATCAAGAACATCGATCAGCTGGCGCTTTCGGATCTCAACCGGCAACGGCTGCTCAACGTCATAACCCGGCCCCAGGGCATCATCCTGGCCACCGGACCCACCGGCAGCGGTAAGACCACAACCCTCTATGCCATGCTCCAGCATCAGGCCACGCCGGAGAAGAACTACGTCACCATTGAGGATCCGGTGGAGTTCTACATGGACATGGCGGGCCAGGTGCCGGTCCGGGAAAAGGTAGGGCTGGATTTCGCCTCGGTGCTCAGGGCCATCCTGCGCCAGGACCCGGATGTCATACTGCTGGGTGAGATCCGCGACCGGGAAACTGCGGAGGTGGCGTTCCATGCCGCGATGACCGGTCATATGGTCTACTCAACGCTGCACACGAATTCGGCCATTGCCTCCGTCGCCCGTCTCCTGGACCTGGGCCTGAAACCCTATGTGGTGGCCTATGGGCTGGAATGCGTGATCTCCCAGCGGCTGGTGCGCCGGCTGTGCCCGCACTGCCGTGAACCCAGCACGCCGGATCCAGAGGTCCAGAAACTGCTGGGGCCAGCCTTCGCGAGCCCCGGTCTCTACGATCATGTTTCCAGGGGCTGTGACCGGTGCCACCATCAGGGATTCAAGGGCCGGGTCGCGCTGCACGAAGTTCTGAGCGTGACCGAGTCCATGCGCCACGTGATCGCCTCCGGCGGAGCGGTGCGCGAGATGGTGGAGCAGGCGGAGAGCGACGGGCTGGTCACGCTGGCCGCGGATGCCCGCTACCGCGTTGAGGCGGGCGAGACGAACCTGGCGGAGATCCTGCGGGTGCTGGGCAGTCAGATCGACATCTGAGGTCGTTTAATCCTCGTCTGACAGCGTGATGAACCCGTCCTGGTCCCGCTCGACCCGCGTTATCCCCGGTGCTTCCGACTCCAGGCGTTCCAGTTCCTTCTTCTGGGTTTCCAGTTCGCGCTGCTGGCGCCGAACCTTTTCCGCCAGCCGCTGGTTCTCCAGCGCCATCTCCTTGTAGCGCAGGGCATTGTCGAGCGTGACCAGCAGGTCCTCGTTGGACCACGGCTTCAGGATGAAGCGATACACTTCCGAGTCGTTCACGGCGTTCACCACACCTTCAAGGTCCGCCTGACCGCTGAGCACGATCCGCAGTGCGTCAGGATGGGACTGCTTGAACTGGTTGAGCAGGGTGACGCCGTCCGTGCCGGGCATGCGGTAGTCGGAGATGATCAGATCCAGCCGATGGTGTCTGAGTTCAGCGTGGGCGCTGCGGGCGTCCTTGCAGGTAAGGGTGATCCAGTTCCGGTGACGGAAAAGGCGCACCAGAGCGCTCAGAATCTCCGGCTCGTCGTCGATCAGTGCAATGACGGGCTTCTGTTCCTCCGACATGGGCTCACTCCTCGTTGGTGTGGACGTCCCTGGCCGGTACCGTCACGGACACCTTGAGGTGTCGGCGGTCCTCCCAGCTCATCCGGGTAAGGCGTTTGATGGCGCTGTCGTTGAGCACCGTTCCCTTGACCATCAGCAGGATCCCGTTGGCGCTGACGATGTCGCGTGTCAGCTCCATACCCGGGCGCAGCTCCGAGATGGGCAGCATCCTTCCGGTTTCATCGTCCTGGGGCTCCAGCGTGAACTGATTGACGATGGGCTCAAGCGCAGCCAACACTTCCGGGTCATAGAACCGGCCGGAGCGCTCCTTCATGCTCTCAAAGGCCTCCGCTGGAGAGACAGGTGGGTCCCGGAGCAGAGGCGTCTGCTGGCCCACGAAGTCCCTTGCCACCCGGATGATGCGCGCTCCCTGGGGAATGGCCTCACCGGCCAGCTCGTCGGGGTAGCCCGTGCCGTCCATATTCTCCATATGGGCGCGGATCAGCTCGGCGCAGGGGCGCAGGGCCTTGATCGGCATCAGTGCCATTTCACCCAGTGTGGGGTATTGGCGGTACTCGGCCAGGTCCCGGTAGGTCAGCTGGGTTTCCGAGCGTCCCAGGACATCATCGTTCAGGCTCAGCTTGCCCACCTCGTGCAGCAGGGCTGCGTAGTAGACGTAGCGGAGCCGGGCCGTGTCCAGTTCCAGCCGCTGGGCAATGCGCCGGGCAAGGTCCGCAACCTCCCGGGAGCGGCCTTTCACGAGATGGGGGCGGCTGGCAATGACGGATGAGAACACGCGCACAAAGGAGTCGTAACTGTTCTCGAGCTGGCGGAAAGCTTTCTGCAGGTCGGCCGTACGGGATTCCAGTGCGCGTGTGCGGTCATGTACCCGCTGTTCAAGATCCCTGTTCAGGTCCTGGAGTTCCCGGTTCTGTTCCCGGGTCTGGTCGATCAACCGCTTTTTCTGGCGCTCCAGCTTGCGGATGCGCAGGCCCTCTTCGATGGCCTCGATCAGAGCCTCGTCATCCCAGGGCTTGGAGACGTAGCGGTTGATGCCGCCCTGATTGAGCGCATCAATGGTGGCACTCATGTCCGCATACCCGGTCATCAGAAAGCGCACACTGAATGGCCAGCGCTTTCTGACCTCGCTCAGGAACTGCGCACCGTCCATTTCCGGCATACGCATGTCGGAGATGACCAGGTCGATCGGGTTCTGTTCCAGGATCGCCAGTCCTTCCCTGCCGCTGGTCGCGAACCAGCAGTCGTAGTCGTGGCGGCGCATGAGACGCCGGAGGGCGCTCAGTATGGGTTCCTCATCATCAACGAACAGGATGCGGAAACGGTAATCGCTCATTCCACAGCCTCACTCGATGTCTGCCTGATGGGCAGGACAACGCGGAAGGTCGTGCCTTCACCGGGAGTGCTGGCAACGCTCAGCTCGCCCTGGTGACTCTGTACGATGCCATAGGAAAGCGACAGGCCGAGGCCGGTTCCCTTACCAACGGGCTTGGTTGTGAAGAATGGCTCGAAGAGCCGGTCCAGGTTGTGAGGGTCTATGCCTTTGCCGGTGTCGGCGATCCGTACTTCAACGTGATCCGCATCATGATGCTCCGTGGAAATGGTGATGAGGCCCTGTTCCTCAATCGCCTGGGCCGCATTCACCAGCAGGTTCAGGAAGACCTGGCCCAGCTGGGAGTCCACGCCCGTGATCGTTGGCAGCTCCGCAAAGTCGGTTTCAACCGTGGCTCTGTACTTGATTTCATTCCGGGCCACTGCCAGCGCCTTGTTCAGGCACTGATGGATGTCCAGTGATTCCATTTCGCCGGTATCCGTGCGGGAGAAGTCCCGGAGGGAACGGATGATCTTTTCCACCCGCTCGATGCCGTCCCGGGACTCCTCCAGGAGGGAGGGCAGATCCTCCCGGATGAATTCGAGATCATGGCTGCGACACAGGGACTGGAGTTCCGGAGACTGGAATTTTTCCCCCAGCGCCTCGGCAAACGCATCATTCAGGGCCAGGAGGGATTCGGTGTATTCGCGCAGTGAGGACAGGTTGGAGCGCACATAGCCGATGGGGTTGTTGATCTCATGCGCGACACCGGCCGCCAGCTGCCCGATGCTTGCCATCTTTTCGGACTGCATCAGCTGGTCGCGGGCCTGTTTGAGCTCGCGTATCAACTCATCCTGTTCGTTCTGGCGCTGGCGCAGCGCAGCGTTGCTTGATGCGAGCTCATCGAGGAGGGTGTTTTTGTCCATAGCACTCATAGCCTCCTGTATCAGCCGGTTCGCGTTGAGTTCATCCTCGCGCGTGAAGGGCTCGCTGCCGGCATTGCGGATCAGTACGAGTGTCAGAGTAAGCTGTTCGCCCTGGCGGTAGGGGGCAGCCATAAGGGGGAGGGATTCTTCTCCCGCAGGGCAGTGACAACTCCAGGGGGCATCCGGAGTCAGGAGGCCGTAGCCCTGTTCCTCCCATTCGAGTATCTTCTCCAGCGTCAGGTCCCGGCTGATCCAGGAAACGCAGTGGCTGGGGTCCAGCGCGATACCTCCGGCGTGACCTTCACACAGCAGGCTCGCCCGGGTCAGAAGCTCACGGTGGAATTCGGGCTGTTCCCGGTGGACATGCCTGAGCCATTCATGGATCTCAGACCAGAGATAGTGCTGGTACTTACTCATGGGGCTGTATCCGGCCGCTGATCATGTGTTCTTACAGGCAGTCTATATGCTTTTGTGCATTCTGCCCGGCGTGGGTGTAAATGGTCTGTTTCTACGCGTGATGTTTTGCAGTCACAGGCATGAACGGCTGTGCGTGGCTACACTGGTGGTAATGGAAATGGAGACAGCGCCCGCACGCCATGAAACACGCCGCTTCGTTCCCCCGCCTGCTGCTCTGGGGCCTTGAAGGCCCTGAAGCCGATCGCCTTGCCAGAGCCTGTGCGCGAGCCGGTTTTCCCGGTGCAGAGATGACGTCAGCGCTGAGCGGGGAGTCGCTGATAGGGCTTCTCGATGATGGGGGGGTTGATCTTGTGGTCCTGGGGGGGAATGGGGATGACCCGGCAGAATCTCCCCGTATCCTGACGGACGACCTGGTTGCGGAAAACCAGGCAACCGCCTTCCTGATTCTGGGCGCCAGTGCGCTGCCGGAAAGTCTGGAGGAGCGCTTTAATCTGAGGTGCCTGCCGGAGCCCGGCGAGGATGATGGGCTCCTGCGCCGGGTGCTGGGGCAGCTGCTCAATGAGATCCGGCTGTGGCAGCATTCAACCCTGTTTCAGGCCTGCGTTGAAGCCAGCGCCAACGGCATCGTTATTGTGGATGCTCGCGCCGATGACATGCCCATCGTTCATGTCAACCAGGCCTTTTCCCGGATTACCGGGTATGAGCCGGAGGAAGTCCACGGCTGTAACTGCCGTTTTCTTCAGGGCAGTGATCGCAAGCAGCCCGGGGTGGACCAGGTGAGGATGGCCATTCGGGCCGGCAAACCGGCGCTTGTGCAGATGCGCAACTACCGCAGGGATGGCTCACGCTTCTCAAACGAGCTCCAGGTTTCACCGGTGCGTGAGAATGGCGGTCACATCACCCATTACATCGGGGTCATCAATGATGTGTCCGCGCGCATGGATGCGGAATCGGCACTGGCCTATCGCACCAGTTATGACGGCCTGACCGGGCTTCCCAATTTTGAGCAGTTCAGGAACCGTGTCGGCCAGGCATGCGAGGAGTCGGGGCATCACCGGCACGCCGTGGCACTGACGCTGTTCAATATTGATAACTTCAAGGCGATTAACGCCACTTTCGGAGCTGGGGCTGCTGATCAGCTGCTCAAGGCTGTGGTGGACCGGGTAACGCCACTGCTTGGGCGCAGTGATCTGCTGGCGCGTCTGAGTGCGGATGAATTCGCCATTCTCCAGACCGAGGTTCTGGGTAGCCATGATGTGAGTTCGCTGGTGGATTCCGTGGTTTCGGTGCTGTCCATTCCCTTCCGGCTGGAAGGGCAGGAGCTGTTTGTGACCGCCAGTGCCGGTATCGCGTGGACTGGCGAGAATGTCGCGGGCGCCGATGAACTGATGAGCCATGCGAGTCTGGCATTGAGGAATGCCAAGCAGTGTGGCGGTGGTAGCTACCGGTGGTACAGTATTCTGCTCGCTGAAGAGGTGGAATGGACCCTCAAGCTTCACAATCAGCTGCAGCACGCTTTGAGCGAGCAGCAGTTTGAGCTCTATTATCAGCCGGTTGTGGAGGCGCGAAGCCAGGAGGTCGTCGGCATCGAGGCTTTGCTGCGCTGGCACCACCCGGAGCAGGGCATGCTGTCTCCGGCTGACTTTCTTCAGGCGATCGAAACCGGCGGCCTCATGGTTGAGGTCACGGACTGGGTGCTCAGGCGGGCCTGCACGGATCTCAATCGGCTCATGGAAGAAACCGGCCGGATGCTGTGGGTTTCCGTGAACATCTCACCCAACCATTTTGTGCGTGGCGATGTGGTCTCATCGGTGAAAAGCGTATTGGAAAGCACCGGCCTTGAACCCGCCTGCCTGAACCTGGAGCTGGTTGAATCCACCTTCCTGTCGTTTGACGAACCGGTGCGCAGGGCCCTTGATGAGATCCGTACCCTGGGAATTGGCCTGATGATCGACGACTTCGGTGCCGGCTTCTCGAGCCTGAACTACCTCAAGCAGGTTCCCGCCTCGAGGATCAAAATCGACCGCTCCTTCGTCCGCGATATTGTCTCGGACAGTGCCGATGCCGCGATCACGCGGGGCGTCATCGCGCTAGCCCACAAGCTGAACCTGCAGGTTGTGGGGGAGGGGGTTGAGGATCGCTATCAGCTGGCATTCCTGCTTCGCAATCACTGCGATCTGGTGCAGGGCTTTCTGCCGGGGCCGCCCATGCCATTTGAACAGTTACGAACCCATGAGCTGAGCGCGGAGACCCGGGAGGCGCTAGCCGAGGTGAACGGGCGTGAGCCAGGCGATCAGGCCAGCCGGCGATTGTTGATCCTTGATGATGAGCCCAATATCCTCAGATCGCTCAAGCGGCTCCTCAGGCGGGATGGGTATGAGATCCACACGGTTACGTCGGCGCAGGAGGCGTTGAACCTGCTTGCCCTGTATGAATTCCAGGTGGTTCTGTCGGATCAGCGCATGCCGGAGATGACGGGGACTGATTTCCTGAGTCGCGTCAAGGAGCTCTATCCGGACACCATCCGCATTGTCCTTTCAGGCTATACCGACCTGGATTCCGTGACCGACGCGGTCAATCGAGGGGCGATCTACAAGTTCCTGACCAAACCCTGGGATGATGAACAGTTGCGGAGCCAGATACGACAGGCATTCCTGCATCATGCCGCGGCTCTGGAGGATATGGAGAACTAGAAAGGAGTGCCCCACCGGTAGTGGGGCAGTCGGAAACCCGCTTACTTCAGCTTGGTTTCCTTGTACGGAACGTGCTTACGGACAACCGGATCGTACTTTTTGATCTCGATCTTGTCCGGGGTGTTCCGCTTGTTCTTGGTCGTGGTGTAGAAATGACCTGTGCCGGCACTGGAAGCCAGTTTGATCTTCTCGCGCATGATGTTCTCCTCAGACCTTCTCGCCGCGGGCACGCAGGTCTTGCAGGACCGTTTCGATACCCTTCTTGTCGATGGTGCGCAGACCCTTGGTGGAGACGCGCAGCTTCACGAAGCGCTTCTCGCTTTCCACCCAGAAACGGTGGGTCTGCAGATTGGGCAGGAACCGCCGCTTGCGATGGTTCATGGCGTGTGAAACGTTGTTACCGGTGGCCGTGCGCTTACCGGTCACCTGACAGACTCTGGACATATTCGGCCTCCAACTGAGCGTTGGTCATAATGATTGAAATCGAATCCCGCGCCCGGTGGTGCCCCGCAGCCTTCGTTGCACCCGCTGACGGCTCGCGCCTGACGCTCCCGGAAAAGGCCGGTTTTATACCAGAAAAGGCCGGTTGACGCAAAGATTTTCGTTCTCAGAGGTGGCCCGTTTCCGCCATCGAGGTGACCTCATTATGCCCCACAATCATGTGATCCAGAACCCGCACATCGATCAGGCCCAGCGCGGAACGCAGGCGTTCCGTGAGGTTCACGTCCGCACTGCTGGGCTCGGCCACGCCGGAGGGGTGATTGTGCGCCAGTATCACCGCGGCGGCGTTGGTCTCCAGTGCCCGCCGCACCACCTCCCGGGGGTAGACAGCCGCGCCGTCGATGGTGCCGTTGAACAGCTCCTCGTAGCGGATCACCCGGTGGCGGGTATCCAGGAACAGGCAGGCGAACACCTCATGGTGGCGGGTCACCAGTTTCGACTTCAGGTAGCTCCGGGTGGCGGCCGGTGAGGTGAGGGGCTCGCCGTTTGTGACGGGGGATTCCATGACCCGCTGGGCCATAGCCAGCGCGGCCTGCAGCTGGGCGAACTTGGCGGTGCCCAGGCCCGGCGTCTGGCAGAAGCGCTCCGCCGAGGCGCCGGTGAGCGCGCGCAGGCTGCCGAAATCGCTGATCAGCTCGCGGGCGAGGGTCATGACCGGGCGGCCGGCGCTGCCCGTGCGCAGGAAAATGGCCAGCAGTTCCGCATCCGTGAGGCTGTCCGGGCCCAGGTGCAGCAGCTTTTCCCGCGGGCGTTCGGTAACAGGGAGGTCTTTCAGTGACATGGCGGCTCCTTCGCTGATGGTTCCTGATCCTTCAGGGCACCGCCCTCCAGGCGGTCAGCCTTGAGTCTAGCGTCACCACTTCCCGCTGCCAATACCGCCTCGGGATCTGGTATCTTTGACGACAAAACAGCACCCAGAGGCGACAGTGGGCAAACGGATTCTTCTAGGCGTAACCGGTGGCATCGCCGCCTACAAGAGCGCAGAGCTGGTACGTGAGCTGCGCCGCCAGGGGCATGAGGTGCAGGTGGTGATGACCGGCGGCGCGCGAGCCTTCGTGCAGCCGCTCACCTTCCAGGCCCTGAGCGGCAACCCGGTGCGCGAGAACCTGCTGGATCCGGATGCGGAAGCCGGCATGGGCCACATCGAGCTGGCGAAGTGGGCGGAGCTGGTGCTGGTGGCGCCCGCCTCGGCGGACATCATGGCGAAACTGGCCTGCGGGTTGGCGGATGATCTGCTCACGACCGTCTGCCTCGCTACTGAGGCCCAGATCGCGCTGGCTCCGGCCATGAACCAGGCGATGTGGCGCAATGCCCGTACCCAGCGCAACCGGAGCCTGCTTGCGGCGGATCCCCAGTTCCGGCTCTGGGGCCCGGAAGCCGGGGATCAGGCCTGTGGCGACACCGGACCGGGGCGGATGCTGGAGCCGGCGGTGCTGGTGCAGGAGGTGGCTGCCCTGCAGGAGCAGCCGCTGGCGGGGCTGAGGGTTGTGATTACCGCCGGCCCCACGCGCGAGGCGCTGGATCCGGTCCGCTATATCTCCAACCACAGTTCCGGCCGCATGGGCTTTGCCCTGGCGGAGGCAGCTGCTCAACAGGGGGCGGACGTGACCCTGGTTGCCGGCCCGGTTGAGCAGTCCACGCCGATGGGCGTCACGCGTCTCGATGTGACCTCCGCACAGGAAATGAAGACGGCGGTGGATCAGACGGTTGCGGCCGGCACGGACTGGTTCATCGCCACGGCCGCTGTGGCGGATTACCGGCCTGTGGCGGTGGCCGACCAGAAGATGAAGAAAGAGGCTGGTACCGATTCTCCTGTGATCGAACTGGCAGAGAATCCGGATATCCTGGCCGGCGTGGCGGCGCTCACCGAACAGCGGCCGCTGACCATCGGCTTTGCCGCCGAGACCCGCAACGTGGCCGAGTACGCCCGCGACAAGCTCACCCGCAAGGGGCTGGACCTGATCGTGGCCAATGACGTCGCCACGCCCGGGCTCGGCTTCAACAGTGACAGCAATGCGGTTGAGGTGTTCTGGGCGGATGGCAGCGAGCGGTTCGAGGCACGCCCGAAACGCGAACTGGCCCGGGACCTGATCCGCCTTTTCCAGTCACACCAGAGCAACCGCTTACCCCAATCCTAACGAGGAGCACCTGCCTGCCATGGCGAACCAATCCATAGAAGTCCGGATCCTTGATGAGCGCCTGGGCGACAGCATCCCCATGCCCGACTATGCCACGGAGGGATCCGCCGGCCTGGATCTGCGGGCCTGCCTTCAGACACCGCTGACGCTGGAGCCGGGTCAGACCGAGCTGCTGCCCACTGGCATGGCCGTGCATATTGCCGACCCGGGCCTGGCGGGCATGATCCTGCCGCGCTCGGGCCTGGGGCACAAGCACGGCATTGTGCTGGGGAATCTGGTCGGTCTGATCGACTCGGACTATCAGGGTGAGCTCATGGTCTCCTGCTGGAACCGCGGCCATACCACCTTCACCATCGATCCCGGTGACCGTATCGCACAGTTTGTGGTGGTGCCCGTGGTCCAGGCCGATTTCCAGGTGGTTGAGACATTCAGTGCTTCCGAACGTGGCGAGGGTGGTTTCGGTTCCACCGGTGGCCAGTAGTAGGATGCAATCATCGGGCAGGCATCTATACTGGCCTCCAGAGCCCTCCCAGACCCAAGGATGACACCATGAAATTCCGACTCAGAAAGGCCGCTTCAGGGCCGGAATCCGAATCAGCCGATGCCCGTTCATTTTCCCTCTCCCGGGTACCAGTGTTGCAGTCGCTGGTAGCCATGGCCGGGCTGGCCCTTGCAGGGGTTCTGATCAGCTTCTTCCTGGTCGCGCCGGCTGAGCAGAAAGTCCAGCAGAGCAATACCCGGGAGCAGGCGGATGTGCTCAAGGCGCGCTTTGATCAGCATCTGACTTACCTTCACGACGTGGTTGCCTCCTTTGCGGCCCAGGAATCCATCCGGACTGCCACCAGTGGCAGTGATGACCGGGAGGACGCCGCACGGATCCTCCAGGACACCCTGCCCGCTGCGGAAGCCGTTTTCCTGTTTGAACCCGGCGATGTCAGCCAGCCCGAGGACCGCAGCTGGGAGCTGGGCTTCGCCAGTATCGATCTGGCACGCCAGGCCGAGCGTGAAGGCGATACGCGGATGGATGCCTTCCAGCGGGACGACCGCTGGTTTGTGCAGATCGCGGCGCCGGTTGGCGGCACCGGTGGTGGCAGCCTGCTGGTGATCTTTGATGATTCGGTGATGGATCCGGTGCTCTCGGCGGCCGGGGTTCTGGAGGGCCGTGTGGTACTGAGTCAGCGGGTGGACGGGCGTGATGTGCCGGTCTTTGCCCGCGGCAGCGGCCAGGGCGAAGGCGTGGCCCGGGATCTCTCTGTCAGTGGCTGGTCGGTGCGCTATGTGCCCACTTCCGGGGCACCACAACTGGTCGCGCCTGTGGCGCTCTGGGGCGTTTTGGCTGTCGTGGCGGTGGTCATCCTGGCGGGCATATGGCTGGTGTTCGGTCAGCTCCAGAAGCAGCTCCGGCAGGATGTGTCCGGCCTTAGTCAGTGGGCCCAGAAAGCGTTTGCGGGTGAGCGGGCGAAGCCGCCGGAGCTGCGTATCCCTGCCGCGCGGGCTCTGGCCGAGACCCTGCAGCGGCTGGCACGGGAGCGCCCCTCCGCATCCGCCAGCACGGGCGGTGCCGGCGCCAGGAAGGCCGCACCGGGCGACGCGGCAACGGCGCCCTCAACAGCCCCGGCGGCCGAGACCGCAGGGGAATCCGATAGTGACAGTGAGCCTCTGTTCGGGGATGATGCGCTCGACATTGACATGCTCGACGGTGACGAGGACGTGCTCGGACTCGGAGGCAGTGACAGCAGCGGAGGCAGCATGGGTCTTGAAGAAAGTGCGGCGGTGACAGTGGATGTTCCGGAGTCCATCTTCCGGGCCTATGACATCCGGGGTGTGGTGGGCGACAGCCTGACCCCGGAGATTGTTGAGACCATCGGCCGCGCCATCGGCAGCGAGGCCCTGAGCCGCCAGCAGCAGAGCATCTGCGTGGGCTACGATGGGCGCCACTCCAGCCCGGATCTGGCTGAAGCGCTGACGCGAGGCATTCTGGCAACGGGCGTGGATGTGATCAGTATCGGCCGGGTGCCGACACCGGTTCTGTATTTCGCCACCCACTACCTGGAGACCGGCTCCGGTGTGATGATCACCGGCAGTCATAACCCGCCGGAGTATAATGGCCTCAAGATGATGCTCGGGGGGGATACCCTGGCGGGGGATGCCATCCAGGCCCTGCTGAGCCGGATCCGCAACCATCAGCTGGAGGAGGGTCAGGGGCAGCGCAGTGAGCGCGATGTACGCAAGGCCTACCTTGATACCATCGTTGGCGACATTGCCGTGGCCGCGCCGCTGCGGGTGGTTGTTGATGCCGGCAACGGTGTGGCCGGCGAACTCGGCCCTGAGCTGATCCGCGAGCTCGGCTGCGAGGTGACGCCGCTGTACTGTGACGTGGATGGTGATTTCCCCAACCATCATCCGGATCCGGGAAAACCGGAGAATCTCGAGTCCCTGATCCAGACCGTGAAGAAGGAAGGCGCGGACCTGGGTATTGCCTTCGATGGGGATGGTGACCGTCTGGGTGTGGTCACCAACAGCGGCAAGATCATCTGGCCGGACCGCCTCCTGATGCTGTTCGCGCGGGATGTGGTTTCGCGCAACCCGGGTGCTGACATCATCTATGACGTCAAATGCTCGCGCCGTCTGGCCAGTGTGGTGAACGAGTACGGTGGCCGTCCGGTCATGTGGAAGACTGGCCACTCCTGGATCAAGGGCAAGATGAGGGAGATGGGTGCGCTGCTGGCAGGTGAGATGAGCGGGCATATCTTCTTCCGCGAACGCTGGTACGGGTTTGATGATGGCCTCTACGCTGCCGCCCGCCTTCTGGAGATCCTTGGGATCGAGGACCGTGAGGCGGACGCCATTTTCGAGGAATTCCCCGAGGATGAAAGCACCCCCGAGATCAACCTGGCGGTTGCCGATGACGACAAGTTCGCACTGATCGAGCGCCTTGCCAGCGGCGGTGATTTCGGCGAGGCGAGTATTACCGACATTGACGGCCTGCGTGTGGACTACCCGGATGGCTGGGGGCTGTGCCGTGCCTCCAACACCACGCCCAACCTGGTGCTGCGTTTCGAAGCGCAGAACGTTGAGGCACTGGAGCGCATCAAGGGTGTGTTCCGGGAGCAGCTTGGCAGGGCGGAGCCGTCACTGAAGATTCCGTTCTGAGCATTCAGGAGACAGAGCATTCCATGACCATGGATCGTGACACAGCCATGCAGGTGGCCTCGGTACTCAGCAAGGGCCTGCCCTACATCCAGCGCTTCACCGGCAGGACCATCGTCATCAAGTATGGTGGCAATGCCATGGAGAACGAAGAGCTCAAGAACAGCTTCGCGCGGGACATCGTCCTGATGAAGCTGGTGGGCATGAATCCCATCATCGTCCACGGCGGTGGTCCCCAGATCGGGGAGCTGCTGGAGCGTCTGGAGATCCATTCCGAGTTCATCAACGGCATGCGCGTGACCGACAGCGAGACCATGGATGTGGTCGAAATGGTGCTGGGGGGCCGGGTGAACAAGGAGATCGTGTCACTGATGAACCAGCACGGTGGGCGTGCGATCGGCCTGACCGGCAAGGACGCCAGCCTGATCCGGGCACGGCAGCTGGAAGTCCGGGACCCCTCCCCGGAGGTCACCCGCTCGGAGATCGTCGACATCGGGCATGTGGGCGAGGTGGTGTCCGTGAACACCGAGGTCATCAACATGCTCACCGCCAGTGACGTGATTCCGGTGATCGCGCCCATTGGCGTGGGTGATGACGGCAAGGCCTACAACATCAACGCCGACTCCGTGGCCGGTCACGTGGCCGAGGCGCTGCAGGCGGAGAAGCTCATTCTCCTGACTAATGTGGCAGGGCTTCAGGACAGAGAGGGCAATGTGCTGACCGGGCTCACCGCCGAACGGGTGGACGAGCTGATCGCGGACGGCACCATCCAGGGCGGTATGCTTCCCAAGATCCAGTGTGCGCTGGATGCCGTCAAAGGCGGGGTGACCTCCGCCCACATCATCGATGGGCGTGTGGCGCACGCCACGCTGCTGGAGATCTTCACGGACGAGGGCGTCGGCACCCTGATCACGCGGACCTGAAGGTTCCCTTCTCCAGTGGGGCGAAGTAGGGGGCGTACTGCTGGATCCATTCCGCGGCGGCTTCGTCCAGGGTCAGGTAACGCGCGTTATGGACCACCTGATCCAGGCGGTACTGCTGGATATGGCAGGCCTGCTCCACCAGCCGCATCCGGTAGGCGTCCGCGCTGTCCTCGAATGCGACACCCACCTCATAGTGATCACCACAGGCTTCGCACCAGGCGACATGGCCGTCCATGCTGGCGGCGGGTGTGCAGCAGCTGATGGTAATGCGTATCGGCGTGCCCCCGCGCCATGGCTGCTTTGAGGAGAACGCAACCCCACCGAGGCTGAGGTTGCGCAGCTCCTCAAGGTAGTGCTCGCCTTCACGTGGCTTCACGTCAATCGGCATGTCGATGGGATGCCGGATGAACGTCCGGCCCGGGTGTTGGTGCGCGTTCATGGCGCCTCCTGATCATCGGTGACAGTTATCATCTGTCTCCTGCCCCTACTATAGTGAATTCCATAATTTTTGCCTCAGCAGAGGGCCGGTTTGTGCGACGGTTGCCGCATTATCGCCAATTGATCAGGTACGATACGATGATCAGCACGTTCTGCCACGCCATGACCCCGGATGGTCGACCATGAAACGAATCTTCGGCGCCCTTGTGATTCTGCTGTTCCTGGCCGCAGGCGCCTGGTACACGACGCTCTGGTACGGTGCTCGGACAGCCGCTTCGGAACTGGAGGATGCTGTCAGCCCCTGGGGCAACCTCCACTGGGACGCGGTCCGCCCAACCTGGGATGGCCGCGTGACGCTCCAGGGAGTGCGGTGGCACTGGTTCGACATCACCCGGCCGGTACGCGTCAAACAGGTGACTCTGGAAACACCCGGGATGCTGGCACTGCCGGCCTGGCTTCTGGGGGGCGAGCAGCCTTCCCGGTGGCAGTTGCGTGTGGATGACATGGAGCTGGTGGTCGAGCCGGACCTTTTCCGGCCCTGGGCCCGCAGTCGTCGGGCGCTTTCGCTGAAGCACCACCCTCTGCACTTCCACGGCTGCGGTGAGCAGCCGGCGCTGACGCCCGCGGATCTGCTGCGCATGGGTGTGGACCGGATCAGCGGTGACATCGAGCTCCAGGACACGGGGAATGGTTCCGGCGAATACCGCTACCGGGCGGAAATGGATGCCGGTCGTCTTGGAAGTCTTTCCCTGCTCTGGCAGGCGGACGACCTCAAGGTGCCGGTGGTCTCGGGCGGGAGTGGTGTCCCAGCCTTCCCGCGGAAGGCGGAACTGGTCGTCCGGGATGCCGGGCTGATGCGGCGCCTGTCCTCCTTCTGTGCGGCAGCGGAGGATGAACCGGTCGGGGAATGGGTCAGCCGCGCCTCCAGTCACTGGAACCAGGCCATGACCGGTCAGGGCCTGGCGCCAAGCGAGGCCACTACCGAACTCTACCGGCAATGGCTCCTTGAGGGAGGCGAGCTGGCTTTCACCTGGGCGCTGGCTGGCGAGGGCTGGCCCGGGAACGGAGTCTCGGCGGCGCAGTGGCGTGAGACAACGGGGCTGCAGGTTGTCCATAACGGCCGCGAGCTGGACGACATCGGGTTCAGCCTGAGTGAACCCAGCGACCCGCCGGAGGAGACGGAGCGCGCCCCATTGGTGCAGATGGATGAGCCCGCCCCGGAGCCGGCCTTCCGCGAGTCCGATACGGAGCGAGCCGGTGCCTGGATCGACCGCCGTGTACGCCTCAGGCTGAGCTCGGGTCGGAAGGTGGAAGGGCAGCTCGTGGCCCTGGAGGAGGAGCAGCTGCATATACGGCGGACCCTGGAGGGCGGCTCCGTGGTGGCGCCCTTCCCGGTAACAGACGTCGAGCGGTTTGAGGTGTGGCGGCGTGCCGATGACATGGGCCGGCCGATATCCGATGGCGACAGCGGACCGGGGCTGGAGGACTTCCTGAACCCGGATCTCGGGAAGATGCAGCCGATTCCGTCGGCATCCGACTCACGGGAGAACTGATATGCAGCGGCCGATTCCGGATATCCGGGGAATGCTTGGCGAGTTGGTTGCCATGCCCTCGATCAGCAGTGTGAGCCCGGAGTGGGACCGCAGCAATGAAGCGGTGATCACCCGCCTGGCCCAGTGGCTGGGGGAGCTGGATTTCCGGGTGGAGACCATGCCCGTGCCGGGAGCGCCGGGCAAGTTCAACCTGATCGCCACACGAGGTGAAGGGCCGGGCGGACTGGTGCTCTCCGGCCATACGGACACTGTGCCCTTCGATGACCAGCGGTGGCAGAGTGATCCCTTCGCGCTTACCGAGCGTGATGACCGCTGGTACGGCCTCGGTACCTGCGACATGAAGGGCTTCTTCGCCCTGGCGCTGGAGGCGGCCTGGCGCACGCGCGGGCAGGACCTGGCGGAACCGCTGGTGATCCTGGCCACGGCGGACGAGGAGAGTGCCATGGGCGGGGCCCGGGCACTGATTGAAGCCGGTCGCCCGAAGGCACGGCATGCGGTGATCGGCGAGCCCACGGAACTGCGGCCGGTGCGCATGCACAAGGGCATCATGATGGAACGGCTCGTGTTCCGGGGGCAGTCCGGCCACTCCTCCAACCCCGCGCTGGGGCGCAATGCCCTGGAAGGGATGAATGAGGCACTCACGCGCATTCTGGCGTACCGGGATGAGCTGCAGAGGAATCATCGCCATCCCGGATTCCGGGTGGACTACCCGACCCTGAATCCCGGCCATATCCATGGTGGCGACAACCCCAACCGTATCTGTGCGGAATGCGAGCTTCACTTTGACCTGCGCCCGCTGCCGGGGATGGATCCCCAGGCGCTCCGTCGGGGCATCCTGGAGCGGGTGGGGCCGGTGGCAGAGCAGCGGGGCCTCAGCTGCACGTTTGAACCCCTGTTTGACGGGGTCCCTCCGTTTGAGGAACCGGAAACCGCCCGGCTGGTGGGGATCTGTGAGCGGCTCACAGGGCATGCGGCGGAAGGCGTCGCCTTCGCCACCGAAGCGCCCTTTCTGCAGCAGCTGGGCATGGAGGCCCTGGTGCTGGGGCCGGGCTCCATTGACCAGGCCCACCAGCCGGATGAATTCCTGGCCCTCTCCCAGATCGAGCCCATGGTGACTATACTGACCGGCTTGATCGAACAATGCTGCGCCAAGGGAGGAGATCCGGGGTGAGTGACCAAGACTGGCTGTACTGGTTCCGCCATTCCGCGCCGTACATCAATGCCCATCGCGGCCGGGTGGTTGTCATCACCCTGGGCGGTGACGCGCTGGCGCATCCGAACCTGACCACCATCATCCATGACATCGCCCTGCTGGCGAGTCTGGGGGTGCGGCTGGTGGTAGCTTTCGGGGCGCGGCCGCAGATCCGCGAGCGCCTGGATGAGGCGGGTGAGACCTCCGGTTACCAGGGGCGGCTGCGGGTGACCACGGAAACCCAGCTGCCGCTGGTACTTGAGGCGGTTGGCCGGGTTCGGGCGTTGCTGGAAAGCCACCTTTCCATGGGAGTGGCCAATTCGCCCATGCACGGGGCCCAGATCCGGGTGGCCAGCGGCAACTGGCTGACTGCCCGTCCCATCGGCGTGATCGGGGGCGTGGATCACGGCTACACCGGGCGGGTACGCCGGGTGGACGCCACCAGTATCCGTGAGCAGCTGTCGCTGGGGCAGGTGGTCCTGCTGCCCCCGCTGGGCTACTCCGCCACCGGTGATGCCTTCAATCTCTCCCACGAGGAGGTGGCCGGGGAAGCCGCGGCGGCACTGGAGGCGGATAAGCTCATCCTGTTCAGTGGTCGCAGTGGCATCCCGGATGCCAGCGGTGAGCTCATGCGGGAAATCAGCGTTGCCCGTGCCCGGGAGCTGCTCAGCGAAGGCCATCTGGGCGAGGACGACGCGGCCGGGCTTGATGCCGCGGCTAATGCCTGCGACCGCAATGTCCGCCGTGCGCACATCATCAGCTATGGGCGTGAAGGCGCACTGCTGGAGGAACTGTTCACCCTTGATGGTCTCGGTACCCTGGTGACCGACGACGACTACGAGCACATCCGCTTCGCAACGCCGGAGGACATCAGTGGCATCCAGGAACTGATTCAGCCGCTGGAGGCCAGGGGCATTCTCGTCAGCCGCCCCCGGGATCTGATCGAGACCGAGGTTGACCGTTTCCTGGTGGACGAGCGCGACGGCCGGGTGGTTGGCTGCGCTGCCCTCTACCCCTATCCATCCAGTGCCATGATGGAGCTGGCGTGCTTTGCCGTGAGCCCGGACTACCAGGGGGGAGGACGCGGCGACCGTCTGCTTGCCATGGCCGAACGCCACGCTCGGGCGGAAGGGCTGGGCGAGCTGTTCGTCCTGACCACGCAGACCTCACACTGGTTTGCGGAGCGCGGCTTTGAACTGGTTGGCGCGGATGCCCTGCCACCGGAAAAACGCCGAGACTATGACACAGGTCGCAATTCCCGGATTTTCGTGAAGCAACTCTGACCTGCGGATTACCGCGATACGGAAACCCGTAATGGTCTCTCCATGTGGTATCACCGTAGGCTGCTGCCGTTATCGGAAATGCAGGGAACAACCTCATGGAAAGGGGAAACGCAGGACTGCTCAGCCGTAACGCTGATCGACGCGATACGCGCCGGCACAATATCCGCCTCGCTGTAAGGGCCGTGACGCCCCAGGGGCTCTCCTGGCTCTGTCAGGTGACCGATTTCTCCTCGGAAGCGGTTTCGATACGCTACCCCGCCTCGCGCGAACCTGCGGTCCGGAGCTGGCTGGAGTCAGGGGGGGACTGTATCCGACTCCAGTTCCATCACGGGACTCTGGACCGCTGGCAGACGATTCGTGGGTACGTGGTCCGTTCGGGGCCCGGGTTCCTGGTAATCCACTTCGCCGACGATGCCCTTCAGGGTTTCGAGATGTTGCTGGCCCAGTCCGGGCTTGCTCCCTCCAGGCCCCATCACGCTCCGGGTGTGGTCCCAAGCCGGGCCCCGTCCGCCAGCGCCCGTGGGCGCCAGGCGGAAGCGGCAGTCCGGCAGGCTGCGATCCCACCGGTACCCTCGTTGATTGAGCCTGAAGCCATGCGCCAGGAGCCTCTGGGCGGGGTTGCGATGCATGAGGCCATTGCCCGTCTTTACGGGGACAGCGAGTCAGGCTCCGGCGTCTTTCCGGGAGAGCTGGTTCCGGACCTCATCCGGACAATGGGCGAGAGCCCCCGTATGACCGGGCGCGGCCGGACGCTGCTCGACTGGCTGACGCCGGTGGTCGAACGGAATCTGGCGAGAAACCCCGAGGCATTGGCTCTCAAGGACCACCCCCTGCGGAAGCTGCTCAACCGGATCGGCGACCTTGAAACCGCGGATTATGAGAGTCCGGGCCCCTGGCCTGATGCGTTGCTCCGAACGCTGCGTTCTCCGGAGGGGGCCGATGAGGAGGCCCTGGCCGAGGCGGCCGGGATTCTCAGCGCGGAGCTCCAGCAGCGCGATGAGGCGCACCAGCGCAATCTGCGCCGGGTGACCAAGGCGGTGGCGGGCAGCGAGCGCCTGCGGGAAGCAGAGGCAGCCACCGACAGTGCGCTGGATGCCCGTCTTCTGGGAGGACCGATTCCTCTGTCGGTATTGCGGTTTGTCGAGAATGACTGGCGCAACCGTCTGGTGCTTCTGCATCTCCATGAAGGGGAGTCCAGTACCCTATGGCGGAAGGCGCTGGCGCTACTGGATGCTTTGCTGGCGTATCATCGGCATCCGGGTGAGTGCAGCGGCCACGATGTCAGTGCGCAGCTTGAGGCCATCTGTGGTGTTCAGGGCGACTGTGATTCAGCTCGTGCCATGCTCAACGCCTGTCTACGGGAAGCGGGCGTTCAGCAGTTGGTACGTCTGAGCGAGGGGTTCGCGCAGGATGCGGACGAGTCAGCGGATGATGAGTGGCTGAAGCTGTGGCGTCCCGGGCTCGAAGGAATGCCTCTCGGCAGCTGGTTCATGGACGGATACCATGGGCAGCCGCCGGTGCGCCTGGTCTGGACCAATGCCCGGCGCCGCCGGTTTGTGCTGGTAACGCCCTCGGGGCGCAAACAGTATGACCTCAGTCTGGTTGAGCTTGCCCATCAGGTGGCTGAGGGCGCGCTTATCCCGGTCAAACGCCAGGAGCAGTCTCTCGTGGAAGAGGCGTTGGGGCGGCTTCTGGAACAGCTCTATGAACGCCGGATCCGTGAGCATACGCTGGATCCCGAGACCGGACTCGCGGATCGTGAGACCTTCCTGGGATGGCTGGAGCGTGTCCTGCACGCCGCGCCATTGGACCGTGAGCAGGCACTGGTGGTGCTGTCATGGGATCGCAGTGCTGATGCGGCAGCCCTGGCGGGGGAAGTGCGTCGGGAGCTCGGGAAGGGCGGTATGGTCGGGCAGGTTGGCGCGCGCCGGATGGCGTTCCGGTGCCAGCGGGCGAACCTTGAGTCCTGGTTGGTCCTGCTGATGCAGCGGTGCAATGCACTGGTCGCGGATGGCGGCAATCACGTCTGCGCTGGCGTGGCCGTGGGTGATCCAGCCATCGTGACGGCATCCCGCTGGTACCACCTGGCGGAGGAAGCCGCCAGGACGGCGCCGTTCGAGTACCCGCCCGCCTTCCGTTTTGCCAGTGTCCCCGCCGAACGCAGCCGCTATATACGCCGCCTGGTGGATCGGCTGGCGGGCAATGGTCGGCTGCGGCAGGAGGAACTCATGCTTCAGGCCCAACGGATCATCCCACTTCACGGGGCAACCCGTATGGCAGCGCAGTACGAGCTGCTGATGACCCTTCCGGATGAGCATGGCAACCTGATGATGGCGCGGGAGCTGATTCCCCTGGCGGAGCGCTTCGCCGGTGCCCGGAATCTGGATGAGTGGCTGATGCAGGCGGTACTGGACTGCCTGTCACGCCCGATGCAGACGCTGCCGGAAGCCGATCCGGGCATCTGTATCCCGGTGCTGGGCTACACGCTCACGGAGCCCGGGCTGGTGCGATTCATCCACGAGGTTTTCCGGATCCAGCCCTGCCCCGTGCACCGCCTCTGGTTCTGCATCTCGGACGCGGACGCTCTCGCGGACCCGGATACCGTGGCGCTGTTCATGCGCGAGGTGCGGGAGCTGGGCTGTCGCATCTGTCTGGATGCGGATGAAACCGATGCTGGGCTGGCATACCTGGTCAGGCGGCTGCCTGTGGATCTGATTCGTGTGCGTGCCAGATCCCAGGAGGAGAATGAAGTTGGCCGGGAGCCCAGGCTTAGGGCGGTGGTGACGGCGGCCCACCAGCTGGGAGCGGAAGTGGTTGTTTCCGGGGTCAGCCGTTCGCAACGGATTGAGCGGCTGCGCGAGCTCGGTGTGGACTATGCTCAGGGCAGTGCCATCGCCCGGCCACGGCTGCTGCATCATTGAGGCTTGCCAGTCGACGGTCCCCCATGCACCATAGCGGATTCCCGAAACAGGGACCCCCAGTGCAGAGCGGGCCATTCGATCATGTCCAGCCAGTACCCGATCATCGCGGTCACCGGATCCTCCGGTGCCGGCACCACCACTACCGGGCGTGCCTTCAGAAAGCTGTTTGTCAGTGAGGGCCTGCATGCGGCCACAGTCAGCGGGGACAGCTTTCACCGCTATACCCGGGAGGAGATGGCGCTGGTTGCCGAGCGCGGCGACTATGGTGACTTCAACCACTTCAGTCTTGAAGCCAACCACATCGATAAGCTGGAAGCCCTGTTCCAGGATTTTGCCAGTACCGGCACCGGGCAGTACCGGGAATACGTGCACGATGACGACCGCGAGCTGATCGCCGAGGGTCATGAACCGGGCAGTTTCACGCCCTGGCAGAACCTGCCGGCGGATTGCGACCTGCTGTTCTATGAGGGGCTGCACGGCGGTGTGCAGACGGAGCAGCACGACGTGGCCGGCCATGTGGATCTCCTGATCGGGGTGGTGCCCATCGTCAATCTTGAATGGATCCAGAAGATTCACCGGGATACCCACCACAGGGGCTACAGCCAGGATGAGGTGGTGGAGACGATCATCAACCGCATGGACGACTACGTCCAGGACATCGTGCCGCAGTTCTCCAATACCCACATCAATTTCCAGCGTGTTCCCACGGTGGACACCTCGAACCCCTTCGTGGTGCGGGAGGTGCCGTCCGCGGATGAGAGCATGATCGTGGTCCACTTCCGCCACTACGCGGATGTGGATTTCCAGCGTCTGCTGCAGATGATTCCGGGGAGCTTCATGTCACGCCAGGACACGATCGTGATTCCGGGGCCCAAGCTGCCCCTCGCCATCGATCTGATCCTCAGGCCACGGATACTGGAGTTGATGGAACACAAGCGCTACGCCTGGTAGCGCCCGTGTTCAGCCGTGGTCGCGCAGAAAGCGGCGGACCAGCCGGCCTGTCTGTACTGGCGCTTCCAGCATCGGAAGGTGGCCGATACCCCGAAGCACCGTCACTTCCGCATTGGGCAGCAGTGCGCCGTAGTGGTGGGCGCAGGAAACGTCCAGGACCTGGTCCCGTTCGCCCCAGATCACCTGTGCCGGCGCCTGGACCCGCTCCAGAAGCTCCGGGATGCGCTCGCGGGGCTGCATCATGTCCATGAACAGGTGCTGGTTGACCGGGCGCCGGTGGCGCATTTCCGGCCCCATCGCCAGGGGCATGACACGGCTGAAGACCCCGCGCCCCCGCCAGGTGGCGTAGCGGAAGAGAGTGCGGGTTTCGTCCGCGTTACCGGGGATCAGCGGGTTCCGTCCCTCGATGAGCTGGCTTTCCATGGGGCTGTGGCGGGCACTGCCCATTCCAGCGGCATTCATCAGGACCAGGCCGGCGACGTGTTCGGGGTGGTTCGCGGCCAGGGTGGCACTGACAGCACCGCCCATGGAGGAGCCGATCCAGAACGCCGGGGGCAGGGTCAGGTGCCTGGCCCATTCCGCCATGCGCCGGGCCTGGACCTCGTAGGTGTAGCGGGCGTCCGCGCGGTAGTCGCTCTGGCCGAACCCGGGCAGATCCGGCAGGTAGAGCGTCATACTGCGGCGTCGGATGGCCGGAATCAGGCTGGCCCAGTTCTCCTTGCTGGCGCCGAAACCATGGAGCAGAACCACCGGCGTTCCGTGCCCCGAGCCGATGCGCCAATGCTGGATGCGGTGTCCGTCGATCTCGATGCTTTCCGCCTGGATGCCGGGAATCCAGCCACTGATGGCCTGAAGCTTCTGCCAGGCGCTGGTCGCTGGTTGCCAGCGATCCAGCGTTGCACGGTCCGGCTGGGCCGAGGGTGCCTTCAGGTAGGAGTCGCCTACCTCCTGGAGGGAGTCCAGTATCGCATTGAAGGTGGTCGCTTCCATCAGCTTCTCCGTGCTGCGCTCTGGCGTTGGCGGTTGAGCTTCAGCGCACCGGTCACGAGGCCCTGGTAGCCGGCGGGCAGCAGTCGCTGCATCCAGTCCGCGGCATGCGCCTCTGTGCCGATCAGTAGCCTGCGGCGGTCACGCTTTACAGCCTTCAGTATAGCCTGTGCAGCGTCATCCGCAGTGGTACGGAACAGCTTCTCGAAGTTGGCTGTCAGGGCGCCCGTCTCCTCACCCATAAGCTCGGACATGCTCTCGTCCATGCGTGCGGTGCGGGCGATGTTGGTCTTGATGCCGCCAGGATGCACGCAGGTGGCGGAAACGCTGCCGCCTTCCATGTCGAGTTCCTGGCGGAGGGATTCAGTGAATCCGCGCACCGCGAATTTGGTGGCGTTGTAGCTGCTCATTCCGGGCTGGGCGAAGAGACCGAAGATGCTGGAGATGTTGACCACATGGCCGCCGCCGGGGGCTTCCTTCAGGTAGGGCAGGAAGGTTTTGGTGCCATAGAGCACGCCCTTGAAGTTGATGTCCAGGATCCAGTTGTAGTCCGTGTAGCTGGACTCGGCCACGGAGCCCGCGTGGGCCACGCCGGCGTTGTTGAAGATCAGGTTGACCTGGCCGTGGTCGCGGACCACGTTTTTGGCCCAGTCTTCCACCTCGCGGCGTCTGGCCACATTGACCGTGGCGCTGGTCACGTTGACGCCCCGGTTTTCACACAGGCGGGCGGTTTCAGCCAGGCCCTCCGCGTCCACATCACTCAGTGCGAGGTGACAGCCCTCGGCTGCCAGTGCGCAGGCCAGGGCCCGGCCAATGCCGGACCCTGCGCCGGTAACGGCGGCTACCTTGCCGGAAAAGGACTTCATGCGGGCTGTTCCTCCAGGTTGGCTTTGGTTGATGATACCTGGTCGTGGAATCCGGTGCCGGCCTGCTCCCCGGCAGTACCGGCGTGGTAGGCGGCGGCGTCGAACTGGCGTGTCTGGCGGCTGAAGCGGAAGGTGAAGTCCGGCCACAGGGCCACGTTCTTGCCCGTCTCCGGATGGATATACCAGCTGGTGCAGCCCCCATCATTCCAGATGGAGCCATCCAGGCGGCCCTGTAGCCTCTGGTTGTACTGCCTCTGCGTCCTGTGCTTAACATCGACCCAGTCGATGTCCTTCTCTTCCATGGTGCGGATGGCATCCATCACGTACTGGATCTGGGATTCGATCATGTAGACCATGGAGTTGTGCCCCAGGCCGGTGTTCGGGCCCATGACCATGAACAGGTTGGGGAAGCCGGAGATGGCGGCGCCCTTGTAGGCCTCCGGGCCGTCCTGCCACAGCTCGTTCAGGTCCTGCCCATTACGGCCCTTGATCAGTCCCTTCGGGACCGGGTCCGTGGACTTGAAGCCAGTGCCGTAGATGAGCACGTCGATTTCACGGTGCTGGCCATCCGTCGTCACGATGCCCGTCTCCGTGATCTCCTGGATACCGTCGGTCACCACGTCGACGTTGGGCTGGTCCAGCGCCGGGTAATAGTTGTTGGACATCAGGACCCGCTTGCAGCCGAACTCGTAATCCGGGGTGACCTTGCGCTGCAGCTCCGGGTCGCTGATCTGGCGGCGGATATGGGATTTCGCCATATGCCGGGCTGCCTTGAGCAGCTTCGGGTTGATGAGCATGGGCACGACCCGGCTCTCCAGCATCCAGTACAGCGCTTTGCGCTCCAGTTGCTGGACCATTGGCAGGCGCCGGAAGATACCGCGTTCCTTCTCGCTGATCTCACGGTCCGGCTTGGGCATGATCCAGGGGGCGGAGCGCTGGAACAGGTAGAGCTGCCCGGCTTCCTTCTGCACTTCGGGCACGAACTGGATGGCCGAGGCGCCGGTACCGATCACGGCTACGCGCTTGCCGGTCAGGTCGTAGTCGTGGTCCCAGTCCTGGGAATGGAAAGCCTTGCCCTGGAAGCGGTCCGTACCCGGGATGTCGGGATAGGCCGGAATCGAAAGGGCGCCCATGCCGGAGACGAGGACGCTGGCGGTGAAATCACGCCCGTGGTTGTCCTTCAGCTGCCAGAGGGCCCTGGACTCATCCCATTTTGCCTCGGTCAACGGCGTGTTCAGGTGGATATGAGGGCGGATCCGGTACTTGTCGGCGCAGTGCTCCAGGTACTGGCGGATCTCCTCCTGGGGCGCGAACATCCGCGTCCACTCCGGATTGGGCTCGAAGGAATAGGAGTAGACATGGGACTGCACGTCGCAGGCGCATCCGGGGTAGTGGTTCTGCCGCCAGGTGCCGCCGATGCCGTCATCCTTCTCGAAGATCCGGAAGCTGTGGCGGCCCTCCCCCTTGAGCCGGATGGCCATACCCAGCCCGGAGAAGCCGGAGCCGATGATGGCCACCTGGGTGTGTCGGGTCGCGATGGTGCCATGTTGTTGGGCCATGGGCCTTCTCCCTGCTTGCCTGTATACATCTGTCTACCAACGTAGACGAATGTATACTTCGGTGTAAAGACTTTCAGTGAAGAAAGTGACATTCAGCAATGTAACGGTATGCAGGGGCGTGCCCATTGGCACCCGGGACCGGGTGTGGAGTCAGCAGGGATAACGGGTGTGGGGAGGAGGGTCCCCGGTGCTCAGGGCAGGTTGCGGGAGTAGAAGATCTCCAGCATTTCTTTCTGAAGACGCTGGTGGATATCGTCGGCTTCTTCCTTGTCCAGGTCGGCTGCGTTTACCCCGAAGACGTAGTTGTCGAGGTTGAACTCGCGCAGGATCATCTTGGTGTGGAAAAGGTTATCCTGGTACACGTTCACGTCCATCATCTGGTACGCGGCGCGGGTGTCCTCTGTGAGGTAATCCTGGATGGAGCTCATCTCGTGGTCGCTGTAGTGCTTCTTGCCGTTGACGTCCCGGGTGAAGCCGCGCACGCGGTAGTCCACGGTGACGATGTCGGAGTCGAAGCTGTGGATCAGGTAGTTCAGCGCCTTCAGCGGTGAGATGAGGCCGCAGGTGGAGACGTCGATGTCCGCCCGGAAGGTGCTGATGCCCTCGTAGGGGTGGCTTTCCGGGTAGGTGTGGACGGTGACGTGGCTCTTGTCGAGGTGACCCACCAGGGTTTCCGGCAGCGGGCCGGGGGAGGCTTCGCTGATGTTGCCTTCCGGGGCTTCCTCGTGCTCGGCGATAAGCATGGTGACGCTGGCACCGTGGGGGTCGTAGTCCTGGTGCGCGATGTTGAGGATGTTGGCGCCGATGATCTTCACCACGTCGGTGAGGATCTGGGTCAGGCGTTCGGCGTTGTACATCTCGTCGATGTACTCGATGTAGGCCTTGCGCTGCTCTTCGGTGCGCGCGTAGCAGATATCGTAGATATTGAAGCTGAGGGACTTGGTCAGGTTGTTGAAGCCGTGAAGTTCCAGTTTGGGTTCCATCGGCATGCCCCTCCACTCTCTTGCACACGGTGCCGGTAAAGCCGCGTATTATGCCTGCGTCGCTCTGGGCTGAACACCATTGGTTTGCTCAGGGATTTCCCCGACTGAATCGGAAGTTGTCACAAGGCATTTAATTGGCTGCCACCGCCTTTGCTGCTCAGACCGCCTTGATGACCGGGACCTTGTTTCTCGCTCCTTGCTCGTTGCCCCCTTACCCCTCATACATGGTGTAATCATGCGTGATCTCAACCCCGGCTTTTTCCAGCATGATCGAGGCGGAGCAGTACTGCTCGGCCGAAAGCTGAATGGCGCGGGCGACGCGTTTCTCGTTCAGATCCTGTCCGGTCACGTGGAAGTGGATATGGATCTTCGTGAAAACGGAGGGAACCGTATCCGCGCGCTCGGCGGTGACTTCAGCGCGGCAGTCGGTGACGTTCTGGCGGGATTTCTGGAGGATGCTCATGACGTCGAAGGAGGTGCAGCCGCCGAGGCCGACGAGCATCATTTCCATGGGGCGTGCGCCCTGGTTCTCGCCGCCGTGGTCGGGCGGGCCGTCCAGCTGGATGTCGTGGCCGGAGCCGGTGGTGGCGCGGAAGCTGGCGGCGCCGGTCCAGTTAATCGTGGTGTTCATGGCCATAACAGCGGCGATCTCCCAAAACGTTGGATGGAGGTGTGGTCTGGCGGTGTTATACGGGAAGCTCGGTCGCCAGGGGTCAGGCCGAAAGGTCTGACGGGTTGCCACGGATGGCAACCCAGGACTGGCACACGGAGCAGGATAGCGCAGTGTGCCAGGCGACCGCGCAGCGTCCATGGATGGATTCATAGCGATTCCCGGATAACACCGCCAGACTGCGCCTCCCTGCAGGAAAGGAGCAGGCTACCACAGCCTTAAATCTTGAGGGTATCGCACCGGACGACGAACCCCTTGTGCTGTTCTATACTGGGTGCTATCAAAAGGAGATGCCCCGCCGGGGCCAGAACGGAAACGTCCATAACAGAATCAGGATGCCATCATGACCAGTATTGCCAGACCCGTCGACAACAAGACCAAGCACCTGGACTACTTCCTGTCCCAGTGCCACCGGCGGCGTTACCCGGCAAAGAGCACCATCATCTACGCCGGCGATAAGAGCGACTCACTGTTCTACATCGTCAAGGGCTCTGTCACCGTCATCATCGAGGACGACGACGGCCGCGAGATGATCATGGCCTACCTCAACGCCGGCGACTTCTTCGGCGAAATGGGCCTGTTCGACAACATGGACTCGCGCAGCGCCTGGGTGAAGGCCAAGACCGAGTGTGAGGTTGCCGAGATCAGCTACACCAAGTTCCGCGAGATCTCCCAGGAAGACCCGAAGGTCCTGTACTTCATCGGCGAGCAGATGGCGTCGCGCCTGCGCCAGACCACCCGCAAGGTTGGCGATCTGGCCTTCCTCGACGTGACCGGCCGGGTCGCGCGCACGCTGCTCGACCTGTGCGAGGAGCCGGATGCCATGACGCACCCGGACGGCATGCAGATCAAGATCACCCGCCAGGAAATCGGCCGCATCGTGGGCTGCTCCCGCGAGATGGTGGGCCGCGTCCTGAAAACACTCGAAGACCAGGGCCTGGTACAGGTCTCCGGTAAAACCATGGTTGTTTACGGAACCCGATGATGAAAATCTACGAAATGAAAAAGGCGCCCAATCCGAGGCGTGTGCGTATGTTCATGGCCGAGAAGGGCATTCTCGACCAGGCGGAATTTGTTGAGATGGATCTTCAGCAGGGCGAGAACCTTACGCCCGAATTCGCACAGAAGAATCCCATGAAGAAGGTGCCGGTGCTGGAGCTCGATGACGGCACCTGTATCTCAGAGACCATGGCCATCTGCCGCTACTTCGAGGAGCTGCACCCGCAGCCGCCGCTGCTGGGCAAGGATGCGCTGGACAGGGCAAAAGTGGAGCAGTGGCTGCGCTGGCTTGAGCTCTATTTCTTCATGCCCACCGGCATGTGCTTCCAGCATACGAGTGGCGTATTCAAGGACCGGATGACACCGTTCCCGGAATGGGGCGAGGAATGCCGCAAGGGAGTGGAGAAATTCATGCACTTCCTGAACAAGCACCTGGAAGGGCGTGAGTTCATCGTGGGCGATCACTTCACGGCGGCGGACATCAGTGCCCTGTGCACCGTCGACTTCAACAAGGTCAACAAGATCGGTATCCAGCCGGATCAGACGAACCTGCAGGCCTGGTACGACCGCATTTCCCAGCGGGCGTCCGCCGGGGCCTGACCGGGGCCGCGGGGTCAGCTGTTGGACTCACTGCGAAGGGTTGCTTCGAGCTGCTTCATGTCGGAGATATCGAAAAGGGTGATCACGACACCGTCGATGACGTTGTCCAGCCGGCGATAGGGCATGATGCGTACTGAAAACCAGCGCCCATCGTCCGTGGGTATCTGTTTTTCCGATACGGCAAGGGTTCGCAGCGTTTCCGCGGCGTCGTCGTGCAGGGTCGGGTAGTCCAGGCTGGATGTCAGGTCGCTCAGGGGGCGCCCGACGTCGCTCTCACGCAGGTTGATGATGCTCGAGACCCTTTCGGTGTAGCGACGGACGTTCAGGTCCTGGTCCAGGAACAGTATGGCGATCTCCACGCTGTTGAGCAGGTTCTGCAGATCACTCTGGGCGAGGGCCAGGTCGTCGAGCTTGGCCTGGAGTTCGCTGTTGATGGTCTGCAGTTCCTCGTTCATGGACTGCATCTCTTCTTTTGACGTAGTCAGCTCCTCATTCGTAGACTGCAGCTCCTCGTTGGTGGACTGCAGTTCCTCGTTGGAGGACTGAAGTTCTTCCCGGCTGGCCCGCGCATCCTCCCGCAGTGTCTCGATCTCATCACGATACTGCTGTATCTCTGCGGCGTGGTGTGCTTCGCGGGAGGTCGGTGCGGGGGCTTCCGGTTGCCCCTCCCGTGTCAGCGCAATGTCCCGGAAGATGACCATGGTCATATCCTTCAATGCCTCTGGCCTGCGGAAGGTCTGGACCGTGACGTCCACAAGCTGGGTGCCGCCCGCCTCCGATACTTCCAGGTTGTGCAGCTGCACTGGCTCAACCTGCTTGGTAGCCTGCTTCAGCGCCTGGGACAGCGGCGTGCGCAGCCCATCGCGCACCATGGCGTGAAAGTTGAGGTTGGCCTTGCCCGCCGCCGGCTCAAGGTATTTGCCGGTGCGCCCGCTGATATAGACGATGTCGGCGTCACTGTTGAGAACCACGGCTGAAGGCGCGTAGACCTGCAGCAGGACCTGGTCTGCCGCGGTCTGCAGGTTGTCGCTTACCGGGCTGGAAAGGCTGGAAGAGGCCACGGACGGCTCCTTGTTCAGTACGGATAGTGGCGGAAATGATTTTAACAGCAGGTCCGGGCTGTCGGTGGTGGCGTTATCGAGGCGCCGGTAGGCCCGCATCCGGGGCTCAAGGAGCGTGAACAGGTGGCTGCACCGCCCTACCGTCTCCGAGCTCCCCAGTAACAGAATACCCCCCGGATTCAGGCTGTAATGGAAAAGGGGAAGGAGCCGGCGCTGGAGGACGGCGTCGAAATAGATCAGAAGGTTGCGGCAGACGATCAGGTCGAGTCGCGTAAACGGCGGATCCAGGACGACGTCATGCTGGGCGAACATCACCATGTCACGGATGGTGGGTTTGATCTGGTAATGCGTATCGTGCGCCGTGAAGTAGCGGGCCAGTCGCTGGGAGGAAACCTCCTCGCTGATGGATAACGGGTACTCACCCCGGCGTGCTGTGGCTATGGCCTCAGGGCTGAGGTCCGAGGCGAAGATCTGGATCCCGATCCGGTGTCCGTTACCCTGGCGCGCCAGGGCTTCATGGAACAGCATCGCAAGGGAGTATGCTTCCTCCCCGGTTGAGCAGCCCACCACCCAGGCGCGGAGCTTGCCGTTGGCCCGGTCGTTCTCGAGAAGCTGGGGGAGGACGGTGTTCCCCATGTACTCCCAGACGGAGGGATCCCTGAAAAACCCAGTAACGCCGATCAGCAGCTCCTGGAACAGGAGGTCAACTTCATGACTGTTGTCGCGCAGGAAGGCCGCGTAGTCGCCGATCGAGCCCAGCTCATGGATGGCTATGCGTCGTTCGATACGGCGGTGGAGTGTGCTGACTTTGTAGAGGGAAAAGTCGTGCCCGGTGTGTTCGTAGAGCAGGGCGATAATGGATTCCAGGGGTGGCTGCGCCCCATCGTCGTCGGCGAATGGCTCCGGGATGGGGGCCACATAGGCGCCTATTCGCTCCGGCATGGCATCCGGGGGCGCGATGATGTCGGCATAGCCCGCATCGATGGCGCTCCGGGGCATGGAGTCAAACTCCGCGGTATTCGGCTCCTGGGCAATCGTCAGGCCCCCAACCGCCTGGATGGCCTGCAGGCCAAGCGTCCCGTCTGAGCCCATGCCGGAGAGGATCACGCCAATGGCGTCCGCTCCCCGGCTACTGGCAAGGGACGAGAACAGGACATTGATCGGCAGGCGGAGTCCCCACTTCTCGGTGGGGCGCTCCAGGTGCAGAACGTCCTGGATGATGGTGAGTTCGGTATTGGGTGGGATGACATAAACGCTGTTCCGCTCGATCGCCATGCCCTGTCTGGCCTCGTGTACGGACAGGCTGCAGGCGCGCTGGAGCAGCTCGGACAACAGCGCCTTTCGGGTGGGGTCAAGGTGCTGAACCACGATGTACGCCATACCACTGTCCGCGGGGGTGTGGCTCAGGAATCGTTCCAGCGCGGTCAGGCCGCCGGCTGAGGCACCGATGGCGACAATGCGTGTCTGAGCAGGGGTGGTCATAATAAACGCGGCCTGAGCCGATGGGGTCACACCGGTCGTCAGGTGTGTTCCGAAAGGGTGATCAGGAGGGCATTGCCGTCCGGAGCGATGCCGGCATTGAGCAGCAGTGAGTGCGACGCGGTTTCATTGTCGCCGGATTTCACCGTGTAACAGGCCCCTCTTGCACCTTTGGTCAGTGCCTCCATCAAGCCGGCGAAGGCTGGCTGCGTTGTGCAGGGCGTCACCACCGTATCGAGTGTGCAGCTCTCAAGCGCGGCTGAATCCATGCCGAGAAGTCGCGAGGCGGCGGGGTTGGCTTCCACAATGTGTCCATTGAATGCCACGACCAGATAACCAACCGGCGAAGCCTCAAAAAGGATTCGGTAGTGATTCAGGCGCTCATTGGATTCACGCTCGTTGGCTTCCAGCTGGGACCGCTGAAGGTCCAGCTCCACCTGGTGGGTCTGCAGTTCATGCAACAGTTTAAGGCCATCGGGAGCTGTATCCGGGTTGCTTGCCAGCCGGTAGAGAAGCGACAGCGTATCGGGACTCAGCGTCGAACTGCTCATCGGAGGGGCCATGCCGCCGCTCAGGCGGCTTTCCGCGTCACTGCGCAGCTGATGGCCATGCTCGGAATCACTCAGGGAATTGACCATGCAGCCTCCTGATACATGGAGTGTCTCGTCCCCTGATAGTAACCCAGCTGGTGGACGCCGGATAGTGGATTGCGGTCTCATTATAGAGCCTCGACCAGCTCCCCCGGCTGGCTCAAAGAAAGGTTCCCCGGAACTCCGCGTCCGGTACGGGACGCCCATACCAGAACCCTTGTCCAAAATTGACGCCATGCTCGAGCAGATGCTGATACTGGACTTCGTTTTCAATCCCCTCGGCCACCGTAAGCAACCCGAAGCTCTCAGCCATCTGACGTATGATCGCGACCATGGCTGCCCCCTTCCCGGCCGGATCAATCTGATCGACGAAACTGCGATCAATCTTCAGTGTCTGGATGGGCATGTGCTGAAGCCGGCTCAGTGAGGAGTACCCTGTGCCGAAGTCGTCGATGGCAATTTCGAAGCCGTACTCATTGAGTTTCTCCATCAGCGCCTCGATTGCGGTCGGATCGGCAATCAGCATGCTCTCCGTGAGTTCCAGTGTGATCCAGCTGGGGTCTATGAAGGGATGGACTATCGCATGGAAACGCGCCACGTCCTCCTCAGACTTCAGCTGCTTGAGGCTGAGGTTGACCGACATCTTCAATGCATGACCGGCCTCATGCCAACTCTGTAATTGCCGGGCCGCGGTTTTCAGGATCCAGTCGCCCATGGTCCGGATCAGACCCGTTTCTTCAGCCAGGGGGATAAAGGTCCCCGGGGAGAGCATGCTTCCGTCCTCCTGGGGCCAGCGAACCAGTGCTTCCGCGCCAATGATGCCGAGCCCCTGCATATCGAAAAGCGGCTGGAAGTGCAGTTCGAATTCCTCATGGTCAACCGCATGGCGCAGGCGGCTTTCCAGTGACAGGCGTTGCTGGCGCTGTTGTGAGATTGCCGGCGAATAGAGGTGACTGGTGCCGCCGGTTTTCTTGGCCTCGTACATGGCGGTGTCCGCTGCCTGGATGATGGCGGCCGCGCTTTCCCCATGCTCCGGGCACAGGCTGATGCCGATGCTCGCGCTCAGGTGATGTTCCTTATCCTCGATTACAAAGGGCGTGGTAAGGCTGTCAATAATCCGGGAAGCCAGCTTGCTGGCAAGCTCCTGGAAGGTTTCCGGATCCCGGGGCTTCATGGGCGGGTTGGAGCGAGGGTCATCGAACATCACCGCAAGGAACTCATCGCCGCCCTGGCGAATGACCAGGTCGGAGTCACGAACGGCACCCTGGAGCCGCTGGCTTACCTGCATCAGTACTTCGTCCCCGGCTTCGTGGCCCAGCGCATCGTTGATGATCTTGAAGCCGTCCAGGTCTATGAAAAGAATGGCGGCAGAGGGCGATTCCGTACTGGCCTGCTCGTTCAGAAGACCGTCCAGGAAGCTTGTCAGGTAATGCCGGTTAGGTAGCCCCGTCAGCGCATCGGAAAAGGCCAGATCACGGATTTCCGCGGACTGGAGGTTACGCTCATGCTGGAAGCGGTGCGTGTTCAGGGCGTAGGCCAGGTTGATGCCAAGGCGCTGCAGAAGCTGGCACTCTTCCTGGTCGAAGTGGTTGGTATTATTGGAGCAGATGGCGAGGTACCCGGAGCGCCCAATGTCTACCTGAAGGGGCACAACAATGGCGGACGCCAGTGTCTGGCCGCCTGCCTTGCTGGCCTCCTCCGGGATCAGGTCCTCTGCCTGCAGGTTGTGAATCGGTTTCGGCTTCCCGGTTTCCAGTACCTCTTTTACGGTGGCCCTGTGGTCGTCGGCGGCGTTCCACGCAGTGGCGAGGGGTATAGCACAGTGCGCCCAATCGCCCGCATTGGCATGAACACTGGGAATGCTCTCGCTTTCGGGGTCATCGGGAGACGGGGGAAAGCTGATCCAGGCCAGGTCATAGCCTTCCGCTTCAACGATGCGGTAACAGATCGACTCAAGCAGCTCGGGCTCGCTCTCCGAGCGGACCAGAATCTGGTCGCAGGCGTTGAGAATCTGCAGAGCGCCCACCACGTCGGACAGTTCGCGCCGTGCCTTCTCCTGGGTACGCGATAGCTGGCGCAGGTGCAGCAGGTTGTCGATGCGGGCCAGCAGCTCCATCCGGCTGGTGGGGATGCGAAGAATGTCGTTGATTGTGGCACCAAGTTCCGAATAGGAGCGGACATTGGGATCCCGCTCGGCGTCGGATATCAGCAAGACCGGGAGAATCATCGGTGCACTCTGGTTGCAGAGACGGGCGATCAATGCCTTGTGGCGCTGCAGTGAGGTCCTGTCCACGATGACCAGGTCCGGCTCCTCCCAGGCCGTGCCTTCCTGGCTGTGCTGCAGTGAGTAGTCGTTTCCCATCACCGAGTTGATCAGCCGAACATTGGCGTTATTCTCAATACCTACGGCAATGGTGGGAGCCGCGCTAGCGAGGCTCTGTGCCGGCATCAGTGGCCCCTTTCACGGTCTTCCAGCATCTCCGGCATGCCGGTCAGTATACCGCGCAGGGACGTGAGGGGTTCTCCGACCTTGAGGCCAAAGCGGCTGATTTCAAATTCACGCAGGGTCTTCTCGAAATCACCGGTGCGCTTCTTGAGGACGCCAATGGTTTTTCGTATTTCACCCGAAAGCTCCAGGTAACGGAGCAGTATGATGGTATCCGCGAGGTAGCTGACTTCATGTTCCGTTACCCGCGCTTCCTCACCGGTGATCGAGAAGGTTTCACTGATCAGAAGGACCGTCACGCCCATGTTCACCAGGTAGCGGCAAAGGGCGTGCACACGTTCCTGCAGGTCCTCGCCACGGACCGATTGCCGGTACCCGGACAGACTGTCCAGAAGAACCAGGCGCGCATTGTTTTTCTCCACGTCATGTCGCACGACATTGGCGAACTGGTCGGGGTTGTAATGGAGGGGCTCTATGGACTCGAATCGAAGGTTGCCGGTTTCCGTCATTTGCCGGGCCGGCAGGCCGATGCTGTCGCAGCGCAGGAAGAAAGTGGCCGCCCCCTCGTCAAAGTTATAGATGACGGAGTGCTCACCGCGACTGGCCGCCTCTTTCATGAACTGGGCTGCCATCGTGGTCTTGCCGACGCCGGTCGGCCCCGTTACAAGCGTGACGGTGCCCCGCTCAATGCCGCCGCGGGTGAGCTCATCCAGTTCCGGTACGCCCGAGCCGATGGCATTCAACTCAAAGTGGCGGCCATGCTCGCCGGGTAACAGGCGTGGGTACAGTGTCAGTCCACGTTCGTGAATACTGTAGTAGTGAGTGCCCTCGACAAAGCCGGAGCCACGCAGTTTCTTGATCTGGCAGAGACGACCATGGGCTTCGTGTTGCAGGTCGATGATGCCGTCACTCAGGAAACTCAGTGCTTCGTCTTCCGTGTTCCGGGTCTGTTCCGAGGTGAAAAGGACCGTTGCCCCGGTACTCGTCAGTTTCCGCAGCATCGACATCACCTGCTTACGGTACTGGAAGGTGTCCGAGGAGAGGTAGCGCATGTGGCTGACGGAGTCGATGAAGATACGGGCCGGCTGCAGTTCCCGGGCGCGCTTGACAATCTGGTCGTGGATGGCGGTTCCCTCGACATCCCAGCTTTCAAGCAGGCTGTAGGTGTCGCCGTCCTCCTCTGCGCCTCCCGGCGAGAGGTCCAGAACCTCCACCCCGTCCAGCGCCAGGTGAAGTCTGGCGGCGTTTTTCCGCAACTGGTCCGCGGTTTCCCCGAGCGTTACGAAGAGGCTTTCCCCCTCCGTTTCCTCAACCAGAAAGTGCATGCCCAGCGTTGTCTTGCCCGAGCCAGGGCCGCCGCTGATCAGGATACTGTGTGTTGGCAGGACGCCACCCTGAAGGACTTCATCAAGTCCCTGAATACCGGTGGCAACTTTGGATACAGCTGATTCCATAGGTTCACCAACGACGAATGGTTTTCTGCGTGCCTTTCAGGCGGGCGCTGACCAGGGGTGGGTGCCGAAACAGCGCGAAACGCATCCATCATTGGTGTCTTTGCGTCCATAGGAAAAGCGTAGGACGACAATATGATCATGTAAACAGTTTGTTATGCGAGGTAATTGTTTCAATAGCAGCAGTGAGTAAGGTCTGATCCGACTGTCAGATAGAGAAGAACAGTTCCCCCAGCCTGTAACCCGGGCTGCCGGCCCGCATGAAGGATTCGCCCACCAGGAAGGCGTGGATGCCGCGTTCGCGCATGGCGTCCACGTCTTCACGGGTGTGGATGCCGCTTTCCGTAATGGTAAGGCGCCCGTCGGGTACGCGCTGGTGGAGGGTCCGGGTGGTGTCCAGGGAGACTTCGAAGGTGTGGAGGTCCCGGTTGTTGATGCCGAGCAGCGGGCTGTCCACTTGCAGTGCCTGGTCGAGCTCCGCCTCATTATGGACCTCCACGAGAACATCCATACCCTGTTCCCGGGCGGTCCCGGCCAGCGCCTGCATCTGGTTGACGGACAGGCAGGCGGCGATCAGCAGGATGCAATCGGCGCCCGCAATGCGGCTCTCGTGGATCTGGTATTCATCCACCATGAAGTCCTTGCGCAGGACGGGCAGGGTGCAGGCTTCACGGGCGGCCAACAGGTCGGCTTCACCGCCCTGGAAGAAGTCCCTGTCGGTCAGGACGGAGAGGCAGGCTGCGCCGTGGGCCTCGTAGTCGCGGGCGATGGCGGCGGGGTCATAGGGGTCGCGAAGCACACCGGCACTGGGCGAGGCCCGCTTGATCTCGGCGATCACCGCTGGATCACCGGCATCGATCCGCCGTTGCAGTGCGGCGGCAAAACCACGCGTGGCGGGCTGTTCCCGCGCTTCGCTCCGGCAGTCCTCGAAAGACAACCGCCGCTGGCGCTCGGCCACTTCCTCATGCTTGCGGGCGACGATGCGTTTGAGAACCGTGGGCGTACCGTCGTTCATTCCGCCTGCTCCATTCGTTGGCTGAGTTCGGCCAGCTGCTCCATGCGTTCCAGGGCACTGCCGTTTTCCATGGCGGCCAGGGCCCTGCGAGCGCCTTCGGTCAGTGATTCCGCCAGGTCGCCGGCATAGAGTGCGGCTCCGGCATTGAGCGCGATCATGTCCCGGGCGACGGCGGCGCGCTCACCCGGACTCGGACTCAGGGCCTCCCGGATCAGGGCCAGGGACTCGGCGGCGTCGGCCACCTGGAGGTCAAAGATCGGCTGGGCCCTGATGCCCATGTCTTCCGGGCGGATATGGTATTCGCTGATCTCACCGTCTTTCAGTTCCGCGACCCGGGTCCGGCTGGCCAGGCTGATCTCGTCCAGCCCGTCCTCGGAGTGGACAATCAGGATATGCTCGCTGCCGAGCCGGCGCAGGACTTCCGCCATGGGCACACAGAGGTCGCCGTTGAACACACCGATCACCTGGTGCTTCACGCCCGCCGGGTTGGTCATGGGCCCGAGGATGTTGAACAGGGTGCGGATGCCCAGCTCCCTGCGGGGCCCCACGGCGTGCTTCATGGCCGTGTGGTGGTTGGGGGCGAACATGAAGCCCACGCCCAGCTCGTGCACGCAGCGGGTGATCTGCTCCGGCGTCATGTTCAGTCGCAGCCCGGCCTGGTCGAGCAGGTCTGAGCTGCCGCTGCGCGAGGAAACCGAGCGGTTGCCGTGCTTGGCCACGTTGCCACCGGCCGCGGCGATGACGAAGGTAGCCGCAGTAGAGACGTTGAACAGGTTGGCCCCGTCACCGCCGGTACCGACGATGTCCACCACATTGGGCACATCCAGCGTGACGCCGGTGGCCAGCTCCCGCATGACTTCCACGGCGCCGGTGATCTCGTCGATGGCCTCGCCCTTCATGCGCAGGCCGATCAGGAAGCCACCGATCTGAGCGTCCGTGGCCTCGCCCTGCATGATGGTGCGCATCACAGCCCTCATGTTCTCGGTGCTCAGGTCCTGTCGCTCGGCGACTTTGGCGATGGCGGTCTGGATGTCCATGGTGGTCTACCCCCGGTTCGTCATGTTCAGAAAGTTCTGCAACAGCTCATGGCCGTGGCGCGTCATGATCGACTCCGGGTGGAACTGCACGCCCTCGATGGTCAGGGTACGGTGCCTCAGGCCCATCACCTCCTCCATGGAGCCGTCCTCATTCTCGGTCCAGGCCGTGATCTCGAGTTCGCTGTCGGGCCAGTGATCCTTGTCCACCACCAGCGAGTGGTAGCGTGTGGCCTCGAACGGATTCTCCAGCCCGGCGAAAACGCCCTCGCCCCGGTGATGGATCATCGAGGTCTTGCCGTGCATGACCTGGCCGGCACGGATCACCTTGCCGCCGAAGACCTGGCCGATGCACTGGTGACCCAGGCACACGCCCAGAAGCGGGATGCGACCGGCAAAGCGGCGCACCACCTCCAGCGAGATGCCGGCCTCGTCCGGTGAACAGGGGCCGGGGGAGATCACGATCCGCTCGGGGGCCATGGCCTCGATCTCGTCGAGGCTGATGGTGTCGTTGCGGTGGACCTCCACATCGGCGCCCAGTTCGCCCAGGTACTGGACCACGTTGTAGGTGAAGGAGTCGTAGTTATCGATCATCAACAGCATGCGGGTCTCCCTCGCCTCAGTGGTCGAAGTCGGTCAGGGCCATGTCGGCGGCCCGGAAGATGGCGCGACCCTTGTTCTGGGTCTCCTTCCATTCAAGGCGCGGCACGGAATCCGCCACCACACCGGCACCCGCCTGGATATGCAGGGTCTCATCCCTGATGACCGCGGTACGGATGGCGATGGCCGTGTCCATGTTGCCGCTCCAGGAGAGGTAGCCCACGGCGCCGCCGTAGACGCCGCGCTTGACCGGTTCGAGCTCGTCCAGGATCTCCATGGCGCGGATCTTGGGGGCGCCGCTGAGCGTGCCCGCCGGCAGTGTGGCGCGCAGCACGTCCATGCAGGAGAGGCCCTCGCGCAGCTTGCCGGTGACGTTGGAGACGATGTGCATGACGTGGGAGTAGCGCTCGACCGTCATGGTGTCCGTGAGCGTCACCGAGCCGGTTTCGGTCACACGGCCGATATCGTTGCGACCCAGGTCGATCAGCATCAGGTGTTCGGCGCGCTCCTTGGGGTCGGCCAGCAGTTCCTGCTCCAGCGCCTCGTCCTCCTCGCGGTTCGCGCCGCGCTTGCGGGTGCCGGCGATGGGGCGCACCGTCACTTCCTCATCCTCGACTCGAGCCAGGATCTCCGGCGAGGAGCCCACGATGTGGAAGTCCTTCAGGTTGAGGAAGTACATGTAGGGCGAGGGATTGAGGCAGCGCAGAGCACGGTACAGATTCAGCGGTGGGGCTTCGAAGGCCACGGACATGCGTCGTGAGAGTACGGTCTGCATGACGTCGCCGGCCAACACGTATTCCCGGATCTTCTCCACCGCCGCTTCGAAGTCGGTCTGGGTGAAGTCCGAGTGGAAGTCACGCTCCTCGATGCGATTGCCGGTGGCCTCGGAAACCGGGCTGGTGACACGGGTTTCGCGCAACCGTTTTTCCAGTTCATCCAGCCGCTGAACGGCCGCTTCATAGCTTCCGGCGCTTGCCGGGCTGGCCTGGACGATCAGGTGGAGCTTGCCGCGCAGGTTATCGAACACCACCACTTCGTCGGAAACCATCAGCAGGACATCCGGTGTGCCCAGCTCGTCCGGCGGTACGCTGTCCCGCAGCCGGGGCTCGATGAAGCGCACCGTGTCATAGCCGAAGTAACCCACCAGGCCGCCGTTGAAGCGCGGCATGTCCGGCAGGTCCGGGGAGTGGTAACGGGCCTGGAAGGCCTCGATGTAGGCCAGCGGATCCTCGGCGGTGAGCGAGTCGATTACGCCATCGTCGGATTCGTGCACGATCTCATGGCCGTTCACCCGTACCCGTTCGCGGGCTGGCAGGCCGATGATGGAATAACGGCCCCACTTCTCGCCGCCCTGGACGGACTCCAGCAGGTAGGAATAGGGGCCATCGGCCAGTTTGAGATAGGTGCTCAGTGGAGTGTCGAGATCCGCATACACTTCCCGGTGGACGGGGATGCGGTTATAGCCTTCGCCGGCATAGGCGTCGAACTGTTCGGGCGTCATGGATCTGTCCTGAAAAAAGCATGGGCGTTGTGGAATCGTGGCGTCGGCCACGGGCGCTCAGTGGTGGCGGTTCACCATCGCCAGCGCGGGTTCGCCCAGCGTGCGGGGTGCACGATCAGAGTTGCTTCTTTCAGTCCGGCGGTCACGGCCGCTCTCCCGATGGTTGGAATAACGGTCTCAGGTTAGCGAAGAGGCTCCTGGGAAGCAACCGTCGTCATCCGCTCTCCACAAATGATACGGATTCGTATTTGCGCTATTTCTCCCGGGACTGCACAATGGCACGGAGTTTTGTCCACCCGGTCTCCGGACCCGCGAGTGCGGTTTATGCAGGCATCGGATCATTGTGAACAATCGGCTTTCCTTGCGCTTGCGGCTCGGGTTCACCCGGGGCTCAACGGCGCAGCGGCGCCGTCTGCGGAACCGGGCCTTGAGCACGGTGCTGACAATGCCCGGGTGATCGACGCGATTTACAGTGTCTGGGCGGAGGCCTATCCAGAAGCCGGGGAGCCGTATTCCTCGGTGCGAACCTGGACGCTTCTGATGTGGCAGCCCGTGTTCCTCTCGGTCCTGGGCGTGCATGGCCATGGCGTCGTGGTCCCGGTTGATCGGCTATGGCAGAGAGTCGAAGAGGGCATCGTCGCGGGTTTCAGGCTGCAGGAACACTGGCCTGTCGCGCCGGCTGTGGAGGAGGAGCTCATCAGGGACGCCACGGCAGGGCTGCTCAGGGTTCGGGATGCGCTTCTCGAGGATCTGAGGCGTGTTGCCCGGATCAAGCCACTGACAGCCAACCGCCTGATGGCGGATATTCTGTTGCTTGCCCTGCAGCGCCTGGCGATGGTCGAAACCGGGTTCAGCAACGAGCGCCTGCAGTCACTGGGTGAGGCATGGCTTGCGGCAACCGGATTGCGCCACCAGAGCCGGTATCTGCCCCTGCAGCTCCAGAACGAACGGGAAGTGCTGGGGCTGGAGCGCCGCGCCTGCTGTATGCATTACCGGCGGGATGACGGCTGTTACTGCTCGTCCTGCCCCAAGCTGGCGCGTTCGGAGCGGGAGAGGCGCCAACTGGAGGAGTTGAGTCATGAAGCTGTCGCTGTCTGATATCCGGGTTCACCGTGACGGGCGAACGATACTCGGCCTGGAGGAACTGACCCTGCGTGACGGCGAGTTCACCGCCATCCTCGGTCACAATGGTTCCGGCAAGTCCACCCTGATGCAGCTTATGGCGCGGCAGATGAGACCGGACGAAGGCGAGATCCGGCTGGACGGGGAACCATTGGCGCGCTATGGCCAGCGGGATCTTGCCCGGCGCCTGGCCTTCCTGCCCCAGCAGCTCCCGGAAGTGGCGGGTCTGGATGTGCGCGAGCTGGTGCGCCTGGGGCGATTCCCGTGGCGGGGGCTGGTGCGGCGCTGGCAGAGCGGGGATGCAGCGGCCGTGGACTGGGCCCTGGAACAGACTGGCATGGCGGACTACGCCACGCACCTGGTTGACGAGCTTTCCGGTGGTGAACGCCAGCGTGCCTGGATCGCCATGCTGCTGGCGCAGGAAGCCCCCATGCTGTTGCTGGATGAGCCCACCTCCGCGCTGGACCTTTCCCACCAGTACGAGTCCATGACGCTCCTGCGCAACCTTAACCGTTCGGCGGGGCGCGGGGTCGTTGTGATTCTCCACGACGTGAACCTGGCAGCCCGCTACGCCGATCGCGTGATCGCGCTCAAGCACGGGGAGGTGGCGTTCGACGGCACGCCCGAGGCCATGCTGTCGCCGCATCTGCTCACCACCCTCTACGGTATTGATATCAACCTGATCCCCCAGCCCGGCACACAGCGGCCGGTTGCGGTGGTCGCCTGACAGGAGTCATCGTCACCCATGGTTCTGCAACTGAAACAGCAGCTGGTTCTGGTCGTCGCTCTTTGCCTGACCCTCACCGCCCAGGCGGAGATCACCGTTACGGACAGCCGGGGCCAACAGAGCTTTGAGTCGGTGCCCGAGCGGGTTGTCGCCCTGAACTGGTCCATGGCGGAGAATCTGGTGGAGCTCGGCGTTACCCCGGTGGGCGTGGCGGACGTGGCCGGTTACCGCAAGTGGGTCGTACAGCCGGAACTGCCGGAGTCGGTGGTCAACGTTGGTAAGCGCTCGGAACCGAACATGGAGCGGATCGCGTCGCTGGATCCGGACGTGATCATCCTCTCCACGGACCAGTCCGGATTGGCCGAAAAGATGAGCCGGGTTGCGCCGGTCCTGTTCTTTGACGCCTTCCGCAAGGACCACAGTAATGCGGAAAAGGCCCGGGAAATCTTCCTGGAGCTGGGACGCCTGTTGGAACGCGAGGAGCAGGCGCAGCATCAGCTCGACATGCTGGAGGCCCGGTTTATCTGGCTGCGTGGCCGGATCCGTGACCATTTCGGGGATACGCTGCCGGAGGTGACCAGTGTGGGCTTTGCCAGCCCGACCGTGGTCCGGGTGTTCGGCCGGAACGGCATGCCGTGGTATGCGCTCCGCCAGCTGGGCCTTGAGTCCGCCATGCCGCAGCCGCGCAGCCAATGGGGGCAGACCCAGAGGGAAGTGGCTGACCTGAAACGGCTCAACAGGGAGGATGTGCTGCTGTACTTCAAGCCCACGGTCCTGGCGGGGGATCTCCTTGAGAAACCGCTCTGGAATGCGCTGCCAGTGGTGGAGGCCGGACGTGTGGCGCCAGTGGCACCCAGCTGGGTCTATGGCGGCGCCATGTCGCTGCGCTACCTGGCCGAGAATATGACGGACGCATTGCTGACCATTGAACCCTGATGCTGCCCCGGTATGCGTTCGGGGCGGGCCTGGTTCTCGCCCTTGGGGTGCTCCACCTCCAGCTGGATAACGAACTTCCTCTCGCCGCCCAGTGGCAGTTGGTCACGGGGGGCGAACCCGGCGGGTTCGAGGAGGTCCGTTACTATTATGCGGCCCTTCCCAGGGTCATCCTTGCCGTGCTGGTAGGGGCGGTTCTGGGCACTGTTGGCAGTCTTCTCCAGCAGGTCACCCGCAACCCCCTGGTCTCGCCCCTGACGATCGGGGCTTCTTCCGGTGCCTGGCTGGCGCTGGTGTGTGCCAGTGTCTGGCTGCCCGCGCTGGCGGTGGATGAGCGTGCGCTTGTCGCCATGGTCGGGGCTGCGATTTCCGTGGGGCTGGTGTTGATCATCGCGGGGCGCAATGGCATCAGCGGCCTCCCCGTGATCCTTGCGGGCATGGCGACCCACCTGCTGATGGGGGCCGCGGCTTCCGCGATCATCCTCCTGAACCAGGAGGCCGCGCAGGGCGTCTTCATCTGGGGCACCGGCAACCTGACGCAGAATGACTGGAACTGGGTGCAGTGGCTCTGGCCCCGGCTCCTGGTCCTGCCGCTGATCCTGATGCTGGCGCCCAGGCCGCTCACACTGATGCGCCTGGGCGAGGCCGGAGCGCGGGGGCGTGGCTTCAGTTACGGCCCTGTTCTGGTTGTTCTGCTCATTGGGGCGCTCTGGATCCTGGCCACCAGTATCACAGCGGTCGGGATCATTGGCTTCCTGGGGCTGATCGCGCCCAATATCGCCCGCTCGATGGGCGCGCGCCGTGCCGGCGATGAATTGTGCACCAGCGCGCTCCTGGGCGCCATGCTCTTGCTGGCCACGGATTCCCTGGCCCAGGCCGCCGGGGACTGGTTCGGTGAACTGATTCCCAGCGGCACCGCCGCCGCCCTGGTTGGTGCGCCTGCCCTGGTGATCTTTGCCCACAACAAGCTCAGCCATGGCGACCAGACGGCACTGAGTCTTCCGCACGGGGCACGCCGCACCACCTGGATGACATGGGGGCTGGCCGTCGGCGTGCTGCTCGCGCTGGTCCTGCTGACCCTTACCTATACGCCGGAAGCCTCCGGCCCGGCTTTCAGCCTGCCCTTTGCCTGGCCCTCGGACCTGGTGTGGTCCCTGCGTGCCCCGCGCCTTCTGACCGCCTCGGCGGCGGGAATCGGCATGGCCGTTGCTGGCCTCATCCTGCAGCGGCTGATCCGCAACCCATTGGCCAGCCCCGACATCCTGGGCATGTCCGCGGGCGCTACCCTGGCGCTGGTGATCTTTACCCTCTGGACGGGCACCTCCATCTACCAGGCCGGCCCCGGTGTGGCCTTCCTGGGCAGCCTGGTGGTGCTGGCGGTGCTGCTCGTGATCGGGCGGCGCTCCCACTACGCACCGGGGATCGTGATCCTGGTGGGCATTTCCCTTGCGGCGCTGATGGAGGCGCTGGTGCATTTTGTCCTGGCTCAGGGCACGCAGAGCGCGCACATCATCCTGGGATGGCTCTCCGGTTCCACCTATCGGGCGTCCGCCGACAGGTCCCTCATGCTCGCGGCTGGCGTGGCGGCGCTGGTTCTTCTGGTGCTGGTATTCAACCGCTGGCTGACCCTGATCTCCATCGGCGATCCAATGGCCCGTGCCCGCGGGGTCAATGTGGCCCGCGCCCGGCTGGTCCTGCTTCTGGTCGTCTGCGCGCTCTGTGCGCTGGTGACCGCGCTCATGGGGCCGGTGGCCTTCGTGGGCCTGCTGGCGCCGCATGTGGCAGCCCTTCTGGGAGCAAGGCGGGTTCTTCCCCAGTTGGTGCTGGCGGCCATGGTGGGGATGGGGCTGATGACGCTCTCCGACTGGCTGGGGCGGACGCTGCTGTACCCGGACCAGCTGCCGGCCGGCCTGATGGCGGCGTTGCTCGGCGGGAGCTACTTCATTTTTCTGCTGACGCGGCGGCGTCTGGGGTAGAGCGGAAATACGGGAAGGAGGGAACCCCCGGCGAGGAGCCGGGGGTGAGGTGCTGCGCTGGTCCGGAGCTCAGTACTTGATGGAGTAGGAGAGGCTGTAGGTGCGGCCGCGGCCTTTAAACTCAAAGGGCGCCGTTGTTCCAATAGATGGCTCGTAAAACAGCTGAGCCCTTTGACCCCACACCGTTGTGTACTGTTTATCAAAGATATTGTTGATGCCCAGTGTCAACTCTCCAGCCGGCAGCTTCTGGGTGCCCAGAAGATCAAAGGTGGTCGGGCCTTCAATCTCATTGCCCTGAGCGTCGTCAATATCAAAGGCGTGCACACCCTGGAATCGGACGCTGGTGTCGTCATTTTCCCACTGGATGTGGGCCGTCGCCTTGGGCAGGCTGGCTGACGTAACAGCCTGGTCCTGCCAGTCGCCATTCTGCTTGGTTTCCGACTTCACGTAATGGCC
>ENA-ORDC01000111-ORDC01000111.1-marine-metagenome-genome-assembly--contig:-NODE-111-length-91526-cov-10.364422_pt1 | contig 91526 bp, 88 predicted proteins | sample MGYA00237783_ERZ508515 | MGnify/ENA primary metagenome ERZ508515 (study PRJEB26186, sample SAMN06268792) | marine metagenome | isolation source: Eden Landing Ponds, San Francisco, CA, USA | place...
ACTGGTCGCGCTGCTCGGCGCTGCCCTGCTGGCTGTCCGCCGTAACAACTAAAACTAGTCGGCTTCGCCGACCTCGACTTTCTTCATTTTTCGCGCCGCTCAGCGGTAGCGCTGTGTCGTCGAGCGGGGCAGCGACGGTCGATCGATACGGTATCTGTTCGCGACAAATCTATCGATCCAGACGCGTCGTGATGTCTCATACTGCCGACTGTACCAACGAGAACAAATTCGGCAGCGCGGGCTGGCGACTATCTGACCGAACGTATGTACAGCCGGGCAATATCAGAAGGCCACGAGAGGTGCAGACGCGACAATACGCAGGCACACACATTGTGTGTTCGGAGCCCGACTCCTTGGTCTGGCTTCTCGAACGCGCGCTGCTGGGGAGCACTCAGATTGCTACGGATCTCATTTCGAACTGATTCACCACTCGTGATGGTGAGTATCTGTCCGGACACACACCGGTCGTATGCTTGCTGGTACGAGGATTCACTCCGTTCTGTTTCCGGGGCTTCACCGCAGTCTGTTGGTCGCTCTCACGTCAGGGCACAGCAGCAGTCGGCCTGAGACCTGTTACTGGCTCGACCACGCCGTACTGGCACGTCGGTGACAGTGCGCTAGACTGGCTCCCCGTCGACTTCTCGTGGTGTCGAGTATCTGTCCAACGCTCACCGACAGTCAGGAGGCGACCGCCGGGAGGTCGGCACTTTCTCTGAGAGCAAACAGCAGGAGGTTGTTGACAGCTGGGCCGAGACCGAGCGCGATGATGGCCGCGAACGCGAGGTTGCCGTGGACGGGCTTGGTTTCGAGATAGTCGGCGAAGGCGATGACGACGCCGACGGCAATCGCGAGTTTGACGAGGATGAACAGCCAGCCGACGCCGATAGTTTCGGCGACGGGGAGTCGTCCGGCCAGTTCCATGATCGCCTCCGGGAGCGGCGAACGTTCACCGGTACCGAGGATGTCGACGCCGACGGCGGTCGTGATCCCGTCGAGAGCGTGGGCAAACACGACGAGGCCGCCGAGCAGCCGCGCTCGGGCAACGACGCCGGTCGCAGTGTAGGCGACTATGAAGTAGACCGCAATCGTGATGGGGACAGTGATCACCAGCGCAGCGGCCGACCAGAACGGTTCGGCGTTGACGAACGCCTCGCGCCAGGCGGCGAATCCGAACAGCCCGAACAGGACGGCAGTGCCGGATAGCCCCAGGAAGAGGGCGACGTTGTCGTCTTCGTCGGGGTTGATCGAGCTGCCGAATGCCAGGACTGTCCAGACAGCCCCGAGCGCGACGAACGTGGTCAGGTAGACGATTGGCGCGCCGAACAGTGGCTCGGCCCAGTCAGGGTAGACATCCACTGCGGGTTCGAGCTGGTAGAAGACGTGCGCGCTCGCGCCGATGGCCATCCACGGCGTGAACGCGAAGACGTGTCGTTGTTCGACGCGCGGTGCGAGCGAGACCAGAAATGAGGCCACGGTCGCTGCCGAGACGACGATGGCGATCACGTAGGGAAGCGGGGGTACGACGAGACCGCTCGGAAGCAGAGGCATGTGTCACTGACGCGCACTCGACAGTAGAAAATATGTCGGTTGAGCGGGGCCAGTAACCCCTCGAAATCCAGATCCATTGACGATGAAATCGATATTAGGGGTGTGACTCGCCCTATAGCGCGGCCCGAATATCCCCCGGCGTTTTTGCTGGCGGCGCTCGTCGACCTCACTATGGACGAGGCTGCGGTGGCGGCACGAATCGAACACACTGTTTTGGGGCCGACGACGACTGACGAGGATGTGCTGGCCGTTCTCGACGCGGCGATCGACGAGGGGATGCGGGCGTGTGTCCCCCCGTGTTTCGTCTCGATGGCGAGCGACTACGCACCGGGGGTCGATCTCTCGACAGTCGTTGGGTTTCCCCACGGTCAGCATACGTCTCAGACCAAGGCGACCGAAGCCGAACACCTCGCTACGGACGGTGCGGACGAACTCGATGTCGTCTGTAACGTCGGCTACCTGAAAGTCGGCGACGACGAAGCGTTCCAGCACGATCTGGAAGCGGTTATCGCCGCGACCGCACGGCCAGTAAAGGTCATCATCGAGACACCGCTGCTCGATGAGGGTGAGAAACACCGTGCGTGCCAGGCGGCCGCCGACGCAGGGGCGGACTTCCTCAAGACAGCGACCGGGTTCTCTCCGAGTGGTGCGACCGTCGAAGACGTCGAGTTGCTGTCGTCGTACCTGCCGGTGAAAGCCTCGGGTGGGATCGGCACGTGGGACAAAGCGGCGGCGATGTTCGATGCGGGTGCCGAACGGATCGGCGCGTCTGCGGGGACGACGATCCTCGAAGAATTCCGGCGCGGGTAGTCGAACTGGCGGAACAGGAGCTAGCCGAACTGGCGGAACAGGACGATCCCGCCGCCGGCTGCAGCGGTGATAGCTAACCCGCCGCCGGCCAGCACGATGACGGGGAGGTCGTCACTACCGTTCTCACTCGATTGGAGTCCGAGATACTGTTCGACGTAGTCGGTGTCGAGTGAGTCGAACGAGCGATCCCACTCGCCGGCGAGATTGATCTCGGTCTCCGGGCCGACCAGATCGAGTTCGCGGACTGCACTGGCGTCGGCGTCACTCGCGACGGCGTCTTCGAGGCGGACGGTCGTCTCGCCCTCGGCGAGGTTGGTGTAACTGCCGTCGATCGAGGAGAGGGGTTCGGGAAGTTGCGAACTGAGCGCCGAGGCGTTGTCGACGGCGACCGCTCCTTCATAGGTCACGCGATCGTCGACCGAGAGGTCCATCCGGGCGCGCGTGAATTCCGCGGCCTCGATCGCATCGATCGTCTCGGTGAGCTGGGTTGTCTCTGCGCCGTACTGGCTGAGTGACTCGTTGTACGATTCGAGCATCGACTGGAGCAGGTCGTCGTCGGCGACAGACATCGCGCCGTCGATCTCGACGCGATCACCGGTCGTCCCGACCTCTAGAGAGGAAGCCGTAGCGGCGGGTACAGTGCCATTGCGTGCTTCGAGTTCGTCGACGTAGGTCGCCCAGTTGCTCGTCTCGCTTTCGACTGTGCCGTTCACCTGGGCCGTCGATCCGCTCGTGGTGAACGTGAGATTCCACTGTGTCGATTGCTGGAGGTTCGCAGCGCGACTCGCCGCGACCTGGGTCTGTAACTGTTCGGCCAGTTCACCGGGTGAGTCGCCGAAGGGCCCACCGACCATCGCCTCGGGGCCACCGGGCATTCCCGCCCGTTCGTTCGATACCTGTCCGAGCAGTTCAAGGAAGCCGGCGTACGCCAGGGTAAGATCGTCTTTCCCGTCCAGGCTGATGTTCCAACTGACACTCGTCTCTCCGCCTTCGGAGACGAGCTGGGCCTCGACTCGCGAGAGAGTCACGTTATCGACGTGTCCGGCGAGATCGCTGGCCTGTGCCTCGCTGACGTTCGCCTGTGAGGTCGTCAGTCCCTGCACGATCGCTTCCGAGATGGCCGCGTCAAGTCCGTCGTAGGTGACCGTGTACGACAGGTCGAGGCGGTCGTCGTCGCTCAGGGCGTAGTTCTCGATCGCGACCGAACAGGACACGCTTTCGGGACCGTTTCCGGCGCAGAACTCGTTTTTGAGCGTCTCCCGGGCTGTCTCACGGCTGTCCCATCCGTCGGTCGGGTCCTCGCCGTAGCGGCTCTGGAGGACGTACGACTCCTCGACTTCGAGGGTGTAGCTCCCGTCTGATTCGGTGAGGACGATGTCGTGGCTCCGGTCGGAACCCACTCCGATCGAGAGATCGACGCCGGCCGAGCCGTTCGACTTCAGGGAGGTGGGCGTCGTTTCGACGAAACCGGTGGTGCTGGCCTGCTGAACGATCGCGAGGAGGCTGGCGTCACCGTCGAGGGCCATCGCCGCGTCGACAGTCATCGATCCGTGATTTTCGGTGTCGTTACTGACGCTCTCCAGGTCGGCGTCGAGACTGGTGAGCCAGTCGGGCTGCGGTGTCGAGAGCGTGCCGTTGGCGGCGACTTCGTCCGGACTCGCCCACAGGGTCATCTCGCCGGTCGTATTGGTATCGACTTCCTCGCCGTCGATTCGGACATGTGCGAGTCCGTCGGAGACGTCGACGCCAGCGTGACCGCTGGTGATCGAACTATCACTCATGGAGTCGTCGTAGTCGTAGACGAGTACGACGTCACCGTCGTCGGTCACGTACGCTTCGTCGGCTGTCGTCTCGTTCGTCGCTTGGGTCTCGTCGGTCGCCTGTCCGTCGGTCGAGGATGTACCGACGCCGTCGCCGGCGGCCGCGACGCTCGCAATCCCGCCGACGGCCGAGGTCAGCAGGACGGCGATTAACAGGAGGGCTGTAACTCTCTTGGACGTCATACATTCTGACAACTTCGCTCCGACAAAATAATGGTTCCGTTCTGTCAACCGTTCCACTCATCCGGTGGCTGTCGTCCCGTTCCAGCCGGTGATGACGTAGGGTTTGTCCACCTGCTCTTCGAGCAGCGAGTCGACGGGGGCGTAGTCGTCGGTCAGGACCGGGACGTCGTCTGTTGGGACCGTCTCGGCCCGGCGGTAGCGTTCGATCTCGGCACCGAGATCGAGGCCGATGTCGCGCTGTTCGTTCAGCTCCTGGAGGTCGTCCTGAGAGAAATCGGTGTGTTTGGTGGCGACGAGTTCGATGTTCTGGAGGTTGGAGGTATCGGCGGTCGGGAACGTGTAGAGGTAGGGATAGGTGGTGTCGACGGTCTTGACCATCGCGCGGTAGAACGCCGAGCCCTCGCCCGAGCGTGCGGAGATGAGGTTCGCCATGAGGACACCGTCCTCGTCAAGTCTGGACCTGGTCAAATCCACGAATTCTCTGGTGGTGAGGTGGAAGGGGACCTGATCGGCCTGGAAGGCATCGAGGACGATCACGTCGTAGGTCCGGTTAGTCGACTGGAGGAACTCCCGGCCGTCGGCCACGTGGACCCGGAGGCGGTCGCTCTCCTGCAAGCCGAAGTATCGCTCGGCGGTGTCGACGACCTGCGGATCGATTTCGACGGCATCGACAGTGACGTTGGGATATTCCTCGACGTAGCGCTGGGGGCCGGTGAACCCGCCGCCGCCGATGACCAGCACGCGGTCGACGTCGTCGGCCATCAGCATCGGGAGGTGCATGTACGGCGCGTAGTCGAAGACGTAGCCCTCGCGACCGTCGACGTAGGTCGCACTCTGAGGGACGCCGCCGATGTACATCGTCCGGACGCCGTCTGATTGCCTGACTTCGAGATCGGAGTACGCGGTCTGGGTCTTGTAGATCGTGTCGCCGGTCAGGCCGGGGCCAGCGACCACGACGACCCCCGCGAACCCGACGGCGATGATTGCGAGCCCGACGGCGGCGACAGTCGGCGGTTCGGTGTCGCCGACCACCACGGCGACGACGAGCAGCGGCAGCGCGAGCAACAGCGCGACCTCACCGATCGGGAACGTCGGGATGAGCAGGAACGTCGCCCCGAACGCACCGACGATCGAGCCGATCGTCCCGACGGCGTAGACCCGGCCCGAGGCGCTGCCGTGGCTCTCGGCAGCCGACTGCTCGGCTGCGAAGGGGCTGATCACGCCCAGCAGAAACGTCATTGGGCCGAACAGGAGTGTGACCGGGAGGATCGCGGCGTAGCGCCTCGGAACGGCGTTCAGCGTATCGAACCACGTGATGACGGCGTCACCGCCGATCGCCACCGCCGCGACCGAGACGGCCGACATCGCCGAGAGGATCGCCAGGTTGCGGTTGCTCGCGTGGGTCGCTGCGTAGTGGCCGCCGAGCGCGTAGCCCAGGCTCAACGCCGCGAGGAAGACGCCGATGATCGACCCCCAGGTGTAGACCGACGAGCCGTATGCGGGCGCGACCATCCGCCCTGCCAGTATCTCCAGACCCATGCTGGCGACTCCGGAGGCAAAGACCGCGGCTTCGGGACGGAGCTGGGGATACAGGCGGGACACAGCTGAGGGTTACGGCTGGCCCGTCTTATACTGGGTGGTCAGTGTGTCGGTGACACCAGGTGCAGGCCGACGATGCCGACAACGATCAGCGAGACGAACAGCAACCGGGCGACTGTCGCCGGCTCGTCGAACAGCGCGATTCCCAGCAGTGCCGTCCCGACCGCGCCGATCCCGGTCCAGACCGCGTAGGCCGTCCCGATCGGAATCGTCTGAGTTGCCTTCGCCAGCAGGAGCATGCTAATCGCCAGCGCGAGGACAGTCGCCACTGCAGGGATGGGTTTGGAGAGGCCGTCGGAGTAGGCCAGTCCGATCGCCCACGCAATTTCGAACAGACCGGCTATCAGGAGTACGAGCCAGGCCATTTCGCTCGTTTGTCGTGGCTCCGTGTGGCTATGGGTTATGATCTTGATTGGACTCTGGTGGTGTTGCTTGGATTCCGGTGTTGGCGAGTGATTTTGATTGAATGTGAGTACTGGCGCGTGCGGTCACGACCTCGTGTCGTGACGAATCGGCTGGGGAGGGTGTGGCTGTATTCGGGCGGGACTGAAAGGGGCCGGACGCTCGGCGAAGGCGGGCGACGTAAGCACTGCAACGAACGGAGTGAGTGAAGCGCGCAGCGAGCCCCCCGAGTCGAGCGTCCGGGGGCTTTCTGGGACAATGGTGCAGGAACACCCAGAAAGCCCCGACAGTCTCGAAGGCTGCGACTCGCTGCGCTCCTCGTTTCACTGCGGTGCTTCCGTCGTCTCGCTCTCCGAGCGGGGAGGCCGGTTTCACCGGCCTCCTATAACGTGGCGGCAAAGCCGCCACGCTTGTCGCCCCTTTCAGTCCACCCGAAACTGCACCACGCCCTCCCCAGCCGACTCCTTCGCTCGCTCCGCTCGCTCAGTCGCCCCTCGCGTGACCACGACTCGCGATGAAACGCGAGCCGGCACGCGCCGATGATGATTTTCGTTTGCGCGGATCCCGAATCCGTCGTGCTTTTGCCCGCGCACACGTAGAACAGAAACAACAGAGACGTTCCAGAATGGCCCGCTATCATATCGAGACGTACGGGTGCACCTCCAACAGAGGTGAGACCCAGCAGATCGAGCAATCGTTGCGCGAGGGCGGCCACCATCCCGCCGACTCGCCCGAACAGGCCGACGTGGCGATCCTCAACACCTGCACGGTCGTCGAGAAGACCGAGCGCAACATGCTCGCGCGGGCCGAAGAACTGGACGAACAGACCCCCGCAGACCTGATCATCACGGGCTGTATGGCGCTGGCCCAGGGCGAGGAGTTCGAACAGGCAGGCGTCGACGCCGAGATCCTCCACTGGGACAAGGTCCCAGAGCACGTTCTCAACGGGGAGTGCCCCACAGTAACCCCGGACACCGATCCGGTCCTCACTGGAGTCACGGGTATCCTTCCGATCGCTCGGGGCTGCATGTCCGATTGCTCCTATTGCATCACCAAGCAGGCGACCGGGAAGATCGACTCGCCCACGGTCGAGGAAAACGTCCGGAAGGCCCGTGCGCTGGTCCACGGCGGCGCGAGGGAGATCCGGATTACCGGCCAGGACACGGGCGTCTACGGCTGGGACATTAATCAGGGCGAGAGTCTCCTCCCGGAACTCCTCGACCGCATCTGCACCGAGATCGACGGTGACTTTCGAGTCCGGCTGGGCATGGCCAATCCCGGCGGCGTCCACGGGATTCGCGAGGAACTGGCACAGGTCTTCGCCGCACACGATCAGATCTACAATTTCCTGCATGCACCCGTCCAGAGTGGGTCAGACGACGTTCTCGCGGAGATGCGCCGCCAGCATCGCGTCGCCCAGTATCGGGAAATCGTCGAGACATTCGACGAGCATCTGGAGTACTGGACGCTCTCGACGGACTTCATCTGTGGCTTCCCGACCGAAGAGCCCGAGGATCACGAGGCCAGCATGGCCCTCATCCGGGAGACTCGACCCGAGAAGCTCAACGTCACGCGCTTCTCCAAGCGCCCCGGAACCGACGCCGCCGAGATGAAGGGACTGGGCGGCACGATCAAAAAGGAGCGCTCGAAGGCCATGAGCGAGTTGAAGATGGATGTCGTTGGTGAGGCCTACGAGGCGATGGTCGGGACCGAGCGCACAGTCTTGCTCACCGAGGACGGAACCGACGAGTCACTGGTGGGCTACGACGAGGCTCACCGCCAGATCGCACTGCCGAAGGCCGAACTGCAGGGACTCGAAGTGGGTAATTTCGTCGATGTCGAGGTTACGAGTCACAACACAGTCTATGCGATGGGAACGCCGATCGACCCCCCGAAACAGCCCGAGCCGGTCGAGCAGTGAGTGGCCAGTGAGGTGGCAGACTCAGCCCGTCAATCGCCAGACGCGCACGTCGTCCATCGTCTCCTGCAGGTCGAGGTCGCGGACGCTCGTTCCGCTGACAGTGATGAGCCTGCGCGCGGCTGCGACGCCGGCTTTGAGCGCGTCCTCGTCGTTCCACCCTCGCTGGTGAGCCCAGAGGATCGCCGCAAACAGGGCGTCACCGGCGGCGACGGTGTCGACGACGTTGACGTCGGGTGCGGGCGCGAACAGCGTCTGCTCCTCGGTGACGATCATCGATCCTTCCTCGCCCATCGTGGCGATAACGCGGTCGAAACCCTCCGCCTGCAACTGGAGTGCAGCCTCCTCACAGTCGTTGATCGATTCGATGTCGATCCCGGTCGCTTCCTGGAGGTGGGCTTCGTTGGGCCGGCAGTACTCGTAGTGCTCCTGTAGCTGGTCGAGCACGTCGCCGTGAACGTCGACCGCCGTCTCCCAGTCGCCCGCGGCCGCGATCCGGTCGACATCGGGAGCCTCCATCCCCGGTGGCAGACTCCCGCCGATGTAGACTGTCTCGGGGTCGTGAGACTGGACCGTTTCGACGAGGTCATCGACCGACGGATCGGCGACTTCGGGCCCCGGCTGTGTCAACTGGTAGCGAAGCGTGTGTTTCTCGACGTCTGCGTGGACTCGCTCGGTCTGTGGTGCTTCCTCCCGGGAGGCCAGAATCGTCGTGTTGAGCCGCGTCGGCCCCGAGTCGGTCTCCGAGAAGTCCGTCGGAATATCGAAGTCAGCGAGGTTCTGCTCGATGAAGTAGCCGGTGAAGCCGCCGATGATCCCGGTCGCGAGCGTCTCACCGTCGAGCGCGCGGATGAACTGCGAGACGTTGACGCCGTTGCCCCCAGAGTCGAAGCGTGTCTCCGTGCCGCGCTGGACGCTGTCCGGTTCGAGCGGCTCGTCGAGGACGATCACCTGGTCTACTGCCGGGTTCGGCGTGACTGTGAGAATCATTGGCAATATACGCTTGTTGGGGTGAGTGACGATTAAATCTTCTCAGGCTGGGTCGTCTCCGCGTCGATATCGGTGCTGATCCGTTTCGATACGCCTGCGTGTGCGACTCGACGGCACGAGGCGCGAAAAAATCGTGTGGACGGAATCGCCACCCCTGTGGACACTTACTCAGTGATCCACTCGATGTTCGAGTCGATACAGCCGCTATCGAGTGCGCTGGATGCCGCTGCGAGCTCCTTGACGCTCTCTTTGTCCGGGCCAAAGATCTGGTAGAGATGTGTGTCGGCGACGATCTCACCCTGGACTTGCTCTTCGTCCGCGGTAGAACTATCGCTTGTAGCGACCAGGTCCGAGTTTTCGAATTTGTTGATGTTGAACGTGTAGACATCTCCGGCCGAGCTCTCGAATGATGCGCTCACAGTCGAGAATTGCTCACTCTCGGACGTCGCCGCTTCACCCATCAATTCGTAGTCGTCGCTGTCGGGAAGCGCACCCTCCAGGTCGTCGGGCGTACCGCACCCGCCACCACCGTTTCCGTTGCCATTTCCACTGCCGCTACCCCCACCAATGCAGCCAGTCAGCCCGACGGCCGTCGCCGAGCCTACTGCTGCGATGAAGTTACGTCGCTTCACGTCTCACACAGATCGGGTTTTGATATTAACACTTTCGAACTAAGATAAATAACACGAAAGATAATTTCCTCTAGATGGGTTGCAACGTTCACGCTACCCGGTATAAATTCGTTTGGAAACTGGGGTGAATACGTCTCGCTGTCTCAGGCGGCGTCGTCGGTGACATCCGTCGAGGAGACCATGCCCACGTAGTCGCCGTGGTCGTCGATGACGGGCAGGTGTTTGATCCCGTAGGTGGTCATCATCGCAGCTGCCTCACCGAGTTCGAGGTTCGTCGCCACGCGCTCGACGGGTGAGGTCATCACGTCCGCAACGGTGACCTCACTGGGATCACGGCCCTCGGCGACGACCGCGACGACGTCTGAGTTAGTGATGATTCCTGCCTCGGAGCCGGGCACGAACAGGGCGTTGATGTCTTGATCGTAGAGGTGCTCGGCGGCCGCTTTGACCGAGGCCTTCTTCGAGATCGTCTCTAACGGTGCTGACATGACGTCCTCGACGCGCGTTCTGTCTGCTGGCATACCCCACTGTTCGACGCCAGGGGGTTTCGACCTTCCGGACGCCGTGCTCGTACTGTCGGCTGTACCAAACTAACGGAATTCTCCATCCCGGGGTGGCGAATATCTGTACGAACGTACAGCCGGCAGTATCACCCGAACACGACTGGAACGAAGATCACTGCGAGCAACAGTATCACGAGAACCGACCCGACAGCGGCTGTGACCATCCAGCCAACCCGCTCGGCCGTCTCGACGCCCAGCCGCTCGGCCGCGTCGGTCCCACCGAGACGAAGTATTCGACCGCCATCCAGCGGCCACAGCGGCAGGCAGTTGAACAGCGCGACCTGGACGTTCAGCCAGCTCAGCCAGTAGGCGACGTTCGCCAGCGTGAACGCGGCCCCACCCAGCACTGCCAGCGGGCCATCGAGGGTGAACGCCGCGGTCATCGGATCGAGAAAGCCCGCGAAGTTGTACGGTGCGACCCCGACGAGCGCGGCCAGCGGCAGGGTCAGAAACGTCACCAGACGTCCGAGGAGCGAGCGCTCGCCGGGGACGCCCGATCCTCCGAGCACCGAGAGATAGCGCTCCGCTGGATAGGCTCCGACGCCGAAGTCCGTCACGAGGAGGCCGCTCGTTCCCGGATCGACAGCGATGCCGAGCAGGAGCTTCCCGCCGGGGCCGCTGCGAGGCTGGACGCCGTAGGTCCGGCGCGCCCCGTCGACGTACGCTGTCACGTCGAGTGCGGTGTCGCTACTGGCGTTTTCGAGCACGGCGTCCAGATCCTCGAGGTCGAGGATTCGTCGGCCATCGATGCTCGTGATCACTACCTGCTCCTCGGCTGGTGCACCCCCGGCGTCCAGTCCCCCGCCCACGGCCACCGTTCCCGAGAGCCCGGCCGGCGACGTGCGGACTCCCGCACTGGTCGAGAGCCGCGCGACGCTGTGCTCGGACAGTGCCTGCCGGAACTCCTGCTCGGTCCGGACGCTGGTCCCGTTGACGGCCGTGATCGTCGCACCCTGGGGGAGGTCGATCGGACCGATCGCGCGAACGACGGTCACCCGACGTTCGACCGTAATCGAGGGTTCGTCGGCACGTTCGACTTCGACTGTCTGGCCTGCGGCGTCCAGTGCGCGTTCGAGGTCGCTGTCGTTTCCGACTGGCTGGCCGTCGACCCCCGTGATGATGTCGCCACGCTGGAGGTGACCGTCGGCGGGCGCGTCAGTGAAGACGCCGCCGACGGCGACACCGGCGACGGGCGTGATCGAGGTGAGGCAAACCACCAGCAGCCCGAAGGTCACGGCGGCGACGACCAGATTCGAGGCCGGGCCGGCCGCGAACATCCGGATCCAGCTCGCGGGCTCACCCTCTCGCTCCTCGTCGGGCTGGACGAATGCGCCGATCGGCAGGACCATCGCCAGCACCAGCCCGACATCTTTGATCGCGATGTCCTCGACGCGACAGAGGACGCCGTGACCCCCCTCGTGGACGATCAGGCCGACGAGCAACGCGAGCACGAGTTCGGGAGCGGCACTCAATGGGAGAAACTCGTTGACGCCCGGCACGACCAGAATCGTCGTCGGCTGGCGGACCGGGCTCGTGCCCGGATCGAGGATCGTGACCCCTGCAGCCAGGACGACCCCGAGTGTCATCACGGTCCCCAGCAGTGCGACGGCGACGCTCCCGACAGTCCCGAAGGCTCGCCAGATCCGTCGTGGTCCTGCGAGTACGTCCAGTGTCGACCGTAGTCGCGTCGACCGCAGTGTCACGAACGGCCCCGACACCTCGATCCCGGCCGGCAACCGCCCGGTCCAGTCGAGTGCAACCGCGGCGACCGTAAACACGAGGACACTCCCGAGAACCCACCACAGCAACGTCATTAGCGTGGTGATGTCGGTCCCAGTTCAAAAATCCGTGGTGTTCGACCGTCGATTTGATAGTTACGTCCCATACCGGGGAGATATATAGCGGTACAGCGAGTTAGACTGCCAAACCCGGAGAAAGTTTATGAGAGGTGGCCCGCTACCCACGCCCATGAGTCGGGACCGAGCCGTCCTCGAACGCGCGATCGAACGCGGCGAACGCGAGGGCGGCAGCATCGAGTTCAAAGAGCGGCTCAGTAAAGACCTCCACGCTGCCGAGGGTCGATTCGAGAGTCTGGCCGCACAGCTGCGCCACCGCGTGCTCTCGGGCGATGGTGAGGCAACCTACGTCGTCGGCGTCACCGACGACGGCGGCATCGCCGGGATCGACCCCGACACCTTCTCCGAATCGATGGACGTGCTCTCGCTGCTGGCTGAGGAGGCCGGCGCACACATCGAGGACGTCCAGACCTGGAGTGCTGACGACGACGGCGGGATCGTCGGCGTCGCCGAGGTCCGGGAAGGCACTGTCCTCACCGACGACGAGCACATCGTCGTCGGGACGGCGGGCCACGTCGACCACGGGAAGTCGACACTCGTCGGCTCACTCGTGACTGGCCAGGCCGACGACGGGCAGGGCGGCACTCGCTCGTATCTGGATGTCCAGCCCCACGAGGTCGAGCGCGGGCTCTCGGCGGACCTCTCCTACGGCGTGTACGGCTTCGACGGGGACGGCCCCGTCCGGATGGACAACCCCGACCGCAAGACCGACCGGGCCCGCATCGTCGAGGAGGCCGACCGGCTCGTTTCATTTGTCGACACCGTCGGCCACGAGCCGTGGCTCCGAACGACCATCCGGGGGATCGTCGGCCAGAAACTCGATTACGGCCTCCTCACGGTCGCCGCGGACGACGGTCCGACCAGGACGACCCGGGAGCACCTGGGCATCCTGCTGGCGACGGATCTGCCGACGATGGTCGCGATCACGAAGGTAGATCTGGTCGACGAGGAGCGCGTCGCCGAGGTCGAACGCGAAGTCGAACGCCTCCTTCGCGATGCCGAGAAGACGCCACTTCCGGTCGCACGCCACGGCGTTGAAGCCGCTGTCGAGGAGATATCCGAGACCGTGGTCCCGGTCCTCCGTACGTCTGCGGTCGAGGAGACCGGTCTCGACAAACTGGACCACCTGTTCGAGCACTTACCCAAGACCGAGACGGCCGCTGACGGACAGTTCAAGATGTACATCGACCGAACGTACAGGGTGACCGGCGTCGGCGCGGTCGCCTCGGGGACGATCAAGTCCGGCCGCGTCGAGGCTGGTGACGAACTCCTGATCGGGCCGATGCCGGACGGGAACTTCCGCGAGGTCGAGGTGCGTTCGATCGAAATGCACTACCACCGCGTCGACGAGGCCCAGGCTGGCCGGATCGTCGGCATCGCCCTGAAAGGCGTCCGCGAAGCCGACATCGAACGCGGGATGGTCCTCCTGCCGCGTAAGGCAGAGCCACGCCCTGTCCGAGAGTTCGAGGCCGAAGTGATGGTGCTCAATCACCCGACTCGGATCGGCGAGGGCTACGAGCCGGTCGTCCACCTCGAAACCGTCAGCGAGGCCGCCGCCTTCTATCCGGAGGGTGGCCGACTCCTCCCCGGCGACAAGGGTACAGCGCGAGTCCGGTTCAAGTTCCGGCCATACTCTATCGAGGAGGGCCAGCGGTTCGTCTTCCGCGAGGGCCGGAGCAAGGGCGTCGGGACCGTCACGGACATCACTGGCGTCGAGTAGTTGTTAGAACTCTTTTCGCGTTAGATCCGTTTCTAATACGAAGATCGGTTCGTCACTGGCGTCTGCACGTGCGACAGCTACGTCAGAGACGTGCCGGCAGGTCTCGGGGACGAGTATCCGGGTGTGGTCGACACCTAGGTCGGCAGCGTCGGCGGCGACGGCGTCGAACAGCGCGCGAGCGCTTTCGAGGTCGTCCCAGACAGAGAATCCGTAGACGGCGATGGACTCGGTGTCGTCGTCGATCTCACGCTCGCGCACTCTGACGCGAGCGGTGGCCGCGCGCGTCTCCGAGTCGTCCTGCACCGCGAGCACGCGCTGGCTGTCGGCGAGGTTGCCCAGTCGCTCGCGAGTCACTTCCGAGAGCGACCAGGGCTCGCCGGGGTCGATCCCCAGCCCCGAGAGATGACGGCAGGCGTCGCTACGCTGCCAGCACGTCCAGACTGCGTCGGGGTCTTCGACCACGTCGAGGGCCGGGTCGGCGTCCGGGCTGGGCGCGGGCTGGGCCCAGCGGGCTTCCGTCGCCGGCTGAAACCCTGCCGCGCGGGACTGGCCCAGCCCAGCGTCGTTCCACGAAAAGACCATGTTGCGCGCCAGCGACGCGCCACGCTCGCGACACCACGCGAAGAGGTGCTCGACCATCCCGAGGCCGTAGCCCTCACCCCGAAAGTCCGGGTTGACACGCATCCCCTGCAGCCAGGCCTCGTGCTCGGAGAGGACGACAGCCTGGCAGATCCCACCGACCTCCTCACCGGCGTCGACGACGACGGTGCGCTGGTCGGGGCCATCGTGTTCGACCCACTCCGGGAAGACATCGGGAATGTAATCGCCCACGTCGCGGTCGGCCCAGGTCTGGCTGGTGAAGGCAGCGACGGCCTCATGGTCGTCCAGTCTGGCCTTGCGGATCTCGGCCTCGGTCATACCTCGGCTGTCTCCCCGCGAGAACAAAAGCCGTGTGGCGTCTCCAGCCTGACAACCCCGAGCGCATTTGCCCGTCCCGAGCGAACACCCAGCCATGCCGAGCAGTCGAACTTTCGCAGCCACGACGACGGCGATGGGGCTGGTTGCGATCGCACACGCAGCTCTCACCTGGCCGCTGGAAGCGACCCTCGCGTTCTTCGCAGGCGGGGCAGTGATCGCATTCATTGCCGAAGCGATCGTGATCAACCTGGGGTGGCTCGAACACCACGTCGGGCCGAAGCTCCTGGGCGTCCCGCTGTACGTGCTGTTCGGGTGGACTGGCGTCGTCTACGTCTCGTTCCGGGTCGCGCTGCTGGTCGTCGACGGCTGGCCCGCGGTCGCGCTCGGGGCGGCGATCGCCACGATCTACGACCTGCTTACTGACTACCGGGGCGTCGCCGAGGGACACTGGACGTACACCGACAATCTGCCGGGTCCGCGCCTGCGAGAAGTCCCGTGGTGGAACTTCGCGGGATGGGTCGTGATCAGTGCTGGCACCGCTGGGCTCGCGCTGCTATTCCTGTGAGATCTGGTCGATACCGCAATGGGATCCGTTAGGCCTCGACAGCGGCCGCGATCAGATCGATCGCACGCTTGACTGCCGCACCGCTTTCGATACGCAATACGGCGTCGTCGTCCTCCCGGCGGGCCGGTATCCCCTTGCTCGCGGCCGACTCGACGACGGTTTGTGCCCCGACGGTGAGCGTCAGGCGGACATAGTCCGGAAAGAGTGAGACGACACCGATCTGTCCCCGATCGCTGGCGATGGAATAGGCGGGCGTCCCGTCCTCGCTCGGCGTTGCATCCGGGTCGGCGTCGATCACTGATACCCGCCCGAGTGGGCCATTCTCTCGGCCCGACAGTTCCGAGGCCAGTAACTCTGCGACCCGTTTGCCGTCGGTGATACAGTCTTCGACCATCAGTAGTCCTCCAGTGCGCGTGTTGCGTGGTCCGTTACCGCCACCCCTTCTCGACGTGCGTAGACGACCGCCGCGGCTTCGAGCGTGACGCCCAGGTCGCTCTGGAGACCGTTGATGGCGGCGACGGCCGATTGTTTCTCGGCACCGGTCTCGACGACCGAATCGAGGACGCGCTCGAAGGTCGTCCGCTGGCGGAGGAGCGATTCGTCGGGCACGAAGTCCTCGGGGATAGATACCGACGCGACATCGAACGTCGCCACGACCTCTCCGTCCTCGGCTTCGAGAAGCCCCTCGCCCTCGGCGACGTCGAGCAGCCGCTTTGCCTGGTCCGGTGAGAACCAGTCCCGATCGAGCGACAGCGCCACGACAAAGTCGCTGCGGCCCAGCCGATCCGATCCCGACTGGACGAACGGCGCGGCCACGGCTGTTCGCAAACTCATTGTTGTCAACTGGGGAGCGTGACTGGCCTAAAAGTGCCGGTTCGCCCGCCTGTGCCGAAGTCGAGAGGTTCAAGTACGCCCTGGTGCTTGGATCGGATATGAAATTCCAGGGTCGCTCCACTCGCAAACGGACCGGTGGCCGCCGTCGCCACGCCCGAAACAAGCGCAAGTACGAACTCGGCGACCAGCCGACCGAGACCGAACTCGACGAGCCGCGACTGAAGATCGTCGACACGCGCGGCAATACCACGAAGGTCCGCGCGATCAGCACCGATATCGCCAGCGTCGCCGACGGCGACGAGGTCGTTGAGGCCGAGATCGAAAACGTCGTCGAGAACGACGCCAACCCCAACTACATCCGCCGAAACATCATCACGAAGGGCGCGGTCATCGAGACCAGCGAAGGCGAAGCGCGCGTCACCTCCCGGCCTGGACAGGACGGGCAGGTCAACGCCGTTCTCGTCGAGTGATTACCGATAGTGACAATTGAAATGGTTTATACGCCGATCGCGCTGTAGTCGTGCGATTGGGGTGCAGCCATTTTCGATAGTTACTATATTGCGATCTGGATAGCCCTCTCAGTGACGCTTTTGTCTCTGTCTCCGTGATTCGAGAGTGGTACGTGACGGAAAGTCACAGCACAGATCCGTCCAGATTAGTTCGGTCGCGGTGCCGCTTTTTGCAGGGCGCTCTCTGCGATGTTGCTCCCGTAGTCCGCAGTGCGCGAGAGCGAGTCGACGACGAGGCCGAGTCGCTGGGCGCGCTGGGGGTCGTCGAGTTCGCGGATCTCGTTGTCGACGGTTCGAGCCTGGTCGTCGATCTCACGGGTCATCGCTCGAGCCTCGTTGGCCATCTGCGTCGCTTCGTCGGAATCGTCCTCCAGAAGGGCGTCCATCGCCAGTTCCGGGACGGACACGGCGGTTTCCTGCAGTCCGAGCAGCGCCTCACCTTCGACCTCGCTGCTCCCCCCCACTTCGAGTGCGATCCGGGCAATCTTCGTCGAGTGGTCGGCGATCCGTTCGAGTTGCCGAGCGGCTGATTGATAGTCGAAGACGGTCTCGCGCGGAAACCCGATGTCCCTGGCGGAGGTCGGATTTCGGAGGACCGTCCGGAACACGCGCGAGACCATGTACCACAATCGGTCGACGTCGTCGTCGCGCTCGATGACGTCCTGAGCCAGCTCGTCATCGTCCTTGACGAGTGCCTCGACGGCGTCGGCCAGCATCGCCAGTGACACCAGCCGCATCCGGGTGATGGCGTTGTGAACCGACAGTTCCGAGGAATCGAGCAGATCTTGCAGGACGACACGGTCGCTGGTTTCCTCGATGACTTCCAGGCCGACGAGCCCCTGAGTCGCGCTGCGGATCGTGCGGCGCTGTTTGGCGGTGATCCGGCTGGATTCGAGCGTGATGATGTCGAAGCCGCTGACGTACATTGTCATCACCGCGCGCGTGAGTTCGTGCTCTTCTTCCAGTCCAGTGATGTCGAGCGTCCCCTCCGAGCGCTCCTGCTCGTCTTTCGGCGAGAGCAAGAGGAGGTCTTCTTCCGGGTGGAACTCGACGATCGAGCCGGCGCTGACATCGTTGTCGGTCGCCCACTCTTTCGGTAGCGAGACTGTGTACGTCGAGCCGCCCGTGACCTGGACCTTACGCGTCTCCATACCTGGTGAGAGAAACTCATAGCTAATAAATTATGGCATATCTATGTATTCGAGAGTGGAAATATGTATATAGGAATATGTTGTGCCTTATTCCGATAGCATGGGCAGTATAGTGTAACGTACTCGTATGTACGACTATGTAGGAATACGTGATGTTTCGGCAAATGTTTCTGCCAAAGTTCACCTATGCGGCCGAAACAGGAGGCGAGCGTATGATAATGTACCCCTCGATACAGGAGATATATTTGACCCACCGATATTGGTCATAGCAGGGTATTCCCTTATCTCAGCGTTCCGTCTCAGGTGATGTCACGGGATTCAGACCAGCGCGTGTCACGGGGTGTGTTTATTGTGACAACCGGTGCAGCCGGCTCGACTGCACTGATTGCCGGATGTGGGAAGTAGTGGGGAGAGTAGCAACGAGAACAGTGGCAACGGCAACGACCCCGGTTCGATGGGCACGTCGGCCTGACGGCAGACGGATCTTCGACGGTCTACCTGAACACTACTCGACGACGTGACCGAGGATGCCTTCGCCGCCGTCCAGCTGGTCGAGATCAGTGACCCCGCCGTCAACATCGCCGCCCGGACACACTACATGCTCGAACCCGACACCACGCGACTCGACTGACGCCTCCCGCCGCCGTGACTATATAGTCGACAGCGCTCTTGGGAGGCCGTGGCTACCAGACGACCCAGACTACCTCGACGATGTGCCCGGCTCTTCTCTGATGGATTCTCTGCTTCTCAATTGGGTTACGGATCGGCTGATCTGGACCTTTTCGTGCGATTAGCGAATGTCAACCGATGGTCGTGATCCATGACAACATGCGACGGGAAAATCTATATATGCATATATAGACATCATACCAATCATAGTAGCATACTTGTCTATATCGGGTTTTCAATCTGGCAATGACACGCGAGATAGCGTGTGACGTTTCTCGGCGAGAGCTGCTCATCGGGGCCGGTGCTGTCGGGAGTACTGTCCTCGGTGGTTGTATCGAGAACGTTCGTTCAGATACCGGCAGCCGTGGACAGGTTGTCGTCAAGGGCAGCAGTACGGTGTTTCTCATCTCGGACGTGATGGCCCAGGAGTATATGCGAGACCACAACGTCAACGTGACTGTCGACGCGACCGGGACGGGTGGTGGCTTCAAGAACCACTTCTGCCCCGGCCAGTCCGACATCAACGGGGCGTCCCGTCCGATCACCGAGGAAGAACAGAGCAACTGCGGTTCGAACAACGTCGAGCCGGTCGAGTTCCAGATCGGGAAGGACGCACTGACCGTCGCCGTCAACAACGACGCCGACTGGGTGGACTGTCTGAGCTTTTCGGAGCTGTCCCAGATCTGGCGCGAGGACGGCGCGGATACGTGGTCCGACGTTCGCGAGGAGTGGCCGGACGAACCGATCGAGCTGTTCGGCCCGGCACCCACCTCCGGTACCTACGACTGGTTCAACAACAACGTCGTTGGCGATGAGTACCGGCACACGCCCGATCACGAGCAGACTGAAGAAGACAACATCATCATCCAGGGCATCGAGGGCAGTGACTACGCGATGGGCTATTTCGGCTACGCTTACTACTCTGAGAACAGCGACCGCGTCAAGGCTGTCGAGGTCAAATCCGAAGAGACCGACGGCTGTGTCGCCCCGACCCTGGAGAACGCCATCGACGGCTCGTATCCGATGACGCGACCGCTGTTCATCTACGTCAACCGCGAGTCACTGAATCGGCCAGCGGTGTTCGACTTCGTCTCTTTCTATCTGCGGAACGCCGCGACCGACCTCGTGAGCGAGGTTGGCTACGTCCCCTCGAGCGAACAACTACGAAACGAGAACCTCCTCAAAATCGACCTCGAACGACCATGACCAGCTTCGGTATCCAGCCGTCGGCTCCAGGTGAGGAGGCACGATGAGTACGGAGACTGCACCGGATATCACGACTTCGCCATCCGGATCGATCCGTGAGCGACTGTACCGATACACTCTCTTCGCCTGTGCGTCGGCGTCGATCCTGGTTACTCTCGGTATCGTGTTTGTGCTGGTCACCGGGGCTATCGAGTTCTTCGGCATGTACGACCCGGTCGCGTTCTTTACCGGTACCGAGTGGAACATCGCACGCCAGCAACTCGGGGTGCTTCCCGCACTCACCGGGACACTTCTGGTGACGATCCTCTCGGCACTGGTCGCGCTCCCGATCGGGCTCGCAGCGGCCGTCTACCTCAGCGAGTACGCGAGCGAGCGTGCTCGATCGGTGCTTAAACCAGCGCTTGAGATTCTGGCTGGGATCCCGACGGTCGTCTACGGCTACTTCGCGCTGGTGTACGTCACACCGTTCCTTGCGGCGCTCGGTCTCCCTGTCGGGACGTTCAACGTCCTGAGTGCGTCGCTGATGGTCGGGATCATGATCATCCCGATGGTCTCGAGCCTGAGTGAAGACGCGATGAGTGCCGTCCCCGACTCACTTCGCCAGGCCGGTTACGGTATGGGCGCGACCAAATTCGAGGTCTCGACGGGGATCGTCATCCCGGCGGCTGTCTCGGGTATCTTCTCGTCGTTCATCCTCGCGCTCTCGCGGGCGATCGGCGAGACCATGATCGTCGCCGTCGCGATGGGGCAGAGTCCACAACTACTGCAGTTCGGCCAACCGCTGGCGAACCTGTTCGAGTCCAATCAGACGATGACAGCTGCGATGATCCAGCTCGTCAACGCTGAGAACGCTTCGGGCGTGATCTACCAGAGCATGTTCGCGATCGGACTGACGCTGTTCGTCATCACGTTCGTGATGAACCTCGCCAGCAACCGGATTGCCGCACACTATCGGGAGGAATACGAATGACAACACGTCTCGACACACCGGAGGTGTTTCACTGATGGCAACAGACGAGCCATCGTGGTACGGTGAGGACAGTCAGGTCAGTCAGGTTCGAGGCCGTCTGTTCGAGGCGGTCTGTCTGACTGCGACGTCGGTCGGGCTGGTGTCCGTGCTCGTATTGCTGCTGTACGTCGCTCGGGACGCGTTCCGGCCGTTCACTGGTGACCCGTCCTGGGCGCTGACGCTTCCCACGTTCCCTGTTCTGGGTTCGATCACGCTGGTGATCCCCGGGTGGCAGCTCGTCTTCTTCGTGACGCTGTTGCTGCCGATCACGCTCCTCGCTGTCTACTACTACCGTGTCGACAGCCCGGCCGGCGAAGTCGCGTATATCACGACGGGGCTGCCGATCGTCGGCCTTCTGCTGGCGGGCAGCCTGTTTGTGATCTTCGCCGAACTCTTCGCCGTCAAGGCGTGGTTCGCGTCGGTTCTGTCGCTGGCGGCGGCCGGCGCGGTCATCTATGGGCACCGCCGATTGCGTTCGGAAGCTCCGCTTGAGCGGCTCGTCCTGACAGTGGTGGTTCCGATCGTGTTCGTCCTCGGCGTCCCGCCGGTCTCGGTCGCACGCCTGGTGGGGCTGCCCAAACGGGTCGTCAGCCTGCAGGAACTCATCCTGAAGCTCCCGTATCTGCCCTTGCCGTCGCTCCAGCTACTGAGTACACTCACACTGCCCGTCGCTGCCGTCGCCGGCTGGTTCGTCGGCCAGCGACGTGACAGTCGAACCGACGGGATCCGTGCCGCGGCGCTCGTCGTCGCCGGCGGCGCACTCGGCCTCCTCGTCGAAGCAGTCACCGGCGTCGCGGCACCGACCTGGGTCATTATTTACACGGTGACGGCTGTCCCGGTGGCGGTGTACGTCGAGGGCATCTACCGCCGTAACGAGGGGGTGTCGGGGCTCGCATTCCCTGTTGTCCTCGTCGGTGGCACCCTGTTTGGCGTCCTCACCATGCGGGTGCTCGGGTTCAGTGGCCCCGCGTCGTGGCTGGACTGGGCGTATCTGACGAGCGCACCCAATACGACACCCGAGCTAGCTGGCATCTATCCCGCCCTGGTCGGCTCGGTGATGATCTTGATCGTCATTATCGCATTGACGTTCCCGATCGGGGTCGGAGCCGCGCTGTATCTCGAAGAGTACGCCCCGTCCAGCGGGCTCGCCGGCAAGTTCGTCACGCTCATCGAGATCAATATCGCCAACCTCGCTGGGGTCCCTTCGGTCGTCTACGGACTGCTCGGACTCGGACTGTTCATCAATCGTGCCCACCTCCCTGGCGGATCTGTGGTCGTCGGCGGACTGACTATCGGCCTGCTCATCCTGCCGATCATCATCATCTCCGCCCAGGAAGCCATCGACGCTGTTCCGGACTCGCTCCGGCAGGCGTCCTACGGGATGGGTGCGACACGATGGCAAACCACCCGCAACGTCGTCCTGCCGGAGGCGCTGCCGGGCATCATGACGGGGACGATCCTCGGCCTCGGCCGGGCGATCGGTGAGACTGCACCGTTGTTGCTGGTCGGGGTCGCGGCGTCGGTCCGACTGGCGCCTGCTGGCTTCTTCGGGAAGACCGGCGCGATGCCCCGACAGATCTTCGCCTGGGCGTTCGAGCCGAAGGCGGATTTCCGATACGGCGTCCTCGCCGCGGGCGTCGTGACGCTCATCGCCGTCCTGCTCGTGATGAACGCGACCGCGATTATCGTCCGAAACAAGTACCAACGTGACGCCTAAACCATGACCCAGAACGAAATGACAGACTCCGAACCCGGTATCGACTCACAGACGACCACGACCGACGAGGCCGCTTCAGAGTCACTGCTCGGCACGACCGAGATAGCCGATGACCGCGGTGCCGACGCAGTGAGCTCCGCGGAGACTGTCATCGAGACACGGGACTTGAACGTCTACTACGACGACGTGCAGGCCCTCGACGACATCAACATGGAGATCCCCGAAAACCAGGTGACGGCTCTCATCGGTCCCTCGGGCTGTGGGAAGTCGACGTTCCTGCGGTGTATCAACCGCATGAACGATCTGGTCGATTCGGCCCGCATCGAGGGTGAGTTGCGATTCCGGGGGAAGAACGTCTACGACGACGATGTGGATCCGGTCGCACTGCGGCGGAAGATCGGGATGGTGTTCCAGCATCCCAACCCCTTCCCCAAGAGCATCTACGACAACGTCGCCTATGGCCTGCGCGTCCAGAATATGGATGTCGACACCGACGCTGTCGTCGAGGAGTCACTGAAGAAGGCCGCCCTCTGGGACGAAGTGAAGGATCAGCTGGACAGGTCCGCGCTGGATCTTTCGGGTGGCCAGCAACAGCGACTCTGCATCGCCCGGGCCATCGCTGTCGACCCCGAGGTCATCCTGATGGACGAGCCCGCCTCGGCGCTTGACCCCATCGCGACCTCGAAGATCGAGGATCTGATCGACGAACTCGCTGAAGAGTATACCGTCGTGATCGTCACCCACAATATGCAACAGGCCGCTCGAATCTCCAACAAGACGGCTGTGTTCCTCACCGGCGGTGAGCTCGTCGAATTCGACGACACCGAGACGATCTTCGAGAACCCCGAACACCAGCGCGTCGAGGACTACATCACCGGCAAATTCGGATAACCGCAACGTCTGCGAGAACACCAACATACAACACGGCCCCCATCTGACTCACATCCATGCCACGAGAATCCTATCAGAAGAAACTCGACGACCTGCGCGAGGACGTCCTCTACATGAGCGAGGTCGTCCTCGATCGGGTCCGTCAGGGGCTGGAAGCGCTCCAGTCCAAAGACGAACAGCTCGCCCAGCAAGTCATCGACGGCGACGACGAGATCAACCAGCGTTACCTCGACCTCGAACGGGACTGTGTCGACCTGCTGGCGCTCCAGCAGCCGGTCGCCGGCGACCTCCGCTTCATCGCCGCCTCCTTCAAGATTATCACCGACCTCGAACGCATCGGCGACCTCGCGACAAACCTTGGCGAGTACACCCTCGAAGCCGACCGAGAGATGTACCCCGAGGTCGACGTTCAGTCTATCGGCAACGCCGTCGTCGAGATGGTCGAACGATCGATGGACGCCTACGCCGACGAAGACGTCGACGCTTGCTTCGTGATCGCCGAGCAAGACGACGAGGTCGACGCGCTCTGTTCGGACGCCTCCGACGCGGTCGTCCGTGACCTCATCGAACGTGAGATCGACGCCGACTCCTCCGAAGACGAGATCGAACGGCTCATGGCTGACGTCTCTCGCCTGCTGCTTACCATCCGGGACCTCGAACGCGTCGGCGACCACGCCGTCAACATCGCCGCCCGCACGCTGTACATGGTCGAGAACGACGACGAACTCATTTACTAAGAACCCACTTTTTACTGCGGGAACCCCCGTCTGCTCACGGGCCGGAGGCCCGTTCGCACTGCCAGAGGGACGCCGTCGGCGTCCCTCTCGGCTTGCAAAAACTTGGGGAAAAACTGCCGGACGCTCCCTTCGGTCGCGTCCGGTGAAACGGCGCTCACTCTGTTCGCGCCGTATGCTGGTTTGTTGAAATACTGACCCTGATCGGCGGCAGGAATTGCGAGGACTCAGACACCCCTTAATCGCCCCCAAACAGCGGATCAGTTTGCCAGATGAGCAACAAAATCCGAAATGTAATCAGGATGGTAACGACTGCTGAAAAAACAAACAGGACATCGTTGAAGATTGTTGGAAACCACTCTTCCTGCCCTTCCGGCGGCCATTCCGATACCACAGTCCCAATAATCAATATTACAGTCGCATACAGTGCTGCCAAGTTGATCAGGGGCTGACCTTTCTGTTCAAATTCAGTTTCGCTCATATTGATCGCTTTACAGAGCTACATCAAATATTTGGCTCATAATATTGATTTTTTCAGAGAGGCAGTACGCTTCACTCTGCTTTCGACATGTCGGTCTTGTCCATCGTTGGCTGAGATCAAGAGAGGCTATCGTTCTTTCTCTAATACCGCTACGTACTGCCCGCCCTCGCCGGCGTAGGTCTCCGACCGCATCCACGCCGTCTCGGTGAGCCCCTCGTCCATCTCCACGGGCGAGACGAGCAGGTAGTCGAACCACTCGGTACTGTGGGTCCTGTAGTGGGTTCGGATCCGGCGCGCTCGCGGGAAAACGACACTCACTGTCCCGCAGCGGTTCGAGAGAGCGAGACTCTCTCGCCACTGAACAAATCAAAGATTCGCGGGGGCTCCGAACGCTTCGCTTTCGCGCCGTGCGGTCGCAGTTCTGTTCTCGGCAGCCGACCGGCGTTCTCAGCCGTAGATCGAATAGCTGGGTCCGTAATTGACTTCTCGGCTTCGGATACTGACCTGTGACAGCAACGCACTGCTGGGGGTTGAATAGTAAACAGCAGCGATTTTCACAGTGTAGTGAGAAACCGGTACCGTCTTGCCATAATTCGGGTCGATTCGAATGTGGTTGTTTAATACATGAGTTTCACATCTCCGAGCGTCCTCGACACGGCAGCGGTTCTCACCGTCGGCGATACGGCGTGGATAACCGCCTACGAAGACGCACTCCGGGAGCAGTTCGACGCGACCGTCCACAGTGTTTCGACGGCATCTGCTGCCCGAGAGACGCTTGGACAGACCGTCATCGACTGCGTCGTTACCGACTACACGCTCCCCCGGACGACCGGTATCGATCTCGTTCGTCGCATCCGCGACACGACGGCGACCCTGCCGATCGTTCTGGGGACGGCTGGCGGGAGCGAAGCGATCGCCAGTGCGGCCATCGAAGCGGGTGTCACCGACTACGTCGCCGCCACTGACCCAGTAGGGGAAACTGTCGAAGAAGACGCCCTGCGACGAACAGAGAACGCACTCCGGGACGCCCAGCGGTCGGTGACACAGCGCGAGCGTGCACGTCAGTTCGACGCCGTGTTCCACGACACCAGATCGGCAACGTGGGTGCTCGACCCTGACGGGGCGCTCACGCGTGTCAATCAGGCTGCCCGCGAGATGGTCGATGCGAACGTCGAGGCCGTGATCGGTGACCCGTTCTGGACACTCCCCTGGTGGCCCGACGAGACCCAGACGAGAGACGATATCCGCCGCCTCGTCGAGACCACGAGAGAGGACACGTTCGGCCATGCCGTTGTCATTCAGGATGCTACGCCCAGCCACAGCGTTCTGGAGCTCTCCGTCCAGCCGGTCACTGACGAACGTGGCGAGCTCGTTTCGATCATCGTCGACAGCGTCGACATCACTGATCGCGTCGATCTCGAACGGGAGCTGCGACGGTCCGAAGAACTGCACCGCGTCACGCTCAACAATATGACCGACACTGTCCTCATAACCGACGAGGACGACGAGTACACGTACGTCTGCCCGAACGTCCACTTCATCTTCGGATATACGGCCGAGGAGATCCGGGAACTGGGAACGATCGAGGACCTGCTCGGTCCGGGTCTCTTCGATCGGGAGGAACTCGCCGAGGACGGCGTCCTGAAGAACATCGAGACCACGGCCACGGACAAAGCCGGCCGCGAACACACGCTGTTAGTGAACGTCCGGGAAGTCTCCATTCAGGACGGGACGCTGCTGTACAGCTGTCGGGACATCAGCAAGCGCAAGCAGCGCGAACAGGCACTGGCGACGCTCCAGGGGACCGCACGGGACTTCCTGTACGCCGAAACCCACCAGGAAATCGCCCAGCACGTCGTCGAGGATGCCGCTGACGTCCTCGATATCGATGCCAGCGCCGTCTACCTCTTCGACGCCGACGACAACCACCTCCAGCCCGCCGCTCACTCTCAGGCGATGCGGAACGCTCACGGACCACTGCCGTCGGTCCATGCCGACGGGCAAGATCTCACCAGCTACAGTTTCGTCGAGAACGAGGCGCTCTTCTTCGACGATGTCCACGAGTCCGAGCGCCTCACGAATCCTGCGAGTGACCTCCGGAGTGCGGCGTACATTCCGCTCGGTAACCACGGCGTGTTCGTCGCTGGCTCGACCGCTGTCGGCGTCTTCGACGATGTCGCACGGGAGCTTGCCGACCTGCTCGCGGCGACCGCCGAGGCAGCGCTCGACCGGGTCGACCGGGAATCGAAGCTCCGCGAACAGGACCGCGAACTCCAGCGCCAGAACGATCGGCTCACTGCGCTCAACCGGATCAACGAGACGATCCGTGAGATCGATCAGGCGCTCGTCCAATCGGAAACCCGCGAGGAGATCGACCACACTGTCTGTGACCGTCTCACTGCTGACGGACGCTTTCGATTCGCCTGGATCGGAACGATCGATAGCACGACCGAGACGGTGACACCGAAGGCGTGGGCTGGGACTGACCGGGGATACCTCGATACGCAATCGTTCCCTGTCACTATGGATGGCGTCGAGCCCGCCGGTCAGACTGCGGCAACAGGCGAGGTGACACTCGTCTCGAATGTTGCGGCCGATCTTCGTGCGGCCCCGTGGCGTAAAGACGCGATCTCACGCGACTTGCTCTCCGTGTTGAGTATCCCGCTCGTGTACAACGACCTTTCGTACGGTGTCCTGACGGTGTACGCCGAGACGCCGGACGCCTTCGACGAGACTATCCAGGCAGTGCTCGCGGAACTGGGCGAGACGACCGCGTCAGCGATCAGTGCCAGCGACCGCAAGCGTGCGCTCCTCACCACGTCCATGACGCGGATCGGGTACACGGTCGCCGATCCGTCGTTCGTGCTCACGCAACTGGCCGGTGCTGCTGACTGTACGCTCACCTACGAGGGTGGTGCCCAGCAGACCGCCGGCAGCAATTTTGTGTTCGTCACCGTTGAGGATGCACCGCTCGACGCTGTCGTCGATGTGGCGGCCGATCACAGAGTCGTCGAGTCGGTCCGAGAAATCCGTGGCGGTGAGTCCGGCGGCGTACTGCGGCTCCAACTGTCCACACCGTTTCTCGCGACGGAACTGGCCGATCACGGCGTCGTCCTCCAGAGTGCAACTGCAACGGAGTCGGGGACGGTGCTGGTCGTCGACGTTCCGGAGAGCATCGAGGTCCGACACATTACACAGTTCGTCAGCGAGCGCTTCGATGCGGTCGATCTTACGTCGAAGCAGACGCGCGAACAGGCGTCCGAGCACGGGTTCTACACCTCGGTCCTCGACCGTTTGACCGACAGACAACTGGAAGTCGTAGAGACGGCCTACTACAGCGGATTCTTCGAATCACCACGGCAAGCGACTGGCGAAGCCGTCGCGGACTCGCTGGACATCTCGCCACAGGCCTTCTATCAGCATATCCGAGCCGTCGAGCGGAAACTGTTCGCAGCGTTGATCGACGACTACACGCCGGTGGCTGCCCAGCACGCGGACTGATGTGCCGGCTTCTCTCGGAGCCCGCCACACGGAGTGATCGACGAGCCCACGGTCTGTCCCGCCGCTGTTGCTAGTTGAATACTAAACCTCCTCTGACTCGACGGGGTTTGATGTGAAGCTACTGCATATTCCCTTATATCCTCAATATGTCCTTGTAGAGTATCCCGCGTGAGACTGCTGGGGCTCTACACCAACCATGAGAGATGTTGACCAAACCCCGGTTGAGGAATCGCCCTACGAATGCTTCGAGTGCGGGAACGTCGTGATTGCCGAGAACAATCCCGGTCGGTGTCCCGATTGCAGTGGCGAGATGCGGAACCGACATACACCGATCGAATAACATGGCTTCGACATCGGCGACGGCCCACGACGAGACCCACGAGGAGGAGAGTGAACCGGAGTCAGCCCTGGAGACGGCACGCCGCCAACTTCAGCACGCTGCTGACTACCTCGACATCGATCAGAACATCGTCAAGCGGTTGAAACATCCCACGAAAGTCCACGAGGTCACCGTCCCCATCGAGCGCGAGAACGGCGACGTGGAAGTGTATACCGGATACCGTGCCCAGCACGATAGCGTCCGTGGGCCGTACAAGGGCGGCCTCCGGTATCACCCGGAAGTAACTCGCGAGGAGTGTGTCGGGCTCGGGATGTGGATGACGTGGAAGTGCGCCGTGATGGATCTCCCCTTCGGCGGTGCGAAGGGCGGTATCGCGGTCAACCCAAAGGACCTGAGCGACGACGAAAAAGAACAGCTGACACGTCGGTTCACCGATGAGATTCGAACGGTTATCGGGCCGACGACGGACATCCCTGCCCCCGATATGGGGACGGACCCCCAGACGATGGCGTGGCTGATGGACGCCTACTCGATGCAGGAGGGCGAGACGATTCCGGGGGTCGTTACGGGAAAGCCCCCCCTGATAGGCGGCAGTGAGGGACGCGACGCGGCACCGGGCCGAAGTGTCGCGATCATCGCTCGGGAGGCAATCGACTACTACCACAAGAACATCCACGAGACATCGGTCGCAATTCAGGGCTACGGGAGCGTCGGCTCGAACGCGGCGCGGTTACTCGACGAGTGGGGCGCAACCATCGTCGCCGTGAGCGACGTCAACGGCGGGATCTACGATGCGGACGGATTAGAGACGCACGCGATTCCGTCCCACGACGTGGAACCCGAAGCGGTGTTGACCCACGAGGCTCCGGAGACGGTGACCAACGACGAATTGCTGGAACTCGATGTCGACGTGGTGATCCCAGCGGCGGTCGGAAACGTTCTGACAGCCGACAACGCCGACGACGTTGCTGCGGATATCGTCATCGAAGGTGCTAACGGGCCGACGACGACCGCGGCGAGCGAAATCTTCGCCGAGCGGGATATTCCGGTGATTCCGGACATTCTGGCCAATGCCGGCGGCGTGACGGTGAGCTACTTCGAGTGGTTGCAGGACATCAGTCGCCGGGCGTGGTCGCTCGAACGCGTCAACGAAGAGTTGGAGACGGAGATGCTGGCGGCCTGGCAGGATGTTCGATCGGAATTCGAGACCCGAGACGTGACGTGGCGTGATGCGGCCTATATCGTCGCGCTGTCGCGGGTCGCGGACGCCCACGAAATCCGTGGTCTCTGGCCGTGACCGCCTTCTCTGGCCGTGACGGCCTCCGCGGCCTGATGGCTTTTCGATCCCGGAGCGTCCCGACGTGTCTCTCTCAGCAGTGTCGTTACGCCTTCTCCAGCACTGCAACGTACTGTCCGCCCTCACCGCGGTAGGTCTCTGTCCGCGTCCACACTGTCTCGACCAGCACCTCGTCCATCTCCTCTGGCGAGACCAGCAGATAGTCGAACCAGTCGGTACTGTGGGTCTTGTAGCGGGTTCGGATTCGGAGTGCTCCCGGCAGTCGACCGCGCTCGCGGTTGTACTCGTGGTAGCTCCGGTGGTACTCGTCTGCGTTCTCGTAGATGTCGCAACTCTCGGCGACGATCCGGGCGTCCGCGCCGGTGACTGTCGCCAGCGCGTCGAGTACGTCGGGTGCCGTGTCGGCCGTGCCGACGAGCCCGAAGTTGTTGCCCAGCATGAGCACCGTCTCGAAGGTGTCCGACGCGAATTCCGCGGCCACGTCGGCCACGTCACATTCCCGGCTGTCCTCGACGCCGCGGTCGCGACTCACTTCGATCGCGCCGGGCGAGACGTCGATCCCGACCACGTCGTGTCCCTGCTGTTGGGCATAGAGTGCGTGTCGGCCCGCGCCACAGCCGACATCGAGGACGCGGCCATCGAGGTGTTCGAGGCCAGCCTGCAGATACGCGCCCCAGTCGTCGGACTCGCTGAAGTACATCTCAGGGCCGCCCGAGGGCGCGACGAGGCCGTCGTCGCGCTCGACGATCTCGAAGCCCTCGCCGTGCTCGTGGTAGTCCCGAATCGCTTTCCCGTAGGCGTCTGCGTCGTCGTCCATATGCTCGGATGTCGCGGACGGCTGAAAAATGGCGGCGGTGGTATGAGACTGCTTCTCAGTAGTCCTCGACGGCTTCCAGTCCCTCGCCGGTGATCTGGAACTTCGCAGTGTCGCCGGCGGCTTTCGACTGGTGTTTCTCCAGGGTCGCCCGGCGGTTCCCGCCTCTGAATCGGTCGAGCCGGAGGATGACGGCCGACCAGTGATTGAGGGTGTGGCCGCCGAGCGCGCGCGTCCCGTCGCTGTCGGGGTCGGTGTAGACCTGGTTGGTGAAGGCGACGGCGATGTCGTGTTTGCGGGCCTGTCCGAGCAGGTGGGTGAGTTGGCGGGCCACGTCTCTGAGGGCCTCGCCACCGTCCTGATCGTCGCGTTCGAGGCGGTAGAACCCTGTCGCGCTATCCAGCACGATCAACTCGACCTGACTCGCGAGATCGGCAGCGTCCTTGACGGCTTGCTCCTGTTCCTCGAAGGTGGTGGCTTCGGAGATGATGATGTTCGAGGCAATCTCGTCGACGTCACCGCGGGCGCTGGCGAGTTGCTCCATCCGATCCGGCGAGATCCCTTCGGTGTCGATCAACAGCGCGGATCTATCCGACGCGGCGACCTCGACGGCGGCCCCGAGCGCGAGATTCGTCTTGCCGGCGGCCGGCTGGCCGTAGATCTGGCTGACAGCGCTTCGGGGGAGCCCCCCACCCAGTAGCTCGTCAATCGGTGAACACCCGGTCGAAATCGGCTCGGTCACGGCTTGCGGTTGGTCGGGGCCGGTGAAAAACGCTCGTACTCGCGAGCAACGGCTACTGGTAAGTTCTCCCAGAACCAACGCCGAACTGTGATCGTCGTCGCCACCGAGGACTTCGAGGTCTATCACGGCGTGGTGCAGGCGCTTCGCGAGCGTAGCGTCGAGTTCACCACGATCGAACCCGACGATTCCCTGCCAGAGCGAACCTCGCTAGTGATCGTCGGCCCCGACGAGAAGACCGACGCGCCCGAGGAAATCCCAGTTGTGATGGCCCGACCAGACGCCCCACGCCGCGCGGTCGAGGACGCACTCGCACGACTCCGCGGCGGCGACGGCCGGACGATCGTCGGGATCGATCCTGGCGAGAAACCCGGAATCGCTGTTCTCGTGGGTGATGTCGTCGTCGCGGCTTTCCAGGTTCCACCCAGCGATGCTGCCGAGGTCGTCGCTCGGGAGGTCGAGGACGCCGTTGACCCGGCCGTCCGGATCGGCGACGGCGCGCGTCTCGTGGGGTCGCGGATCATCGACGACATCGACGCTCCGGTCGAACTGGTCGACGAGACGGGGACGACACCCTATCTCGGGACCGGTGCGCGCGGCATGGGCGACGTGCTCGCGGCGGCCAACATTGCCCGGATCGAGGGCGAACCCACAGATTCGAGGGAGATCGAACCGACCGCCGGCGAGATCCAGCGGATCAAAGACCGCTCGCGCGAGGAGAGCGAGAACAATCGAGCGATCGACGAGACGCTCGCCCGTCGCGTTGCAGTCGGCGAATTGACCATCGACGAAGCCCTCTCGGAGCATCGCGACGCCGAGTAGAAACTCGTTTCACACTCGTTTCCGGTTTACTAATAGTTATTTATTGTGGATGAAACGGTGGGCCTGTCATGGGGCACGATGACACACAGCGTGACAAGGGCACAGAAACGGGAACCAACCGACGCGGCTTCCTTCGGACGGCGGGAACGACGGCGATCGCGGCTGGTGGGCTGGGAGCGGCGACCGGACAGGTAGCCGCGTTCGACGGCGACGACGGCGATATCCAGGGCGCGCCGGACTATCCGCGAGCGACGACGCGCGGACACTTTGACATCCACTGGTGGTACGGCGACCAGCTGACCGACGGCCACACCGCGACCGACTACGACACCGTCGGGACGATTCCCGGTTTCGATGACGGCAGCGACCCTGCGGAGGTAGTCGTCGCGGTCCACGGCTGGCGCACCGCCCAGTCCGATGCGCCGGATCACTTCGCGACGGTCTCGACGTCGCTGTCGAACAACGGCTACGACGCCCCAGTGGTCGGGTTTAGCTGGGATTCCGATACGAGTACGACCGACTGGTGGCCCGCGACCGACATCGCCGAGCGCAACGGTCCGAAACTCGCGCACTTCCTGCTGGACTACGCCAGCCACAGCCCTGGCACACAGTTCCGCCTGACTGGCCACTCGCTGGGGGCCCGGGTCGTGCTGGAAGCGATCAAGAGCCTCAATGACTGGGGGTATCGCGACATCCTGGCTTCGGCGACGCTGCTCGGCGGCGCAGCCGACAACGATTCGGTCTCAATCGGCGGCGAGTACGGCGACGATATCGCAGCAGCTGTCGGGCGCTTCGACAACTTCTGGAAGTCCGGTGACAGCGTGCTCAACTGGGCTTATTCCACTGGTGAGTTCGATTCGGCGATCGGCGAAGAAGGATGTGAAGGTACCCCACCAGTGAACTACACCGACCACAACGTCGACTACGTTCCGGATCACTTCTCGTATCACGAACCCGGCGACGGCTGTGTGCCGGAGGTCGTCAGAACCCTCTGAAGGCGACGAACTAGACTACTGGAGTCGTTCCGGCAGGACGAAGCGGCCGTCCTCCCGGGGGAAGTCGAGGACGTCGACAATCGCGTCGGTGTTCAGCGGGCCGTAGACGTGGGCGTAGCTGCGGCCGTCGGGTTGTTCCTCGTATCTGATCTCGCTGTCGACCAGTTTGGGATCGATCACGAGCAGCCGCGGCTCCTCGTCGTCGGCGTGGTTGTACTGGGCCACGGCCACGATCTGCTCGGGCGTCGAACAGTGGACGAACCCTCCTGTGTCGAGACTCGGGTGGGTGTACTCGTCTTGCTCCTCGAACTCGTGCCAGCGGTCGGCCTCGCAGACGTGAACGAGTCGGTCGGCGTGACCGTCCTTGACGGCTGCCTCGGCTCGCTCGACGACCTTCCTGACTGGGAGCTCCAGTTCCCGCGCAGCCGCGAGGGCGTCGTCGAACTCCGCGCTGACGTCGAAGATCGATCCCGCCGAATCGGCCCCCAGCTTCACGTCGACAGCGCGGCGCTGGCCGTCTTCCAGTAGTGTCGCGGTGACGACCGACCGTCCAGCTACCCAGCGGTGGCCCGCCCCGTGTTCGCGGACGCCCAGTGTCCCGGTCTCCTCGGCGAGCGTGCGGGCGACGCGGTCGGCGTCCTCTGGCCGGACGATCACCTTCAGCAGGTGGCCCGGCCGGGATTTCTTCATCGTCGCCGGCAGGATCGAGACGTCGCGTGCGCCCGCCTCGCTGAGTGTCTCCTGCAAGCCGCCCAGCGTCTCGGGCGTGGCGTCGTCGAGGTTCGTTTCGAGGACAGTGATCGCCTCCTTCCGGAGAGGGCCGTCGGTCTGGCCCACGAGTGCGCGCAGGACATTCGGGACTCCATCCAGATCGATCGTCCCCGCTCCGTATCCCGAGGTCGAGACGCGGATCGACGGCAGCGAGTCGACGCCCGACGCGACGTGGGCGAGGATCGCCGCGCCGGTCGGGGTCAGCAGTTCGCGGTCGACGGGGCCGCCCTGGATCGACCAGTCGGCTTGCTCTGCGATCTCGGTGACTGCCGGCGCGGGGACGGGATACGTGCCATGGCTCATCTCGACGGTGCCACCCCCCGTAGCAAGTGGCGTCGTCACGACTCGGTCGACGTCAAGGTCGCCAAGCAGGAGACAGGTCCCGACCACGTCAGCGATGGCGTCGTCGGCCCCAACTTCGTGGAAGTGCGTCGATTCGAGATCCGTCCCGTGGACCGCGGCCTCGGCCTCGCCAAGAATCTCGAAGATGGCCAGCGCGTCGCCCTCGACGTCGGCGGGCAGCCCCATCCCTTCGACGATCTCGACGACCTCGGGGTAGGTCCGGCTGGGACCGTGCCCCTCGGCGTGCTGGTGATCGTGTGCGTGCTGGTGGTCGTGGTCGTCGTGAGTGTGGTCGTGTGCGTGCCCGTGGTCGTCGTGAGAGTGCCCGTCTGAATGGCTGTGTTCGTGAGAGTGCCCGTCGTCCTCACCGTTCTCGCCGGTATCGTCGGCGACGAGCACGTCGACCGCCGTCGCGGCGATTCCCGTCCTGGTCACCTGATGGATATCGTAGGAAACCTCGAGCGCGTCTTCGACGGGTGAGAGGACATCGGGATCGGCCCCGGCCGCGACGAGCGTGCCGAGCAGCATGTCGCCGCTGGCGCCCGTCCGGCCGTTGAACGCGAGCGTGTGCATATCTGTGTGACGGCCGGGCAGCGTGAAAACCTCCTCGGTCCGGGCGACGATGTACCCAGCTGCCGCGGCCGCCGATCGATCGCAGGCCGAAAACCCATATGCCGGGATAGCGTACGACCGACTGATGCTGCTGGTGCTGTGCATCGACCTCGACGACGACATCGGCCGCAAGACCGGTATCGAGACACCGGTCGTCGGCCGCCAGCACGTCGAGGACACTGCCGTCGAGTTCGCCACCGTCGACCCCGAGGATAGTGACCTCAACGTCCTCTTCGAGGGGCTGCACATCTACGACGACCTGCAGGAAGAAGGCGAAACCGTCGAGATCGCGGCGATCACCGGCCTCGAAGGCAGCGACGTCGCTGCCAACCGGGCGGTCGGCGAGGAACTCGACGAGGTACTCGCGCGACTCTCGACCGGTGAAGACGTCCGCGCCCTTCTGGTCACCGACGGCGCACAGGACGAAAGCGTCGTCCCCGTGATCCGCTCGCGGGTCCGGATCGACGGCGTCCGTCGGGTCGTCGTTCGGCAGGCTCAGGACCTCGAATCGATGTACTACACGATCAAGCAAGTGCTGAACGATCCCGAGACCCGCGGGACGATCCTGATCCCGCTGGGGATCGTCCTCTTGATCTATCCGCTGGCGGTACTGGCGGATCTGCTGGGAATGCAGGGGGACATGTTCGGACTCGCGTCTGGACTCGTGGGGCTGTATCTCCTCTCGCGCGGGCTCGGCCTCGAAGACCGCCTCGACGGCGTTATCGATCGGATCCTCTCCGGGTTGTACGCCGGACGTGTCACCCTTGTTACGTATCTCGTCGCCGGGGTGCTGTTTTTGATCGGGAGCGCCACTGGCTATCAGACTCTCCAAACTGTGCAGGCCGACGGGACGCCGCTGGACATCCTCGAAGTGATCGCCGCAGTCATCTCGGGGGCGATCCCGTGGTTCGCGGCCGCGGGCGTCACCAGTAGCCTCGGCCGGGTCACCGACGAGTATCTCTCGGGACGCTTCGAGTGGCGCTATCTCAACGCGCCCTTCTACGTGCTGGCGATTGCGGGCATCCTCCATGCAGTCTCGGTGTACTTCCTCGGCTACGCCTACGCCGACCTGTCGTATCTGGCGATGATGCTGACCGCCGGGACGTTGCTCGGATTGGCGAGCACACTCGCCTTTGCCATTGCTGAATCCCGTCTGGGCAAGCGGGGCAAGCCAGCCTGATACGGTCGTCTCGATCCGCTACTGTCACTTCGTGATCTTATCCAGCGGGACCAGCCGGTGTTCGAGCATGGGTCTGGTGTATCCCGGGGATTCGTTAGTCATGCCCGCAGTGTAGACTTTGACTTTCTGCTGGAGGACGTGTGGCTCGCCCTTCTTGTTCTTGATGACGTCGACCGACCGCCAGGCTTCCTCCTCCATGCCGTGGCGTAGGACGGCCAGACGCTTAACTCCGGTCGCCCTCGCGGCGTTGGTGACCGCAAGTGCGTAGCTTACAGGTAGCTCGGGGTCCGAGCGGGGGATATGCTCGAACTACACGTTGCCTTCCTGCTGGTCGTCGTCGGGACGGAGGCCTTTTTCAGTGCACTCTCGCTCCTGAACGTCCGGTACGGAGCCGACACGGTCACCGACCGGGCCGAGTGGGTCCGTGATCGGCTGGGAGTCGACGACACCGAACGGCTGCTGGACTATCAGCGGGCCGGGACTGGACTCTCGCTCCTCCGCTCGTGGGTGAGTCTCGGGTTCGTCCTGCTCGTGCTGTACTCGGGGCTTTTCGGTGACGCCGTCGCCTGGATCGAGTCGCTGGCGCTGCCGCCACTGGCGCAGGGGGTCGTCTTCTTCGTCGGCCTCGTCGCCGTCGCCCGAATCGCGAGCGTCCCCTTCTCGCTGTACGAGACCTTCGTCGTCGAGGAACAGTTCGACTTCAACCAGCAGTCGCCCCGGCTCTGGCTGCGGGATTTCGTCGTCGGGACGGTCGTCGCGCTCGTCTTGACGGCTGTCGTCGCCGGGGGCGTTCTCCTGACGTTCGAACTGCTGCCCGAGCTGTGGTGGGTGGCCGCCTGGGTGTTGTTCGTCGCGTTCTCGCTGTCGATGCTCGTTATCTATCCGCGGGTGATCGCGCCGCTGTTCTACGACTTCGACCCGATCGACGCCGGTGACCTTCGGGAGTCGGTCGACGACGTCTTCGAGCGTGCGGGATTTGCCTGTGAACAGGTGTACGAGATGGACGCGTCCAGCCGCTCGGGCCATTCGAACGCCTACTTCATCGGCTTTGGCCGGGCCAAGCGCGTCGTGCTGTTCGACACGCTGATCGAGCAGATGGACCGCGAGCAGATCGAGGGCGTCCTCGCCCACGAGCTGGCCCACTGGAAGAAGGCCCACATCTGGAAGCAGATGGCCAGTTCGTTCCTGCGGATCGGGATCGTCCTGGCGATCTTCTCGGTCCTGCTGGAGCAGGCCTGGCTCTACGAGATGTTCGACGTACCGGCGACCCCCTACGCGGGTCTCGTGCTGGGTGCGCTGTGGGTGATGCCGCTGTTGCGGTTCAGCGCGCCCCTGGAGAACAAACTCTCGCTGAAACACGAACGGGAGGCCGACAGCTTCGCCGTCGACGTGATGGGGGGTGGCGCACCGCTCGCGGACGCGCTGGCGAATCTGACCAGCGAGAACCTCGCCAATCCGTTTCCCCATCCGCTGTACGCGACCTTCCACTACACCCATCCGCCGATCCCCGAGCGGATCCGCTATATCGAGGCCCAGAGCGAGCCCACCGACAGCGAAGGAGAACCCGGTGGCTCCGGGCAGCCAGCCTGACACGGACCGCTGTAAGTCTGTTCCACATCGACCGCTCGGAGTCGGGCGGTCGGAGCGGTAAATCGTTACAGCGGTCCGTATGACGCCACGGTGGCCGGTGGTTTAACGCCGCTCGCCATCATACACTGCTGGCAATGGACGTCCCTCCCCGCGCGATAAAGGCAGCCAAAGTGGCTGGCGTCGCACTCGTCGCGCTCGTCGTATTGATCGGTATCCTCGTCGCTACGGGGGTGCTCGCCGCACCGACAGTCGAAACGATCGACAACGGCTGGGGCGAGGTCACCGACGACTCGACCCAGATCGAGACACAGGTCGTCGTCGACAACCCGAACCCGATTCCCGTTCCCGGGATCATCGATGTCTCCTACACGGCGTCGCTGAATGACGTCACCCTCACGCAGAACACTCGCTCGGGGATCGGGCTCTCGCCGGGGACCAACACCCTCAGACTCTCCTCGGCGATCCCCAACGACCGGATCGCCGACTGGTGGGTCACGCACGTCAACAACGGCGAGCAGTCGACCCTCCGGATCGATCCGTCGGTGAGCGGCCCCGGGTTCAGCCAGTCACTCGCAGGCCGAACCACGGCGATCGAGACCGACCTCCTGTCGTCGTTCGGCGGTCAGGGACCGGAGACGGTGACCGTCGACGGCGAGCCGTTCGTCGTCCTCAGTGACCAGCAGGCAAGCTGGGGCGAGGCGACCGCCGAGACGACGCCGCTGTCGTTCACCACGACGCTCGAAAATGTCCACGACTACCCGGTGACGCTGGACGGCGTCGAGTACGTCGTCAGCATGAACGATGTCACGCTGGGGTCGGGACAGACGACCGACGGCGTCGAGATCGAGCCGGGCGAGTCGGGGCGGTTGAGCGTCGACGCCTCGCTGAACACCTCGGCCTTTGCCGACTGGTGGCCGACGCACGTCCGGAACAACGAATCCAGTCGAATGCAGGTTCAGCTGTACGGGATCGTCGATCAGGACGGCGAGCGAAAACGCGTGCCGCTTCGGCTGTACCAGCAGCGACTCGAATTCGAGACCGATCTGCTGGGCGACGGCACGACCAGCGTCGAGTCCCTGCCCACCCAGCGCGAGGACATCACCGTCCCGACTGTGGCCGAAACCGAACGGCGCTGGGGTGACATCACCGGTGCTGGGGCCGAGGTCGTCACGATGGTCGAACTGGGCAACACCACTGATATCTCGAAACTCCGGGACGTGACGCGACTTACCGTCGACCGCTCGACAGCGATCAACGGTGTAACCGTCCTCGATAGCACGACGACGCGCGGCTTGCCGCTGGCGGGCGAGCCACTGACCGTGCGCAGCCAGATGGACAACGACGCCTTCGCAGACTGGTGGGTCAGACACGTCAACGGCGGCGAAACGTCGACGATCGTCACCGAGGCCTCCGCGACCGTCGACGTCGGCATCACGACGTTCGACCGGCCGCTGACCGACGAGCAGACACAGTTCCGGACCGATATTCTGGGAGCAGTCGGCAGTGACGGCCCACAGACCGTGACTGTCGCCAACGAGACGATCGCCGAACTCGGCGAGCAGGAGGCTGCCTGGGGCGAGGCGACCGCCGAGACGACGCCGTTCACGTTCTCGACGGCAGTCGAGAACCGCCACGACCGCCCCCTGGCGTTCGAGGACTTCCAGTACACAGTCGAGATGAACGACGTCACGGTCGCCAACGGGACCAGCGACAAGGCGCTGACCGTCGCGCCGGGCGAGACGCGTACCCTCGACGTCCGCGTCCCGATGTCGACGCCCAAACTGTCGGAGTGGTGGACGACGCATCTACGCACCGACGAGCGCTCGAACGTCTCCGTCCAGTTGTACGGAATCGTCGACCGCGATGGCCAGCGCGAGCGCGTTCCCATCCCGCTGGTCGAAGATCGCTTCCGACTGTCGACGGACCTCCTCGGAGACGGCTCTTCGTCAGTCGAAGCCCTGCCGAGCACCCGTCACGAAATCGAGCGCCCGACAGTCAACACCACCGAGCGGCGCTGGGGCGCGGTGACCGATCAGACGACCGATGTCGAAACCGACGTGACGGTGTTCAACTCCAACGGCCCCGTCGTCAACGACTTCGTGCGGTTCCGGATGGCCAGCCAGACTACGATCAACGGCGTCGACTTCGGCAGTGGCGAGCGGACCGAGGATCGACTGGCCCAGGGGACGAGCGTGGTGAACTACACGAGCGTCCTCGACAACGCTCGGGTTCCGGAGTGGTGGGCCCGTCACCTCAACGGCGGCGAGACCTCGACGGTGCGGACGACGACCACGACGGCCGTCGACGCCGGATTCACCACGCTGGCAGTGCCGACCGAGGACCGCACTTCGAATTTCACGACGAACCTGCTGGCCGATCTGAACACCGACGAACCGCAGCCGATCACGGCCGACGGCCAGACGTACCTCGTCGCCGAACGGACCGAAGCCGCGTGGGGTGAGGCGACCGCCCAGACTGCGCCACTGTCCGCGGAGAGTACTGTCCGCAACGAGCGGGCGTTCCCGATCACTGTCCAGCGGATCGACTACACCGTCTCGATCAACGATGTCACGCTGGCCGACGGCAGCCAGCAGGACGGAACGACGATTCTGCCCGGCGAAACCGAGACCATCGCGCTATCGATGGCGCTGGACAACTCCAAGATGGATCAGTGGTGGGTGACCCACGTCCGCAACGACGAGTCCTCGCTGCTGGACGTCGACGCGACGGCGACGATCAGTGCCGCTGGCCAGACCCGGACCGTCCCACTGGAGATGTTCTCGAAGAACCAGACTATCGAGACTGACGTGCTCAACTAGGATTCCTGATCGTCAGATCCCGTCCAGCGGCGACGCCTTCGCGTCGGCGAGACGCTCGAACTGCTTCTCGGTGAGCGTCACGTCGGCGGCTCCGAGGTTCTCCTCCAGTTGCTCGACGGTCCGGGCGCCGACGATGGGTGCGGCGACCTGCTGGTGGTGCATCAGCCACGCGAGACTGACCTGTGCGGGTGTGGCCTCAACTTCCGCAGCGACGGCTTCGACCTCGTCGACGACGTCGAAGTTCTCCTCGGTCAGGTAGTACTCCTTCCAGCCGTCGTCCTCGGAAGCGGTCGCCTCGCCGTCGGCCGCGCGGTCCTCGCGGCTGTACTTTCCTGTGAGGACGCCCTGGCCGAGCGGGCTCCACGGCACGAGGTCGATGTCGTACTCGGCGCACATATCGAGGTAGGTGTCCTCGACCTCGCGATTGACCAGGTTGTATCGCGGCTGGGATACAGTGAAGGGTTCGAACCCGTAGCGGTCGGCGATCTCGTTTGCCTTCGCGACGTGCCAGGCGTCGGGGACGTGTGTCGAGGCCCCGAGGAAGTTGACCTTCCCATCGTCGACCAGCCCATTCAGGGTGCGCATGAGCTGCTCGGCGGGTGTGTCGTCGTCCCAGCGGTGGATGTACAGCAGATCGATGTAGTCCGTCCCGAGACGGTCGAGGATCTGGTCGATCTGTCGGCGGACGTGCGTTCGGGACAGTCCAGAGAAGTTGGGGTTGTCCTCGCGGGCCGGCCAGTATACCTTCGAAGCGACGACGTAGTCGCTGCGGTCGCGCTGGGCGAGCCAGTTGCCGATCCAGGTCTCGCTGTCGCCGTCGCCGTAGATGTCGGCAGTATCGATGAAGCGTCCACCCGCCTGCTCGTAGGCGTCCAGCAGTTCGTAGGCTTGCTCTTCGCCGATTTCGATCGTGCCCTGGTCGGTTTCGCGGCCGAAGCGCCACGTACCGAAGGCAAGCTCACTCACTTGCAAGCCAGTTCGTCCAAGCGGGACGTATTCGAGTTCCATGTACGGACCACAGGCCGGCGAGCGCTTGAAACTACCGTCGTCGCCCGCCAGCACTCGGATCGGTTGTCTCCGGGGCGCTAGTCGAAAGTGGATACGTCGACGGGGAAGGACCGTAAGGAAGTGGAAAGGGTTATCAACCGCTCTGTGTGGATTGTATAACCAATGACCGACCACTTCGACGTGGTGATCGCCGGGGCCGGGCCCGCCGGTGCCCAGTGTGCCCGCGACGTCGCTTCGAGGGGGTACGACGTCGTCGTGCTGGAGACCGAACCGGAAGAGCAGTTCCCGCGACAGAGCAACAAATCCACGGGTGGCACGTTCCCGTCGATGATGTCATCGTTCAACATCCCCGATGATGTCGTCATGCACTTCACCGACAACGTCGTCCTCGAATCCCCGAACCACCACTTCGCCCAGCAACAGGCCGGAGCAGTTCTCGAATTTGCCGACTTCAAGCGCTTTCTCGTCGATGATAGCCACGAGAAGGGCGCAGAATACTACTTCGACGCCCGCGTCTCGGGGCCGATCGAAGACGGCGGCGAGGTCGTCGGCGTCCGGTACAACGGCGATCAGGAAGTCTACGGCGACGTGATCGTCGACGCGACCGGGCCCTCCGCGGCGCTGGCCAAGCCCCTCGGCGTGAGCGACCTCGACCGCCAGAAGCAGGCCATCGGCATCGAACACGAGTTCGAGAACGTCGACCTTGACCATCCGGAGTACGCCGACCTGACCGACGCGATGATGCTCAGGCTCGACCACGAGTACGCTCCCGGTGGGTATTCGTGGATCTTCCATACCGGCGAGGACACCGCCAAGGTCGGCATCTGTTACATCCAGAACGAGCACTTCCGACAGTACTCAGACGAGCAGCGGACGATCGACGGCTATCTCGATCACTGGATGGAGACCGACCCACGCTTCGAGAACGCCGAGAAGATCGAGGGGAAACAGCACCGCGGATCGGCGCATATCCAGTCGCCCGGTCAGCTGAGCACGAACAACTTCCTGGCGATCGGTGACACCGTCCCCACTATCGACCCGCTGTGGGGCGAGGGGATCAACAAGGGGATGCAGTCGGCGCGGGCGGCCGCGATCACTATCGATCACTGTCTCACACCCGACGAGCCCGACACCTCCGAAGAGAACATCTCCGTCTACGACGATCTGTGGCACGAGAACGTCGCCCCGAACATGGAGTCACGGCTGTTCATGACTGAACTGATGTACTTCGCACCGAACAGCCGGTACGACACGTTCATGCGCGATCTCAACAGCCTCGATCTGCAGACGATGCGCCGGGCTAACGAAGGCAGCTGGCGCGCCATCTCGAAGCTGCTACACCTGAAAGACGTCCCGTTGCTCGCGAAGTTCGCCAAGCACCGGCTGCAGAACTAGCCGGGCACAACCTATTCGTGTGTTCACAGGGTAGCTACGGCCGTGACAGATGACACTATACGGTTTGCCGGGACGTCGACGCGGCGGGCGGTTCTGGGGGCCGCAACAGCAGGGCTCGGCGGCGTCACCGGTTGTATCGGATTCCCTGGAGACTCGACCGAGACTATCGATCCGCCGTCGACGCTGATCGCCACCTGGCGGACGAGCGACCCTACTCACCAGGTGACGCTTCAGTGGATCGTCGAAGCCGACGAGCGGCCCGATCCCGTCGATATCGCACTCTCTTGGAGTTCCGACAGCAAGGCCACCAACGAAACCTCAGTCGCGCGTTTCGGCTCGGCCAGTTCCTACCCGCCGATGTACCGTCATCGGGCGACCTTCGAGGCGCTCGCGCCGGACACCGACTTCGAGATCGAACTTCGGGGCAAGTCGACCGGATTGACGGTCCGGACGGCACCCGAGTCCTTCGACGAACCGCTGGTGTTTGCCCAGGGCGGCGACATCGGGACCTCGGGATTCGTTCAGGACCTCCACCAGCAAGCCGCCTCGTGGGATCCGCTGTTTGCTCTCGTCGGCGGCGATCTGGCCTACGCTGATGGGAGGAGCGTGTTTCCGTGGGTCACGTTTCTCGAACAGTGGCACGAACACATGCGTTCGGACGGCCGTCTGATCCCGATTGCGTCGGCGATTGGCAACCACGAGGTTCAGGGCGGAATGCACGGCAGCCCCGAGGACGCGCCCTTCTACTACAGCCTGTTCGACAATGAGGTGCGCGACCGGGCCTACTGGGCGATGGATATCGGCGATAGCGTCTCGTTTCTGCTCCTCGACTCGAATCACACGACTGAAGTGGCTGGTGAGCAGACCGAGTGGCTCGAATCGGCACTGGCCGAGCGGGCTGATCGGGATCATCTCGCGGCCGTGAGCCACACCCCAGCTTATCCCTCCTCGAAACCGATCACGGGCGCTGGCCGAGATCGCGTCGATATTCGGGATCACTGGGTACCACTGTTCGAAGAATACGACGTCGACATCGTCTTCGAACACGACGATCACACCTACAAGCGAACGCATCTGCTCGAAGGCGGTGAGCAGGTTGACGACGGTATCCTCTACGTCGGCGACGGTGCCTGGGGTAAGGGCGGCCGTGTGGCTGTCTCGACCGAAGAGCGACCCTATCTTGCGGTGAGCAAGAGCAAGCGACACGTGATCCGGACCACGTTCACACCGGACGGCAGCCGGCGCTACCGGGCAGTCGATCCTGAGGGCGAGACGATCGATCGCTTCGACGGAGCCGGGCAGTCGCTGTCCGGAAACTGAGTTTTGCGGCCACGATCAAGCCGAGCATTCTTTGAGTGGTGAGGGCGTCCCCTTCGCGCATGGACGCGGCACTCGGCGCACCGGAGACGATGCGCGAGCGGGCCGAGGACCTGACGCCGATGATGGCCCAGTACTTCGAGCTGACCGACCGCTACGACGATTCGCTGGTGCTCTTTCAGGTGGGTGACTTCTACGAAGCCTTCTGTGAAGCGGCCGAGCGCGTCGCCCGGCTCTGTGAGATCACGCTCACCAAACGTGAGGACTCCACCGGCGAATACCCGATGGCTGGAATCCCGATCGACAACGCCGAGAGCTACGTCGAGACATTACTGGATGCCGGCTATCGCGTCGCCATCGCCGATCAGGTCGAAGATCCAGACGAGGTTTCGGGTGTGGTCGAACGAGCAGTTACCCGTATCATCACGCCGGGAACCCTGACCGAAGACGAACTGCTGGGCGGGGCGGACAACAACTACGTCGCCGCGCTCGCAGCCGAGGATGGCCGATACGGCCTCGCGCTGGTCGACGTCTCGACGGGCGACTGCTATGCGACCGGCAGTAACTCTCTGGCGACGATCGAAGACGAGATCAGCCGATTCGGACCAGCCGAGGCAATCGTCGGTCCGGAGGCGGATAGCGATACCTTCGACGGAAACTGTATGGTCACGCCCTACGACGCGGGCGTCTTCGAGTACGAACGGGCCAGCGACCGCGTGGGTGAGTACTTCGGGCCGCCAGAACGGCTGCTTGCCAGCGACGTCGAGGTTCGTGCCTGTGGTGCACTGCTTTCGTATGCGGAGTACACCCGCGGCGGTGCCGGCGTCGGTGAAGATGGGCATCTGGACTACCTGAATCACCTCACACGGTACGATCCGCGGGAGTACATGGTGCTCGACGCCGTCGCACTCGAAAGTCTGGAGGTGTTCGACCGCCGTGCCGTCAGGAGCCCCGAGGGACTGACACTTGTCGACGCGCTCGACGAAACCGCGTGTGCGCTCGGCCGCCGGACACTGATCGACTGGCTGCGACGACCACTGCTGGAACGCGACCGGATCGAGCGCCGACACGAGGCCGTCGACGAATTACTCGGCGACATCCAGACCCGTGAGCGGCTCCACGATCGGCTGCGTGAGGTGTACGACCTCGAACGTCTCGTCTCGCGCGTCTCACGCGGTCGGGCCAACGCCCGTGACCTCAACGCGCTGGGCGCGACCCTGTCGGTCGTCCCGGACGTTCGAGACGCCATCGCCGACGCCGACAGCGCGAAGCTTCAGTCGCTGTACGACCGACTGGACGACTTGCCCGAGATTCGGGGGTTGATAGACGATGCGATCTCCGACGATCCGCCACCAGAACTCACGGAGGGCGGGATCGTCGCCGCGGGATACGACGAGACACTGGACGAGCTTCGAGCGACCGAGCGCTCCGGGAAGGACTGGATCGACACGCTGGAGCAACAGGAGCGCGAACGGACCGGGATCGACTCGTTGAAGGTCGGGCACACCTCGGTGCACGGCTACTACATCGAGGTGACCGACGCCAATCTCGATCGCGTCCCCGAGGATTACCAGCGCCGCCAGACCCTCAAGAATAGCGAGCGCTACTACACGCCCGAACTCAAGGAGCGCGAAGACGAGATCATCCGGGCCGAACAGCGCGCCGACGATCGGGAGTACGACCTGTTCGTCGACGTGCGAGACGACATCGCCGCCGAGTCCGAGCGTATCCAGGACCTCGCAGACGCGCTGGCCGAACTCGACGTGCTCGTCTCGTTTGCAACTGTGGCCGCCGAATTTGACTACGCGAAACCGGAAATCACCGACGAAGGAATCGATATCGAGGCGGGTCGCCATCCCGTCGTCGAGCGGACCGAGGACTCGTTCGTCCCCAACGGGGCCCACTTCGACGAGGAGCAACAGTTCGCCATCGTCACGGGACCGAACATGAGCGGGAAGTCGACGTACATGCGCCAGGTCGCGCTCGTCTCGGTGCTGGCCCAGGCGGGCAGTTTCGTCCCGGCCGAGCGGGCCAGCCTCCGGATCGTCGACCGCGTGTTCACACGGGTCGGCGCGAGCGACGACATCGCGGGCGGGCGCTCGACGTTCATGATCGAAATGACCGAACTCGCGGAGATCCTCGAACATGCGACCGAGGCGTCGCTGATCCTGCTCGACGAGGTGGGTCGGGGGACCTCGACGACCGACGGACTCGCGATCGCACAGGCAGTGACGGAGTATATCCACGACGAGATCGGGGCGACCACCCTCTTTGCGACCCATCACCACGAACTGACCGCAGCGGCCGAGGACTTCTCGGGCGTGTTCAATCTCCACTTCCGGACCAGTCGCGCCGATGGCAACGTGGTCTTTGAGCACGCAGTTGCGCCCGGTGCGGCCGAGGCCTCCTACGGCGTCGACGTCGCTGGCGTCGCGGGTGTCCCCAATATCGTCGTCGAACGCGCCGCTGATCTACTGGCCGAGGAGGCCGTCGGATCCATGTCGGTGGGGAGTGTCGGCCCGGAGACAAACGGCCACGATATCCCGGGGGCGACCACCGGCGAGGACGGCAGCGACGTCGAGGCAGGGCTTCGGGAGGCGCTTCGGGACGTATCGATCGCCGAGACCACACCACTGGAGGCTCTACAGACGCTTGCGGACCTGAAGTCGCAGGTCGAGGACTGATAGTGACCGTTGTAACGATTTACCGGTACGACCGCACTACGTCGTGCGGTCGACACGGAACAGACTTACAACGGTTACTATGACACTTTTGGTCATGGCCAACGAATAGTCGAGAGATGACGTTCCTCCGCCAGTATCTCGGGGTTCGCCACTGGATCCTCGTCTGGACGCTCGTCGTCGCTGGTGGCGGTGGCTTCGCGATCCAGCGCTTCGACGCCCAGCGTGTCGTCCGCGAGGTCGCCCCCGAGTTCGCGACGTACGCTGGCTTGCCGACCCAGATCACGCTTGTCGTCGTGATCTGGCTCCTCGGCGTCGTGCTATTGAGACGCGGCGAGCGGCTGGCCTGGACACGATTGCGAAGGAACTCGCCGTTTTCGGCCCAGCGCGAGGACAGACGACGGCCGCCGCTACAGAACGAGTACAAGCGCAAGACGATCACTGTCGACGTGATTGATCGTGGCCTTGTGCGCCAGCAGGGTGTCCGCGTCGAAACGCTCCTTGATGGGCTCTCGAAGCCGCTCGCGCTCGAACTGCGCTACGTCGGCAGCGGTGGTCGCGAGGAGGGGATCAGGACCGGTAACGACGCGCTCGACGAGCAGTTTGTCCTGACAGTCGAAGCAGGATCGAACCTTCGGGAAGTCTTCGATCCGGAGGTGCAGTCGGCGTTGATGGACATCTCGATCCCGGGGACGTTACGAGTCACGAACGAGCGCGTCGTCTACGATGTTCCATTTACACGGGTACGCCCGGACGAGCTCGGTGCCATCGCGAGGGCGGTCGCGACTATCGCGGCGCGACTGGAGCGACTCGCACGAAAGGGCCACCGCTAGCTGGGCTACTGCTATGGTTCCAGCGAGACGAACTCCAGGCCACGTTCGGCCAGCAGCGTCCGCGCACGGTCGGTCACCGACGGGGCGACCAGGATCCCGCGAACGTCGGCGTCGTCGTGGAGATCGCGTTCGAGCGCCTCGACGTAGCGAGCGAGTTGCCCGACGGCGTCGGGACCGACCCGCCGCCGTTTCAACTCGACGACCACAGCTTGGCCGTTGGCGTCCTCGCCGTAGATGTCGACGGCACCGGCCGGCGTCTCGCGCTCGGTCGACAGCGGCGTGAACCCGGGTTCGATCAGTTCGGGTTCGTCAAGCACGCGCTCGCGGAGGTCTTCCTCCGTGCCCGTGAGCGAGAGCTCCTCGGGGTCGGTGACGTCGAAGGCGGCGACGTGTTCGATCCCGCGAAACTGCACGAGCAGTTCCTCTTCAGGTGTCGAGCGCTCGCTGCGGAGCGTGAGTACGTCGTCTTCGATCGAGATTTCGTGGGTGCAGCCCGGTGGTTGCCAGTTCACGGGCTGGTGACCCTCGTCGGTGTGGACGAGGACGGTGCCGTCGGGTTTGCACATGACGTGGCGGTCGCCGGGACCGAGCGTGCTCACGGCCCGGCCCTCGTAGTCGACCGTACACTCGCCGAAGATCGTCACGAGGGCGTCGCTGTCCAGCCCCGTCTCGACGACCGACCGCGCGATCTCGATCGAGGGGTTCGTCCGCGCACGAACGCTCTCGGTGGTTGTCACGCCACTCCGTAACTGACGCTGACACTAATACTCGTTCGTTTCCCTCTCACTCCAGGGAGCGAACACCTTCCGGCTGGCTCCGCGCTGGCTGACCGCGTCGGCGAGCACTGCCCGCGCGTCGGTTCGGGAGAGATACCCGCCCACGACGGCCTCGGCGACGGTGTCTTTTGCCGCAGCGAACCACTCACGGAACGCCTCGGCGTCGGCTGGCGAGTCGACGGCGACGACGAGGCCGTCTGGCTGGCAGTCGCCGGGTCCACCATTGAGTAACGACTCACCGAGGTAGTGTCCGAGGCCGAACCACAGCGGCAGGTAGGTGTCGACGACGTACTCGGCGCTGACACGGTAGAGCGCCTCGTGGCGGGCAGGATCGACCATCGTCAGCACGTCCCCAAATGGCCGGGCGACCACCCGCGGAGCGGGGTCGATTGCGTCCCCAGCGTAGGGGTCGGTCGGGCTTATCGCGTCGGCAAGGTGACAGTCGAAGCCACCCCAGCGGGAGGTGTGGATGTCGTAGCGACCGTCTGGGCGCTCGTAGGCGACCAGTGCGTGGTGGGCCACGGCTCAGCCTCGCCTCCGGCTGTCGCGAGTTCGAATCACACCGCCGGCTGGGGCGGATTCCGATTTAAACTTCGGGCCGGGATCGTATCGTCGACTATGCTGGCCGCTCGCGATCGCCCTTTCGAGTCATATCGAGTAGTTTGAGCACGATCAACAGCGGCAGCAGCGGCAGCAGCAGTAACAGCAGACATACGGCGATGATGTATCCGGCGAGGCCCATATGCATGACCTCTTTGGGATGGGTGGGTGGTGTCACAGTGTCCATACGTGAGTATACTGACCGGTCCCCCATAGTTGGTGGGCCAAATTATCGTCCGACGAGACGACCGAACAGGCCGGACTCGGGGTCGCCCTCGTCGTCGCCGGCGTAGTAGCGAAGGTAGCCCCAGATCCCGATCTGGACGGCGACTCCGCCGACGAAGACGCCGTAGAGCCACGGCGAGACGAACGCGTCGACGATCTCGCGGACGCTGGTGACGTTTTCGATCGCGGGGGCCATGCCGATCGAAACCAGTGATGCACCCCAGGCAGCCGAGACCACGAGGACGATCACTTTTCGCAAGAGCCAGCCAGCCAGCAACCCGGCGAGGAGGCCACCGCCGACAAGGGGATCGACCAGCGTGCCGGGCTGGGTCAGGGACGCGCCGGCGGCGTAGGCTCCGACGGCCAGGCCAGTGAACGCCCCGGCAGTCAGGACAGCCATCCGGTAGGCCGTCAGCACCAGGTAGATCCCGACGACGGCCCCGACGACGATCGCGCCGACGAATACCGGCAGGTCGGCCCCGATTCCGGTCCCGACGAGTGCGCCGGCCGCACCGCCGAGTAGCCCGCCGAAGCCAAAGAGTGCCTTCCGATAGACGAACACACCGGTCGTCGCGAGGACGATTCCGAGGACGAGCAGCAGCGGCTTGAGTGGAACTGCCATACGTAGCGTGGCGACGACCAGCCACATAAACGTACCCGCCGCTCGCGTGGGCGAATCGACTTCGGTCGTTTGATAGTGCTCGCCCGCGACCGTGCAGACGCTATGGCAGACTGTCCCGAGTGCGGCGCAGATGTCGCACTGCACGACGACGCGGAGATCGGAGAGATCATCGACTGTGCGACTTGCGGTGCGGAACTGGAAGTCGTCGGTGTCGACCCCGCAGAACTGGATACCGCGCCCGAACTCGAAGAAGACTGGGGCGAATAAGGCCCCTGAGGGCGCTCCGGATGTCGTCGGAGTCGCCCGCCCTCGCTTCGAGTGGAGATATGTTACACGCCGGAAAATAGATTATTATATCAGAACACACAATGTGAATCTATGGCTACCCACTCGCGGTCGCGACCGCGGTGGGGTGGCGCCCGGGGCGTGAGTGCCATCGGCGCGGCGTTGCTCGTCGCCGCGCTGGCCTACGGGAGTCGCCAGTTCGCCACGGAGGCGCTGGCACTGTCTCCAGTTGTCGAGGTCGGGCTGGTGGTCGCGCTCTGTGGGACGGTACTGGGGACGGGCCACTGGTTGCAGGACAGTGAGTTCACCGACAGAGATCTCTGGCGGGTCGCCATCTGGGTCAGTCTGGGAATCATCCTGCTGGTCGGGCTGACGACGTGGCAACTGCTGACGCAGGTCAGCGGCGGCGTGACGCTGCGAGATCCGCTGACGACGCTCGTGGTCACCCAGACCGTCGGGGCGACCGCAGGGCTGCTGGTTGGGCTCTATCACGTCCAGTCACTTCGCAACGCGCGGGCCGCAGAGAACGCGGCCGCCGCAGCAGCGGAGGCAGAGGCAGTTCAGGAGCAGCTGGCGTTCCTCCACGCGCTGGTTCGCCATCACCTGCGCAACGGGATGCACGTCATCCAGTCGTACGTCCGACTGCTCGACGACCACGTCGACGACTCGGGCACAGAGCATCTGGAGACGATCGAGCGCCGAAGTCAGCGACTGGTCAGGCTGGTCGACGAGATGGAGCCGCTCGCGACAGCGATCGACCCCGACAGTCGTTACCAGTCGGTGGATGTCTGTGTACTCCTCGAACGCGAGGCGTCTCACTTTGCAGTTACACACCCCGACTGTCGGATCGACGTTTCGGGGCCGGACGGCGTGACGGTCCGCGCAGATTCGCTGTTGTCTGCGGCTATCGAGACGCTGTTACGCGGGGCGATCGAGCGAAGCGCGGTCAACGGTCCGACGGTCGAAGTCGACATCACTACCAACGATGGACAGTGTCGGATCGAGACGACGGCCAGCGGGCCCGCGCTCGATGGTGGAATCGACCAGCACTTTCTCGCGAGTGCCCACTCGACAGACAGCGTCTCGGCCGGCGACACTGATCTGCAGGTCGCCCGCGAGGTCGTCGAGCGCTACGATGGCGACCTCACTGTCGACGACCGAGCGAGTCGGCCACGTTTCGTGCTGACATTGCCGATTGACGAGTCGTGACCGGAGTCCGACGACGCCTGACCGCCGACTTTCTTGTGCCGACCGCTCCAACGACCGCCTGATGGCTGACCCGATCATGTGTCCGGAGTGTGGGTGGACAGGGACCGAGAGCGATCTCGACGCCGAACAGGGCGTCAAGCAGTGCCCGATCTGTGATACGAACGTCGAGTTCGTCGACTATAGTGACAATTGAAACGATTTACACACTGATCGCACGACAGTCGTGCGATCGTGTGTGCTGTCATTTTCAATGGCTACTATACGCTGTCGCTACAGCCATGCAGTGATCGAGCGTAGATAACCTGGAAAATAATAGTGATTGCTGTAGCGATTTACCGGTCCGATCGCACGACTCCGCGCGCGATCGATCCGGAACAGACCTACAGCAACCACTATCAGGCGACGTTGAACCCTTTGTCGCGGAGGAAGTCCTCGACGCGACCGGTGTGATTGCCCTGGAGCTCGATCTGGCCGTCCTCGACGGTACCCCCACAGGCGAACTTCGATTTCAGATCCGAGGACAGACTGTCCATGTCGACGTCACTCGGATCGAATCCCTCGATAATCGTTACCTCCTTACCGTAACGGCGCTCGTCGATGCGGATGTTGATCTCCTGGGACTCTTTGGCGACGTCCTCACAGACGCAGAGCTCCTCAGGCAACCCACACGTCGAGCAGACTTCCGACATTACACATTCGCGTACGAAATCAACCTATTAAACACTGTCGGGACCTGCCACGGCTAGCGATCCGCGACGATCGAGTCGACCAGCTCAACCGCTCGGTCGGCTGCCCGCTCGTCGACTTCGCCGCCGTAGCGTGTCCGCTCGTAGATCGACCCGACCTCGCGTGCCCGTTCGTCCGCGCCGACCGACTGGAGGTACTGTCGGCGTGTCTCGCCGGCCCGTCGGGGGCGGTGCTCACGTTCGAGCAGGTGTTCGAGGCGGTCGTAGGCTCGCACGACGTCGGTTTCGGGATCGACTCGCGGTTGCCAGCGAACCCAGACGGCCCGGTAGAGACGGCCGGTCGCACCCGAGCGTCTGGCTGTCGCGACCAGCCCGAGTCCGGCGATCAGGCCGAGCAGTAGTTCCTCCCGTGAGGGAATCTGGGGGCCGCTCCCGCCGTCGCTCGTCGGTGGTGGGGCGGGCGTCGCCGTCGCGGGCGTCGACGTCGGGGTGTCCGTTCCGTTCGGCTCGGGCGTCGGCGTGGGCGTCCCGGTGGGGGTTGGAGTGGGTGTTGGCGTGGATGGCGTGTACGACGGATCTGACGGGTCGACGTTCGGGTCACCACTCCCGCGGGCTTCTTCGAGCTGGTCCTGTTCGGCTTCCTGGCGCGGTCCGGGCGGCGTGGGATCGAACTTGACCCAGCCGACATCCGGGAAGTACACTTCCACCCAGGCGTGTGAGTTGTATCCGCGGACGACCCACTCGTTCTCGTCGACCTGTTCGCCCGGTGTGTAGCCGACGACGACTCGTGCCGGGACCCCCTGCGAGCGGAGCATGACGGCCATCGTCGTCGCGAAGTACGTACAGTAGCCGCGATCCATCTCGAAGAGGAACGTGTCGGCGACGTTGTCCGAGGGCTGCGGGACGTCGAGCGAGTAGTTGTACGCTGACTTGAGCCAGTTCTCGACGACGACCGCAGTTTCGTAGGGTGTCTCGGTCTTACTGGTCAGCGTGTCCGTCCGACGTGTGACCCGATTGGGAGTGCTGTCGGGGAGCTGTGTGTATCGGTTGACGATCTGGTCGGGGTAGTCGGTCCCGGCCCGCTGAAGTTGCCGCGGCGTCGCGTCGACGACCGCGCTCTCGACGGTGTAGGAGTCACCCGCTTCGAGCGGGCGCTCGGGCTGTAATCCGCCGAAGTCCGTCACGAGTGCGTTCGAGCCGACATCACCACCGACTGCAGTCGGCCGCCAGGCTGCCGGCATCGTGTTGATCCGGCTTTCAGCGACGAAGCGCTGGCTGATCTGCCGCCCCGAAGACTGGGGTGAGCCGAGCCCGCTCTGATCCCGGCGCGCCTCCGCTCGTCTGACCCATCCATCGCCGGTGTAGAGGTCGTAGGCGGCGACCCGCCAGTACCGCTTCTGGTCACTCTGGACGGTCCAGCGGACGGTCGACGAAAGCTCGATACTTCCGGCGATCGACAGCCGCTGGTCGGCCGAGAACAGACTCGTCTCCAGTGCATTCCCCTCGTCGTAGGAGAACGCTTCTGAGAGGCCCGTCTGAGGCGAGTACGTCATCGCCGCTCCCTGTGGAACGACCGAGATCGACAGCGAGACCACGATCACCATCGTGAGGATGATCGCGACGACCTCACCAGCAGCGAGATCGGCGTCCGCACGATCGAGTGCACCGAACCCGAGCAGTGCGAGCGCACCGACGGTCCCGACCATCGCGACCGGGAACGTCGCGTCGCCGGTCAGAATGAAAAAGCCGACTGCGAGCCCGCCGATGGCTGCCGCGGCGGCGTAGCGCCGACGCAGCGCCAGATACCACAGCAAGAACACCGGCCCCGGCGTCACGGCCAGCACCCATGCGCGGAGATTGACAATCTCCAGCACCGAGTGACCGGCGAGCAACGCGATGATGTACTCGATGTGTGCGACGAACGCCAGCGCTTCTTCGGCCGGCAGTACCGATAGATACCAGGCGACCCCGACAGCAAGCAGTCCCGTCGCCAGGATCGTCGCCGATCGAACGCTGAGAACCCGCGAGAGCAGCGTCGCCGCGATCAGCGTGCCGGCGACGACGTATATGAGGTCGTTCGGGTTGCCCACGACATCGACAACGTAGTAGACCGCCGTCAGGAACGACCCCATCACCAGCAACGCCGAGAGCAGCGCGCCGAGCCGTAGCGGTGACAGATCGATCGCCGGCAAGGAACGGGCTTCCTGCTCGCGCGCGGTGGCGTGGCTCACGGCGCAGTCACCCCCGCGCTTGTCTGTTCGAGTATGGGATTACCAGCACCGCTGGTCCACTGCCAGAAGTTGCTCTGGCGTCCGCCGACGGTCACCTCGACCTGCTGGTGTGTCCCTGCCAGGGCGATGTCGGCGCTCGCCCATACGTCCTTGTCGATCTGTCCGGCCTGCGTCCGGGCCAGTAGCGCCAGCACTGCCGTCCGATCGGCTCCGGCCTCGGTCGTCGAGGCGGCTCCGTCGGGGGTGTACACGTCGACGTCGACGCCGGCGTCACCCAGCGCGACGGCGATGCTCGCGGCTGCGGCAGCCGTCTCGTCGACTGCCATCTCGGTCGTGCTGGCGGCGATCGTCACCGATCCCTCTGACTCGCGGCCGGAGAACTCCGTCACCATCAGGTCGTCAGGGCGTTTGGCCGTCGCTTTCCAGTCGACGTCTCGCAGCGAGTCGCCGGGTGCGTACTCCCTGAGGGAGTCGAACTCCTCGCGCTCGGCGTTGAGCGTCTCTACCAGGAGCCGGGAGAGGTCGCCACCGCTACCGATGGCGTACACTTCCGGATAGACGACGACCGAGGTCTCGGTATCGACCGTCACTGTCCGTTCGAACAGACCGAGCACGTCCCGGACTCGGACGGTCGTTGGGCCGAGCGTGTGTTCGCCTCGCCGCAGATATTCGAGGTCGTAGGCCATCGTCGTCGGTGGTGCGACGCTGCGCTCGCTGCGCTCGGCTTCGAGGCCGTCCGCGACCGCGTCGCTGACATCGACGACGGTGCTGCCACCCTCGACCGTCAGCGAGACTGTCCGCGTCTCGCCGGGAAAGCCAGGTCGGATCGCTTCTCGTTCGACCGTCGGGTCGCTGGCGACCACCACCTGGACGATACCGGCCACGAGCGCGACCAGTGCGGGTGCGGCGACGGCATTGAGGGCACGGTCGCCGAACAGCCATGCCAGTCCCGCCGCCGCGAGTACGACGACGACGGTTCCGACCCCGCGAAGCGTCGGCCGAATCATGGCACGGGGACGGTGTCGAGCGCCGACAGGACCAGCTGTGTCGGCGTCTGGTTCGTCGACCCGGTCTGGATCCGATGGGGGAAGACTACGGTCACCTCCTGCTGGATATCGTCCGGCGTCACGTACCTGCGGCCTTCCAGCAGTGCCCTGGCCTGGGCGGCCCGAAGTAAGGCGAGCGAGGCACGCGGACTCGCGCCCAGTTGAGCGTGCTCACGCGTGAAATTCGCTAGCTGGGTGACGTAGCGCTGGACCGGCTCTTCGACCGTGATCGCGGCCGTGGCTTCGCGGGCGTCCCGGAGGTCCGCGAGCGTCGCCACCGGCGAGAGGTCCTCGATGGGGTGGTTGCCGACGACGCGATCGAGCATGGCGACCTCTTCGTCTGCCTCCGGGTAGCCCAGATGGAGCTTCGTCATGAAGCGGTCGAGTTCGGCCATCGGCAGGTCGTAGGTCCGGTCCTGCTCGACGGTGTTCTGGGTTGCGATCACCGTGAAGGGCGTCGGGAGGTCGCGCGTCTCGCCGTCGACGGTGACTTGCTGTTCTTCCATCGCTTCGAGCAGTGCCGACTGGGTCTTCGGTGGCGCGCGGTTGATCTCGTCGCCCAGGACGACGTTCGCGAAGATCGGACCCTCGCGGAACTCGAACTCCTGGGTTCGCTGGTTGTAGACGTTGACGCCGGTGACGTCGGAGGGGAGGAGGTCGGGGGTGAACTGGACGCGTTTGAACGTGCCGTCGACGGAGGCGGCGACGGCACGGGAGAGCATTGTCTTGCCGACGCCGGGGACGTCCTCCAGCAGGACGTGTCCGCGGGCGAGCATGGCGATGAGGAGGTGTTCGATCTCGTCGTGGTGACCGACGATGACCTGTTCGACGTTGTCGATGATACGCTGGGCGGTGTCGCCGGCGTCAGCGACGCTGACGTCCGCCCGCGACGCAGGTGGTTCAGTGTCCGTCATGTGTTGACTGTCGTCGTCTGTGAATCGGGGTGAACGACTCGACCGAGGTTCAGGCGGCCGTGCCGGGCCGCCTGCTCGACACCCCCCGTCGGGGAGATAGCGGGCCTAGCGGCTACAGTGACGTAACGTTGCTGGCTGTGAGCGCGGACCATACACACTGATCGGCGATTAGCAGTCGTGGTACTTGTCAGTCACGGTACCTACAACGACGCTTTGGGTCTCTCCACCGTCTCGCTTACCAGGACTTGCACTCGGCGCAGACGAACGTCTCCGCTTCGCCCCCCTCGCGCCAGCGTCGCGTCACCGACGCTCCGCAGGCGTCACAGACGGCTCCCTCGGGGTCCCAGCGGCCAGTCGAACGAGCCGGTTCGACGGTCGAGCCTTCGGGAGCGGTTTCGGCGTCGGTCGCTTCGGAGGCTGCCTCGTCGCTGGTCTCGGCAGCGTTATCCCTGGCCTCGTCGCTCTGGGACTTGCCACCAGACTCGTCATCGTCGCCCGGGTCGGTATCGAGAAAGTCGTCGAGTGAGGCGTCCCGCTCCATAGTATCGTCTGTGTCCCGGGCGGCCAAAGGTTTGACTCTCGGGACGAACACACACAAGTACCACCCGCCAGAATAGCCGGGTATGGTTTCACTGGAGACGTTCGTCTCGGAGCTTGTCGATAGTGCCCTCACAGCCCCCGAAGAGTTCATCGACATCGCAACACGAGATCCGATCTCGGCCGTCCTGATCGCGTTCGGCGCGCTGTTCGTCTTCGCCTCGGTCGGCGCGTTCGGCGTGCTCACGCTCGGCGCCGTTCTCGACTTGGTTACGCCGAGTCGAATCGGTCGCAAACCGCCCCGAGAAGCTCGATAGCCGTTTCCAGATCTGGCCCGAGCGGCGACCCTGCGACGAAGCTGTCGGCGTGGTCGAGGACGCCGTCGATCTTTTGCTCGACGTCCGTGGGCGTCCCGGCGATACAGAAGGCGTCGATCATCGCTGGCGTCACAGTCCCAAAGGCTTCCTCGAAGTCCCCGCGCGAGATCGCGTCGCCGATCTCACTCGCGCGGTCGTGATCGAGGTCGTGTCGATCGAGCAGCGGCGGTGCGGCGCTGCCGGCGATAAAGGCGACCGGCGGCCGTGCTGCGTCACGCGCCGCAGCTTCCTCGTCGGCGATGGAGACGCTGGCGTAGGCGGCGAAGTCGAATTCCCCGTGACTCTCCGGGCGGTCGTCCAGTCCGTGAGCGACCTGCTCGGCTGCCCACTCGTAGTCACGCGGATGTGAGCCGTTGAACAGCACGCCGTCAGCGTGTTTGGCGGCCATTCGCGTCATATGTGGGCCCTGGGCCCCGACGTAGACCGGGATCGATCCGACCTCGTAGTTCAGGGCCGCGTCCGTGGCCTGGAAGGTACCGTCGTGATCGACGCGCTCGCCCGTCCATAACTGTTGGGCGACCTTGAACGTCTCCAGCGTCCGCCGGAGTGCGCTGTCCTGATCGTAGCCCAGATTGGCGAGTGTGGACCTGTCGCCGGGACCGACCCCGAAGAGTCCCCGCCCACTTGACAGTTCGTCGAGGGTGGCCATCCGCGACGCCAGCGTCACGGGGTGGGTCTCGTAGGGGTTTGCGATGCCGGGGCCGACGAGCAGGTCGTCAGTCTCGCGGGCGATGTCGGTCAGCGCCATGAACTGGTCGCGGTTGTTGTAGTGGTGGCTGACGAACGCGGCGTCGAAGCCGGCTCTTTCGGCGTCCACGGCGAGATCAGAGAGCGTTGCGACTTGGTGTTCGGGGGTAAGTTCGAGTCCGTACATCAGTAACTCCACTGGCGCAGTGCCTGTCGAACGAAGTCGGTGCCGGCGTCTCGGAAGAGCAGATCGTGGCCGTCGTGATCGCCGAAATCCCACTCCCGCACCACGGCCACCGGCGTGCCGCCGTCGCCCTCGCCGGTGACGAGGTTCGCGGTACTGGCGAGTTCGTCGACCACCGACTGGACGGTGACGCCGAGTTCTCGCCCATCCCGATCGGGCTCGCCGCGCCAGTCGCGATTGGCGTGCATGCCGGCCCAGCCGAGGGCGACGGCTTGCTGGCCGTGGCGGAAGGGACGACCAGAGGTATCGGTGACGACTACTGAGACATCCGTATCGAGTCCCTCACGGATCGCCTCGGCGCTCGTGGCGGGGTCCTCGGGCAGCAAGAGCAGGTCGGCGTCGGGAACGTTCGAGCGGTCGATCCCCGCGTTCACCGTGATGTGGCCGAACTGCGTCACGGTGAGCAGGAAGGGGGCAGTCATCAGGAGTTCGGCGCTCTCATCGAGGACGGCCTGTGCGAACCGGGGGTCTTTGCGGTCGCCGGTGATCCCTTCGAGTCGCCGGGCGATCGCCCGGGCGCGGTGGCCCGCCTCGAAATCCGCGAGGTCGAACGCCCGTCCCTCGGCCTTCGAGACGATCGTACTGGCGACACAGACCACGTCGCCGTCCCGGAGGTCGGCCTGCTGATCGATCAGCGCGGCGATGTCGTCGCCGCGCTCGACCTCGGGCAATCCCGGGACTGCGAAGACCTCCATGCACTGCCCTCGGGGAGCGCTCACAAAAAGGGGTCCGATAGGAGCAGGGCCTGCCAACCGTGGGGTGGCGTCACAATGATTCGGACTGGTTGTCCTGCAGGTCCTCGGCGTGCTCGTCGATCTCCGAGTACTCCTTGAGATGGCGCTCGGCCGTGTAGCGACCGTTGTACGCCGGATCGAGATATACGTCGCCCTCGCCTGCGATTCGTTCGTCGGGGTCTTCGACAGACCACCACGACCGGAGACGCTCGAACAGGGACCCGATCATATCTATGTTTTTAGCACGGATATGCAAAATACTTCTGGGAAACAAGAAATCAAGGGAGATACCCAGAAAGTCGTCCAGAGAAACACCAGTTATATAATCCAGACACTATCCGCGACGGGCCGTCACATCTATCTTACCGTCGCTGGCCTCGACGGTCAGCATCGTCTCCTCGTTGGCGGGTGGCGCCCCCGTGACGCTGCCGGGATTGAGCAGTCGGTAGCCGTCGACGACTTCGTCCAGCAGTTCGTGGGTGTGCCCCGAGACGCCGACCGTCGGTCCGTCGGCGGCGTGTTCGGCGACGATGCCGGTGACACGCTGCTCGTAGTCTCGTTTGCTCCCGGTGCCGTGGGTGACGACGAACGTGACCCCACCGAGTCGGACGGTCTCGACTTCGGAGAGGCCCACGCCACGGGGGTCCATGTTGCCAGCGACGGCCGTCAGGCGGGGTGCAAGCTGGCGAACATCTGCGAGCGCCTTCGTCGAATCGAAGTCGCCCGCGTGGATCACGTGGTCGGCCTCGCTGATCTGGCGGCGTGCCCACGCCGGAATCGACGTTTCGCGGGATGGAATGTGCGTGTCGCTGATGATGGCAACGTCCATACCCCGGGATTGCCACTCCAGCCCCAAAAACGCCGAAAATACATATGCATATCCTGTTGGGGGTCCTATATGTACTGCTGGATCCGCGGACTCAGCACAGTCAGAGGCGGAATCGGGCTTTTGGCCGGATTTTGTGACTCATCGCCCGAGCGTAGCTGGCGTCGATGGGCTTGCCGGCGGTTTTTCGTCTCTGGACGCCGTAGCAGAGCTATGGACGAGCGCGGCGTCGTGACCTGCTTTCTCCGACACGACGGACAGGTTCTGCTGTTCCGCCGGAGCGAGGACGTGGGCTCGTATTCGGGAACGTGGGGTACAGTCACGGGCCACCTCGCGCCCGAGCGAGGCGCGCCGAACGACGACCCCGAGACTGCGGCAAAGCGGGAGATACGTGAGGAGACTGGGCTGGAGGAGGCGGTGACGCTGATCCGAGAAGGTGGGCCGTTCACAGTCGAAGACGAGAACCGCGGCACGCACTGGCGTGTCCACTCGCTGTTGTTTGACTGTACACGCCGTGATGTCGATCCGAACTGGGAGACTGTCGCGTTCGAGTGGGTCCACCCGACCGAGATCAGACGGCGCGAGACTGTCCCCGACCTCTGGACCTCCTACGACCGCGTCCGGCCGACGGTCGAGACAGTCGCGACTGACCACGAACACGGTTCGGCCTGGCTGTCGATCCGGGCGCTGGAGGTGTTGCGCGACGAGGCAGCACTGGCGAGTGAGTACGACGACGTTGCACCGGTCGCGCGCGAGCTCAGGTCGGCCCGTCCGTCGATGACCGTCGTGAAAAACCGGATTGACCGTGCGATGGCCAGCGTCGCCGAGCAATCGCCTGTGGCCGTCGAGACCGCGGCACGGGCGGTGATCGAGTCGGCTGTCCGGGCCGACCGAGAAGCCGCGAGCGTCGCGGCCGAGCGCTTCGACGGCCAGCGGATCTGTACGTTCTCGCGATCCGGGACAGTCCTCGCTGCGCTCGACCGGGCCGACCCCGGGGCTGTTCTCGTCGGCGAGTCCCATCCCGGAGACGAGGGTGTCGGCGTCGCCGAGTCGCTGGCCGACGACCACGACGTGACGCTGACCAGCGACGCGGCGCTCCCGATCCAACTGGACGAGTGGGGGGCCGACGCCGTGCTCGTCGGTGCAGACACGATTCTCCCGGATGGATCGCTGGTGAACAAGGCCGGGACGCGAGGACTGGCACTCGCGGCCGACCGTGAGTCCGTCCCTCTGTACGTCGTGGCCGCAGCGGACAAGATTTCGCCTGACGACGATGTCGATATCGAACCCTCACCGGAGACGCTGTATGATGGAACCGCCTCACTCACCGTCGAGAACCCACTGTTCGACGTCACGCCGGCCGATCTGATCGACGGGGTCTGCACGGACGAAGGAGTCCTCGAAAGCGAGGCCGTGACGGCGGTCGCCGAACGGCACCGTTCGAATCAGGACTGGTAGCCGTCCCACTCGTCGTCGTCTCGTTCGAGGTGCTCTCGCCGGCGTTCGAACGACGAGTCGATTGTCGAGCGTGGCAGCCATGGTCGTCTGTACGCCGTCCTCACTCACTGATGGCTGTGAAAACGTGGCTCAGCCATGCGTATTTCTCTTTCACTTTGATTAACCCCGAAAACTTTTCAGAAAGCCATCGGAGGTCCTGGTATGGCCCAATCAGAACACGATTCGTGGTTCCAGGGAGGCGGATTGGGTTGGTTCGTCCGGTCGCTGTTATGGGCTGGTCAATGTGGCGCTGTTGTCGCGATCACCTCATTCGTGCTTGATGCTCGTGCTGGTGTGGTTGCCGGGTTCATCGTTGCTCTTGTCTTCCTATTTTATCACATAAATGCACTCATCAGCGAGCGTGTTCGATAAGCAGTTCCACTGAATGGGACCGGTCGAGAGACACCTCGACGACTGCTCTAGCTTTGATCAGGGGGCCGTAGAGCGCCCCGAAAGAGAGATATCGAGCAACTCTCCCGGATGTGAATGAGCTCGATATTCCACAGCCTGTGATGTTCGTGCCATTCAGCAGTCTCGTCGAACGGTGGCTCTTCCTGTCGGAAGACTTAGGACGCTCGTCGTATCTGTTCCCAACAGTGACTGGGTCGACGGGGCTGCAACACGGCTGGCAGCGGCTCCTGACAGCCGCGCGTCGGCGCATCGCCGTCGATCTCCGGGCGCTCGCCGCGTTCCGGATCGCGCTCGGCCTGCTGTTGCTCGTGAACCTCCTGACGCGGGCTCGCTATCTTGAGACGTTCTACACCGACAGCGGCGCGTTCCCGCGGTCGACGCTGCTTTCGACCCATCCCGGGGCGAACCAGATCTTCACCTACGTGCCCGACCCCTGGGGATCAATCGCGCTCTTTCCAGTCGCCGGCGTGTTCGCGCTCGCGCTGCTGGTCGGCTACCGGACCCGACTGGCCACAGCGGCCTCGCTGGTCCTGCTGATCCTCCTCCATCTCCGCAATCCGCTGGTGCTCAACAGTGGCGATCTTCTGCTTCGGTCGCTGTTGATCTGGGCATTGTTCCTGCCACTGGATCGCCGGTGGGCGATCGATGCGCGTCGGCACGACGAATCCGGGCAGGTCTCTTCGGTCGCGACCGCGGCCGTCCTGACTCAGGTCGTGCTCGTCTACGCGATCAACGCGACCTACAAATTCGACGGGCCGCTGTGGCGCTCGGGCGAGGCCGTCGCCTACGTCTTCGAGGCCGACCAGTTGACCTATCTGCTGGGCGACCTCCTCGCCGACTTCCCGACCGTACTGGTGGCAGTCACGCACCTCTGGATGGTGCTGCTGGTCGCGTCCCCACTACTGCTCGTGGCGACTGGCCGGGCACGCACCCTGCTCGCGTCCGTGTTCGTCGTGGCGCACGCCGGTATGCTACTCTCGATGCCGATCGGCCTGTTCCCACTGATCTCGATCGCGGGGCTGCTGCTGTTCTACCCACCGGCGGCATGGAATGTCGCCGCACGAGTGGTCGGCGAGACTCGATTTGCGGATCTGATCCGATCCTGGTCGCGGCGGATCGAAGCGGCCGTTTCACCGTCGGCCCGGCTCTATCCGCAGTGGATCCGTCTCGACCGTGCGCGTGCGCTGCTCTGGGCTGGGATTCCCGCTGTCGTCTTCGCGCTCGTGTTGCTCTCGGCCGGCGCGACGACTACCGACACTGATCTTCCCGGTCCGATCGAGACGGGGATCGACACGGCCAATCTCCAGCAGGAATGGCGGATGTTCGCGCCCCATCCCTCCCGGACGACTCAGTGGTTTGCCTTCCCCGCGAACCGGACTGATGGGACAACCGTCGACGCGTTCTACGGCGGACCCGCGGATCTGGGGAGGCCACCCGACGCTGCCGATACCTACCCCTCGAATCACTGGCGGAAGTATCTCCAGTCCGTCAGAGACGACGACGCGACCGCGTATCGGCGGGCACTCGCGGAGTATCTCTGTACGCGCTGGAACCGCGATCATGCGACCGACATCACACGCGTCGCGATCTACAGCGGCTACGAGCGGACGGATCCGTTCACCGGCGAGAGCCAGGCCAGCGGTGGTCGCTACTTGCTTCGTCAGAAGTGTCCGGATAAGTGACGGACGCGACCGTCCAACGTCAACGCCGGTCGCACCAGTCTTCTTCACTCGGCGCTGGCGTGGAACGATCCTCGATCACTGATAGTGGTCGCTATACCGATTTACCGTCCGACCGTCTGACACCGGGCGGTCGATGCAGAACAGACTTACAGCGACCATTATGATTCGGTCTCCGTCCCGCGGAGATACCAGGAGTTCGAGCGTTGCTGCTCGATAACCATGCTGAATGCCCCGTCAGTAACGATCCTTCGGACACTGTTCGAACGGTAGAAATGGGGTGAGGGCAGGGGGAATGCCGGAATACGGAATGCCTCTGACAGCATTGCTGGCTACGGCCAGCGAAACTGACTAATTGTTCAGTCAACTTAATTCTATCGCCGACCGAGGCCGACAGTATCAGGCAAACTTCACCAGGCGCTCGTCCAGATAGGACTCGACCGCTTCCCGGGTCGAGTCGAGGACGTCCGGGTCTTCGAGGGGGACACCGCGTCCCATCGCGCCGTATGCGAGTGAGTACACGAAATCCGCGACCTCGCGCGAATTGACAGGCCTGAATTCGCCGTCGTCGATTCCGCGCTCGATAACCCCGACCAACGTTGAGAGGATCAACTCGTCAGAGCGAGCGAACTGGTCACGATACGTCTCGTGGTACGGCGCCTGCGCTCGCAGCTCCAATATTGCTCGTCTAAATCGCATCTTATCCTCGTCGACGTCCTCCGGAAGCAGTCGATCGACGATAGACAGGAGTTCTTCGTGAGCTGTCTCCGCCTCGATCGATTGGAGATCAGCTTCGAGTTGGTCGAGGAGGTAGTGGAGAAAGTCTTCGAGCAGCTCCTCTTTGTCCTCGTAGTGATAATAGAGAAGCGACTTGCTCTTTTCGAATTCGCTGGCGATCTTCGAAATACTCGTGTCGGAGTATCCATGTTGACACAGCGCTCGATAGGTCGCTTCCATCATCGCGACTTTCGTGTCTGTTTCCCCGTCTGATTCATTCATTCACTGACCGAATATTCAGTGGCGGCAGTCAAAAACGTTGGCTCTGCGGACGAGTGACATCTACTACCCGCGTTGCAGACGGTGGGGAATCACCGGAACGATTTTACTGACTGAATAGTTAGTCAGTAGCGAATGTCAGAGTCGATCACGGTGCCTGACCAGTGGAACATCGAGACGGCAGTCGGCCGATACGCCGACACGGAATTTCGATTCACGTACGCAGGGACCGAAGATGCGCCGATAACGGTGGAGTTACGCGGAACGGGGTCTTCCCCCGAGTCCGTGACGTATACGCTGTCGGTGATCGAATCGATCTCTGGGAGCGAAAGCGATGAGCACGTCGTTTTCCAGACGACGGACGAAAGCACTGCAATGGCTGGGACAGATCGTCTCTTGCACACACTTCAGCAGTCCATGCAGACGGGAGAACTCTCCAGAGAGTCCGCCGAAGACGGGCTTCAACCAGTACTGAACCATGTCGCGCGGCGATTCAATCGGCCACTACTCGGGCGGGTTTTCTCGCTCTTTCGGTCCTCTTCGTGACCTGGTGTGGGTAGATTTGACGACCCGATGGGGTAATCGGCACCATTATATGGACTGAATGTTTAGTCAGGACCAGAGTTCCGTAAGTATGAACCTACAAACAGTGCAGGAGGTCGGACAGTGGGACTGATCGAAGACGCGTTCGAGCAGGTGACGAAACACAGCAAGCTCGTGATCGCTGTGATGCTCGTTCTGACGCTGGCAGTCGGTGCCGGAGCGACGCAGGTATCACAGTCGTCGTCGCTCGATCAGTTCCAGAGCGACACGACTGAATCGGCGAAACTCAGCTATATCGAGGGGAACTTCTCGACTGGGCAAGAGAACACGACATCGGCCCAGATAATCATCAGAGACGGGAACGTTCTCGACAAGGCGTCGTTGACTGAGATGCTGGAGATGCAGTCGAAACTCCGTGCGAACGGGGTAGTCAACGAGACGCTCGCGGAACGGAACGCAATCGTCGGCATCCCCAATATCGTTGCGACAGCAGGGATTCAGGGCGAGATCGGCCGTGAGTTGCAATCGACTGCAGCCGAGTTCGAACGACTCAACGAGACCGTCACGAGCGAACGGGCGGCCATCCAGCAACAGAAGGAAACGCTGACACAGCGTGCAGCGACGCTCAACAGCACGGCTGACCAACTTGGGCGTGCCCTCCAGACGATACAGCAGGATCCTGCTGTGGACGTGCGCACGCAGTTCGATCAGGTCGCTGCGAACACGACTGTCGAACTGGGTGCCGAGGAGTTTGCAACGTTCAATCAGTCAGTCCAGCGGCTCCGGGCCGCGACGAACGACTCGCAGGCCCAGGCGGCCTACAGACTCGGAACGCGCGGAGTGCTCCAGAGCCAGTACGAGCAACTCCAGCGCGATCAAACGACACTCGAAGATCGGAGCAGCGAACTCGAGTCCAAGATCCAGCGCCTCCAGTCAGTCGGTGCGGAGGTCCAGACGTTGCAGTCGCGCCTGGAGAACGCGAGTTCACCATCGCTGGCCGCCCAGCGTGACCAGCTCGCGTCGATGAACGAGTCGCAGATCGACGCTACAATCACACAGATTCTGGGACAAAACGGTGGTGGTGGTCAGGCATTCGCGTTCATGCCGACCAACTACGAACCGGGCAGTACGAATGCCAGCGCCACCATGTGGCTCGTTTCCCAGACTACTGAGGGTGAGATGGGGGCGGGCGCTGCCAGCGACCGACTCGTCGACTCACAACTCGCGATGGAGACGGTCGTCTCCGGTGCGGTCGAGGAGAACGATGAGGCGATTGTCTTCGGCGTCGGGAAGATATCCGACGAGATCAATCGCTCGATGAGCGACTCGCTGGCCATCGTCGGGCCGCTCGCATTGCTGTTCGTCGTGCTCGCGCTCGTAGTCGCCTACCGCGATGTATTGGACATCCTGCTGGGCATCGTCGGGATCGGTGCCGTCCTCGTCATGACGTTCGGGTTCATGGGCTGGGCGGGCATCCCGTTCAACCAGATGTTCGTCGCTGTCCCGGTCCTGTTGATCGGGCTCAGTATCGACTACGCGATTCACACCTTCATGCGCCACCGCGAGGAGCGTCACAACAAGTACACCGCCAGTGACGTTCGCGGGGCCATGCGGGTCGGTCTGGCTGGCGTCGGTGTCGCGCTGGTCTGGGTGACCGCGACGACGGCCATCGGCTTCCTCTCGAATCTGACGAGCCCGGTTCCACCGATCCAGGACTTCGGGATCGTCAGTGCTGTCGGGATTATCGCGGCGCTGGCCGTGTTTGGAATCTTGATTCCCGCTCTGAAGGTCGAGATCGACGAGTTCCTCGAAGGTCGCGGGATCGACCGCAAGAAGACCGCCTTCGGGACCGGTGGTGGCCGTTTCAGCTCGTTGCTGAGTGCCGGATCGACCGCCGCTCGCAAAGCGCCGTACGCCGTCATCGTCGGCGCGGTCCTGATCAGTGCCGTCGGCGCGGTCGGTGCTTCACAGGTGGATACCAGTTTCAACCAGGAGGACTTCCTCGCTGATGACCCGCCGGACTGGACGAAGAAACTGCCCGAACCCTTCAAGCCAGGCGACTACTCTGCCAAAGAGAACCTCGCATACGTCAACGAGAACTTCCTGCGACAGGACTCTCAAGCCCAGATCCTGATCGAAGGCCCAGTCGCCACCACCGAGGCGATGACCGAGTTACAACGGGCACGGATGGCCGCCGGCAACAATTCGGTGGCTCCGAGCGTTCAGATCCTCTCGGACGGGAACCCCGACATCCGCAGCCCGCTGTCGGTCATGCAGTCGGTGGCTGCCAACAACGAGACGTTCAACGCCACGTTCCAACAGGCCGATACGAACGGTGACGGCGTGCCCGACCAGAACGTCAAAGCCGTCTACGACGCCCTGTTCGCCACTGCGCCCGGCGAGGCGGCTGGCGTGATACACCGCACTGACGGTGGTTCCTACGAGGCGGTTCGGATGGTCATCTCCGTCGAGGGCGGTGCCTCTGGAAACGCTGTGACTACCCAGATGCGTGACATCGCTGCGACGGTCGACGGCGAGACCTTCACCGCGACGGCGACTGGCCAGACGATTCTGTTCAAGATTGTCCAGGACCAGTTGCTCGACACCGTGATCGAGAGTCTGCTCATCACGCTGGTGGCCGTGTTTGCCTTCCTGATGATCACCTACCGGATCACCGAGGGAAGCGCGACGCTGGGTGCGGTCACGCTGCTGCCGGTCGTGTTGAGCGTCACCTGGATCCTGGGGACGATGTTCGTGCTTGGGATTCCGTTCAACATCCTCACGGGGATGATCACGAGTCTCACCGTGGGGCTCGGGGTCGCCTACAGCATTCACCTCTCCGAGCGGTACAATCAGGAACTCGAACGGGCCGACACGATGTGGGAGGCCATGGAGACGGCCGTTACCGGGACCGGGGGCGCACTGCTTGGCAGTGCTGCCACGACGGTCGGTGGCTTCGGCGTGCTCGCGTTCGCGATCCTGCCGCCGCTCCAGCAGTTCGGCATCATCACTGGCCTGACGATCATCTACGCGTTCCTCGCGAGCGTGCTCGTCCTGCCGAGTCTGCTCGTCGTCTGGACGCGGTTCTTCGGCCCCGCCCACGCCAGTGTCGAAGACAAAGCGGCCTCGAGTGCCGTTCCGGCGGAGGACTGAGATGAGCGGGGACATCCCGGCTGACGCGTTCGAGTATCTGGGGTTGACCACGTACGAGACCCGCGTCTTCGTCGCGTTGCAGCGACTCCAGACCGGGACAGCCCGGAAGATCGCGGCGGTTTCGGATGTTCCTCGCTCGCAGGTCTACGAGACCGCTGCCAGCCTCGCCGAACAGGGACTCGTCGAAGAGCAACAGTCCGATCCACGCCGCTACCATTCCGTCGACCTCTCGGAAGCCCGTGCCCGCTTCCAGGCGCGATACGAGGATGCGGAAGCGGAGGCCTTCGACTTCCTCGAAGATGTCCGGTCGACCCGCGCCAATGACGCCGAATCGAGCGCCGATGTCTGGACAATTCGAGGCCGTGAGAACGTCGAGCACCGGATCCAGTCACTGATCGAGGAGGCCGACGAGGCAGTCGTCTACGGTGTTCGAGATCCCGAACGACTCACCGAACGTACTGCCGCGATGCTCGAAGACCAGGCGGCAGCAGGAACGGCTGTCACAGGGCTTAGCGCCGATGGGACGGTCGTCGAGCAGCTCGACGCGCTGTCGAACGTCCGCACACTCCACCTCGACAGCAGCGAGACGAGCGAACGGTACAGTGGTCGTGTGCTCATTGTCGACCGTGATGCCGTGTTGCTCAGTATCCTCGGCTACGACGACGCGGATTGTACGAACGCGGCTGAGGCGGCGATCTGGAGCCGCGAATCCGGCTTCGCAACGGTCCTGATCCAGTTGCTCGACAGCTGGTTCGACGAAACCGTCACTCTTTGATACGGACCGCTGTACGTCTGTTCCGTATCGACCGCACGACATCGTCCTGCTGAGCGATGCGAAGCAGGGCTCGTGGAACTGTGTCCCACGGCGTGCGGTCGTAGCGGTAAACCGTTACACCGGTCCGTATGAGTGGCAGCCGCCACTCGCTATCTTGGGCCACGTGCCGAGTCAGAGTGAGGTGAAATAGGAGTAGCCAAACCGAAGCAGGTCCCGATCGAACTCGTTGGGATCGTCGACTCGGAAGTGAAACAGTTGGTTGCGGATGTCCCCGACCTCCAGGATCAGTTCTCTGACGACGTCACGCCGATCTTCGAACACGGGCTCGAACGACTCCCAGTGTATCGAAACGAACTGTGCATAGTGACCGAAACTACAGTGCTCGACGGAGGCAGGCGTCGGAAGGGGGTGTTCGTCGTCGAACGTATCGGCCAATATTTCGGACAGATCGTCACCGAATGTCTGGTCGAACAGGTCACGGATACGCATCTCGATCGACTCGATCAACATGAACGGTTCGACCGATTGTTTGAGCTGTGTCAGGAGATCGAAGTCCGTGAGAATTCGCCAGGTATCGTCTCGCTCGACGACGAGGTACGTCTGTTCGGCGAGGATATCGAACAGGGACAAGATATCGGTGTCCCCGGACACAGTCGTGATGTCCTCCACTGCCGCGCTGACCGAGATGGTGTCGAGACTCCGGTCGTTGACATCGAGTTGATGCAGCGCGAGAAGGGTCCGAACCACGGACCGATAGGTGACGACACCGAGCAACTCGGAATCGCGTTCGACACCGATCTGCGTATATCCGTGATCGGACATCTGACGGAGGACATCTTCGAGCGGACAATCGTAGTCCACCGTCTCCAACTCGTTCGAGATTGATAGATCACCGACAGTGTACATACACGTCGCTACTATCTCGACGAATCAATACTGTTTGGATGGCTCGGAGAGACGCCCATCGACGCCCAACGGTCCTCGACACACAACAGAGATCGATAAACGGGTTTTTCAGCAGGACCTGCGTAGTCGATTGTGGTGGCGATGACGAGCCGTTACCCCCGCTCAGCCCCGTGTGATGATAGCTTTCGACCGAGCCACCCTCGACACACGAGCGCTTAGAACGGAGCCTGTTCCTGATCGACCGACTGCTCAACTGTCTCGACTGGACCGTCCCAGCCGGTGAGTCCCTCGGCTAGACTCTCGACCGGTGTGTTTTCGACCCCCTCGTAGGATTCGATGAGTCGGGCGGCCTGAACGCTGGATTTGCCGTGCGGGCAGACCGTGACAATCCGGTCTGCGTCGTCGTCGAGTTGGTCGACCTCGTCGACGAGGCGCTGGAAGGGAATGTTCTGACTGCCGGGGATGTGTCCCTGTGCGAACGCGGCGGGTGAGCGGATGTCTACGACCTCGACGTCGGCACCGTCTTCGAGGAGCGACTGGAGTTCGTCGACGTGAATCTCGCCGTCCATGGTAGGCTAGTCCGTCCTTCTGGGGTAAACGTTCTCCGGAACCGGTTCGGAAGCGGCTCCGAGCCGCGCCTACAGCAGTCCCGCTTCTTTCGCGAGCAACAGTCCCTCGATCGTGGCGTCGTTGGCGGGCGATTCGCGAGCACGTTCCAGGGCGTCCTCGACGGGAACGGGCCGAACTTCCAGAAACTCGTTGCTGTCGAAGTTCTGCTCGACCGGTTCCAGGCCCTCCGCGAAGACGATGCCGCGCTTGTGGCGCAACACGCCTGTCGCTGTCCAGAACTCCTCCAGAAGCGCGGTCCCGGCAGGATCGAAGCCCGTCTCCTCGCGGAGTTCGCGCGCACCGGCCGTCGTGAAGGACTCGCCGTCCTCGACGATGCCAGCGGGCAGTTCGAGACAGCGCTCGCCGATGGCTGGCCGGTACTGCTCGACCATCACGACCGTGCCGTCGGTGACGGGGACGACGACGGCAGCGTCTGGCAATTCCGCCCAGTAGTACTTCTTGGTCGTGCCGTCGGGCTGTTCGACCAGGTCGTAGCCGCCGGTGTACCAGCCTGTTTCGTACTCCACTTCGGATTCGAGGACCGGCCAGTCGTATTCGTCGCTCATTGTCTGGTCTGAGTCACGGTCAGGCGATAAACGGTTTCGTTCTGCCTGAGGTAGACGCTTGGCCCCTCGGTGGCGTTTGGATATCGTGACTGGAGGGAACTGCGTTCGTCAAACGGCGAGTGGGTGAACGAACCCTTGATCCCAAGCGGCCCCTTCCAGTACGGTTCCGAATAGCCCGTCCCGTTCGTGGCGTCGGCCAGCGCCGTCGTCGTGTACTCGAAGCGTCGCTCCGAGAGATCACTGATATTGGCTGCCTCGTGGTCGGTGTCGACCGGTGTGGCGCTCATGTAGTACGGATCGCCGCTCTTGAGCAGCCCCGGCAGTGCTCCGAGCGCCAGCAGCAGGACAACTACAGCGAGCAACCCGAGCAGAAAGTTCCGGGTGATTCGTCGCATCTCAGTCCTCCGCGTCTGCTGGCTCGTCGCTCACAATGTCCCGATAGATCGACCCGAACACCTGTCGCCGGAGGGTTCCCATTGCCGCCGCACGCTCGTCCTGAAAGGTCGCGGCGACGACGACGCCCTCGAAGGGAACAGCGTGCCAGACCACTCGGTCGACGTTCTCGTTGCCGATCTCTCGGACTTCGTAGTCGGGATGGTCGTCACACCACTGTTCGAACTCCTCGCGGGAACCCACGACGACTTCGAGCGTCTCTGCGAACATCGCGTCACGGGCAGTCTCGATCACTTCGCTGGTGACGCGTTCACGATATTCCTCGCGGTCGAGGTCCATCGCTTTCGCGGTCTCTTTGACGACGACCTGTGCAGTCGGCCCGAGCGACTCGTAACGATCACGCGCCGCCGCAGCCGTCTCGGGCGCGAACGACCCCTCGCGTTCCATACCCGGCTCTCGGGGTTCGATCACCTACTCCGTTTCGCCTTCCGAATCGTCAGTGTCCGTGTCGCCCTCGGAACCTGTCTGCATCTGCTGGGTCAGTTCCTGTGCCTCGTCGAGAATCCGCTGTGCGTCGGCGTCGAGGCCACCAGAACCGCGAGCTGGCCCCCGATCGACTGCCGGCTCGTGCTGGTGACCGTGGCTGCCATCCTGGCCGTCGGACGCGTCGATGGGGTGGTCGGTAACTTCGACACTGTCGAGTTCGAGCAGGCGCTCGGCCAGCCTGTCCTCGTCGTTTTCGCCCCAGCCGGGGGCGTGCTCGGCCAGCCAGTCTTCGTGTGCTCCACCGCGGATGACTGCCGTGAACGCGACGTGGTTGGCCAGATGGCCAGCGTCGACCTGCGGTTCCGAACAGACAGGACAGAGATACGCCATAGACGAACGGAGGGCGGCCAGCCTGAAAGGGATTTCAGTTGTCAGCCCAGCAGATCCCCGCTGTTTTATCGAAACCGACACGAGAACAGGTATGAGCGATCGCGAACCGTCGGCTGACCGACACCGACCAGGATACCATATCACCCCGCCAGCGAACTGGATGAACGATCCCTGCGGATTACTCCAGTTCGAGGGGACGTATCACCTCTGCTACCAGCACAATCCCAGCGAAGCGCGCTGGGGCGACATCCACTGGGGCCACGCCGCCAGCGACGACCTGCTCACCTGGGCGGATCGCCCGATCGCGCTCGAACCCGAGGCGGGGATCGACGGCGACGGCTGTTTCACCGGCTGTGCGGTCGTCGACGACGGGACGCCGGCCCTGCTCTACACCGGGGTCGAAGACGACGTCCAGCGCCAGTGTCTCGCCACGAGCGACGACCCCGATCTCGACCGCTGGGAGAAAGAGGGCGTCGTCATCGGTGACCGCCCGGCCGGCGTCGATGGGACAGAGATCCGCGATCCCTACGTCTATCGGGTAGCGAGCAGGGGGTCGCAAGCCCGCGAGGACGACCGCTGGACCATGCTCCTTGGCGCACGGATGGACGGTGAAGGTGCGGTCGTCCTCCGCTATCACGCCACGGATCTCCGTGAGTGGACCTGCGACGGCGTCTTCCACGCAGAACCCGACCGCGAGAGTGTGCTCGAATGCCCCGGACTCGTTCAGTTCGACGAGCGTGACGTGCTGTGGTACTCGACGATGGACGACCGCTCGACGGTCGCGGTCGTCGGCGACGCTAGCGGTGAACAGTTCACCGTCGATCATCGCACGACGCTGGATCACGGCGATTACTACGCGCCACAGGCTCTGGACGACGAGACGGGCAGGCCCCTGTTGTGGGGGTGGCTCACCGAAGCCCGTTCGGAAGACGCCCAGCTCGACGCCGGCTGGTCAGGCGCGATGTCGCTGCCTCGTGCCCTCTCGATCGAGGACGGCCGGCTCTTCCAGCGGCCAGCCGAGGAGATCGACGCGCTGCGCGAGAACGAGCAGCGTCATTCCCTCGACGACGGTGTGACTGTGCTCGATCGCGAGGGCCGCCACCTCGAACTCACGGCTGCCGTTCCGAGCGATACGGGCCTGGAACTGGACGTGTTGCGCTCGCCCGACGGCGAGGAGGCGACGACGATCCGGCTCGATCGTGGCGCGGACGAGGTCGTCGTCGACCGTAGCGACGCCAGCACGGCGGGTGTCGGAGCGGACGATCCGCAGCGTGGACCTCTGCCCGATGGAGCGACGACGCTGCGAGTGTTCGTCGACGGGTCGGTCGTGGAGACGTACGTCGACGGCCGGACGTGTCTCTCCTCGCGTGTCTATCCGTCCAGACCCAGGAGTCGGGGGGTGGCTGTCCGCTCGCCCGCCGGTAGCGACATCACACTTCGCACGTACGAGATGGAATCAATCTGGGCGTGAGGGCGTTTCAAAGCCGGGTTTCGGAGGTATTTTTGACCGTACCTCGTACAGCCGGAGGTATCACTCGACCAGAAACTCCTCAGTTGCGAACGGCTCGTCCTCGCCTTCGACCGCGAGGACATCCAGCGCGGTGACGACCGCGTTCGTATCCAGCAGGCCCGCGAGGCTCGGGTTCGTCCGTCCCTCGTCGCCCGAGACGAGCTCTTTCACGTAGAGTCCGCCCTCGCCGTCGAGTTCGATCGTCGCGTGGGTCTCGTCTTCGAGTTCACCCTCGATGTCGTAGACCGCTCGTGTGCGGTCGATGTCCGCTCGGCGGTGATCCACTCGCTGGGGGGTCCGCTGGGTGATCGTCGCGCCGCGAAGTTCGTCCAGCGCGTCCTGTAGGTCGGATTCGGTGACGGTCGCATCGAACTCGACCGCCATCCGGTAGGTCTTCGAAGCGTCGTGTTCCTTGACGCGCTCGACCATCTCGTGGGTCGGGATCGCCAGATCCGTGACCTCTGCCTTCCCGTCGGCGAAATCGTTGATCGCCTGCTGGAGCGCCTCTGGGTCTACCTCGCGGGTGTGGGGGTCGTCGACTTCGATGACGAACGGTCGCCCTGTGCCGAGCATCAACGCGTCAACGTCCTCACGACCCGCACCGTGGAAGGTCGCCGACTCGCCCTCGTAGGCCTCGACCACGGGGGGTGCGGTCAGTTGCTCGACGCTTTCGGGATAGCGAAAGCCGCGCCCGTCACAGCCCGGGCAGTCTGCCCCCCGTTTCAGGCCGGAGCCGCCACACTCGTTGCAGGGCCACTTCGTCTGGGGGATGTCGCGTTCCAGTTTCTTGTAGCGGCCGTAGACGAAGGCAGAATTGACCTGTAGTTCGACCTCGTCGGTCCCGAGATCGAGGAGCAACTGGATGTCGGGGCGCTCGAAGTCGACTTCAGTATCCGTCTCGCGGCCGAAGCGCTTGCCGACCTCCCGATTGAGCTCGGATTTCAGAAGTTCGCCCGCGTCTTCGTCGAGGCCGATGTCGTCCCGGAGGAGGACGTCGTTCTCTTCGAGCATCGGCGGGACGCGGCTGCCGACCTGGTAGGTGTCGAAGTCGTACTCGGCGACGGCCTGCACTGCGCGATCGGCCCAGATGTCGATCCGGTCGCACTCGCCTTCACAGACCCAGCAGTCGTCGGGTTCCTCGTAGGGCTCGTCGTCTTCGAGCGCGATAGTCGTCCGCAGTGCGCGGCCCCGTTCGTCGTTGCCAAGGCCGAAACTTCGGTCTGCGACCAGTCGCCCGAGACACGGATTGCAGAGCGGGCCGGTCGCGATGGCGTCGCGAGCGATGTCCAGAACGGTCATTGCTCGTGTGTGGCCGGCGCTGACGTAATTCGCTTTCGAGTCGCGACATTGACGACACTGCGCGGCCGGTCAGTCCTCGACAACGTCGCCGGGGACCCCATCGGCCTCCGGCATCGGCGACTCCGAGGCCGCTCCGTCGGTCATCGTCACGACCCGCTGTGGGAACGGGATCTCGATACCGGCCTCTCGGAGTGCCTTGTAGACGCCGGTGTTGAGTTCGTGGGTCGCCCGGCCGCGCAGGACAGGGTCATTGACCCAGCACAGCAGTTCGTACTGCAGCGCCGAGTCACCGAACGAGCGCAACCGCACACGTGGCTTTGGCCGGTCGATGACCAGCGCTTCCGCGTCGGCGACCGAGCGAAGGGTCTCCTCGACTTCGTCGGCGTCGCTTCCGTAGGCGACGCCGATCTTGATTCGAACGCGGCGTTCGCGATCGGGCGTCGACTCGTTGATGATCCGCGCGGCGTTGAGCACACTGTTTGGGACCGTCACGAGCATGTCGTCGCGCGTTCGAATTACCGTCGAACGGATCGAGATGTCCTCGACGCGGCCCCGTTCACCGGATTCGAGGACGATGTAATCCCCGACCTTGTAGGTGCCGTCGAAATAGAGGGCGATCGAGCCGAAGAAATTCGCGATGGTATCCCGGGCGGCGAAGCCGATGACGATCCCGATGATCCCCGCGCTCGCCAGGAACGGCGTCGGGTCGATGTTCCAGAAGTCCAGCAGGAGGTAGATCGAGACTGCGACGACGACTACGCTCCAGATGTTCTGGAAGATCGGGACGACCTGAGTGTCGATGTGGCTATTGTCCGTGAGTTCGTTCGAGACCTTCCGGCCGACTCTGGTGAGTGCCAGCGCCCACAGCACGACCAGAATCGACAGTACCACCGACTCGACCTGTGCAGTCGTGTCGGGGGCCATACCGAGTCCGAGCACCGAGAGATAGCTCCCCACCAGTACGATTGTTACGTACAGCGGCGGGTGGATCGTCTCGAAGATGACGTCGTCGACGTCAGTCGGGATGCGTCTCGTAGCTCGTCGGATCAGAACGTCGCCGCCGACCTGGACGACCTTCGCGAGCAGGACTGTCGTCAGCACCAGCAGGAGAAACCCTTGCCACCGCGGAAGAGAGAGAATCCACTCCCATACCGTGTTTACGTAGGACACCGCGTTCGCCATGTCCCGCTAGTCGCGGCCAGGTCATATAACGACTCTGTCGTGTCGGGTACTGGCACGGCGAGTCGGAACCGAATCCTCTTTTCGCCCGGCCCACACCCCGTTGGATATGGACGAGTGGCTGCTGGCGGTGCTTCTGGGACTTATTCAGGGGACTCTGGAGTGGCTCCCCGTGTCGAGCGAGGGCAGTGTCGCGCTCGCACTGACCGCGCTGGATGTCGGTGAGTCCGCTGTCGAAGACACGCAGTTCGCCCTCTTCTTGCACCTCGGGACGGCCATTGCGGCGACTACCTACTACCGTGCGGACATTGCTGCAGAACTCGCTCGCGTCCCCGAGTGGCGGCCCAGTGCTTCGTTCGGGGACGAGCAGGCCGATCTCTCCTTTCTCGTGATTGCGACGCTGACCTCGTTCGCGACGGGTGGTGTGGCCTATCTCACCCTGGAGACGGTCGTCTCGTCGATCTCCGGCGGCGCGTTCGTCGCGCTGATCGGTGTGCTGCTGGTCGGCACGGGACTCCTGCAGTGGACCGCACAGGACCGCGCACTCGAAACCGGGGCCGACGTCGGCCTGCTCGATGCGCTACTCGTCGGGTCGCTGCAGGGATTGGCGATCCTGCCGGGCGTCTCACGCTCGGGGACGACTGTCAGTGTGCTGTTGCTCCGCGGCCATCCCGGCGAGGAGTCCCTTCGGCTGTCGTTTCTGCTGTCGATTCCTGCGGCACTCGCAGCCGGCGCGCTCGTGTTGGTCGAGGTCGGCGTCCCCTCGATCGCACCCGGGCCAGCCGCCCTCGCTCTCGCCGTCAGTGCCGTCGTGGGCTTTCTGACTGTGGGCGCGCTGGTCGCGCTCGTCAGGCGGGTCGCTTTCTGGGCAGTCTGTATCGGCTTCGGCGGACTGGCGATCGTCGGTGGTGCACTGTTGGTCGTCTGAGATTGACTGAGACGTTCCACCGGTCAACTGCTACTCATATCGATGTCCGTCGGAACGAGAGAAAACCCGAGTGTCCGGAAGTCACTGTCGAAGGCAAAGACGTGATCGATACCGCGCTCGTCGGCGAGAACACTGGTCGTGTGGTCCACGAACGAAATCTGCTGGTCGTCGTAGTCCTCGAACTGATCTGCCGCAGTCTCGAACGTGGGTTTCCCCACGGAGACGACGGTGATACTCTCCGCCGCTCGGATGGCACGTAACGCTCTGGTGGCGGTGGCGTGTCCGAGTTTGTACAGCGCGAGTGTCGCGAATTCCGAAAGGACGGCCTGGGACGTGTAGAGCGGTCGATAGGCGAGATTTCCTGATCGAATCTCTTCGAACAGGCCCATCGATTCGCTGTGATGCCTGTCGTCTCGATCTGCACGCGCGTAGAACGCGCCAGTGTCGACGAAGACCGGCGTTGCACCTGTGTCGTTCATGCCGATTTCTCACTGTACAGGACGCGATCGACGGTCTCGGAAATGTCCGACTCGCCCGAGGCTCCCGGTTCGAACTCCCAGAAGGCGTCGTCAGGGTCGATCTCGCGCGCGGATTCGACTTCGTCGATGACCCACCAGACGACGCGGCCCGCGGTCTTTCGACTGTTGACTCGGCCATCCTCTTCGAGCGTCCGGAGCTTTCGACGGGCCGTCTCCCGGGAACAATCGAGTGCTTCGGCGACGTCGGCGGAGGTGACGACAGGCCCGTCGACAGCGTCGAATACATCCAGAACGTCGTCGAGTGTGACCGTCACACTGAACCGACCGGAGTCCTCGCGCTCGTCTTTGCTCATACAGAAACCAACCGCCTCCGAGTCAATAATCCTTGTGGCGTTCCCAATACGGGAACACCATATATCGATCTGAATTCGTCGGCGGTTGACGGATGATGGCGTCAGTTCCGGTAAGAAGATATTAACCCTAGAGCACCTACCTCTGGACAACGACGGCCACATGAGCGGCGACGAACGCAAGATCCTCGATACGGCAGGCGATGTCTGTTACGTGGTACGTAACGGCGAGTCCCTCGATAGCCCCGAGTGGACCTCCTGCCGGCTCGTCCTGACGAACAAGCGCCTGGTCGTCGCCGAGAACGACTCGAAACAGACTATCCCGCATGCCAAGGTGACTATCCCACGGGGCGAGTCGCCCGTCCCCGAGGGCGTCGACACGACGGGGGCCGTGACACTGAAGGTCGGCAATGCAGTCCTCGTTGTCGGTGCGACCAGCGTCGAGGACTTCGTCGACACGTACTGTCGGGCGAACCTCGGTGGCGGGGTCATCCTCGCGAAGCACCCTGCAATCGTCGGCGGTGTCGTCCAGGACGAGGCCGCGTGGTCGAAAGCCCGCTTCGCCATCGAGGACGGCCTGTTCACGCTGCAGTTTCCTGACGGCGACAGCATGGCCTGTGAACTCGATGATGTCGGGACAGTCGAGGAGCGCAGCGGGCAGGTCATGGGCGAGCACCGCGACATCGTCGCCATCGAGCACACCGACGAAGAGGACCGCAGCATGGAGACCCACCTCTCGGGCAACGCTCGCCACACCACCGTGCTGGCGACACTGTTCGAGCATATTGTCCAGTCCCGCGAGGACGACTACGAACTCTCTGAGGAGGAGAGCCAGGTCCTGATGGCCCTGTATTCGGGGGTATCGCCGTTCGAGATGGCTGACTTCGTCGGACTCAGTGTCGACGAGGTCGAGGAGATCTATCAGCACTTGCTGGAGGTCGGAGCCGTCGACGAGGTGCGGACGCGGACGGAGGTGACGTTGAACGCGCAGGGACGGAATATGGCGAGTGAAGCGATGAGTGAGAAGTAGCGAGATCGCGAACCTTGTGAGCGATTTCGTACCGGAGCGGGGAACGGATGTGACCCGCGGAGGAAGTAGCGAGACGCTGACCGGAGGGAAGCGTCTCGGAGACGCCGAACGGACGAAGTCCGTGAGGCAGTAGCGAGGTTCTGAGCGACAGCGAAGAACCTCGAACCGAGGCGGGGAGGAACGACCCGCCAAGAAGTAGCGAGATCGCGAATCCTGTGCGGGATCTCGTATCGGAGCGGGGAACGGATGTGACTCGCAGAGGAAGTAGCGAGGACGACCGAAGGGAGCCCTCAAAAAGGGCGAACGGGGAGGGACGACCCGTGAGATAGCGAGTCTCACGGATGGGACTTACACGTTACTACGAGCGCCGCCGGCGGTGCCAGGTTCGAAATCACTGGTGTTGAATTCGCTGAGTGACGGTCCTCGGTTACACTGATCCTGTGAACCGCTTTCGAGACAGCTGACTGCCGAGTACCCGAAAGCCCTAATCGGGTGTACGTCCAACGTTCGGTGAACTGGTCGGCCGCGCCGCGGTCGGCTGCCACACATGAGCGAGGGCGAAACCAAACTCTACGACGATCGCGGGCAGTTCCTGTTGGCCCAGAAGGATGGCCGCGAGATCCGTGATGCCGGCTGGAACGCCTGCCGAGTCGTGTTGACCACCCAGCGTGTCGTCCTGATCGGCGACGAGAAACACGCGATCTCGATCGACGACCTCGAACAGGTCAACGATCGATTCGACGTCAATCAGGCCGCCGCGGGAGAGGGCAGTTACACGGCGCTCCGGAGCGACGACACGGTCCATCTCGTCTCGGTCCCCGAACAGGACGAGTTCGAGACGGCGCTGTACAAGGCATCGCTCAACAACGGCATCCTCTTCGTCCAGCATCCCGCCGTCGAGGGCGGGGTCGTCCAGTCCGTCGAGTGGACCAAAGCGAAGGTCAAGATCTCGGCGGAGGCGATCAACCTCGCGATGGCCGACGGACAGAAGGTGACGATCGACCGCAACGACATCGGTGACGTCGGAACTGACGAACGGACGATCAAAGGCGAGGAACGAACGGTCTACGAGGTCGAACATACCGATGCGGAGGGGCGAAGCGTCGAGACCCACGTCACGGGCGAACCACACCACACCGCGGTTCTGGGCGCACTTCTCGAAGAGGGGGTCGAGCGCCATCGTGCGAATCTGGATCTCAGCGGCACCGAAAAGCAGGTCATCATGGCCCTTCATTCCGGAGTCTCACCGTTCGATATCCCGGATTTCGTCGGGATGGACGTCGAGAAAGTCGAGGCCATCTTCGACGACCTCATCGAGTACGACGTCATCGAGGTCGAACGCGAACGGACGGAAGTCGCACTCACGCCACAGGGGCGGCAGGCCGCCGGCGAGACTATCGGTGATCGGTAGTTTCGGAAACCTCACGGGGCTGTGAGCCGGAGAACAGCCCTTTTATCACGATTCCGAGTGCAAGCAGTGCGGGGATGAGACTTGTCCAGAACGGGAGCCAGACCCAGTTGGGTGGGGCACCTTCAAGACTGAAGAACATCCCAAGCACCAAGAGGTAGATACTGGACAATAGTAGTATCCGAAGCCGTTCGATCTGACTTCCCATTTTGAGTAAGCTCCTATTTTCCCCGGAGGATGATAAATACAACCGGTTCTGGCGAGATACAATCAGTCGCAACACTCGCCAGCCTCCAGAAGACTTTCCTCACCGCTTGCCCTCCATTCGCGCATGGTCTACACTGCTGTCGTCCTCGCCGCTGGCGAAGGGATGCGGTTGCGCCCGCTGACGCGCAACCGGCCCAAGCCAATGCTCCCCGCGGCGAACCGCCCGATCCTCGAATACGTGCTGGACGCGCTGATCGAGGCCGGGACCGAGGAAATCGTCATGGTCGTCGGCTACAAGCACGACCGCGTCCAGAATCACTTCGGCCCCACCTACCGAGACGTGCCGATCACCTACGCCCGCCAGGAAAAGCAGCTAGGAACGGGCCACGCCCTCCTGCAGGCCCGCGAGCACGTCGACGAACCCATGCTCGTGGTGAATGGAGACTGTCTCATCGAGAGCAGCCTCGTCGAGGACGTCTGTGCCACCTACGACGAGGGTGATGGCGAGCCCACGCTGTCGGTACTGGCTGGGCCCGACGCCCGCCAGTACGGCGCAGTCGTCCTCCGGGATGGATTCGTCGAGGACATCATCGAGAAACCGACGACCGACGAGTACCGCCTGATCAACGCCGGGATCTACGCCTTCGACACCGACATCTTTGACGCGATCGACGACACGCCCCGACAGGAGGGCGAACTTGCGCTGACGGACACGCTCGCAAAGGAACTCGAATCCGGACGCGTTCGCGGCGTCGAGACTGGCGGCCTCTGGGTCGACGCGACCTATCCCTGGGACCTCCTTGCTGTGGCCCGCGAAGTGCTCGCACACGATCTGACGGACGAACCCGAAGTCGGGGATGGCGTCTGGATCGACGAGACGGCTATCGTCCACGAGGATGCCACGCTCCAGTCGCCGGTCGTCGTCGGCCCGGACTGTGAGGTCGGCCCCGGTGCGGTCGTCGGCCCCCAGACTGCGCTCGGCCGGAACGTCACTGTGGGTGCGAATTCGACCGTGATCAACACGGTGCTTGATGTCGACACGCGCGTCGACCCGGGATCGACGCTGCTGGATAGCGTGACGGGCCAGCACGTTCGCTTCGGCCCGAGTACGGTCGTCTCCGGTGGGCCGGCCGACGTCCGCGTCGGCAACGAGATCTTCGAAGACGAACGGCTGGGCGCAGTGGTGGCTGACCGCGTCCGGGCGGACGGTAACGTCAGTTTCGCACCCGGATCGCTCGTTGGGCCGAGCGCCCACCTCCACACGGGCGTCACGGTTGACGGGCAGGTCCGGGAGAACACGGAGGTGCGTCGCTGATGTGTGGGATCATCGGTGCGGTCGGCCGCGGCGAGGATACGCTGGACGTGCTCGTCCACGGGCTCTCGAAACTCGAATACCGCGGGTACGACTCGGCCGGCGTCGCGCTCGCGAGTGACTCGATCGACGTTTGCAAGAAGGCAGGCGAACTCGACGAACTCCGGGCCGCACTGGAGGGTCGCAGTATCTCCGGCAGCGTCGGCATCGGTCACACCCGCTGGTCGACCCACGGGCCGCCGACCGACGCCAACGCTCACCCCCATCAGGACTGTTCGGGCGACGTTGCAGTGGTCCACAACGGCATCATCGAGAACTATCAGGAACTTCGGGACGAACTCGCCTCGGCGGGCCACACCTTCCGCAGCGATACCGACACCGAGGTTGTTCCCCATCTCGTCGAAGACGAACTCCGCGGCGGAGCCGATCCCGAGGCGGCTGTTCGGGCTGCTGTCCAGCGCCTTGAGGGAAGCTACGCCGTCGCCGTCGTCATCGCGGGCGTCGAGCGGATCTTCGCCGCGCGAAACGACTCGCCGCTCGTGCTCGGGATCAGCGACGACGCTTACTATCTGGCGAGTGACGTGCCTGCCTTCCGGGATCACACCGACCGCGTCGTCTACATGGGTGACGAGGAGTTCGTCACGCTCGCCTCAGAGGGCTGGACCGTTACGAGCCTCGCTGGCAACCCGATCGACAAGGATGTCGAGACAGTCGACTGGGATCCAGAGGAGACTGGCAAGAGCGGCTACGACCACTTCATGCTCAAGGAGATTCACGAGCAACCCCGCTCGCTGCGGCAGTGTCTCTCCGAGCGCGTCGACGAACTGGCGGGGACTGTGGACATCGACGACCTCGCCGACCTCAATCCCCGCGGCGTGCAGTTCGTCGCCTGCGGGACCTCCTATCACGCCGCGTTATACGGGGCAGAACTGTTCCAGCAGGCTGGCATTCCTGCCCAGGCCTTCCTGGCCAGTGAGTACGCTTCCTCGCCGCCACCGATCGGCGACGCGCTGGTGATCGGCGTCACCCAGAGCGGCGAGACTGCCGACACGCTCTCGGCGCTCCGGGAGGCCAGGCGTCGCGGCGCGCGGACGCTGGGCGTGACAAACGTTGTCGGTTCGACTGTCGCTCGGGAATGCGATCACGTCTTCTACATCCGGGCCGGGCCCGAGATCGGCGTGGCCGCGACCAAGACCTTCGCCTCCCAGCTGGCTGCGCTGAACCTGCTCGCACTCGGGATGGCCGGCAGCGACGAGACTCGCGACGTGATCGGCGCACTCCGGGACCTGCCAGGCCAGGTTCAGGAAGTGCTGGACGAGTCGGGTGCGCGAGCGGTCGCCGAGACGTATCTGGAGTCGGACGCGTACTTCTTCATCGGCCGTGGGCTCAACTTCCCGGTCGCGCTGGAGGGGGCCCTGAAGATGAAAGAGATCACCTACAAACATGCAGAGGGCTTCGCCGCGGGCGAGTTGAAACACGGCCCACTCGCGCTGGTGACCGACCACACGCCAGTGTTCGCGGTCGTGACCGGCGACGGCGAACAGGCCCGCAAGACTATCGGCAACGTCAAAGAAGTCGAGGCCCGGGACGCGCCCGTGATCGCCATCACCGACGGCCAGAGCGACGTCGAGCGATACGCCGATCACGTCTTGCGCGTGCCCGAGACTCACCAGCGGACCGCCGCAGTGCTGGCAAACGTCCAGTTACAACTGGTGTCCTATCACACTGCGGCGCTACTGGGACGGTCGATCGACAAGCCACGGAATCTTGCGAAAAGCGTCACCGTGGAGTGACGTCTTCCGTTCCTGCCAGCGTGGTCTCGGTGACTACGGACAGATGGCGCGAGACACGGTCGACAGTGGGATTCTCTCGCTGTTAGAAGAGAGGTATCCCTTCATGTTGTGTCGGCCGGGAGATCCGATATGGAACTCGGCACATCCAGCGGCCGGGACGCGCGACGCCGTTCCGGACTTCGGCGTCTGTTAGTCTCTGCTCCCGATATAACCTTCTTCCACCCGCCCAGCGTCTTCGACTTCCGGGAGCGCCCGGACGTGCTCGGACCGATCAGCGACGTCATCCCGTCTACGCCCGTCTTCGAGATGTATCCGATCGGATTGACCAGTATTGCGGACCGACTCGAACGTGCCGGCTACAACGCCCGGATCGTCAACCTCGCTCACGAGATGCTGACCGATCCGGCGTTCGATCCTGAAGCGGAGATCGCCGCCAGTTCCGCGCAATGGTTCGGGATCGATCTCCACTGGCTCCCCCACGCCCACGGGGCGATCGAAGTCGCCCGACTCGTCAAACGGCATCATCCCGACGCGCCGGTCATCGTCGGTGGTCTGAGCGCGACCTACTACCACGACGAACTCGTCGAGTACGATGCCGTCGATTACGTCGTCAGGGGTGACTCGACCGAAGAGCCGATGCTCGGACTACTAGATGCACTGCGCACCGACGGCGATTTCTCGGACGTCCCGAACCTGACCTTCCGGGCCGACGGGGAGACGAGAGTCAACCCGATTACGTATCAGCCGGACGACCTCGACGACATCGCAGTACCGTCGTACACGTACGCGATCAAGTCGGTATTCAAGTACGGCAGTCTGCGAAAGGTCTTGCCCCACGAGGGGTGGCTCGACAAACCCATAACGATGTTACTGACCTCGCGTGGCTGTCGACGCAGCTGTTCGTTCTGTGGCGGGGCCGACTCGTACGCGAACGTACACGGGCGACACGGCCCGACATTCCGGACGCCGGAGAAACTCATCGAGGACATCCGGACGATCACGTCGTTCTCTCAGGGGCCGATATTCATCGTTCACGACCTCCGAGAGGGCGGACAGGAGTACGCCGCCGAGTTCTTCGACCGACTCGCCGAGGAGGACGTCGAAAACGAGTTTGTCTTCGAGTTGTTCGACCCGGCAGAGCCGGCGTTCTTCGAGATGATCGACGAGGCGGTCGACCGATACAGTCTCGAACTCAGCCCCGAATCACACCGCCCGGAAATTCGAAAGCGAATGGGAAAATTCGCCGTCTCGAACGACGCTATCGAGGACACGCTCAGGGCGGCACTCGATAACGGCTGTCGGAATATCGATATTTTCTTCATGATCGGGTTGCCGGACCAGAACTACGACGACGCTGTCGGTTGCGTCGAGTACGCCGAGGCGCTCCTGACCGAAATCGACGACGATCGAATCGTTCCCTTCGTCGCCCCGCTAGCACCGTTTCTAGACCCGGGGAGTCCAGCGTTCGAGAACCCCGAAGCCTGCGGCTATCGCCCGCTCGCCGAGAGCCTGGAGGAACATCGCCAGCTATTGACCGAACCGAGCTGGAAGCGGATGCTGAGCTACGAGACCGAACAACTCTCGCGTGCGGATATCGTCGCAGCGACCTACGAGGCTGCCGAGCGGATGACTCGCCTGAAACACGACCACGGACTGCTGGATTCGGACACCTGTCAATCGATCATTGACCGCCTCCAGATGTCCCAGCGGGTTGTCGACCGGGTCGACGAGATCTACGAGACGCCGCCGCCGGGCGAGCGGGCGGAGCAAATCGAGGCACTGGCCGACGAGTTACCGGAGTACGGCGCGCACAGCATCGCTGGTGAAGACGAGCTCTGGTGGCGGAGCGACGGCCTCAGGGATATCCCAGCGCTCGCTCGACTGAGTGTGAGACTGCTGGGGAGCGAACTCAAGCAACGAGCGCGTCGGCTCCAGTGGACCCTCGGGGGTTGAGAGCACGCCCGCGCTGCTCGTGGGTTCGAGCGGACGAACGAGCAGTGTTTCTCGACCGGAAACACTGCGGGCGTGGTTTTCCCCGGAGGAGACGATACCTCCCATCGAGAATGACGGAACGGCATACCGCTGGCGCAACTGTCCGCGCCACACTGGTGGATGTCCTCGGCGTGGTCACGGACACACAGACGTATCGGAACCTGCTGTATCTCGTGTTGGCGTTCCCGCTCGGATTGTTCTACTACACGGTGTTGATGCTGGGTTTGACGCTGGGTCTCGGGCTGTCGATTCTGGTCGTCGGGCTGGGGATCCTGCTGGCGACTGTGATCGGACTTCGATACATCGCCGCCTTCGAGCGGGGACTCGCCAACAGGCTCCTGGGGACGGCGATCGCCGACCCGGACGACCTCGAACGGGCGGGCGAGGGGACCGTCGCGACCGCGAAGGCGTATCTCCGGGCGTCCTCGACGTGGCGAGGACTGGGATTCGTCCTGGTAAAGTTCTGGCTTGGGATCCTCGCGTTCGTCCTCCTCGTGTCCCTTCTCGGGACGGGGATCGAACTCGCCGTACTGCCGCTGTACCCCGAGGGCGTGTTCAACGTGCAGGTGGCCGGATGGAGGGTTGCAGCAAGTATCGAGACGACGACCCAGCGCGCGCTCGCCGTGCCCGCGGGGGTGGTGCTCGTCCTGCTGGCCTTCCACGTTTTGAACGCCGTCGCCCGCGTGAACGCCTCGATCGCGTCGTCACTGCTCGGGTCCGAGACCGACGACCAGCGTGAGACTGTATGAACGGACGAATCAGCGGGATTCCGGTCGAGATATCGCGCGTGAAGATTCTCTTGCTGCTGGTCGGTCTGGTTGTGACCGCCTACGGCGGGTACGACTACGTACAGCAAACGTCCGCGATCGACGACGCCAAGCCCGTTGAGGCGACGATAGAGGAGACGTCGATCTCGGAGACGGACGGGCGTCGAAGCCACTACTACTCCGCGTCGGTGACGTTCACGTACCAGTATCAAGGGACGACGTACACGAGCGACGAACTGTATCCCGGCGATATCGGCGCGACGTTCGATACGAGATCGGAAGCGGTGTCGGCGATCAAACCGTACGAGGAAAACGCCACGGCGACGGCGTACGTCGATCCAGACGCCCCCAGCGAGAGATTTCTGGAACGACAGACGACGCAGGGCCCGCTCAGGATGATCCTGGGCGGCGCGCTCCTGGTGCTGGTGCTCACGCTCGATGCGGTCGGCGCTCGACAACCCGGGCAGGGGACAGAGCTGCAACCAGTCGACGACCACCGGCCGAGACAATATCAGACGTTGTTCGGCATCGACCGTGAGACGGTCAACGATGTCAGCAAGCGCCTGATCAAGGTGGCCATGGTCGTCGCTCCGATCTCGCTGATTGGCGTCGCAGTGTTGCTGTTCGCCACGGAGACGGGTGCTCGCGAAGAACCGACGGCGGTCGGGCTGACCGATCCGATCGGTCTCCTGCTCCTCACGGCGTTTCTCGCGATCGTTACGTTGATCGCGTCGATCTTCCTCTACGGCATCTGGTCGTACACCGAGTATCGACGCCTCCGGGAGCGAATCCCCGAGCCGAGACCGCCGAGTCCGTTCAAACGACCCACTCGGCTCGCTTCGATCCTGCTCACGAACGACGATCTCGATCCCTACGGCACGCGCGTCAAGCGAACCGGATTCGCGTTCGTGGTGGCACTGTTCCTCTGTGGCGTGCTCTTCGAACTGCTCGTTCTCTGAACGCCGGCAAAAACATTGTCGGCCGGCCGCCGAGACGTCCGCTCGGCCGGATCAGTTGCCCTGAATGGCGTCGATGACCATCGCAGCGGCGACGATCGGCTCTTTCGGGACATCGCTCGTGTCGTCGACGACGATGTCGTAACGGTCTTTCAGCGAGAGTTGGCCCGAGATGTTGCCGACGTGGTCGCCGTCGAGATCGGTAATCTCGTACTTGTGGGGGATCAGCGGTCCGACGATCGGAATGAGGTTTCGTGCGAGCGTGGTCGCGCCCCCCCGGGAGTTGATCTCGGCGATCTTCGCCTCCGTCCGGGGGTGGCGGAGTTTCCAGGTATCCTGGAGGATCGAGTAATCGTTGTCGAGGATGACGATCTCCTCGCCGGTGGTGGCGTCTTCGAGGACGTAATCGCCGGCGACGTCGACGATTCCACCAGCCTTCACGGTGAAGACCTCCTCGCCATCCTCGTCGACGAACGGAAACTCCTCTTTCATCTTGAGCATCTTCTGTTTGCCGCGCAGGACGACGTTTCCGGCCGAGTCCTCGGCGCGGTACTTGTTTCGGACGAGCGACTGGACGACGGTGTAGCGATCGTCTCTGAGTTCGATACCCTCGATCGAGTCGAGTTCTGTTGTCGACATCGTGGGTAGAGAGTAGGTTCCCTGAAACGTGTATCCCGAGGCCGTGTTTCCGGGACAGAAACAGACGCCGTGCTTGCCCGGAATCTCACGAACTGCGGTCCTGCTAGTCGTTCTCAGACGCGCCAGGAGACGATGTACGCCAGGAATCCGAGTCCGAACAGCCCGACACCGATGGGAACAGCACTCGTCTCGGGTACTCCAGCCACAGCGTCAAGTCCACCGACGAGTACTGTCGCGATAGCGAGGCCAGCAGGAAGCCGAATCGCGTCGAGCCCGCGTTTCCTGTCGGCAACGATAGACTCCAAGAGCCGGGAGACGATGGCCAGCCCGACAGCGCCTGCGAGGACGACCGAAACAGCCGACAGCGTCGAGAGGACGATCCCTGCAAACGCAGCCAGAATCCCGCCCACGGCTATGCCCGACGCGACGCCGCCGAGTAGCCGGCCGACAGTCCGTGGTCCGCTATCGACGGGCTCGTCCGGCTCCGCGTCCGGGGCAGTCCGATCGAGTCGTTCGGTCTGGGTGACACGCTGGCCGACGTGGACGTACTGCCGTCCCTCCTCGGTGTCGGGGGCCTCCCAGTCGGCGACCTCGGTCACGTCGGTTCCCGGCGTTTCGACGTCGATGTCGTCGAAAGCGACCGGCAGCCCGGCTGCCAGCTCGAACGCCGGGTGGTCCTGTATCTGGAAGTGCAGGTGTGGCTCCGAGGAGTTGCCCGAGTGGCCACAGCGCCCGATCTGTTCGCCACGGTCGACGTGGTCGCCGGGTTCGACTGCGATACTACCGGGAACCAGATGCACGAGGCTGCTGTACTCCGAATCGGCGTGGCGGATCGTCACGAAGTTGCCCGTGATCGAACGCTTGAGTGGATGGGAGAACCCACCGCCACGGGGGAATTCGGGATCACCGTCACCGACTGCGACAACGGTCCCGTCAGCTGGTGCGACGACGGATTCTTCGTAACAGTAGTAGTTCTCGATGGACGTGTCCGTCTCCTCTGGACGGGTCCGGCCTTCGTCGTCGGTGATCACGAAGTCGCAGGCATAGCGCTGGGTCGCGGGGAACCAGGAATGCGAGTAGTCTTTGATCGGGCTGCCGTTGACGACGGTCCATTCTCCTTCGACGGGCAGTCGGTAGGACGCCGACTGGGCGTACGTCTCCGGGCTGGGGAGCGATCCGCGATGGCGGACGATAGCGACGAAACTTCCGAGCAACTGCATCATATCCTGGCGGAGCACGAGCGGATTGAGGAACGTCGGGATCAGACTCCCGAAGAATGCCAGCGTCGACCGCCAGCTGTCGTCCATGACGATCCAGTCGCGCGGATCCGTTTCGTCGGTCTCCCCGTCACCGAAGGCGTCTCGAACTGGTGACAGCAGCATCGCAGCGAACGGCCAGAAGGCGAACAGCCAGAACAGGTGAAACAGTTTGAATATCTCCAGTGAGGGAAACAGGTCACCGAGAAAGCCGAGCGGGCCCAGGAGGACGAGCGAGAACGGGCTGATCGACGTGAGCCGCTCTCTCAGTCGTGTGTGAGCCGGTGGCGGCTCCGATTCGGCGGCGGGATCCGATTCCGTGGCGGGTTCGGTCATAATCGAAGACACGCCTGAGCGGATATTAGGCGTTCTGCGAACTCGAATTCACAAGATCCATTTACACACCAGTCGGGAGATTCAATGTCGCGCCCGGGCAATGACGGGTATGGCCGACGAGAGCGATCACAGCGCCGTTGACGACACCGAGCAGGTCGTCTCGAACGCAGCGTTCGCGCTACTTGGCCATCAGACCCGTCTGGACATCTTGCGGGCCTTTTTCGACTCCTACGAGCCGGTCGACCCCGACTCGATGGCCGAGGTCCGAGCCGACCGAACGCGGTCGTACTCGGAGCTGATGGACGCCGTCGGACTGCGAGATAGCGGGAAGTTCAACTACCACCTGGAGAAGCTCCGCGGGGTCTACGTCGAGAAAGTCGAGGACGGGTACGTCCCGACAGCGAGCGCGGTCGCGCTGTTTCAGGCTGTCGTCGCGAACCGACCGACCGAGTCTGTCGCGGTCGACGTCGACCTCGAAGCGCCCTGTCCCGCCTGTGGAGTCGACCTGTCCTGGCGATACGAACAGGAGTACCTGACTATCGAATGTGCGTCGTGCGAGCAGTTCTGGGGGCTCACATATCGCTTCCCGAAGAACGGACTGCTCACCCAGGACTCCGAAGATGTCTACGAAGCGCTGTACGACCGGATGATGCATCACGTTGGGCTGGCGCGGACGGGTCAGTGCCCGGCCTGTGCTGGCGTCGTCGAACGAGCGATTCCCGACGAACGGCTGGATGGCTCGGCGATCCCAACAGCCGAACTCGACTGTGGGACCTGCTCGTGGCACGCGACGGTCGATATCGTGAGCGCGCTACAGTTCGAACCCCGCGTCATGCGGGCGCTGTTCGAGATTGGCGTGTCGCTCGAAAGCGGGACCCAGGCCACGGAGGCAGTCTTGCGGACGGTGAGCGGCCGGACGTCCGCCGAGTCGAATCAGGTGGTCGTCGAGATTGAGACCGACGAGGGGAGGGCGACTGTCGTCGTCGACGAGACGCTGGCTGTCGAAGAAGTCGAGATCGACTCATAATGATTACTGTCGGTCTGTTCCGCAACGACTGCACGCCGGAAGAGCAAGCTCTTCCGGGTCCTCGGTCGTGACCCTCCCGAGGACGCCGTGGAACACAGTTCCACGAGCCCTGTCCCGCTCCGCTCGCCAGGACGCCGAAAGACTCGCTTTGCTCGTCTTTCGAGCCCTGCTTCGTGTCATCAGCAGGACGCCCTGGAGCGGTCGGAGCGGCAAATCGTTACAGCGGTCCGTATGATCGCCGACCCCGCGCCGGCGGCGACACGCTTTTTCACGGGGGCCACCCACTGCCACCAATGACAGACGACGAGCAGCCCGCCGAGCAGACTGACGCCGGCCAGACCGATCCCGAGAGTCAGCCACCCGAAGACACCGAGGCTGCGACAGCCGAACCCGACGATAGCCCGCAGTCCGACGACCCGGCAGCCGCGGAGACAGAGTCACCACCGCAGGACGACGCCACCGCCGACATCGAGGAATCTCACGGCTCCTCGCCCGGTCGGGACATCCCCGAAGACGTGCAGAAGTACGAGCGATTCACGAAGATTGAGAGTGGGACCTACGACCGCGCGAACGACTTCCTGCGCGAGCGGACCTACATCACCGCCCGCGAGTGGGCGATCGCCCGGCTCTGTGCGGACTTCCGGACCGAGACGGGTGTCGAGATGACCAAGATCGGTGAGAATCTGCCCGAGCTCGTCCCGTTCATGACCGACACCTACACGCCCCAGGCGGTCAATCAGGCTCGCGCCTCCTTCGAGGAGAAGGTCCGCAAGGCCGGTGCGACCTTCCTCTACGGTGCGATGTGTGATTTCTTCACGGCCGAGGAACTGGACGACGTGATGTACGAGGCCACCGAGGTCGCGAAGTTCCTGCT
>ENA-ORDC01000112-ORDC01000112.1-marine-metagenome-genome-assembly--contig:-NODE-112-length-91261-cov-7.534677_pt1 | contig 91261 bp, 88 predicted proteins | sample MGYA00237783_ERZ508515 | MGnify/ENA primary metagenome ERZ508515 (study PRJEB26186, sample SAMN06268792) | marine metagenome | isolation source: Eden Landing Ponds, San Francisco, CA, USA | place...
GATGGACTCGCCGGGATTTGAACCCGGGGCCTCTCCCATGCCAAGGGAGTGATCTACCCCTGATCTACGAGCCCTCGAACGCATTACTGCGTATCCGGGATGGAGGTATAAGCGCTTCGAATCGTCCCCCGTTCGGGAGTCGTTCACCGTCGACAGACCGGGGGACGGCGCCAGCGTCGACGCCGGCCCCTCGCCTCCACTTCCGGCCTCGCGGTCGAGGCCGCCCGCACCGGCGCGAGTCGAAAGGGTTTACCACCGGCGTCGACGAACTGGCGGTGGGAACAGCGCGGCCGCAACTCTGACTCGTCCGCCGCACGGCGGACTTGGGATTGCGGTAGTGCGTGGACGCTCGCCCTCGCGGCCCACAGTCGCGAGTCGCGCGGGCGTCGAACACGCTCTCTTGCGGCCACTGCGTTCCAGTTCCAATCAACCAATGGCACGAATGCACACGCGACGCCGCGGCTCGTCCAGTTCGGACAAGCCCGTCGCAGACGAACCGCCGGAGTGGAGCGACGTCGACGCGGCCGACGTCGAAGAACGCGTCGTCGAACTCGCGGAGCAGGGCCACTCGGCCTCCGAGATCGGGCTCAAACTCCGCGACGAGGGCGTCAAGGGGACGCCGGTCCCCGACGTCTCGCTGGCGACCGGGAAGAAGGTCACCGAGATCCTGGAGGAGAACGAGGCCTCGCCGGAGGTCCCCGAGGACCTGCGGAACCTGATGGAGCGCGCCGTGCGCCTCCGCGAGCACGTCGAGGCGAACCCGCAGGACGCCCAGAACCGACGGGCGCTCCAGAACACCGAGTCGAAGATTCGCCGCCTCGCGAACTACTACCGCGGCGACAAGCTCGACGAGGACTTCAGGTACAGCTACGACGTCGCCGTCGAACTCATCGAGTAACCGATGTCGACAGCGCGCACCGCCGGGTCGGACGCCCCCGCCGACGAACTCGCGGCCGCCGTCCGCGACGCCCGCTTCGTGCGGGTGCTCTCGCGGAGCGACGGCGCCGCGCTCGCGGCCAGCGGCGTCCTCGCCCGGGCCTGCCGGGATCTCTCGATCCCGTTCCAGGTGCGCGCGGTCGCCGACCCCGATCCGACGGCGGTCGCCGGCGACGACGCGCTCACCGTCACGGTGGGCGCGCCGGGCGGCGACCGCTGCCTTCTCGGGGACGCACGGCCGGCGTCGGTGACGGCCGCCGCCGCGGCGCGCGCCCTCGACGCGACCGTCGATCCGGCGCTCGCGCTCGCAGGCGTCGTCGCGGCCGGCCGCGCGCCGAGCGAGGCGGGCGTCCTCCTGGAGCAAGCTACCGGGACCGGCGCCGTCGAGCGCCGTCCGGGCGTCGGCGTCCCGACCGACGACCTCGCCGACGGCCTGGCCCACTCGACGCTCGTCCACGCGTCGTTCTCGGGCGATCCGGCAGCGGCCCGGGCGGCCCTCGACGGGCTCGACCTCCCGTCGCCGCCCGACGACGACGCTCGCCGGCGGGTCGCCTCGCTGGTCGCGCTCGACGCGGCCGGCGCTCCCGACGCGTCGGATCGATCCGCGGCGGCGGTCGAGCGGGTTCTCCGGCCCTACGCGACGCCGGACGGGCCGTTCGCCACCCTCGCCGGATACGCCGACGTCCTCGACGCGGTCGCCCGCGAGCGGCCGGGGACGGGGGTCGCGCTCGCGCTCGGTCACGACGCGCACGAGTCGGCGCTCGCGGCCTGGCGCGACCACGGCGCGGCCGCCCACGCGCTCGTCCGCGACGCCGAGTTCGCCCGCTACGAAGGCGTGCTCGTCGGCCGGATCGAGCGAGCCGAGACGCCGCCCGCGCCGACGGCCCGTCTGTCGACGGCGGCGCGCCTGGTCCGGGACTTCCGGTCGCCGGAGCCGGTCGCGCTGCTGGTCGACCGGGGCCGCGCGGCGGCGGCGAGCGTCGATCCCGTCGACGTCGGCGCGGCGATGCGCCGGGCCGTAGCCGTCGTCCGTAGCGAACGCCCGGCGGAAGACGGCCGCGACGCCGACGCAACCCGGGACTCCGACGCCGACGCGACGGAGGGCACCGACGGGACAGAGACGGTCGGCTACGGCGACGAGACCAGGGGCGAGGCGCGCTTCGCCCGCGACACACGCGACACGAACAGCACGCAGACCACGCAGACGACGTTCGTCGACGCCTTCAGGGAGGCCCTCTGAGATGGCGGGCGAGCGCCGCGCGGACCTCCGGACGACCCACGCCGATCCGCAGACCGTTGCGGCGGCGATCCGGCCGGACAACACCGCGTCGATGACGACCCGCGTCGAGGGCGACGCGGTCGTCACGGCCATCGCCCGCGAGACGACCGGGGGGCTCCAGTCGAGCGTCGACGACTACGTCGTGAACCTGACGGTCGCGGAGACCGTCACCCACACAGCACGCAACTACACACCATGAGCGAACGATCAGTTTCGAAAGCAAAGCGCGGCAAGCGGTGGTACACCCTCATCGCTCCCGAGCAGTTCGACCGCGAGGAGCTGGGCGAGACCGTCGCCGACGAGCCGGAGAAAGTACAGGGACGGACGATCGAGGTCACGCTGGGCGAACTCGAAGACGACGCCAGCGCCAACAACATCAAGCTCACCTTCAAGGTGAACGAGGTGGCCTCCGATTCGGCCTACACGGAGTTCGTCAAGCACGAACTCACCCGCGACTACCTGCGGAGCCTCGTGCGACGTGGCGCCTCCAAGGTCGCGGCGACCATCACGGTCCTGACGACCGACGACTACCGCGTCCAGCTCCAGCCGGTCGCCTTCACCACGAAGAAGGCCGACCGCTCCCAGGAGCAGGCCATCCGCCGGATCATGATCGACCTGGTCGAGGAGGCGGCCCAGGAGCGCACCTACGAGGAACTCGTCGAGAGCGTCGTCGAGGGGCGGCTCTCCTCGGCGATCTACAACGAGGCCAAGACCATCTACCCGCTCCGCCGGGTCGAGGTCCAGAAGCTCACCCTCGAGGCGCACCCCGAAGAGGTCGCCGCCGAGGAGGAGGCCGCCGTCGACGTCGACGCCGAGGACGTCGCGGTCGACGAGGCCTGAGCCGGTCACTCGGTCGAACACCGTTTTCTCGCGGTCGCATCGGTCGCCGTTCGAGGGGTCTCCAGCGTCGGCGTCGGGCGATCAGCGTCGGCGTCGGGCGACTAGCGTCGGGATCAGGGGGAGGAGTGGCCCCGCTCGTCGGGCTCGGGGAGCGAACTCGCGCGGTCGCGTTCCGAGCCCCGGTCCGGATCGGGGTCGTAGTCCTCGCCCACGGGTACGCGGAGCGCCCCCGGGCTGACGTCGATCAGCAGGTCGTCGGTCTGGACCAGTTCGCCGTCGACGCTGAAGTGGAACGGTTCTGGCTCCGCGCTGGAGATCTCGAGCGACGGCGCCTGGAAGCGGGTGACGTCGGGGGCCGTCTCGCCGAACAGCCGTTCGGTGACGGCGTCGTCGACCAGGTCGAGCGCCGAGACGTCCTCGATGACGCACACGTCGAAGCGGCCGTCTTCCATGTTCGCCTGGTCCTCCCCGTGGGTGGTGAACCGTCGGCCGTTGCCGATGAGCACGAACATCGCGTCGCCGGTCCAGACGGGGGTCCGTTCGCCGTCACCTCGGGCGGTGATCGTGAGGCTCACCCCGTCGAACGAGCCCGTCGATCGGAGCGTCGTCACCACGTACGCCAGGCCGCCGAGCCGGGTCTTCAGCTCCGCCGGGGTCTCCGCGATCGCGTCGCCGACGAGCCCCCCGATGCACGTGTTGACGAACACGCCGTCGTTCGCCAGCCCGAGATCGATCCGCCGCCGCTCGCCGTCTTCGAGCGCGGCGAACCCCTCGTCGATCGAGGTGATCCCGACGTTCTTGGCGAAGTTGTTCCCCGTTCCCGTGGGGACGACGCCGACCGTCACGCGATCGAGCGCGCCGGCCTCTCGGACGCCGCGGACGACCTCGTTGAGCGTGCCGTCGCCGCCCGCCGCCGCGACGACCGAGACGCCGCCGGCGGCGGCCTCGCGGGCCAGCGTGACCGCGTCGCCGGCCGCCTCGGTCTCCTCGACCTCGTAACCCAGGAGCGACGCGCGCTTGCGGACGGCCTCGGCGTGGCCGGCGGTGCCACTCGACGGATTCAGGACGACGGTTCGATCGGCTTCGTCGGATGCTGACATGGTAGGTGCGGGAGTCCCGCGCAGGGAACGGGGTGATTCACTCTCGACGGGTAGAAGCGTTCGGGTTGCTAGCGCCGGGCGCCGCGGTCCGCCGATCAATCACCGGCGGTCGGCGCCCGCGGCCCGCGGGCCAGTCGCCGGCGATCGACGCCCCCGATCGCCGCCCGGAAGCCGACGGCGTCCGGTGATCGCGAGACGGTTCGCGGCGGTCACTCCTCGACGATGACGGTCCCGATCATCCCGCCCTGCTCGTGGGGGATGCAGAAGTAGGGGTGTGCACCCGGCACCTCGAAGGTGTGCGAGAAGGTGTCGCCGTTCGAGATGACCCCGCCGAGGTCGTCCGAGAACGCGTCCCTGGCCGCCTCCTCGGTGTCGTACCCGCCGGTGGCGAAGAACGCCGCTCCCTCGGGAAGTTGGGCCTCGTAGGCCGTCACGGTGTGCCCGCGCGAACTGGTGTTCCGCCAGGTCACCGACTCGCCGACGGACACCCGGACCTCGACCGGGTCGAACGCGGCGGCGGTCATGCCGACGTCGTACTCGCCGCGGCCGGCGATCGTCGAACAGCCCGCGAGGCCGCCCAGCCCGACCGTCCCTACCGTCCCGACCGCGCGCAGGAATCCCCGCCGATCCATGGTGGCGCTCGGGGCCCGACGGAAGTAAACGGCGTGGTTCGGTCTCCGAACGTGAGAAGCGCCGAACGGGAGATCGAGTCCACGATCGCGAGTGAGACGGAGGTCACGATCGCGAGCGAAACCGAAAACGAGGCCGCGGGAGCGGCGCAGACGCCTCAGGCGCCGACTTCCGCGCCGACGTAGAGGACGACGACGAGGAAGATCCAGACGACGTCGACGAAGTGCCAGTACATCGAGGCGGTGCTCACCGAGACGTGCCGTTCGGCGGAGTACTGCCCCATCAGCGCCCGTGCGAGGACGATCCCGAGCAGGACGGCACCCATGGTGACGTGGAGCCCGTGCAGGCCGGTCAGCCCGAAGAACGCCGAGCCGTAGATGCCCGTCGTGAGGGTGAAGTCGGAGTGGACGATGAACTCGAAGTACTCCAGGATCTGACCGCCGATGAACACCACGCCGAGCAGGAGCGTCACCGCGAGGCCGAGGATGAAGTTCCGTCGGTTCTCGTTGCGGATCGCCACGTGGGCCCAGTGGAGGGTAAACGAGGAGGCCACCAGCAGGGCGGTGTTGGCGATGACGAGCGAACTCGTCAGGTCCGGCAGGCTCTGGGGCGGCCAGGCGCCCGAGCGGATGAAGAAGTAGTAGGTGAAGCCGGCGCCGAAGGTGGCGATCTCGGAGCCGAGGAACGCGAGCATCCCCCAGCGGAGCTTCCGTTCGGCCTTGTGGTTCGCCTCGCCCGACCAGAAGTGGACGACGAACGCGTGGTACAGCCAGCCGTAGATCCCGGCGAGGAACACCGCGATCCCCCCGACGAACACGCCCGGTCCCACCATCGGCCCGACGAGCGGATTCTCGCCGGAGCCCATGATGTACAGCGCGGCGCCCAGGTAGATCGACGCGGCGCCGACCGCGGTGACGAAGGGCCACCAGCTCGCCTCGCCGAAGCCACGCGGCCAGTCCTCGACCGCCGGCAGGTGGTGGGCGTGGTCCTCGTGTGCGTCTTCGGTTCCCATGTCCGGTCGTTACGGGTGGCCCGATAAAAATCCTCCCAAGCGCGCTCGCCGCCGCGCCTCGCCCCGGCGCCGTGCGCCGATTGCCAGCATCCACCACGGCCGACGGCGACGCGGTCTCCCCCCCCGTCGCGCGACTTCGGAAGCTACTCGGGCGTGAGCGACCTACCCCCGGCGATGAGACGCCGGTGGACCGACGTCGACGCCCGCGTCGCCCTCCGCGACGCCAGCGGAGTCGTGCGCGACGCCAGTGCAGTCCTCCGCGACGCTCGCCCTGCCTGCCGCGACGCCCGTCCCCTCGTCCGCGTCGTCGCGCTCGCGCTCGCGGTCCTCGCCGGCCTGGCGCTGGCCGGGACCGCGGTCGCACACAGCGGTACCCTCCGCGGGGCGACCAGGGAGTCGCTCTCGATCCCGACCTGGCTGTTCCTCGCGACCGGCGGCGGCGCCGTCGGCGCCTCCTTCCTGCTGGCCTCCTTCGCCACCGACCGGGCCTTCGTCCGCTCGCTCCACGAGTGGGGCCGCAGCCTCGATCCGGGGGCGGCCCGCCGCGTCGCGCGGGGCCTCGGCCGCCTCGTCGGCCTGGTCGGCCTCGCGGCCGTGCTCGTCGTCGGTCTGGCCGTCCCCGCCGAGGGCGTTCGCAACCTGGCGATCCTGCTCGTCTGGGTCGGCTGGTGGGGCGCGTTCGTCGCCTCGACGTACCTCCTCGGGAACGCCTGGCCCGCGGTGAACCCGTTTCGGACCCTCGCCGCCGCGCTGCCGACGCTCGACCGGCCCTACCCCGAGCGCCTCGGCGCCTGGCCCGCGGTGGCCGGCCTGCTCGCGCTCGTCTGGATCGAGGTCGTCTCGCCGCTCGCGGACGACCCCCGCCTCCTCGGGGGCGTGGTCGCGGGGTACGGCCTGCTCACCGTCGCCGGCGCCGTCGTCTTCGGGCCGGCCACCTGGTTCACCCGCGCCGATCCCGTCGCGCGCGCGCTGGCGCTGTACGGCGCCGTGGCCCCCGTCAACAGGGCGGAAGACGGCCTTCGCGTCCGCCTGCCCGGCGCCGCGCTGCGGGACCTGCGCCTCGGCCACGAACCCGGCGCGGTGGCGTTCGTCGTCGGCGTCCTGTTCGTCACCACCTACGACGGGTTCGTCGCCACCGACCTTTGGGCCGGCGCGGTTCGCGCCGCGGTCGGTGCGGGCGTACCGCCGCTGGTCGCCTACGGCGCCGCCTACCTCGTCGGCTTTGCGCTCTCGTACGCCGTCTTCCGCGCGGCGGCGCGGTCGGCGCGGCGAACCGCGAACACCTACCTCACCGGGCGGGAAATGGCCCGCCGCTTCGCGCCGCCCCTGCTGGCCATCGCGGCGGGGTACCACCTCGCCCACAACGTCGGCGCGGTGTTGACCCTCGCTCCGGCGCTCGCGGTCGTCGCCGTCGCGCCGCTGTCGCCGCCGCTGAATCCGCCCACCCTCGTGGCGCTCCCCGGGTGGATCGGCGGGGTCGAGATCGCGTCCGTCCTGCTCGGGCACCTGCTCGCGGTCTGGGTCGCCCACGCCGTCGCGTTCGACCTCTTCCCCGGTCGGCTCCAGGCGATCCGCAGCCAGTACGGCGTCACCGCCGCGATGGTGCTCTACACGATGACCAGCCTCTGGATCGTCTCCCGACCGTACGCGGCCCCGCCGTTCCTCTGACCATGTCCGGTTCCGACCCGTCCGCGTCCGACCGCTCGCCGTCCGATCGCTCGCCCACTGACCGCCGGCCGTCCGACCAGTCGGCGGCCACGAGGCCGGCCGCCGACCGCCGGATTGGGACGGCAGAACGGGCGCGGACGGCTGTCGAGACGGCCGTCCCGCCGGGCGCCCCGGTCCACCGCTGTGCGCGCTGCGACCGCCCCTTCGCGGACGCGTCGTCGCTCGCGCTCCACCGGGGGCTCGCCCACGGCGCCGACCTCTCGGCGGCCGAGCGCGACGCCTACGCCGAGGCCCTCGACGCCGAGCGCGCCGACCTCAGGCGGTTCCGGATCGTCGCGCTCGGCGCCCTCGTGTTGCTGTACTTCGGGCTCCTGTTCGCGTACGCCGTCTTCGCCTGAACGGGGCACAGAAGGCGCCGAAGCGGCTACCGAGAGCGGGCGGTCAGTCCGGCGTCGAACCGGCCCGGTGGAACGGCTGGGACGCGATGGTCTCGCGCAGTTCGGCCAGCGAGCCGCGGCCGGTGCCGCCGCTCATCGTCGAGACGACCGCGAACACCTCCTTCCGGGAGACCTTCACCCCCCGGTTCGTCAGCGCGTCCTCCGGGTTCGCGGCGAGTTCGCGCAGCGTCCCCACGGCGAGCAGGAACGGGATCGCCCACGCCGCGAGGGTGTTGCCGTCGGTCGTCGGCACCGTCTCCAGGTACGTCTGGGCGTCGTCGAGGAACGTCCGGGCGTGGCCGGCGGTTCGCCGCACGACGCGCGCGGCGCCGGTGGCGTGTTCGTCGGCGGTGACCTCCTCCTGGGGGACGCCCTCGGCGTCGAGCCACTCGGCGGGGAGGTAGACGTTGTTCTCGCCCTCGTAGTCGTCGTAGACGTCCTTCGAGATGTTCACGAGCTGGAGCAGCAGGCCGAACTCCTCGGCGGTCTCGTAGAGACGCTCGACGCGCTCGGACTCGTGGTCGCCGCGGGTCACCAGGTTCGTGATGAGGTTCCCGACCGTGCCGGCGGCGTAGTAGCAGTACTCCTCCAGTTCCTCCCGGGACTGGATGCGGAGGCCGCCGGCGTCGGCGTACCGCTCGACGAACATGGCCATCCCCTGGACGAGTTCGCGGGCGGGCGGGGTCACCGCCTCCCGCACGTCGATCGGGAGCGCCTCGAAGGTCCGGACGACCCGCTCGGCCTCGGTGACGACCCGCCAGTCGTCGCCCGCGTCGGCCGGGACGTGCGGTTCCACCGCGTCGACGAAGGCCCCGATGTCGGCCTCGTCGTCCGGGTCGAGGGCGCGGTCGTACAGCCGCAGCAGCCGAGCCTGTTCCGCGGGATCGATCCCCTCGGCGTCCTCTACGGTGTCGGCGATCCGACAGACGAGATACCCCACACAGATATACGACGACATCGGCTCATCGAGCACGTCGACCGTGAGTGCGAAGGTGCGGGAGACCCCGTGCACCGCCTCGTGACACCACTGGAGGTCGGCCGTGTTCGGTAGCCTGTCTTCGGCGTGCGCTGACATTCGAGCGACTCGTCGTAAGGCGCGCGGCTTAAAAAGTCTCGTGGCGAATTCGGGGCCGCGTGGCCGCTTCTGACCTCGTGGGTCCGACCCAAGCCTCCCCGGCCGACCGAGTAAGTGTCATCTACTTGATTGTCGGGGGCCGCCCCCGGCGAAACGCCTTTGCCCCGCTGGATGGGGAACAGTACCATGCCGACGACGACCGTCCTCGTCACGTTCGACGCCGAGGACACGCGATCGGTGATCCGGGACGCCCTGCCGGCGGACGCGGCCGTGCGATACCTCCCGGACCTCCCCGAAGGGGACCGCGCCGACGCGGTGGGAGACGCCGACTACCTGCTCTGTTTCGCCCCGACGTACGACCTCTCCGACGAGGAGTTCGACCGCCTGCACGGCGGCCAGACGCTCCAGCTCGGCTCCGCGGGCGTCGATCACGTCCCCTTCGACCGGCTCCCCGACGGGCTGCGCGTCTGCAACAACGCGGGCGCCCACGCCGGACCGATCGCCGAGCACGTCCTCGCGCTGTACCTCGCGCTCGCCAAGCGGTTGCCCATCGAACACCGCAACCTCACGCGGGGTGAGTTCAACCAGTTCGAGCCCAACCGGTGGGTCGACGGCTCGATCTGCGGCATCTACGGCTTCGGGGGCATCGGCGAGGCGACCGCGCGCCTGCTCAAACCCCTGGGAGTGGAGGTCCACGCGATCAACCGCTCGGGCGAGTCCGACGAGCCGACGTCGTTCCTCGGGACGCCCGACGACCTCGACCGCGTCCTCGAACGCTGTGACGGCCTCGTGATCACGGCACCCCTGACCGACGAGACGCGCGGCCGCATCGGCCGCGCCGAACTGGAGACGATGGCCGACGACGCCTTCCTGATCAACGTCGGCCGCGGCGAGATCGTCGACCAGCGGGCCCTCTACGAACACCTGGAGGCCACCCCGATGTTCCAGGCGGGCATCGACGCCTGGTGGACCGAACCGCTGAGCGACGGCGAGTTCGCCCTGGAGTACCCGCTGCTCGACCTGCCGAACGTGCTCGGATCGGCCCACAACTCCGCGCAGGTCCCGGACATCAACGAGATCCGCATGCGCCACGCCGCCGGGAACCTCGCCCGGGCCATCGAGGCGACGCCCGAGAACGTGGTCGACCCCGAGCGCGGGTACTGACGGCGGGGAGTGACCGACCGCCGCTTTCGCCGGCCGCACCGACCGCTGAAAAACCTAAATGGGCGTCCGTCGAAGGCTCGCCATGGACTTCTCCCCGACGAGCGAGCACCGGCAGATGCGGGAGACGGTCGCCGAGTTCGTCGACCGCGAGGTGGTCCCGCGGGCCGCCGAGATCGACGCGACAGACGAGTTCCCCCACGATCTCGTCGACGAGATGGCCGACCTCGGGCTCATGGGGATGCCCTTCCCCGCCGAGTACGGCGGCGCCGGCCTCGACACCCACGCCTACGCGGACTGCCTCGCGGAGATCGCCCGCGGCAGCGGCGGCCTCGGAACCGTCGTCGCGGCCCACACCTCGCTCGCGGGCGCGATGCTCCACGACTACGGCACCGAGGCCCAGAAGGAGGCGTACCTCGTCGCGCTCAACGAGGGCGACGACGTCGGCGCCTTCGCCCTCTCGGAGGCCGGCGCCGGCAGCGACGTGCCCGCGATGACGACCACGGCGACCCGCGAGGGCGACGAGTACGTCCTCGACGGGGGGAAGCTGTGGACCTCGAACGGCTCGGTCGCAGACACGGTGGTCGCCTTCGCCAAGACCGATCCCGACGCCGGCAACCGGGGGATCTCGGCGTTCGTCCTCCGGCCCGAGGCGGACGACGGCTTCGTCGTCGAGGGGACGGAGCACAAACTCGGCGACAAGGGCTGTCCGACCGCAGAACTGCGCTTCGACTCCCTGCGGATCCCCGCCGACCGCCGCCTCGGCGACGAGGGCGACGGCTTCCTGCAGGCACTCCGGACGCTGAACGGCGGGCGCATCTCCATCGCCGCCCGCGCGGTGGGCATCGCCCGCGCCGCCCGCGACGCCGCCGTCGACTACGCCGGCGAGCGCGAGCAGTTCGGCCGGCCCGTCGGCGAGTTCCAGTCGATCAAGCACAAGCTGGCTGACATGGACACGAAGGTCCAGGCCGCCCACCTCCTGATGCACCGCGCGGCCGACCTGAAGGAGTCCGGGGATTCCTACGTCACGGCGGCGGCCCAGGCCAAGCTGTACGCCTCCGAGGTGTCCCGCGAGGTCGCCAACGAGGCGATCCAGGTCCACGGCGGCTACGGCTACACGACGGACTTCCCGGTCGAGCGCTACTACCGCGACGCGAAGCTCAACGAGATCTACGAGGGCACGAGCGAGGTCCTCCGGAACACGATCGGCGACCGGCTGCTGGAGTGAGCGGAGCGCGACGGCTGGCTGCCGGAGCGAGCGGAGCGTGACGGCTGGCGGCCGGAGCGAGCGGAGTGTGACGGCTGGCTGCCGGAGCGAGCGGGCCCCGGTGGCTCCCTTCTCCGAGGCCGTCCGCGGATGAAAAACCATAACCCCACCCTCGCCGCACCGGCAGGTATGAAGCCGCGGTTCGTCGGTCGACTCGGCCTCGCCGACGCCGTCACCGTCGCCAACGCCGCGCTGGGCTTTCTCGCCGCCGTGGCCGCGACGGTCGACCCGGCGCTGGCCGCCCGCGTCATCCTGCTGGCGGCGATCGCCGACGCGCTCGACGGCATCGTCGCCCGGAAGGTCGGGAGCACGCCCGCCGGCGAGTACCTCGACTCGCTCGCGGACGTCGCCTCCTTCGGCGTCGCGCCCGCCCTGCTCGTCGCCGTCGTCGCCCGCGAGGCCTGGGCGTTCGACTCCCAGCCGCTGCTGGCCGCCCTCGGCGCGCTCGTCCCCGCGCTGTTCGTCGCCATGGCGGTCACCCGCCTCGGCCTCTACACCGCCTACGACAGCGGGACCGACGAGACCCAGGGGGTCCAGACGACGCTCGCCGCGACCATCGTCGCCGCCGGCGTCCTCGCGGGCTACGTCGCCCCCGGCCTGCTGGTCGCCCTGACCGCCCTGCTCGCGGCGCTGATGGTGTCGACGGTGACCTACCCCGACCTCCACGCCCAGGACGCGCTCGTGATGGGCGTCGTCCAGGGGCTCGCGATTCTTACGACCGGCCGCGTCGGCGAGGTGTTCGCCTTCGGCCTGCTCTTTCTCGCGCTCGGCTACCTGTTCCTCGGGCCGCGGTTCTACTGGCGCGACGGGATCGAGGGCTGGGGGGCCTGAGCGACCGTCTCGATTTCCGCGGCGACCACGCAGGCCCTCACATCCCCATGTCGCTCGCCGCCTCGGGCACCGGCAGGTCGTGGGGCGAGACGCCCAGGAGTTCGGCGACGTGGTCGAGAGCCATGTCGAAGCCGTAGTACCGCTCCCGTTCGTCGCCGCCGGGCCCGCGAACGGCCAGCATCGCGTACCCCGAGCGGTTCTGGGCGACCGATGCCCGCACCCCGTCGCGCTCGAATTCGAGCACCCGCTCGTCGTCGGTCTCGCGGTACCGCGCGTCGACGCCGTTCGCCGCCGCCTCGGTCGTCGCGTCCGCGCCGGCCGTCGCCTCCGCCTCGGTCGCGTCCGCCTCGGAGTCGGTCATGGTGGCCACTGGGCGGTCGGCTCCCGAGAGAGTGTCGATCCGCCCCGGTGCGCCGCGACTCGGGCGGCGGCGTCCGGCCGCGTCGTCCACGACGCGCTACTGGTTCTCGATGGCGTCGGAGGCGATCGAGCGCCCCTTGGCGTTGAGTTCGACCTCGTGGCGGACGCGCACCTCGTCGACGACCTTGTGATCGATGAGGCGCTCGAACAGCGCCTCGACCTTGTCGACGTCGAGACCGAGGAAGTCAGGGATGTCGAACGGCTCGACGCCGGAGTACAGCGCCGTCAGCACCTGCTTGTCCGTCTCGCTCAGTTCGATCGAGGTGGCGCTCTGTTCCTCCCCCTTCCGGAGGAGGGAGGCGAGGAAGCCGATCTGCCGGTCGGGGCCCGAGAGGTACGTCTGGACGCTCGTCCCGTCGTCGGAGTGTTCGACCTCGATCACGCGACGCTCCTCCTCCAGGACCTTCCGCCGGCCGGTCATGGTTTCGCCGATGTCGTCGAGGCGGATCTCGACGAACTTCCCCGTGACCGTCGCCACCGAGACGGCCTCGGGTTCGACCTTGATGCGGCACTGCTCCCACTCGGTGTTCTGGACGACGCCCCCTGCGACGGCCGGGTGGCGGGCCAGGAAGCGGTCGTAGTGGAGCAGGGCGCCGTAGACGTCGCGCTCGAACTCCTCGTAGTCCTCGGCGGGCGAGACCAGGATCACGTCGTCCCCGCCGTTGAGGTGGATGGCGAGGTAGTCGGAGACCGTCGCCACCCGCTGGTTGACGTCGAAGCGCCCGCCGAGGTTGTCCACGGCGTCGAGCGGGAGCGTCCGCTTGCCGGCGGTGCCGGCCATGACGATCCGCTTGTTCGAGATGAGGATCCGGCCGCCGGTCCAGTTGGCGTCGCTGAGTTCGCGACCGCCGCGGATCGCCTGGATGAACCGCCCCCTGGTGTCGACGAGCGGTTGCTCTTCGGACTTCATCGCGGACTCCCCCCGTCGACGCCGGTCTGCCGTCCGCCGCGGGGCTCCCGCTCCCCGGGGAGCGGGCTCCCGCCGGCGCTCGACCGCGCGAGCAGCGTCGGTTCGCCCTCCGCCGTCACGTTCACTCTCTCTTCCGGTAGATCCGGAGGCGCTTCTCGACCGGTTCGAACCACTCCCGGCAGTCGTGGGGCACGGTCTCTGTCATGCCGATGGTGAGGTAGCCGCCCGGTTCGAGGCCGTCCCCGAGGGTGTCGAAGACCGCCCGCTTGGCCGAGGAGTCGATGTAGATGAACAGGTTCCGGCACAGCACGAGGTCGAAGGTGTCCGGCGGCCGCTCCCTGATGAGGTCGCGCTTGCGGAACTCGACCATCCCCTTCAGGTCGTCGCTGACCGTGTAGGTGTCCTTCTCCCGGCTGATGTACCGGCCGTAGTCGCCGATGGGCGCGAGTTGCTCGTCGAGGTCGTTGGTCTCCGAGGCGTGGTAGACGCCGTCGCGGGCCTTCCGGAGGATCGCCGGCTTGATGTCGGTGCCGACGATCTCGACCGAGCGCTCGTCGATCCGGCGGTCGTCGTGGGCGAGCATCGCCGCGGAGTAGGCCTCGCGCCCGTCCGAGCAGGCCGCGCTCCACACCGTCACGCGGCGGTGCTCCCGGGACAGCTCCGCGAGCACGTCCCGCAGGGCCTCCCACACCTCGGGGTTCCGGAAGAAGGAGGTGACGTTGACCGAGAGCGCGTCGAGCAGCGCCGCCTGCTCGTCCTCGCTCTCCTCCAGCAGGGCCTGGTACTCGCGGTAGTCGCCCGAGTCGCTCCGGCGCATCCGCGCCGAGATGCGCCGGTCGAGGTACGCGTCGTTGTAGTGGCTCGTGGCGAACCCCAGCGACTCCTCGACGTACCGGCATAGCCGGTCGAAGGCGCCGTCGGTCGTCGCCCCCATCAGTCTGCCGCCTCCTCGGCGTCGCCCGAGCCGCCCGCCGAGCCCCCGTCGGCCCCGGGCGGCGTCTGGTACATCACCTGCTCGGCCGCGCGCGGCAGGTCCAGCGTGCCGACGTCGAGGATCGGGATGACGTTGCCGTCGCCGATCACGGCCGTCCCCGACAGCCCCTCGGCGCCCGAGAGCGGGCCCTGGAGCGGCGTGACGACGACCTCCTCCTGGCGCGTGACGCGATCGCAGCGCAGGGCGACCTGGCGGTCGACGGGACGGATGCGGACCACCATCGGGTCGTCCGCGAGCGGCGCGTCGACGTCGAGGGCGTTGCGCAGCGGGATCAGCGGGAAGATGGTGTCCTCGTGGACGACCACGCTCACGCCGTTGATGCTCTCGACGCCGCTCATCCGACCGATCTCGTCGATGTACTTGATCGGGACGCCGAACTCGCGGTCGCCGACCTCGACGAACAGCACCTTGATGATCGCCACCGAGACCGGCAGCCGGATCCGGAACGTCGTCCCCTCGCCGGGCGTCGACGTGACCGACACCGACCCGTCGAGCGCCTCGACGGTGGTCTTGACCACGTCCATGCCGACGCCGCGCCCGCTCACGTCGGTGATCTCGTCGTTCGTCGAGAAGCCCGGCTCCAGGATGTAGTCGTAGATCTCCTCGTCGGGAAGGCTCTCCAGTTCGCTCCGCGTCGCGAGCCCCTTCGAGACGGCCTTGTCCTTGACGGCGTCGACGTCGACGCCGCCGCCGTCGTCCTCGACCGTGATGACGACGGTGTCGTGCTCGCGCTCGGCCCGGAGTTCGATCGTCCCCGTCTCGGGCTTGCCCGCGGCCGCGCGCTCCTCCGGCGGTTCGATGCCGTGGTCGACGGCGTTCCGCAAGACGTGCATCAGCGGGTCCGAGATCTCGTCGAGGATCGTCCGGTCGAGTTCGATGTCCTGCCCCTCGACCTCGAAGTTCACGCGCTTGTCCTGCTCGCGCGCGAGGTCGCGCACGAGGCGCGGGAACTTGTCGAACACCTTCTTCAGCGGGATCAGCCGCATGTCCATCACGGTGTTCTGGAGGTTCGAGCTGATCTTGTCCAGTTCGTCCATCGTGTCCAGCCCGTCGGCGTCGCCGTCGCCGTCGAGCGCCCGGCGGAGCTTGATCCGCGAGGTGACGAGCTGTTCGACCAGTTCGTGGAGTTCGTCGAGCTGGTCGACGTCGACGCGGACCGACTTCACCTCCGAGATCGACCGCCCGTCGCCCGAACTCCCGCCCCCCTTCGAGGACGAGGAGGACCCGGACGAAGACGAATCGCTCTCCGACGACGCGGACGCGTCCCCGTCGTCTTCCTCTGTCGCGTCGCGGGAGCCCTCGTCGGCGGCGCCCCCGTCGCCGCCGGACAGCCCCAGCGCGCCCGAGAGGTCCGTCACCGTCGCCTCGGACACCGACCAGAGGTCCGCGAAGGTCGTCGCGGTTTCCTCGGCGCCGAGGCCGGCGACGTACAGCTCGAAGCCGTCCTCGAACTCGCCCGCTCGGATCTCGTCGACGCCCGGGTCGGCGGCCACGACCGACACCGAGTCGGGAACGCTGTCGAGGAACAGCCCCGCGTCGACGCTCTTCATCTCGCCGACGTCGAGGTCGATGGCGACGTGGAGCACCCGGTCGTGCTCGTCGAGGTCGTCGCCGGCCGCCTCCCGGAGGAACGCGACCAGTTCGTCGTGGGCCGCCTCGTCGTCCCCGTCGCCGTCGGCCGCGTCGCCCTCGGCGTCGTCAGGGTCGTCGGCGCCGGCCGCCTCGGCGTCGTCAGGGTCGTCGGCGTCGGCCCCCTCGGCGTCGGAGTCGTCGGCGGATCCGGGGGCATCGTCGGCCGCGGCGCCCGCATCGTCGTCCTCGGCCGCCTCGGCGCCCGCATCGTCGTCGTCGGCCGCCGGCTCGGCGGCCGCCCGGAGCGCATCGACTGTCTCGCTCGGATCGACCGTCGACTCGCCCGTCTCCTCGATCTCGTGGAGCACGTCGAGGATCAGGTCGACCCCCTCGAAGACGAGGTCCATCCGCTCGGGCGTGACCTCCAGGCGGCCCTGGCGGATCTCGTCGAGCAGGTCCTCGATGGCGTGGGCGATCGTCGCCGCCGTGTCGAAGCCCATCGCGCCGAAGTTGCCCTTCAGCGTGTGCGCCCGGCGGAAGATGTTGTCGATCGCCTCCTGGTCCTCCGGGTTGGACTCCAGTTGCAGCAGTGAGTTGTTCAGCTGGGTGATGCTCTCCTCGCTCTCGGTGATGAATGCCTGGTACAGTTCGTCGTCCATGTCAGTCCCTCTCGATTGCGTCGAGCACGCCCTCGGCGAGGCGCTCGGCCGGGAGCACGCGCTCGACGCACCCGGCCTCGATGGCCCGCTTCGGCATGCCGAAGATCGCCGACGTCGATTCGTCCTGTGCCACCGTCGCGCCGCCCGCCCGCCGGATGTCCGTCATGCCGTCGACGCCGTCCCGACCCATCCCGGTCAGGATGGCGCCCACGAGCGGGCCGGAGACGACATCGCTGGCCGACGACATCGCGTGGTCGACCGCGGGGCGCGTCCCGTGTAGCGGCGGCGAGCTATCGAGTTCCAGCCGCAGGCGGCCGCCCCGGTCGTCGGTGACCCGCAGGTGCGCGCCGCCCGGGGCGACCCGGGCCTCGCCCGGCCCGATCCGGTCGCCGTCGCGGGCCTCCCGCACCTGGTAGGCCGACCGCTTGTCCAGGCGATCGGCGAAGCGCGCCGTGAACCCCTCGGGCATGTGCTGGACGACCAGCACGCGGAGGTTCGCCTCGCGCGGTAGCCCCGCGAGGACGCCCTCGACCACGTTCGGGCCGCCGGTCGAGGCGCCGATGACGAGCGTCGCCACGTCCGGGAACGACCGGGCCGCGGCGCCGCCCGTCCCGGCGGTCTGCCGCGCGGGCGTCCGGCGGGTGGCGCGCGCCGCCGCGAGGTCGACGGCGGCCGCCTCCCGCACCTTGGAGACGAGCTCCCGGCGGACCTTCGGCATCTCCGAGGACACCTCGCCGCCGGGCTTGGTGACGAAGTCGACGGCGCCCCTGTCGAGGGCCTCGAACGTCACGGAGGCGCCCTCGTCCGCGTGCGCGGAGAGGATCAACACCGGCGTCGGGCAGTCGTTCATGATGTCGCCGACGGCCTCGATGCCGTTCTGCCGCGGCATCTCGATGTCCATCGTCACGACGTCCGGCCGGCTCGACGCGACCGTCTCGACGGCCTCGACGCCGTCGGCCGCCTCGTCGACGACCTCGATTCCCTCCTCTTCGAGCAGCCGGCGGATCAGCGTTCGCATGAACCGCGAGTCGTCGACGACGACTGCCCGGGTCGATCCCGTCGCGGCGCTCACTGCGACCTCCCGGCGTCGCTCCGGACGGGCTCGGCCGCCCAGTCGGTGGTTCGGACGGGCTCGTCCGTCCCCTCGCGGCTCCTGACTGGGTCGGCCGTCCAGCCGGCAGCCCGGCCGGGGTGGTTCGTCCCGTCGCGTTCCCGGTACCCGCTCATTGCTGATGGGATCGTCGGAGAGGTGACTGATAAACGCTCGGAGGCAGCTATCGACGCTGATAATCGGGAGCGTACGTTTATGTGTCGCTTCGGAGCACCCATGAGGTAACTCCCGGGGACGACGGGCCGCGCGGTGCGGGCCGGCGACCCCGGGCGGAGACTTCCAATGCAGAACGAGACAACCGCAGTGTCCTCGGGCGTCGCACCCGAGGCACCCGGCGACGCGACGACCACCGAGGTACAGGTGCTCGAATTCGAACTCGGGTCCGAGACCTACTGCGTCGACATCGACTACGTGTCGGAGATCGTCGACAAGGGGTCGCTCACGACCGTTCCGAACGCGCCACACTACGTCGACGGCGTGATGGACCTCCGGGGGCGGACGACGTCGATCGTCAACCCGAAGCGCCTGCTCAACGTGAACAGCCAGCGCGAGTCGAAGCGCATCATCATCTTCGACTCGGGCGCCTTCGAGGACGACGCCGCCATCGGCTGGGTCGTCGACGAGGTGTTCCAGGTGATCCGGGTGTCCGACGAGGACGTCGAGGACCCGCCGCTGGACAACGACGACTCAATCGAGGGCATCATCAAACGCGAGGACGACGACGGGCTGATCATCTGGATCTCGCCCGTCCGCGCGATGCGCTGACGGCGCGGTCGCCCCCGCGGACGCCGACGGACGGCCGTCGCGCGCCGACGGGGGTGACCCGCAGGCGGAGCTGTCGGCCACACCACCGGCGCGGGCGTTGCCCGTACCAGTCGGAGGGGACGAGTCAGACACACGGCCTGGTGCGGAGGGCCCGGGAGTGCATCCCGGGGGTGGGCGGTGTGGCCGGCAGGCGCCGCGTCGTTCGACGCGCCCTGCACGCAACGATCACCGGCGGCACGCGGAACGGCCGCGGCCGCGGGGGGCGACCGACGCCCCCACCTCTCTAGGCGGCGATCGACGGCGCGCCCGACGCACACCGAGAGCCGTCACACCGAAGCCGAACACGCGGAAACGGGGAAGCACACGCGATCACGCGGACGAGAAGCCGCGAAGCCGAACGGCGGTACGAGCTCTCACCATTTCTCTCGACGTCGAACCGGAGAGACGTTCGTCCGCGGCGTCTCCGCCCCGGAGAGACCGTCTTCAGGCCGTCGATTGGCTAGACCGTCCTCAGGCCGTCGATTGGCTAGACCGTCCTCAGGCCGTCGTCCTGCCCGAGCCGAAGACGAGGACGGCGGTCACGAGCACGACGCCGCCGGCGACGCCGAACGTGACGAGGTAGCCGGCCACCTCGGCGAGCGCGCCGCCGGCGGCGCTGCCGACGGCACCCCCGAGGCCGCCGAGCGCCGCGTAGAGGCCGAGGGCCTCCCCGCGGATCGGCTCGGGGGTCAGGCGCGTCACCAGCCCCGTCGCGGTGACCGCGATCACCGCCCAGGAGACGCCGATGGCTGCGAACAGGGCGGCGACGGCGACGAGGCCGACCTCGGCGGGGAGGACGCCGCCGAGCAGGACCACGAGCGGGAAGGCGACGACCCGAATCGACAGCGCCCCCGTCTGGAGGACGCGGACGTCGTGGGTGGCCGCGAGCCGTCCCGCGAGTTCGTAGGTCGCGGCGGAGCCGGCGCTCGACACCACGAACAGCAGGAACACCTCGCCGGTCCCGTAGCCGGCGCCCGTCAGGTAGGCCGGCAGGGGGCCGAAAAACAGCGAGAAGCCTCCGAAGAACAGCGTCGCCACGGCGAGGTAGCGGCCCAGCGCGGGCGAGAACCGGTCCCGGATGCCCTCGACTCTGACCGTCCGGAGCGCCCAGTACAGCCGGCTCGGTCCGAACGGCACGGCCCGGACGTACCGGCCCGAACCCCAGCCCCGGCGGCGGGTCATGCGGCGGTAGACGGTTCGAAACCGGCGCTCGGTCACGCGCGACTGCTCCGGGTAGTACCCCCGCACGGTGACGAGGCCGAGCAGCGCGGCGGCGGCGGTCACGAGGAAGAAGGAGCGGTGGGCGACCAGCGTCGGCATCGCGCGCGCCGTCAGAGCCGTCCAGAGAGCGCCGCCCAGGAGGCCGCCGAGCCAGCCGTACCCCTGGATCGCGTTCAGCCGGGCGAACCGCCCCTCCCACGCCTTCTCGGGGACCCCCGCGACAACGATCAGGTTCAACACCGGTGCGGTCGCGGCGACGAAAAACCAGAGCACCGCGTTGGCGGCGAGCACGGACCAGGGGCCGTCGAGGAGCGGCATCGTCGCGAGGACGACCGCGGTGGCGGCCAGGGCGACCAGGACGAACGGCCGCCTGCGACCGGTGCGGCCGGCCAGTTTCCCCCAGAGGATCGCCCCCGGGACGCCGGCGACGGCCGCGGTGGCCGCCAGCAGGCCTACCAGAAACGCGTCGGCGCCGAGTTCGATCGCGTACAGCGGCACCAGCAGGGAGGCAGCCCCCACCGCCGCGTAGCCCATCGCCCACCCGTACAGCCAGCGGTCGTCAGGCACATCTATCCGTCAGAACTCGGAGCCATATCGGTTGCGGTCGGCGGTCAGGTTCGCGTCGGCGGTCAGGTTCGCGTCGACGGTCACCGATCGGCGTCGGCGCCGGTCGGCCGCGCGCCCTCCGGTCCCGCGTCCGCCGCCTCGGGACGCGAGGCCTCGCCGTCCGCGGTCCCGGCCGACTCGTGACGGGCGGCGTCCTGGTCCGCGGCCGTCGCGGGGCGGTCGGACGACGCCGGGGCGCTCCCGCGGTCGCCGTCGGACGCCGGGGAGTCCCCCCGCGGCCCGCTCGACTGCAGGGTGACGTCGCGCTTGGGGTAGGGGATCTCGATGTCGGCGTCGGCCATCGCGCGGTAGATCTCCCGGTTGAGGCGGTGGGTCGCCTTCGCGGCGCGGGTCGGGGTCGCCACCCAGCAGAGCAGTTCGTACTCCAGCGCCGAGTCGCCGAAGCGCCGGAACCGCATCCGGGGCTTCGGGGAGTCGAGCACGAGCGACTCCTCGGTCGCGACGTCGAGGACGAGGGACTCGAACTCGTCGAGGTCGGTGCCGTAGGCCACGCCGATAGGGACGCGGACCCGCTTGCGCCGCTGCGGGGCGGACTCGTTGACGATCCTCGTCGCGTTGAGCACGGAGTTGGGTACTGTCACCAGCACCTCGTCACGGGTCATCAGCGTGGTCGAGCGAACGCCCACGTTGACCACGGTCCCGGCATCGCCGCTGTCGAGCACGACGTAGTCGCCGATCTTGTACGTGTCGTCGAAGTACAGGGCGAGGCCGCCGAAGAAGTTCGCGACCGTGTCCTTGGCGGCGAACCCGATCGCGACGCCGGCGATGCCCGCGGCGCCGAGCAGCGGCGTGATGTCGATCTCGTAGAGCGCCAGCAGCGTACCGCCCGCGCCGATCGTCACGAGGAGCGTCCAGACGTTCGAGAAAATGGGTGCGAAGTTGTACCGACTCCCGCGGGTCTTCAGCTCCTCGACGATCTCGTTGACGAGCTGGTTGAGGGCCCAGGCCCACACCACGACGATGATCGCCACCGACGGGCGCTCGAAGAAGTTCTTCACCAGCTGGGGCTGGAATACCGTGCTCTCGGTGACGGAGGGAACCTGCGTGAGCGCCCAGATTCCGCCCAGAGCGATGGTGACCACGAGCGGGACGCGGAGCTTCCGGAGGACGATGTTGTCGTAACTCGTCTCGGTCCGCCTGACCAGGCGGCGCGCCGCCCGGATCAACACCACCTCGAAGGCGAACGCTCCGCCGAACGAGAGGACCAGCAGCAGCGCCGTCGCCTCCAGGGCCGACATCCCCCGGAAGAGGTCCGTCAACGCGTCTAGCACACTGACACTCCCGTCGCCGGGGGAGATAACCGTTTCCCGACGAACAGGTCCGCCCGAGAGGCCCGGACGCGGTCTGCCAGCGAGGTCCGGACGCGTCCCCGGCCGCCCGCCCTCGACGCGAGGGTTTATCCCCGGGGACGGCCCCAACCCAGACCGTGTACCGGAAGGGCCACTACGGCGTCGCGCTGCTCGTGTTCGCCCCGGTCGGCTTCTCGCTGGTCCGGGCCGGCGCCCCCGACCTGGCGTTCCTGACCGGCGCGATCATGCTCTCGTTTGCGATGCTCCCAGACGTCGACCTCCGCGTTCCCCTGTTGACCCACCGGGGGGCCACCCACACGCTCGCCTTCGGGGCGCTCGTCGGCGGCGCCTTCGCCCTCGTCGCCTCGCTCGCCGGCGAGGCCCTCGGCCTCTCCCCCGGCGGCGTCCTCGGACGCGTGGGGCTCGCCGGGTTCGGCTTCGCCGTCGGCGCGCTCACCGTCGGCGCCCACCTGCTGGCCGACGTGCTCACGCCGTCGGGCGTCGCGCTCTTCTGGCCGCTCTCGCGGCGGCGCTACACGCTCTCGCTCGCGCCCGCGAGGAGTCCCGTCGCCAACTACGTCCTGTTCGCCGTCGGCATCGGCGCCGTCGCCGCGGCGACGTGGCTCGCGGTGACGCTCTGAGCGAGGCGCCGACCGGCGCCCGCACAGGAGGCGAGAGCCGACGGCGCGAACGCTTACCCGTTCGCTCGACGTATCCCCCGCATGGCCGCCTTCGACGACGACGCCATGCGTCGGTTCCCGGTCCCCGACTACGACGACCTGCCGGCGGACCTGCGCGAGCGGATCGACGCGGAGACCGACCGCGCGGGGTTCACGCCGAACGTCTTCCCCGCGATGAGCTACCGTCCCGACCAGTTCCGCGCGTTCGTGGACTACTACGACGCGCTCGTCGAGGGGACGACCCTCGACCGGGCCGCGGTCGAGATGATCGTCGTCGCCGTCTCCGGGGTGAACCACTGCTACTACTGCAACGTCGCCCACGGCGCGCTGGTCCGCCTCTACGCGAATGACCCCCGCCTCGCCGACCAGCTGGTCGCCAACTATCGAACCGCGGACGTGACCGAGGCGCAGCGAACGATGCTCGACGTGGCCGTAAAGCTCACCGAGCGGCCGGCCGAGGTGACGAGCGCGGACGTCGACCGCCTGCGCGAGGCCGGGTACACCGAGCGGGAGGCGTGGGACATCGGCGCCGTCACCGCTTTCTTCAACCTCTCGAACCGGATGGCACACTTCGCGGACATGCGCCCGAACGACGAGTTCCACTCCATGGGCCGGGACGTCGACTCCGACGGCTGACCGGACACCCGACGGCTTGCCGGGCGTCGACGACCGATCGGGCGTCCCGCGAGTCGGGCCCCCGGGTCCGGGTCGTCGCCCGGTCCCGCCCGTGGCCCGCAACTCTTATGAGGGGCGTTCTCCTTTGTGGACCTGTAATGGCGAAAGGTACGGTTGCGTTCTTTAACGACACTGGCGGATACGGTTTCATCGAAAGCGAAGACTCGGACGAGGACGTCTTCTTCCACATGGAAGACGTCGGCGGTCCGGACCTAGAGGAGGGGCAGGAGGTCGAATTCGAGATCGTGCAGGCCGACAAGGGCCCGCGCGCGAAGAACCTCCAGCGACTCTAGGCCACCACCAGTGTCGGGGTCGGCCCGAGCCGGCCCTCAGGCGGTATCGCGGTCACTGCTGTGACGAAACTGCGTTTTCACCATCTATTCACCGTCCACGAGCGCCGCCGCCGTCATCCGTGAGCGGCCGCCGTCGTGGACCGGCTCGTTTCGACGCGCGCCGGCCGCGTCGTGCGCCGCGCGAACGGCCTCGGCGCGGTGTCGCCTCCGTCGGGGGAGCCCTCCCTGGTGACGCATCTCTGGCCTCGAAACGCCGCTCGTCGCCCTCGAACGTGTCTGAAATGCGTATTATCAAGAACGGTAACTAGTCCGGTAGGCTCTTGTCCTCCCCGCAGTCTTCACGAACAGATGGGTAGCGATGGACACGAATCGACGATCCTCGTCGTCGAGGACGAGGAGGATCTGGCGCTCCTGTACGCGACGTGGCTGGAAGAGTCGTACGACGTGCTGATGGCCACGTCCGGGACGGAAGCGCTCGAACTGCTCTCCCCGGCGGTCGACGTCGCCCTCCTCGACAGGCGAATGCCGAGCCTGACCGGGGACGAAGTACTGGAGGAGATCCGCGCGCGGGACATCGACTGTCGGTGCGCCATGATCACGGCTGTCGAGCCCGATCTCGACGTCATCGACATGCCCTTCGACGACTACCTCGTCAAGCCGGTCACCGGGGACGAACTCGTGGGGGTCGTCGAGGTGATGCTGCGGCGCTCGACCTACGACGAGCGGACCCAGGAGTTCTTCCGCCTGGCCTCGAAGAAGGCGGCGCTGGAGGCCGCGAGCAACGGGGCGATCCAGGACCGCGCGGAGTACCGCGACCTCACGCACCGGATGGAGGAACTCCGGGGCAAACTCAACCAGACGCTGTCGGACCTCAACGATGACGACTTCGAGGCCGCCTTCCGGGCGCTTCCCGGCGGCGAAGAGGGGCAACTCCCGCAGTAAGGTCACGGTTGGGGGACGTCGGCCGACCGGGGAGTCGACCGGCTAGTTCGCAGACCGACCGGACCCCGTGCCGGAGATCAGACGGCCGCCGGAGATCAGACGGCCGACTGTCCCGTCTCGTCGACCGGTCCGGCCTCGTCGCCGTCGGTCTCCTGGCCGCGGAGCGCGCGGACGAACGCGCCCAGCCCGAGCAGCAGGACGACGAACTGGACGAACCCGCCCAGGAACGGGACGAATCCGACCAGCGCGACCGCGAGGACTCCGACCGCCAGCGCCAGCCAGCGCGACTCCTCGTCGGCCAGCGAGAGGAGCCACGTCCCGACGACGATCGCCCCGAGCACGGCCGCCAGCCAGAGCACCAGCGCGAACAGCACGAAGCCGACGAGCGACAGCGGGATCCCGACGATCGTGAGCAGGAGCACCACCAGCACGACGGGGACGGCGACGATCGTGAGCAGCCCCCAGGCGCCGGTTTCGACCGCTTCGACGGTGCCCAGCGCCGTGATCCGGTCGACGAAGTGCGGCGCGACCAGCAGGACGGCCGCGCCCAGCGCGAGGTTCATCACGACGCTCCAGGCGCTGAAGATCCACCCGGGGATCGACGCGTCGACGCCGGGGCCGACGCCACCCCAGGTACCGGGGATCGGGAACCCGACGCCGAGGTCGAGGTCGTCGTTCTCGGTCACGGTGCCGCCGACGCTGGCGTCGGGATCGGCCGAGAACGTCTCGGCGTCGTACTCGACGTCGCCGGCGACGCTCGCCGTCGGCCCGAGGCGCACGTTCTCGGCGGCGGCCCGGAGGTCGCCGCCGATCTCGCCGTCCACGCGGACGTCGCCCGCGGCCACCTCGAGGGTGCCGCCGACGACCGCGCCCTCGCGGACGAGCAGGCTCCCGGCCGCGACGTCGGCGTCGCCGCCGACGGTACCCTCGACGACGACCGATCCGGCCGCGGCCTCCAGTTCGCCCTCGACCGTGCCGGTCGAGGCCACGATCACGCTACCGCCGGTCGCCTCCACGGATCCGGTGACGGTGCCCGCGATCACGACGGTGCCGCCCACCGCTTCGAGGTCGCCGGAGACGGTCTCGCCCTCGGCGACGGTCACGACGCCGCCGGCTCGTTCGTTCGACTGTGCCGCTACCAGCCCCGGGATTGTCCCGAGGACGACGAGCGCGACGAGGAGGAGGACCCCGAGGCGCGCCCGTCCGATTGACGTGCGCATGGTAATCACGGCGAGACTCTCGTCTCGACACGTTGACATACGTCGCGTGACGCCATAATCCGTACGGTCTTTTCTAGTCGCTGAGAATTGCGTCGGACGGCGGAGCGTGTCGCCGGTCGGCAGGTCGCCCGGGACCCGGAGCGCGAACGCGCTCCGGGGGATGCTCTTTTTGCCCGCCGGTTCGGGGACCGTAGTATGGAGTACACCACGCTCGGCGACACCGGCATGGAGGTGTCACGGATCTGTCTCGGCTGCATGAGCTTCGGCGACGTGGACTGGCGGCCCTGGACGCTCGACGAGGACGAGGGGATCGAACTGGTCGAGCGCGCGCTCGACCTCGGCGTGAACTTCTTCGACACCGCCAACATGTACTCGAACGGCGGATCCGAGCGCGTGCTCGGCACGGCCCTGGACGGGCACCGCGACGAGGCGGTCGTCGCCACGAAGTGTTACTTCCAGATGGACGAGGACAACCCCAACTCCGGGGGCCTGTCCCGGAAGGCCATCGAACAGGAACTGGAGAACTCCCTCGACCGGCTGGGGATGGACACGGTCGACCTCTTCCAGATCCACCGCTGGGACGACGACACGCCCATCGAGACGACGCTGCGCGCGCTGGACGACGCCGTCCGCCGCGGGAGGGCACGGTACGTCGGCGCCTCGTCGATGTGGACCCACCAGTTCGCGGAGGCCCTCCACGCGAGCGAGCGCCTGGGCCTGGAGCGGTTCGCCACGATGCAGAACCACTACAACCTCGTCTACCGCGAGGAGGAGCGCGAGATGCTCCCCTACTGCCGGGAGCGGGGGATCGGCGTCATGCCGTGGTCGCCGCTGGCCCGCGGGTACCTCACCCGCCCCCACGAGGACGTCGACGCCACGACCCGCGGCGCGAGCGAGGAGTACCTCTACCAGCACCCCTACCGGGAGGGGGGCGGCCCGGAGATCAACGAGCGAGTCGAGGAACTCGCCGCCCAGATGGGCGTGAAGATGGCCCAGATCGCCCTCTCCTGGCTCCTGCACAAGGAGTGGGTCACCGCGCCCATCGTCGGCACCTCCAGCGTCGAGCACCTGGAGGACGCCGTCGAGGCCCTCGATATCGACCTCTCGGACTCGGACGTCGAGTGGCTGGAGGAGCCGTACGAGCCGGTTCGCGTCTCGGGACACGACTGAACGCCGGCCGCGATGGGGGCGCGGCGGTGGGGTCGGCCGCGCCTCAGTCCGCCGTCGCCACCGTGCCGCCCGTTCCGGGCGCGAGCCTGCGAACCGCCCGGGCGGCGACGACGGCGATGGCGACCTCCGCCAGCCCCACGACCAGGAACGCGGTGAGGTAGCCGACCCGCGTGGCGGCGACCCCGCCGATCAGGAAGCCCGCGAGGAAGCCGAGCGACCCGAAGAGGTTGAACCCCCCGAGGGCGGCCCCGCGCTCGCCGGGCGGCGCGACGTCGGTCACCAGCGCCATCGTCGCCGGCGCGACGAGCGCCCCGCACACCCCCACGAGGACCATCAGGCCGGCCGCGAGGGGGAGCGACGGCGCGAGGCCGACGGCGACGATCACCAGGCCGTAGGCGAGCGAGCCGACCACGACGGGCGCGAACCGGCCGACCCGATCCGAGAGCGAGCCGAGGGGGTACTGGAGGACGGCGAAGGGGAAGAAAAACAGCGCGAGCAGGAGGCCCGCGCCGAAGGCGTCTACCCCGAAGGCGTCCCGGAAGTACGCGACGCCCACGAGCGCGAAGAAGCCGGCGGTCATGCGATCGACGAAGCCGAAGGCGAACGGGACGCCGAGTTCGGGGCGACGCGAGAGGCGCGCGAGGATCGCCCCGGGCGACGCCCGGACCTCGCCGGGGACGTTGTCGGGGACGACCGCCGCGAGCGCCGCGACGCCGACGAGGAGCGCGGCGGCGCCGTACAGCGGTGCGAGCGGGTCGATCGTCGCCAGCCGGCCGCCGACGACCGATCCCAGGGCGGCGCCGAGGCCGATGGCGATGCCCGCGGCGCCCATGTTGCGGCCGTTGCCGCCCGCGAGGTCCGCGAGCATCGTGATCGACAGCGAGAAGGCGCCGATGGTGAAGGCGCCGCCGACCGCCCGCAGGGTCAGGACCCACGCGAACGAGAGGCCGAGGGTCGGCACCGCCGCGATGGCGAGGTAGCTCGCGGCGCCGCCGAGGGCGCCGAGGAGGACCAGCGGCACCCGGCGCCCCGTCGCGTCGCTGATCGCGCCCCAGACGCTGGCGAACGCCACGAACGCCGCGAACTCGGCCACCAGGAACCACATCCCCGGCGCCAGCCCGCCCGCCGCCCCCAGCGCGACCACTACGTCCTCGACGCCCGGGTAGAGCAGGACCTGCGCGACGAGCACCCCCCAGACGATCAGGGCGAGGGAGAGGCGTTCCCGGCGCGCGCTATGGGCCATACCGGCCGTTGGCGGCGGCCGTTCAAATCGTTGACTACCGACGCCGGCCAGAGACGGCGACAGTCTGGGGGTCGGCCGGTCCCCGTCACCGGGCGGCGACAGTCTGGGGGTCGGCCGGTCCCCGTCACCGGGCGGCGACAGTCTGGGGGTCGGCCGGTCCCCATCACCGGGCGGCGCCGGTCACCCCAGTCGAACCGTCCCCGCCTCGCGGAAGGCCGTCTCGTAGCCCTCGTGGCGGGCGACCTGCGCCGGGGTCGAGACGCGCAGCCGGAAGGGGACGCCCGGATCGAGCCCGGGGACGGGCGCGCCGTAGTGGACGCCGAGTTCGGGATCCAGCGAGACCGGGAGGTCGACGGTGGTCTCCTCGGCGTCGCCGATCTGGAACACCGCGGCCATCGCCATCCCCGGAACGGCGAACCGGTTGTAGGGGGTCGACGCGCCGACGGCGAGGTAGGGGTCGCCGCCGAAGCGGTCGGCCGTGAGGCGGGTCGCCGTCAGTTGCAGGTCGCCCAGGCTCCCGCGGCCCAGGGGCTCGCCGGGGAACGGGTCGGGCAGCCGGCCGACGGGCAGCTTGCCCATCTCCATCGGCGCCACGGCGTCGCGCTCGCCCGCGTTCTTGAGGTCCCGGTAGTCGACGCTCGTGACCTCCTGTCGGCTGTACTCCAGCGGAATCGTCGCGGTCGCCGGCTCGCCGAAGCGGCCCTCGAAGGCGCCGTAGCGGGGGATCGACACGCCGCCGACGCTCGCGCGCACCTCGTAGGCGCCGTCGCCGTCGAGCGGGAAGTTCGCGCCGTAGTGGACGCCCATCCGCTGAGCGAGCATGGGGTAGATCACCTCCTCGCTCACCAGGTCGCCGTCCCGGGTGATCTCCAGGGAGAGCCCCGTGTTCGGGACGGTGACGCCCGTCTCGGGGTCCCAGACGGTGGCCATCAGGTGGACCGCGTCGTCCCGCGTGACGTCGGTGATCCGGGTCGCGTAGCGGTCGCCGTCCCGCTCGACGGTCCAGAAGCGGTGTGGCAGGGTGTAAGTGAGCGCGACCGTCAGATCGCCGGCGGTCGCCCGCCCGGCCATCAGCATCCCCTCGACGTGGGTCGGGAGATAGACGGCGTCCGGCCGCGCTTCGAGCACGGGCGGCGCGCGGCTGTTCGTCGTGGTGAGCAGGCCGCCACAGCCCGCCAGCCCCGCGGTGGCGGCGGCGCCCGCGGTCGCCAGGAACCGTCGGCGGGAGGGGCCGGCGGCGCGGTCGGAGCCCCGCCCCCCGCTCATCGCGCCCCTCCGAGCAGGTCGTCGACGAGGCGGACGAACCGGTCGACGAAGCGTTCGGGGAGCGACGGCGACACCGAGTCGAGGAGGCGGGCCGTCGCCGCGGGGCGCGCGAGGTGGAGCGTCACGCGACCGCGGTCGTCGTAGCGCTTCTCGACCAGGTCGGCCTCTGTCAGGTGGTCGAGGTGGTGTTCGAGCGTGCTGCGGGCGATGCCGACCCGGTCGGCGACGGCGCCGGGGGGCGTTCCGGCCCGCCCGTCGCGAGCCGGGTCGGCGCGGGGGGCGTCCCCCCCGTCGCCGGGCGCCCGAATCTCGCCGTCGCCGGGCGCGTCGCTCACGTCGTGATCGTCGAGGAGGGCCGCGAGCACGTCGCGGTCGGTCTCCCGGCGGAGCAGCGCGAGCGCCCGGCGCTCCCACGGGTCGTACCCCGGCTCGTAGTAGTGGGTGCGCCCGTACAGCGACTCCCCGACGACCCGGCCGCCAGACCGGAGCCGACGGAGGTGGTACTGGACCTGTCCCGGCGCCAGGTCGAGCGAGCGGACGAGTTCGTTGAAGTGGATCCCCGGGTGCTCGCGGACGTGCTCGGCGATCGCCGCGCGGGTGTCGCTCACGGGGTCCCTCCCGCCGAGGACCGCCGCTCGACCTGCCGGGCGTAGTACACCGCGCCGAGCACGAGCGCCGCCATCGCCACGTCGAGCCCGTGTTCGAGGACGTGGTGGGCGTCGGTGGGGACCACGCCGTGGAGCGTGAGCACGGCGACGGCGCTCCGGGCCAGCAGCGTCCCGAGGGCGAGCGCCACGAGGAGGAACGGGACCGACCGCCGGCGGAGCAGGCCGGCCAGCCCGAGCGCGACGAGCGCCAGCGAGCCGAGCGCCGCCAGGGTCAGCACCTCCACGAGCCACGGCTCGGTCGGGAGGGCGTGCAGGGGGTGGGCGATGGGACCGGTGACGGTCGGCGCCGTGCCGGCCGTCTGAAGCGACGGGTTCACGCCCCTCGCACCTCCCGGAGATCCTCGATCAGCGTGGCGTCGGGCGGCACGTCGCCCGTGTACGCGCGCTCGACGTAGCCGTCGGCATTCACGAGCGTCACGAGCGAGAGGTGCTGGAAGTCGTAGCCCTCGTGGTCCTCCATCTCGACCTCCTCGGCCGGGATCTTCTGGAACCCGATGGAGAACTCGTCGTTGGCGACCCGTGCTGCGGCCGCCGCGTCGGCGGGCCGCAGGAACGACCATCCGGCGTCGAGGTCGACGTTCATCCGGTCGGCGTAGGCCCGCAGGCGGTCGGCGGTGTCCCGGGCCGGGTCGAAGGTGATCGGCAGGAACCGGACCTCGTTCGCGTAGCCCTCGCCGATCGCGTGGGCCTGGACGTTCCGGAGCGCCCCCACCAGGGCGGGGCACACCGACATGCAGTGGCTGAAGAAGAACGTCGCCAGGTACGGTCGGCCGACCTCGCGGAGGGCGACGCGGCCGCCGTCGAGCGGCGCCGGCACCGACACGTCGGGGACGCGCTCGCCCCAGGCGGGGTACGGGACGTCGGCGCTGTCGAACTCCCGGTCCGGTTCGGGCAGAACGACGTCCGAGTTCGCGTCGGTGAGCGACGAACACCCCGCGAGGCCGGCGGTCGCCCCCGCCACGGCCCCCGCGCCGAGCGTGCGCAGGTAGGTGCGTCTGTTCATTACGCCGATCTAGCCGGTGACTCGATAAGTGCCCATTGGTGCGCGTCTCGAACGCACAACCGCGGGATTCGATTGGGCGTCGGCGGCCGACTTCGAGCCGCGGACCAGAACCCCTTTTCCCGCCTGCGGCCTAGGCGGGGCATGTTCGGCAGGGGTCCCTTCGCCTCCCGGCGCGAGTTCCTGAAGGTCGCCGTCGCCGCCGGCGGCGCGACCGCTCTCTCGGCGTGCCTGGACCGCGCCGACGAGCCGGTGCCGACCGGCGTCGACGACCCGGGCTCGCTGCCCGTCCGCCAGCACGCCTGGAACGACCGGGTGCGCACCGACGACCACGGCAACGCCCTGCTCCCGCGCCACCAGGTCCTCCTCTACCTGACCCTCGACGGCGACGGGCCGCCCGACGCGGCCGCGCGCCGCACCGTCGAGTCCGCGCTGGCAACGCTCGACCGGGCCTACGAGCGCTCCCACGAGGGACTGGTGTACTCGGTCGCGTACTCGCCGCGGTACTTCTCGCGCTACGACGCGGCGCCGGCGGGCGTCGACCTCCCGGAGCCCCGGCGGCTGTCGGACTTCGAGACGCCCGCGTTCGACCGACAGGACGCGCTCGTCCACCTCGCCTCGGATCGCGCCGACGTCGTGCTGGAGGCCGACGAGGCGCTCCGGGGCAACCGCGAGACGGCCAACGGCGTCGCAGTCGAGGCCGCCCTGACCGACGTCTTCTCCCTCGACTCGCGCCGGACGGGGTTCGTCGGCGAGGGGATGCCCGCCGCCCGCCAGGACGAGGTCGAGGGCGTCCCGTCGGGGCGGCCGGTGCCCGAGGCGTCGCCGCTGTTCATGGGCTTCGCCGCCGGCTTCCGGAAGAACCAGGCCACCGAGGACCGGGTGACGATCCGGGAGGGCCCCTTCGCCGGCGGCACCACGAAGCACCTGGCGAACATCCGCCAGCGCCTCGACGACTGGTACGGCGAGCAGGACCGGCGCGAGCGCGTGACGGAGATGTTCTCGCCGGTCCACGCCGAGCGGGGCTGGGTCGAGGGCGTCGGGACGAACCTCGGAGCCGATAGCCGCGTCGACGAGGCGGTCGACGACCTCCGGGTGCAGGCCCGCGAGTTCGGCCGCGTCGGACACGCCCAGAAGGCCGCCCGGGCCAACCGCGACTCCGACGGCGGCGTCAGACTCCTCCGGCGGCACTTCGAGTCGACCGACGACGGCGTCGCCTCGCTGCACTTCCCGTCCCTGCAGCGCGAGATATCGGAGTTCGAGGCGGTGCGCGAGGCGATGAACGGCGCGGACCTGCTCGACCTGCCGACGATCCGCCAGCGGGTGAACAACGGGATCCTGGAGTACATCTTCGTCAAGCACCGGGGGAACTTCCTCGTGCCGCCGCGACCGCTGCGGGCCCTCCCGACGCCCGCTGGCGAGGTCCCCGGCGTCGAGTGAGGGCGCGTCCGCGCCTGGTTTCGGCCGCCCGACCCGTCTAGTCGCCCTCCCGAGGACGCCAGCGTATGAGCGATGAGCCGGGTGACGCGGGCGTCGGGGCGACCGGGGTCGTCACTCCCCGGGGCGTCCCGGGACGGCCCGGCTACAGGTAGCCCAGGTAGCGGAGCGACCCGTACACCTGCCAGGCGCCCGCGAGGATCATCGCCGCGCCCGCGACGCGCTCGACCGGGCCGACGTAGCGCGACGCGCCGCGCACCAGGTCGCCGCCGAGGGCGGCGAGCAGGGTCACGACCAGCAGCGGGAGGGCGACGCTCGCGGCGTAGGCGGCGAGCGCGACCGCGGCCTGTCCCGGCGGGAGGGCGAGGGCCTGGGCGAGCACCCCGAGGGCGACCGGCACCACACAGCCCGCCGCGGCGACCGCGTAGACCCCGCCGAACAGGGCGAACCCCGCGACCGACGCTCGCCGCTCGGGGAGGACCACGTGCAGGGACGGCGCCCGGCCGACCAGCACCAGCGCGCCGAGGGCGATCAACCCCGCGCCGACGACGGGTTCGAGCAGGCCCAGCCGCGAGAGCGTCCGCTGGCCGACGACGAACAGCAGCGCGCCGAACGCCGCGAGCACGGCGAGCGCCCCCACGGTCGCGGCCGTCCCCCGCGCGAACGCCCCGCCGAGGTCGGCCTCCTCACGCCCGAGGTAGTAGCCGACGTACCCCGGGAGCAGGGGGTACGCGCAGGGCGCGAAGAACGTGGCGAGGCCGCCGCCGACCGCGAACGCGACGGTCCCGGCGAAGGCGGTCCCGACCATCACAGCACCCCGTCGATCGCCGTGCGCAGTTCTTTCTCGTCGGCGACGCCCCGGTGGGTCCACGCCACCTCGCCCCCCGCGTCGGTCACCACGAGGTAGGGCAACCCCGACACCCCGAAGGCGCGGAAGGCCCGCGACTCGGGGTCGTGCCCGAGCGTCCAGGCACCGTCGTGCTCGCGCCACCACGCCCGGAGGTCCTCGCGGGTGAACTCGTCGGTGGTCCGCTCGTTGCTCACCGAGACGAACGCGACGCGGTCGCCGTAGGCCTCGTGGACGGGTCGGAGGCTCCGCATCTGGGCCTCGCAGGGGAGACACCACGTGGCGAAGAAGTCGAGCACCGTCGGGCGGTCCGGCGCCGGCAGCCGGCGCTCGCCGGCGGTCGACCCCGGCGCGTCGAGGGTGCGAACCGTCGCGGTTCGCTCGTCCGCGCCGTCCCCGTCGTCGAGGCCTGGGATCGGCGCTCCGTCGAGGCCGGGGATCGACGATCCGTCCACGCCGACGGCCGCGCCGCCCGCCGCGCCGAGGCCGAGGAGGCCGCCGAGCGCCGCGAGCACCCGCCGGCGCCTCACCGGTCGCTCACCGCCGTCGGGCGTCGGGCGTGTCGTCCGGGTCGGCGTTCGGGGGACTTCGTGCGGTGGGGATCCGTTCCCGCCGGTACCCTCCTACGCACTGTCGATGGCGGCGCTGATCGCGTCGTAGCTCGGCGTCACCTGGTTGCCGTTGACGAACACCGCGGGCGTCCCCTCGGCGCCCATGTCGATCCCGCGCTGGCGGTCGGCCTCGACGACCGGCCGGTAGGTTTCCTGGTTCGCCGCGGCCCTGACCGCACAGCCCTCGGCGCCCGCGTCGCTCCCGAGGTCAGAGAGCAGGGACATCGAGTACGAACCCTGGTTCTCGTAGCAGGCCTTGGCGAACGCGAAGAAGGCCTCGGCGTCGGTCTGGTCCTGGACCGACCGGGCGGCGCTGGCGACCGCCCACGACCACTCCTGGCTCACCGGGATGGGCAGGTCGTGGTGTTCGTAGGCGACGTCGCCGGGCGAGACGTACTCCTCGCGCAGGCGCGGGAAGACGTTCAGGCTGAAGTTCGCGCAGTGCGGACATGAGAAGTCCTCGAACACCTTGACGGTCACGGCGGCGTCGGGGTCGCCGATCGTGGGGGAGGGCATCGAGTCGACCGTGCCCGAGACGGCTGCGTCGCAGTTCCCGCCGCCGCCTCCGCCGCCGCCGAGACAGCCGGCGAGCCCCGCGACGGCGCCGGCCGCGCCCGCGAGGTACCCGCGTCGGGTCGTGTGCATGCCCGACGCGAGGGGGGGCGCGCACTTAGGGCCACCGGGACGCGCCGCCATCGGGACACGCCGCCATCGGGACACGCCGCCATCGGGACGCGCCGCCATCGAGACACGCCGCCATCGGGACACGCCGCCATCGGGACGCGCCGCCATCGAGACACGCCGCCATCGGGACGCGCCGGGGTGCCCGGCGCGCGACCACGGCCGAGGCGGTCGGCGTCGCCCCCGGCTAGCGCCCACAGAGCGGTACTGCCCACCTAACTACGCCCGCCGTGTCCCTCGGGTAACCGGAGTGGAAAGGCACATTTGGGTGGGGTGATTTCACGGTGGTGATGGCCCTCCTCGACGGTTTTCTGACGCCCCTCGGGTTCGCAGCCCTCGCGGCGGCGATCCCGCTGATCCTCCTCTATCTCATCCGTCCGAACCCCGTCCGTTACCGCCTGCCGACGATGCGCTTTCTCACGAAGGAGGGTCGGCAGGCGGCGTCGAACCCCCTCTTCGAGCGCCTCCGTCGGAGCCTCCTCCTGCTCCTCCAGTTGCTCGTGCTCCTCCTGCTCGCCACGTCGCTCGCCTCGCCGTACGTGCTGGTCCCCGAGGAGGAGACGGTACGGGAGACGGTGGTCGTCCTCGACACCAGCGCGAGCATGGCGACCGAGACGGGCTCGGGGACGCGCTTCGGCGCCGCCCGGGGCGCCGCGACCGACCTCGTCAGCGACCGGACGTCGCTGGTGACGACCCACAGCGGCGCCCGGGTGGCGCTCAGGGGCGGCGACCCCGGGACGGCCCGCGACGCCATCGCGGGCGCGTCGGTCACCGCGGCGCCGGGCGACCTCGCCTCGGCGGTCGCCACCGCCCAGTCGATCGCGGGTAAGGAGGCGCGGATCGTGGTGCTCAGCGACTTCGCCGATGGGACAGCCTGGCGGGACGCGGTCGCCGCGGCCAGGGCGGCGGGGCTTCGCGTCGACCTCCGGCAGTTCGGCGGCGGGGGCGGCGACAACGTCGGGATCGTCGAGCGCTCGTTCAGCGGGAGCGAGGTGACGATCACGGTGAAAAACTACGGCGCCGAGCCGGCCACCCGGACGCTCTCGCTCGGGACCCAGCGGGCCGAACTCACCCTCCAGCCGGGTGACCTCGCCACGCGGACCTTCGGCGTGCCCGCGGGCGGCGGCCAGGCGCGGCTCTCGCCGGGGGACTCGTTCCCGCTCGACGACACGTTCTACCTGGCCGCCCCGGAGCAGCCGACGGTGGACGTGCTCGTGCTCACGAACGACCGCAACGAGTTCCTCCTCACCGCCCTGGAGGTCAACGAGGCGATCGACCTCACGGTTGACTCGCCGCCGACGACGATCGGCGCCGACCACGACGTGGTGATCTTCAGCAACGTCGACCAGGGACGGCTGCTGCAGTCGACGCTCGAGACCACCCGCGACATCGTCGCCGACGGCGGCGGGGCGGCCGTCCAGGCCCAGCCCTCGATGCCCCAGGGCTACCGCGACCTGCTGTTGCTCCGGCCGGGGTCGGTCGTCGAGGAGAGCGGCTCCATCGAAACCGTCGCGAGCCACGAGCTCACCGCCGGCATCTCCTTCCCGCCGCCGGACAGCTACGTGTCGGGGTCGCTGGCCGCCGGCAGCCCGCTGGTGACGCTCACGGACGACACCGCGCTGCTCGCCGTCCACCAGCGCGACGACGGCGGCCGGCTCCTGTACTACGGGTACATAGAGGAAGCGTCGGCGTTCAAGTACAACTACCAGTACCCGGTGTTCTGGAAGCGAGCGGTGTTCTACCTGGCCGGCCGCGAGCCGCTGCCCGACCGCAACCGTCGCACCGGCGACGTCCTCCAGTTCCCCGTCGAGACGCAGGTGCGGACGCCGTCGGGCACCGTGACCGCGCGGTCGATCCCGCTCGACGACACCGGCTTCTACGTCTCCGAGGACCGCCAGGTCTCGGCCTCGCTGCTCTCGGAGGCCGAGTCGAACGTCGCGCCGCCCGACGTGGGCGGGGAGGGGGGCGACGGGCCCGGCGCGGGCGAGACGGAGACGCGGCGGGTTCCCCGGGAGCTGACGCCGCTCGTCGCGGCCGCGGCCCTCCTGTTCGCGCTCGTGGAGATCGCCTACCTCCGACGGCGGGGTGACCTGTGATGTGGGGCGCTGCCGTCCTCTCGCCGCTCGTCTCCACGACCGTCCGGGGGGTGACCGTCGGCCTGGAGACGCCGTACCTCCTGCTCGCGATCCCGGTCGTCCTGGCGCTGCTCGGCGCGCTCGTCTTCCGCGGTGACGGGATGGCCTCCTCGCGCAGCCGCCGCCTGCTCTACCTCTCCCGACTGCTGGTGATCGTCCTCGTGGTCGTCGCGGCGGCGGGCCCGTACACCGTCGACTCCCGGGAGACGCCCGGCGAGCCGCGGGTGACGCTGCTGGTCGACCGCTCTGACAGCATGGCCGTCACCGACGCCGAACCCGACGCCCTGGCGAACGCCGTCGAGTCCCGGGGCGTCCCGGTGACGGTCGCGACCGTTGGCGACGGGACGTCCTCCCGCGTCGGCGACGCCGTCGCGGCGAACCTCCGCGAGAACGGCACCGTGGTCGTGCTCTCCGACGGCCAGGTGACCGGGGGGCGGAGCCTCGCCTCGGTCGCGGAAGTGGCGACCGACGTCAACGCGACCGTCCACGCGGTCGAGCTGACGACCACCCGAACCGAGCGCTCGGTCGAGGTGTTCGGCCCCGAGAAGACCAGCGCCGGGGTCGACACCCGGTTCCTCGCGCGCGTCTCCGGGGTCGAGACGGGCAACGAGTCGGTGACGATCCGGGTGTCGGTCGACGGGAGCACGGTCGCGGAGGAGACCGTCGACGGCGAGGGCGCCGTGGAGTTCTCCCACGCCTTCGAGACCGTGGGCAGCCACCGCGTGACGGCGACGATCACCTCGGACGACCGGTTCGCGTCGAACGACGTGTTCCGCAAGACCGTCAGGGTCGTCGAGCGGCCGACGATCCTGTACGTCTCCTCGCGGGGCGACTTCCCGTTCCGGTCGTACCTCGCCCAGCTGTACGACGTCCGCACGGCCACGCAGATCCCCTCGAACCTCGACCCGTACTACGCGGTCGTCATGCAGGACCGCTCGGCCGAGAACCTGGGTGACGTCGACGCCCTCCAGCGGTTCGTCATCGACGGCAACGGGCTGCTCGCGGTCGGCGGCGACAACTCCTTCGAGAAGGGCGGCTACGCCGAGTCGCAGCTCGCCTCGATGCTTCCGGTCACGGTCGGCCCGTCGACGGGCGACAGCGCGAACATCGCGCTCCTGATCGACGTCTCCGGGAGCGCGGGCGAGGGGATGACCACCCAGAAGGCCATCGCGCTCGACGTGCTGGACCAGCTCGGCGACGAGAACAACGTGGGCCTCGTCGGGTTCAACTGGCGGGCCTACCGCGTCGCCGACGTCCAGCCGCTCGCGGACAACCGGGGGGAACTGGAGGACAAGATCCGGCGCCTCCAGGCCGGGGGCGCGACCAGCGTCGCCGCGGGCCTCCGCGGCGCGGGCGAACTGCTCGGCGACCGCGCCGGGACCGTCATCCTCATCAGCGACGGCCGGGACCCGGCCGAGGAGCCGGCGGCCGTCGCCCGGCGCCTCCGCGAGCGGGGCATCCAGGTCATCTCCGTCGGCGTGGGGTCGAACCCGAACGAGCCCACGCTGCGGGCGGTCGCCCAGGCCTCCGGCGGCACGTACCTGCGCGCGACCGAGACCAACCGCCTGCGCATCCTCTTCGGGGGGCCCGGGCGGCAGTTCCAGGGCCAGGGCCTCACCATCGTCAACAGCGACTCGTTCATCACGAGCGGCGTCGAACTGACCGCCCAGCCCGGCGCCGCCAACGACGTCTCCATGCGCCGGGGCGCGGACTTCCTCGTCGCCACCGAGAGCGGCACGCCGGCCGTGGCGTCGTGGCGGTTCGGCCTCGGGCGCGTGGCGACCATCACGGCCTACGGCGCCGACGGCACGCTCGACGGCCTGCTCCAGCGGCCGGACTCGCTCCTGCTGACGAAGGCGACCAACTACGCGATCGGCGATCCCGAGCGGAAGGCGACCGACTACGCGGAGGCCGCCGACACCCGCGTCGGCGTCCCGACGACCGTCCGCTACCACGGGGCCGAGCGCCCGAGCAGCCCGGACGTCCGGTTCCGCAAGGTCGGTAACGGCCTGTACGCGGCCTCGGTCTCCGGCGACGAGCAGGGCTTCGTGTCCGTGCTCGACGCCACGTTCGCGGTCAACTACCCGGCCGAGTACGGCGCGTTCGGGCTCTCCGAGGACCTCCGGTCGCTCGTCGGGTCGACCGACGGCCAGCTCTACCGCCCGAACCAGGCGGCGGCCATCGCGCGGGACGCCCGCGAGTCCGCCCGGCGCGTCCGAACCGTCCGCGAGGACTGGACCTGGCTCGCGCTGACGCTCGCGCTGGTCGTCTACCTGCTCGAAGTGTTCGTACGCCGGATTCAAGTCTACCGGGGCCGAACCCGGAGCGAGAGTGGTCTGACGTGAGTTTCATCGGCAGTTCCCTGAATATGGCCCTCGTCGCGCTGGTCGTCCTCTCGGTCACCGGGACGGCCGGGGCGACCATGTTCTACCAGCACTCCGTCGAGGAGGTCACCGAACAGAACGAACAGTTGCGGGAGAACAACCGGGAGCTCCGCTCCCAGCTCCAGGAGACCCGGCAGGAACTGGAGACGACGAAAGCGGAGCTCAACGAGCTGAACCAGAGCCTGAACACGACCCGCGGCGACGTCGGGCAGGTCGCGGAGCAACTCGACGAGGTCGAACAGGAGCTCCGGTCGACCGAGGAGACGCTGTCGTCGACGCGTAACGAACTCGCGGACGCCCGCGAGCGCGTCGACACGCTCCAGCGCGACGTGGCCCGGCTGGAGGAGCGCCGCGACGAACTCGAATCCACCGTGTCGAGCCTCCGGCGCACCAACGACCGCCTCGCCGACGAGAACGAGGACTTCGAGCGCGAGAACCGGGCGCTCCGCAACGAGGTCGCGTCCCTGGAGAACACCCTGGAGAACCGCAACGACGAGATCGAGGAACTCGAGGCGGAGATCGACCAGCTCGAGACGGAGATCCAGAACTACGAGGACAACTACGTCCACGAGGACGACCTGCGGACGGCCTGCGAGGAGATTCCCGAGGAGGACCGCCCGCAGGTGTGCGAGCAGGTCGGCCTATGAGCGGGGACGAGGACGACGCCGGCGGTCGGCCGCCCGGGCGCGGCGACCCGACGGACGGCCAGGCGGCCGATCCGGCGACCGGTTCGACCGACGGGGACGCCGTGGCCGAGCGGGCCGCCGACCCGGCCGACGGGCCGAGCGACACGAGCCGCCGCATCCGCCGGGCGCTGCGCGAGGTGCGCCGCGAGGGCCAGAAGGCGGCGGCCATCTACGCCGTGGTCGACGCGGCGCTCGTCGCGCTCGCGGTCAACCTGGCGATCCGCTTTCTGAACCCGTCGTTCCTCCCGGAGACGGTGCCGCTGCCGGGGGTCGTGGTCGAGCGCCTCGGGCTGGCGGTCGGCGCGGTCGACACCGCCATCGTCGCGGGCGTCGTGCTCGGCCTGCTGGCGTTCACCGCCGAACTGGCCGTCCGGATCCGCCGCCCGCTGGTCGAGCAGTTCGAGGCCGCGAACCCCGAGGTGCGCGAGGCGCTCCGAACCGCCCGCGACGCCGTCGACGACGGGCGCGACTCGCAGATGGCGCGGGCCCTCTACGAGGACGTGATCGCCCGCCTCGGGCGGGCCTCGTCGGTCGGCCTCCTCGACCTGCGGCGGCTGACCGCCACGGTCGCGGTCTTGCTGCTGATCAGCGTGGCGAGCATCCAGGTCGCGGTCGTGGGCCTCGACCTGGACGACCTGACCGCGGCCGGCCCCGGCGCGGACGGCGGCGGGCCGGACCAGGGGCGTCCGGACGACCCCGGCCTCGAAGAGGGCGACGACATCCTCGGCGAGGCGGAGAACGTCTCGGCGGGCGACAAGCCCCTGGAGGCGGAACTGCCGACACAGGGGAGCGGCGACGACTCCGGCACGAGCCCCCCGTCGTCGTACGACACGGGGTACAGCGGCGCCGGCGACGTCGAGGGGCAGGACGCCGGGTACGTCGCGGACGAACAGCTAGCCGATGCGGAACTGATACGACAGTACAACCTCAAGATCCGTGAAACGAGTGATGAGACGGAATCGAACTCCTGACGCCGTGATCGTAGGTGACCAGTCGAACCGGGGGCTGCTGGACTCGCCGGCCGCGCCCGGCCAACCGCCGTGGGGGATCTCACACGGCCAACCGCGGCCATTCTCACACGGCCAACCGCCGGCGGGGATCCCGCCCGGCGCGCCGACCGCGTCCCGTCCCGCGAGGTGGCGACGGTGAGCGAGTCGGACCTCGACACCCTCCAGTCGAAACTCGACGACGTGCGCCGCGAGGTCGGCAAGCGCATCGTCGGCCAGCGGGAGGTGCTCGAACAGGTGATCGCCTGCATCCTCTGTGACGGCAACGCCCTGCTGGAGTCGAACCCCGGGCTCGGCAAGACGTCCATGATCCGGACGCTGGCGTCGGTGACCGACCTGGAGTTCTCGCGGATCCAGAACACGCCCGACCTGATGCCCTCGGACATCACCGGCACGGAGATCATCCGGGAGTCCCCGAGCGGCCGGGAGTTCGTCTTCGAGAAGGGGCCGATCTTCGCCAACGTGGTCCTGGCCGACGAGATCAACCGCGCCACGCCGAAGACCCAGGCCGCGCTGCTGGAAGCGATGCAGGAAAAGCAGGTGACGGCGGCGGGGGAGACCTACGAACTCCCCCGGCCCTTCTTCGTGCTGGCCACGCAGAACCCGATCGATCAGGGGGGGACCTACGAACTCCCGGAGGCGCAGGTCGACCGCTTCCTGCTCAAGATCCTGCTCGACTACCCGAACTTCGAGGAGGAGCGCGACATCGTCTCGCTGTACACCGAGGGGACGGCCGAACCCGAGATCAGCCAGGTGGTCACGCGCGACGAGATCCAGCAGATGCAGTCGCTGGTCCGCCAGGTGCCCATCGCCGACGACATCCGCGACCGGGCGATCCGGCTGGTGCAGGCCACCCGCGACGACGACGTGATCGAGTACGGCGCCAGCCCCCGCGCGAGCATGGCGCTCGTGCTCACCGCGAAGGCCCGGGCGTTCATGCGCGGGCGCAAGCACGTCTCCTGGGAGGACGTCGTCGAGATGGCGCCGCCCGTGTTGCGCCACCGCATCCTGCTCGACTTCCGGGCCGAGCGCGAGGGGCTGACCCCCGACGACGTCGTCGCCCGCCTGCTGGAGTCCTGATGCCCGCCGCTCTCCGTCCCCCGATATGACCATCGACCCCGGCTTCCTCGCGGAACTGGACCGCTTCGACACCTCGCTCAAGCGGGAGACCGCCTCGATCCGCCAGGGCGAACAGGAGTCCCCGCGCGTCGGAGAGGGGCTGACCTTCTCCGACTATCGAAGATACGCCCCGGGCGACGACATCCGGCTGGTCGACTGGAAGGTGTACGCCCGCACGGAGGAGTACTTCATCAAGCAGTTCGAGGAGGAGCGCAACCTCACCGTCCACGTCCTGCTCGACGCCAGCGCCTCGATGGGCTTCGGCGAGGGCGAGGCCAACAAGTTCGAGTACGCGGCTAAACTCGGCCTGGGCTTCGCGTACCTCACCGCCGAGGAGCACAACGACTTCCGCTACTCGGTGTTCCGCGAGGGGTTCGAGCGCCTCGACGGCGGCCGCTCGAACCGCGGCGAGATCCTCCAGCTCGTCGACCAGTTGAACGGGATCGAGCCGAGCGGCGAGACGGACTTTCCCGCCGTCTGCGAGGCCTACGCGGCGAGCGTCGACACCCGCTCGCTCGTGGTGATCGTCAGCGACTTCCTCTCGCCGGTCGACGAGATCGAGGACGGCATCGGCGCCCTCTCGCGCAACGAGGTCGTCCTCGGCCACGTCGTCGCCCCCGAGGAACTCGACCCCGACGTCGCCGGCGACACCATCTTCGAGGATCCCGAGAGCGACGACGAACTCCGGACGTACTTCGGCGGGCGGCGCGTCGAGCAGTACCAGTCGCGGCTGCGCGACCACGTCGACGAGGTCGCCGCACGGGCCAACGCCTACCGCGCCGACCACCACCTCGTCGACACCGGCGCGGACTTCTTCGAGAGCTTCGGCGACCTCTGGGTCGCCTGAGCGCTCCGCACGCAGGGCGAACGTGATCGATCGATATCGCGACGGTACTGCGCTTTCGAGTACCCCTGGCTCGTTCCTCGCTACCTGCTCGGTGTGAGTAACTTCTCGGCCTACCACCGACGTGTCACAACAGGCGCTCCGTTCCGGATACGGTCGACCCTACCCGCAGTATCCTCACCTTACCGTAAAGCGCCTGACCGCTTTGCCACGGAAGATTCGCGTTTTTGAGCCCGCCGAAATCCCAGATTTCCTACATTGTGTTCGATCGGAGGATGCCACCCCTTGTGTAAAACATGTATAACGAAATTCAGATATATGGTGGTTGTTAGCATGGGACAAGAAGATGCCCACTCGGAGTCGACCGGAGAACAGGCGAGTTGGTCACGTCGTACGGTGATGAAAGCGTCAGCAGCGGGTGCGGGTCTCGCCGCACTCGTCGGTGCGAACTCGGCCACCGCCCAAGAGAACGGTGATGGAGAGGAGAGTAACGGTACCGGTGAAAGCGAGGATGGCGATGATGAAACCGAAAACGGGGCCGCGAGCGACTCGGCGACCGTGTTCGACGACTTGATCGATCCGGTGTGGGGGTACCCCCTGGACGCGGACGAATCCGACGCAGTGACGATCGATCCGGTCGTCGAGTTGCGCACTGAAGCGGGAGAGGGCGACTACCCGGACTTCCCGACGAACCCCGAAACCGGGGAGGGGCTCCCTTTCGAGTTCGTGTTCGACCCGGTCGGCGTACACCTCCTGCCGGGGACGGTCGTCAAGTTCCAGGCCGTCGCGGGCGAACACACGGCGACCGCGTTCCACGAGAAGTTCAGCATTCCGCAGCGTCCCGTCGCCACGCGGGTCCCCGAGGACGTACCGGGATTCACCTCCCCGCCCGTGGTCGACGGCGAAGCCTGGCTCTACGAGTTCTCGACGGCGGGTGTCTACGACGTCCTCTGTCTGCCGCACGTATCCCTGGGAATGGTGATGCGCGCAGTCGTCTTCGATCCCGAATCGGACGACATCGAGGGCGATACGTTCTCCGTCCCCGAGGTCGAGCAGGTTTCGCCGAACGCCGAAGCCGTCCTCACGGCTCCGGAGTTGGACCCCGCTAACATCGTCGAGAGCGGAACGGTCGGGTGGGACGAGCTGACGATCGAACTCCCCGAGGCAACGGCTACCCCGACTCCGAGCGAGGAGACCAGTCGACCCGAGTAGGATCGCTGGCGTTCCCCTCGCTCGGATTCGTAGCGACGGATGCCCCCGCTGAGTCAGAGCAACACGTAGCGGGCGTACTATCGCTCTCGAGTGGATACAGGGCGGACGGTTGGATCCGTGCGGGACACGTCGTGAGCCATCTGCGCTCGCCGCGGCGTCTCTCCCCGACCGTGGAACGTTCGAACCGCCGGGTTGCGTCGGCCGCTAATCGAGTTCGACTTCTAGTTCGTGTTCGTCGCAGAACTCCTCGAACGTTCTCAGTAGCCTGTTCGATTCGCCGGACTCGGTTCCCCAGTCGTGTTGCAAGAGGCCCGACCCCCCGCCCCCGGAAACGACCGTCACCTCGCAGGTGGTGTCGTCGACGAGTTCGAAGATCGTGGTCGTCTGGAGGTTCGAGTTGGTCCTGAAGAAGTACCGCTCGGTGACGATCACGGCGAATCCGTCCCCGCCGTAGTCGACGCGCTTGTTCCGCGGAATCCCCCGGATCGCACTCGGGAGTTTCCCGGCATCTTCTCCGTGGACGGTGAACGAAGTCCGTTCCATACCGATCCCACTCGAAGCAGACACCAAAACCGTTCGGAGCCTCCCGCCGCTCCTCCGAGCGCTCGTTCCCCGGAGAGACCGCACTCTTCGCCGCGAGTGTATTTCAACTCGTCAATCGAAAATTACTCTTAATTTTAATTTTTCGCGCACCACGGGTAGGATCGTTTCGAATACTGTTAATTCATTTGCATTTGTCTCGCCACCATGGCACACGAGGAACGGGGATCGGAGGGGTCGTGGGAATGTCGCTGAGGACGAAGCGGGGGGCGGTGCTGGCGGCGGTAGCTGTCGTGGTTTTCGCCGTCGGACCTGCCGGCGTCGGAACCGGAGCGGCACAGCAGACCGACGGCGGCGGAGCGATCGTGTTCGAAAACCAGGTGACTGCCGGGGGGAGCGTGACGGTCGCGTCCGCGACGCTCCCGGAGACGGGCTACGTCGGGATCGTCGACACCCACGGCATCCTGATCGGCGTCTCGGGGCCCCTCTCCGCGGGAGCCCACTCGGACGTCGAGATCGCGCTCGACGATCCGCTGGACGAGGGGGCGGAACTGGAGACGGACCTCAAAGCGGTCGCGCTCACGGCCCCGGACGAGGGTCGGCCGTACGACGGTTCGACCGATCCCCACGAGCGACTGATGCTCGGTCAGGACGGGCGACCGATCAGCGACACGGCCATCGTCGCGGTCGAAACGCAGGGCCGCCTCGGGCCCGCCGACGCTGGTCGAGCGAACTTCCAGATCCGGTCGGTGAACGCGTCCGCCGGCGACCAACCCGAGTCGGCCACGGTCAGCGCGGAGATAACGAACGTCGGGAACGCGACGGGAACCCAGAACGTCAGCTACACGCTCGCTGGAGAGGACGTCACGACCGGGCCCGGTGCGGTCGACATCGTCTTCGCGCTCGATCAGTCCGGCAGCATGAGCGACGACAACGCGGTCGTCCGTCGGGAACTGGGGAACTTCACGAACCGGCTCGAATCGGAGGACGTCGACGTTCGGTACGCCGTCGTCGAGATGGAGCGTCCCTCCTCGGTCGTCCAGGGGTTCACCTCCGACGTGAACGAAACCCGGTCGTCGATCGACGGGATCCTCCGGGCGGGTGGCGATACGGAGGACAACTTCGAGGCGCTCGATCTGTCGCTGGACCTCCTCACCGAGCAGGGCCGGCCGAACGCCCAGCGGATCGTCATCGACGTCACCGACGAGGGGAGCAACGTCCCGGAACCGACCCAGCAGGCACTGGCGGCGCGGTTCGACCGCACGAACACGACGTACATCGCGGTGACGCCCCCCGCCGACCGGGATCCGATGGCGAACTACCCGGCGTCCCGGCAAAAGCGGCCGCTGGCGAACATGACCGACCGCGGGGTGTGGTACGACCTCGTCGCGGGCGACTTCGGCGAGCAGTTCACCGGCGAGATCGCCCAGGAAGTCGTCGACGTCTCGCGCGAGAACCAGCGGCAACTCACGCTGGATCCGAACGAGACCGAGACGGCGAGCTGGCGGGTCAACACCACGGACATCCCGCCCGGAAGCTACACGGTCACCGTGACGACGGACAACGACACGGCGACGACGACGCTGGAAACCGGCGCTCCCTGACGAACCCGGCACCGGCAGCCGGCACAACGCGAGCGACCGACGCCGTCTCGCTAGCCGTCGGGCGACACGCGCGTCGCCCGGCGGCGGCGCGAGCGGTTCTCCCTGGCGAGCGACGGTCGTTCCCAGCAGGAGCAGGGTACGGAACACGGGCGGGCCGCTCTCTTGGCCGTGAGTCGACAGACGTTTTGGTCGCCACCGACTCCCCTCGCCCGTGACTCGACGGCGCGTGATCGGCCTGGTGTCGGGGTCGCACCTCGTCAACCACGCGTACCTGCTCGTCGTGGCGCCGCTCGTCGCGACGCTGGCCGCGGCGTTCGACGTGGGGATCGCCGAGATCGGGCTGGCGCTCGGGGTCCAGCAGGCGGTGGTGGTGGCCCTCCAGTTGCCCTTCGGCCACCTGGCAGACCGGGTGAGCCGGTCGCTCGTCCTCGGCATCTCGCTCGCGGTGGGGACGGTGGGAACCGCCATGACGGCGCTCGCCCCGTCGTACCCCTGGCTGCTCGTCGCCCAGGCGGTCCTCGGGGTCGGCATCGCCGCCCACCACCCGGCCCACTATCCGCTGCTGGCGGCGGTGTCGGACAGCGGATCGCGGGGACGGGCGTACAGCCTCCACGGCTTCGGCGGCGCCGTCGGCCTCGCGGTCCCCTACGCCGTCGTCTCCGGCGTGACGGCGCTCGGCGGGGACTGGCGGACGGCGATCGGCCTCGTCGCCGTCCTCGGCGGGCTCTACGCTGTCGGCGCGCTTCTGGTCCTCCGCCGCGTCCCGTCGGCGGTGACCCGGCCGCCGCGCGGCCCGGACGACGCCGCCCCCGGGTTGAGCGGAACACGTACCGGGGCGCTCGTCGGTCGCCTCCGTCGGCGCACCCGCCGCGGTTTCGCCCGCCTGCGCCGCGCGCCGGGGATCGTCGGGCTGACGCTGCTCGCCTTCGTCACCTCCTCGGCGGCGTGGTGCATCCGGACGTACGCCCCGCAGTTGCTCGGCACCTACGGCCTGTCGCCCGAGGCGGCCAACGCCGCGACGTCGGCCATGCTGGTCTGCAGCGCCGGGAGCATCCTGCTGGGCGGCGAACTGTCGGATCGACTCGGCGCGGGGCGCGTGGTCGTGGGGGGCTACCTCGCGCTGGTCGTCCTGACCGGCCTGCTGGCCGCCCGCCTCCTCCCGGCGGCCGCGTTCGCCCTCGCCCTCACACTCCCCCTGAGCGGGACGATCTCCGTGACCCGACCGGCCCGCTCGGCGCTCGCCGATCGACTCTCGGCGCGGGCCGACCTCGGGAAGAACTTCGCGCTGATCACGGTCGGCATCTCCCTCGGGGGGACCGTCGCCCCGCCCGCGTTCGGGTGGCTCATCGACGCCGCCACCGTCGAACACGCCTTCGGCGTCGTGGCCGGCCTCGGGGTCGCGTCGCTCTGCGCCGCGGCCTGGCTGGTCGCGCGCTCCGACTCGCCCGCGCCGACGAGCGAGGTCGCCGCCGGCGATTGAGCCACCCGGGCGCGGAATCCATCGAACACGCCGGAACCCGAGACTCGCGGATCCCACCGCTTCGACGACCGAACCGGGACTCGACGGCGACGAGGGAGCGACGCGGATGGAAGGCGTGCGCGGTCGGGACGATCCGGCCGGCGATAACCCGACCGCGCTCAGCCGCTCCACTCGCCGCGCATGTCGCTGGCGACCGCGTCCCGCCAGTTCTCGAAGCCCGCCGCGCAGCGCGGGCTCTCCTCCAGGTGCCGCATGAACCCGGCCCCCGGATCCGCCAGTTCCGTCAGGCAGAACGGACACGCCGACGGGTCGTCCCACGTCCGTGCGATCGGGGGCGACCGAGTGGACTGTGACATACTTGCCCTATCTGCGGCAAGTACAATAAGTATTTCCACCAATTGGCGAAGATTAGTTCTGTAAATCAACCAAATTCCCCTTAGTGCGTTACTATCGTGAACGGCGATCTCGTTCCCAGTCGATCGTCGGTACCGCCCCGGCGAGCGGTCGTCGTCTTGGAACCCGCCGGTCGACATCCCCGAACCCACCGGTCGACATCCCTTCCCGAACCGATTAGTAGCTCGCAGTCGTCGCCTCCGTCATGGTCTTGACCGAGTCCGAACCGGTGCTGACGCGCGGCGACGAGGCGCCGCCGTTCGAACTGCCGGGGGTCGACGGCGAGGCGTACACCCTCGACAGTTTCGCGGACGCCGACGCGCTGCTGGTGGTGTTCACGTGCAATCACTGCCCGTACGCCAAGGCGAAGATGGACGAACTCAACCACCTCGCGGCCGCCTACGACGACCTCGCGGTCGTCGGCGTCAACTCGAACGACGAGGAGGAGTACCCCGACGACTCCTTCGAGCGGATGGTCGAACTCGTCGACGAGGGGACCGTCGCCTACGACGCCTATCTCCGCGACGAGTCCCAGGAGACGGCCGCGGCGTACGGGGCGGTCTGCACCCCCGATCCGTTCCTGTTCGCCCGCGAGGACGGCGCCTTCCGACTGGTCTACCACGGCCGCCTCGACGACGCGCCGAACCCCGACGACACGCCGAGCGAGTTCCCCATGCGAGAGGCCGTCGAGTCGGTCCTGGCGGGCGAACCCGTCACGGTCGAGGAAGAACCGTCCATGGGCTGCTCGATCAAGTGGAAACCCGGCGCGGAACCCGACTACTGGGACGACGTGTAGGGGGAACCGGCGCGGCCGGGTTCGGCCGGTCGTTCCGAACCCCACGACGCGATCGGCGTCGGGCCGACGCCCGGATCAGACGTCCGTCGGTTCGTCGTCCCGAGCGTCGACTTCTTCGTCCGCGTTGGCTTCTTCGTCCGCGTCGGCTTCTTCGTCCGCGGCTTCTTCGTCCTGAGCGTCGACGCGGAGGTCCTGCAGCGTCTCCCGGGCGTTCTCGACGGCGATCTCGCGTTTCGCGGGGTAGGCCTCGATCTTCGCGCGAAGGGTGATCCCCTCGCCGAGGCGGACGTCGCCCTTGAACGCGGCCTGCTTGTCGAGGCGGAGGAAAAGCGAAGTGTTGTCGTCGACCCGGTCGTCGAGTTCCGACTCCAGTCGGTCGAACTCGCCCAGTTCCGTCAGTTGTTCGAGCACGTAGCGCACGTCGTCCGCCCGCTCGACTCGCGCCGAGAGCACGACGATCCGGTCGCCGTGGTGGCCGACGTTCTCGTTTCGCTCGATTTCGAACTCCTCCGGGAGCAGTCGGCGCAGCGCCTGCTCGACGCGCTTCTCGTCCTCGGTGGCGTAACAGAACGTCCGGAGGTCGACGTAGTGGAACGGGACGGACGACATGGCCGCTCGACCGCCGTTACTCCTCGTCTTCGTCGGCCGCTTCGAGCTGGTCGGCCGGGACGCCGGTCTCCTGACCCTCCTCGAAGCTCACGGTGTAGGTGGGGTCGCCGAACATCGTCTCCATCACCTGAGTGACGGTGCCGACCTCGCCGTCGAACTCGCTGTGTTTGTCGTGGAGGACCACCTGGTCGTCTTTCTCGAAGCTCATACGCCTCGCTTCCCGGTCGGCGAATAAAAGGGTGATGAATGGCGACTCGACCGGCGACGCCGGGACCGCCCCTCGGTCCGCTCCTCCGTGTCCACGGTCTCCACACCGAGCCCTCCGCGAATCCGTCGTCGACGGCTCCCCGTCAGCGAAGACCCCTTGTCGGCGAAGACCCCTTGTCGGCGAAGACCCCTCTCACCGGAGATCACCCCGTCCGTGAACGTGGCCGCGGCCGACACGTTCAGGCGCCGGCGGACGAAGGGACGCGTATGGATCGAATCTGTGTCTACTGCGGGTCTCGACCCGGCGACCGCCCCGAGTACCGCGAGGCCGCCCGCGCGTTCGGGCGCGAACTGCTCCGGCGCGATCTCGGCCTCGTCTACGGCGGCGGGAGCGTCGGGCTGATGGGCGTCGTCGCTGACGAGGTCGTCGAGGGCGGCGGCGAGGCCATCGGCGTCATCCCCGAGGCGATCCGGGCGCGCGAGGTCGACCACGGCGACCTGACCGAACTCCACGTCGTGAACTCGATGCACGAGCGCAAGGCGAAGATGGTCGACCTGAGCGACGGATTCGTGGCGCTTCCCGGCGGCCTCGGCACCTTGGAGGAACTGTTCGAGGTGCTGACGTGGACGCAACTCGGCATCCACGAGTACCCCTGCGGCGTCCTCAACGTGGCTGGCTTCTACGACGCCGTCCTCGACCACCTCGACCACGCGACGGGCGAGGGGTTCGTCGAACCCGCCCACCGCGACCTCCTGCTCAGCGACGTCGACCCCGCGACGCTGCTCGACGCCTTCGAGGACTACGAGCCGCCCGTCGTCGAGAAGTGGCTCGACGAGGACGAGACCTGACCCTCGGGCCGGCGTGCTTCGCCGGGGAATCCGCCGTCTCCCCGCAGGTGCAACGCAACCGTTCGTACCGTCGCGTCGTTTCCCCGACGCGTCAGCGGACGACCAGGCAGTCGTCCGACCTTCGAGCGGATCGAGCGGCGACCAGCCCAGTAGCCGTAGTAACCGTATGATCGACGGGTGGCATTGTTTCCTCTCACTGTAGTCACTCCGTGGTTGGTCCATCTGGGCCAACTACTCGCATCGCGGCGATTTCCCGAATAACGCTTCACAGAGATGTTCCTTGCTCGGGAATCAACTTGAAAAACTACCAGAAACGGCTGAATTGGTGCGAAATAGCCAAAATGATTTTTCTACCCATCGATGGTAGGTGAGAACACCTGGGGCGACGCGAGGGACCCCGGGTGAGGATACCTATGTCACAACAGCTACAGCAACCGCAGTCACAGATGGGCGGCCAGCCGCAGATGGGCCAGCCGCCGCAGACGAGCCAACAGTCGCCGGTGGGGGGCCAGCCGCAGATGGGTCAGCCGTCCCAACAGGGCGGCATTTCGCAGACACTGTCGCCGCAGTCGATCCAGACGATTCAGTCGCTCGAACAAGTCGAGACGCTCGCCGAACACGCGAAGAATCAGCTCGGCCAGCAGTACCAGCCGCAGCTCGCGGCACTCGTCGAAGACGTGGAGGACATCGCCGAGATTCAGAAGGAACTCATCGTTCGACAGTCGCCGCTCGCACAGACCATCGCTAACTGTGCGCAGGAGGCGACCCAGCAGGCGATCCAGCGGATCCAGCAGGCCCCGCAGGCCCAGCAGTCACCCGCCGTCCAGGAACTGGTTCAGGCGGTTCAGTGGAGCCAGCAGTCCGTTCAGCAGGCGGTTCAGGAGGCGTCTCAGATCGGCCAGCAGCGACTCCAACAGGCGACCCAGCAGTCCCAGATGGGCGGCCAGTCGCAGCGCTCGCCGTTCGGGGGCCAGTCTCAGCAGCGGGGGAGCTTCTAACTCCGGCTCCCGTCACGGAACGAACCGGTCACGAGCGCCCCCCTCTTCTTTCAGACGACTGGTCGCGGTCGAACCGGGGCGGTGGCGGTAAACTCGGCTCGACGCTTCGGCCGTCGGACCGCGAGCGGCGAATTGCTATTCCATCATACGGTTTATGCAGAGGGAGCCGGCGGCCTCGAAAGCATTCCTCCACCGTCGCAAGCGAGGAAGCAGTGATCGGGCGGCTGAGACGCGCTGACACACAGAGCGAAGGCTTTTGGTGCCGCCGGGATGGGCTCTCTGTATGGACGAGAAGCGGGAACTGGTCGACCTGCTGCGCGAGAACGCCCGGCAGAGTACGGCGGATCTGGCCCGCCAGACGGGCCTGTCCGAGGACCGGGTCGAGGAACTCGTCGCGGAACTCGAGGCGTCCGGCGTCCTCCGGGGTTACCAGGCGGTCGTCGACTGGGACGGCCTCGACGGCGAGCACGTCCAGGCGGAGGTCGAACTGAACGTCGAACTCGACCGGGAGACCAAGTACACCGACATCGCCCGTCGGATCGCGAAGTTCCCGGAGGTGTCCTCGCTGCGGCTGGTCTCGGGCACCTACGACTTCGCCGTCGACGTGGAGGGTGAGTCGATGCGCGGCGTCTCCCAGTTCGTCTCCGACCAGATCGCGCCGATCCCGGAGGTGACCCAGACGGTCACGCACTTCGTCATGGACACCTACAAGGAGCGCGGCATCGAGTTCGACGACTACGACGAGGACGACCGGCTGTCGGTTTCGCCATGAAGATCGCCGACCGGGTCGAACAGGTACCTCCCTCCGGGATCCGGCGCTTTTTCGAACTCGCCGAGGAGATGGACGACGTCATCTCGCTGGGCGTGGGCGAACCCGACTTCAGCGCGCCGTGGGCCGCCCGGACGGCGGCCATCGACTCGCTCGAACGCGGGCGGACGTCGTACACCGCCAACCGCGGGATGCGCGAGTTGCGCGAGGCGATCCAGCGGTACGTCCGCCGCTGGGACCTGGAGTACGACCCCGACACCGAGATTCTGGTCACGACCGGCGCCAGCGAGGCCGTCGACCTGGCGATGCGCGCGTTCGTCGAACCCGGTGACGCCGTCGCCGTCCACCAGCCGTCGTACGTCTCCTACGTCCCGACCGTCACCTTCGCCGGCGGGGAGCCCCTGACCGTCCCGACCTACCCCGAGGACGACTTCGCGCTCACCTACGACGCGCTCCGGGAGGCCGGCGCCGCCGACGCGGAGGTGCTGATGCTGTGTTACCCGAACAACCCCACGGGCGCCGTCATGGAGGAGGACGGCCTCCGGGAGGTGGCCGAGTTCGCGCGCGAACACGACCTCGCCGTCCTCGCCGACGAGATCTACGCCGGCCTCCGGTACGAGGGCGAGCACACCTCCATCGCCACCCTGCCGGGGATGCGCGAGCGAACCGTCGTGTTCAACGGCTTCTCGAAGACCCACGCGATGACCGGCCTCCGCCTCGGGTTCGCCCTCGCGCCGCCGGAGGCGATCGACGCGATGAACCGCATCCACCAGTACACGATGCTCTCGTCGCCCACGACCGCCCAGTACGCGGCGATCGAGGCGCTGCGCTCCTGTGACGACGCGGTCAGCGAGATGCGGACGCAGTTCGATCGGCGCCGCCGGTTCGTCCTCTCGCGGTTCGACGAGATGGGGCTGGACTGCTTCGAGGCCCGCGGGGCCTTCTACGCGTTCCCCGACTGCGGCGGCGACGACGAGGCGTTCGCCGAGGGCTTGCTGGAGAGCGAGCGGGTCGCGCTCGTCCCCGGGAGCGTCTTCGGCCCGGGCGGCGAGGGCCACCTGCGCGTCTCCTACGCGACGGGGATGGACGAGCTCAAGACCGCCATGGACCGGATCGAACGGTTCGCCGCCGACTGGTCCGGCTGATCGGACGCCGCCGATCGCTTCGCCGCTTCTCGACTGCGCGTCGCCCATCGACCTCGGTTCGACTATCCGTCCCCAGGGCGGAGTCCGTTGCCACTCCGGTACACCGTCTGCCGCTATACGGAACGTTGGCTAGGGGGTGACCGGCGGGTGCGGCTCCACGTGCCCGACCCGGTCGGGCGAATCGACGGTTCGCCGGGACGTTCGCCCCGGGCGGAAGTCCTTTCGCTACGACGGGCGACGGACGCTCGACCGTGACGCTAACGCTCGTTGGGTGGGACTTCGGATCGGCCGCGTCACATCACGCTCGGCGCGCAGGCCAACGCCCCCCTCGCCGCGACTCACGCTCACGAACGCCGATGCACGTTGACGAAGTGACCGTCCGGGGCGGCGTTCCGATCCGCCCTGTGGGCGCTGGCCGCTTCGATTGCGTCGGCGAACTCGCCGACGATCCGCTCTCGAAAGCCGCAGTCAGTACACTCCAGTTCGTACAGCGAGCTCAATCGTCCGACGGCCGCACAGGCGTCGGGTGGTCCACGTCGACCACACCCGAACCGGTGACGGTCACGTCGTACCCGTGGTACGAGAAGTCGACCGTGAGCGGCGATCCGCTCGAATCGGACCGTTCGACGAGCGCGTCGAGCGCGTCCGGATCGATCACGTCGTACAGCGGCGTCAGTTCCGTCGCGTCGACGCCCTCGACGTCGGCGATCCGGTCGATCACTGCTTCGCTCGCGGAGACCGTCCGTACCTTTTCCGTTGCCCTCATCTTCACACTCGGGAGGTCGGTTTCTTCCGGTAAAAAGATCGCGCAATTTTGATCTCGGGATCGTTCGCAAGAAACCGCTGAGCGATTGATTCCGTCGAAATCGTCGGAATCGGCGGACGAGGGGCCACGCGCGAACGATCCTGAACCGCTGCGCGCTATCTCTCCCGGGTGCCCTCGAAGTGGACCGACGGCCTGTTGTACTCCGCCCGCATCATGATCTCGTTGCTGACCGTGTAGCCAAGGTCGTCGAGTTCGTAGGCGATGCGGGTGATGTCGTCGTTCGACGCGCCGACGGCCTGGATGTGGACGTTGTCCTGTCCGGTCATCAACTCCCGAACGTTGGTAACGCCGTCAAGTTCGAGGGTTCGATCGATGAGGTCCGCGCGATCCGCGATCGAGGCCGTACAGATGAACAGCACCTGGAAGGGGAATCCCGCCGCCTCGTAGTCGACCTCGGACCGATGTCCCTTGATGATGCCCTGTTCTTCGAGCCGGGCGATCCGCTTTCCCACGGTACTCGCGGAGACGCTCACCCGCTCGCTGATCGCGGCGTTGGTGTTGTGGCGCGCGTCTTCCTGGAGCGCGTGGAGGATGATGCGGTCGATCTCGTCCAGCCCCGGGTCATCCATTGGGGTACTCTCTCGGTCGAAAGTCAATAAGTTGGTGACTCCGGTCAGGTCCTCGCCGTCGGACCCCGACGGCCGGGTCGAACGAAGCCCAGCGCGGACGGGACACCGACTCACTCGGCCCCGTCGGCGTCGGGCTCTGCGTCGGGCGATAGGTCGCGGTAGATGATGCTGAGGTCGTCGGTCTCGGAGAGTTCGTCGAGGGTGCGATCGAGCGAACCCCGGAGTTCCTCGATGCGCTCGTCGAGTTGCTGGTACTCCTCGCTCTCTTCGAGGGAGGCGGGGCCTTTCTCGGACTCCAGCAGCGCCTTCTTCGAGGCCAGCGAGAACAGCTCCTGGACGCCGTCGTCGTACTCGTTTCGCAACAGGAGTTTCTCGACGGTCTCCTGGAGGTCGTCCTTCGAGACGGGCTTGACCAGGTAGTCGTCGAAGCCCATCGCCACGATGTCGAAGTCCGGTTCGACGGCGGTTACCATCGCCACGCGACACTCGATGCCGCGATCACGGACGGCCACGAGCACCTCGTCGCCGGACAGGTCCGGCATCCGACGGTCGAGGAGCACGACCGACACCTCGTCGTCGAGCTGATCGAGCGCCTCGCGGCCGCCGTACGCCACCCGGACCCGGTACTCGCCCTTGAGCCAGGTCGCGTACAGATCCGCGAGGTCCGGCTCGTCCTCGACGATGAGTACGAGGTCCTGCTCGCCGCTCATGGCTGCGCAGACGGCTGCCGGTGCCGCTCGCGCCCCGCCGTCTCACCCCCTCGCAGGGCCGGCGTGTCTGTCTGCCCGTGATCGCGAACGAGTCCGGCATTCATCGTTGGTTACGCATGTTTACGGGCGACCGCTTAAAGGTTCAGGGACGCGGACGATCCCGCCGGCCCGTCGGGCGATCCTCCGACTCCGGGTCGCTCGCGGTCGATTCTGCCTCCGGTCCCGTTTCCCATCGGTCTGTTCCGCCGTCGAGTTACTGGTTCGGGCTGTAGTTCGGCGCCTCGTCGGTGATCATCACGTCGTGGGGGTGGCCCTCGGTCTGGCCCGCCGACGAGACGCGCACGAACCGCGACCGCTCCTTGAACGTCGGCACGTCGGGCGCGCCGACGTACCCCATGCCCGACTTCATGCCGCCGACGAGCTGGTGGAGCTCCGAGGCGAGGCTCCCCTTGTAGGGGGTCGCGGCCTCGACGCCCTCGGGGACGTACTCCTCCTCGCCCTCGGGTTCGTCCTTCAGGTAGCGGTCGCCGCCGCCCGAGCGCATCGCGCCGACCGAGCCCATTCCCCTGTACTGCTTGTACTTCTTGCCGTTCATGGTGATGACCCGTCCGGGGGCCTCGTCGGTGCCGGCGAAGTAGGAGCCGAGCATGACCGCGTCGGCGCCCGCGGCGATGGCCTTGATCGCGTCCCCCGAGTAGCGGATGCCGCCGTCGGCGATGACCGGGACGTCCGCGGGCGCGGCGACGTCCGCGACCTCGGCGACCGCGGTGATCTGGGGCATCCCCGACCCGGTGACGACGCGCGTGGTGCAGATCGATCCCGGCCCGATCCCGACCTTGACGCCGTCCGCGAAGTCGACGACCTCGCGCGCGGCCTCGCGCGTGCCGACGTTGCCGACGACGACGTCGGCCGCCACGCTTCCTTTGATCTCGCGGGCGTTGTCGATCACGTTGCGGTTGTGCGCGTGCGCGCAGTCGATGAACAGCACGTCGGCGCCGGCCTCGTCGGCGGCGGCCGCGCGGTCGTCCTCGAAGGGGCCGACGGCGACGCCCACCCGGAGGCGCCCCTCGTCGTCGCGGGCCGCGTTCTCGTGTTCGCGGCGCTGGAGGATCCCCTGCATCGTCACCAGGCCGACGAGGTGCTCGTCGTCGTCGACGATGGGGACGCGCTCGATCTTGTGCTCGTACATGAGTTCGAGCGCCTCGCGCGCGCTCACCTCCTCGGGTGCGGTGATGACCTTGTCCGTCATCGCCTCGCGGACCTCGTCGCGCTCGCCGACCTCCAGGTAGGGCCGGATGTCGGTGCCGGAGATGATCCCCAGGACCGCGTCGTCGTCGTCGACGACCGGGGCGCCGGAGACGCCCGCCCGCTCCATCATCTCGTCGACCGCCTGAACGGTCTGCTCGGGCCGGGCCGTCACGACGTTTTCCCGGCGGATCACGAGTTCGTCGGCCCGCTTGACGCGTTCGATCTGCGCGACCATCTCCTCGACGTCCATGTTCCGGTGGAGGACGCCCAGGCCGCCCTCGCGGGCCATACCGATCGCCATGCCCGCCTCCGTGACGGTGTCCATCGCCGCCGAGAGCACGGGAATCGTCAGTTCGACGCCCTTCGAAACGCGCGTGGAGACGTCCGCCTCGTCGGGTTCGACGCGGCTCTCCATCGGGCGCAGCAGCACGTCGTCGAATGTGAGCGCCTCCGGTACCCTGAGTTTCTCCGAGAAGGAATCCTCGTCGGGAACGTCGTTCGCCATGTAAACCGTCGTCGCGGCCGCCACAAAAGGGTTGCGAGATGGCACGTCCGTGGCACGACGTGGCGATCCGACGGGCAGTTGTATGCGTGATCGTGCATGGGTCGGGCCGTCCCTCGCCGCTGGTTGACGGCCCCGCTGGCGATTCGTTCCCCCCGGCGGTTCCTCGCCCCCGCTGGCGATTCGTTCCCCCGCCGGCGGTTTCTCATCCCCGCCGGCGGTTCACCGCTCTTGGCCCGCGATTGCCCCTTTCGTCCGCTCGGTGGTCCCGGCCATCCGCGACGAGCGGGGCACCTCCCGACGGCCGATGACGAATCGCACCTCCGTCGCGTGGCGCGTCTCCGCCGCAATATTCACCTGATACTCACCGGTGGGCCGACGAAACGTCGAAATTGTTCCAATACACCGAATCATCTGAGACGAATTCAAATACCTGATCTACGATTTTTGTGGCCTGTGTGGTCGTATCCCCCACAACGTTTAATATCGCAGTCGGATTGTCTACGTACATGGACTCCAACAGTCCCGCCGCTTCGCGCACCGCCGGCCAGACCAGCATGGCCTTCGGCGTCTCCTTTACAGCGACGGGCTTTACATTTAAACGCGAGTCCACCACGGGCGGACGACGCTCCAACGTCGGCACCCGGAGCCACGGGGGCTCCGGGAGGCGCCCGTATCACCGCTCGGCCGACGGTGACGGCCGCTAGGATGGTATGAGCGTTTCACGCCATCCGGTCGCCCTCCGCCTGGAGCGACAGGTGGGCGAGGGGACCCGGCTGCTGGCCACCGTCATGGCCCTGCCGCTGCTCGACGGCATCTTCCCCGCGCTGGTGCTCGCCGGCGCGCTGACCTACCCCTTCGGCATCCTGGAGACGGGGCTGTTGATCTTCGGCGGATCGGCCACCGTGGCCGTCATCCTCGCCGAGATGGACGGCACCCGCCGCGAACAGGTTCGCGCGGTGGCGCTCCTGGGGGTCGTGCTGATCCCGGCCGCGGCGCTGGAGGCCGCGCTCGCGCCGACGATCCAGAGCCTGCTCGACATGGCCATCTTCCAGCGGTTCGCCGGCCTGGTCATCCTCGCCGTCGCCGCGAAGACCGCCTCCGCGAAGGTCGGCGACTACCTCCCGCGCCCGGCGGTCATCATCGGCCTCGGGATGGTCGCGGCGTTCCGGCCCGAGGCGGCCGAACTGGTCGTCAGCACCGACCCGATGCTGGTCGCCCGGGCCGCCGCCGCCGCCGGGGTGGGCGTGGGGTTCGCCCTCGCCGTGGCGCTGCTCGGCCCGCGCCTGCGGGGCGCGGTCGACATCGACCGGTTCCGGTTCGGCAGCGCCGTCGCGCTCGGCATGCTCGCGCTGTCGGTGCTCCAGCTCATGCCCACCCAGGCCCCCGTCGCGCTCGGCGTGCTCGTCGTGACGGCCATCTTCTCGGTCGAGCCGAGCGGGGCCGTCGAGGACGACCCTGCCGCGGGGATCGACGACGGGGACGCCCCGGTCGACGGGGGCGCGCCGCGGGACCCGGACGTGTCCGCGGCGGCCGACGACGCCGGCGTTCCCGGTGCGGTCGTCGATGCGTCCGGCGGGGCCGCCGCCGTGACCGACGGCGGCGACGAGGACGACGAGTACGGGAGCGACTCGGAGTACGGGTTCGGATCCGGCGACGACTCGCGGGCCCCATGGCTCTGAGCCTCGGGTCCCGCCTCCGCACACCGGCCCCGTCCCCGGAACCTACCTCTCCTCCGCACACCGGCCGGAAGTTTTTCACCTCGCCCCGCCACCGACCGCCATGGAGTTCGACGTCGAGACGACCGAGCGCACCCAGGTCGTCGACGTGACCGACCGCGTGACCGCCGCGCTCCCGGCCGACTCGACCGGCACCTGCACCGTCTTCAGCCGGCACACGACTGCCGGCGTCTGCGTCAACGAGGCCGAGTCCCGCCTGCTCGACGACCTGGCCGACGCCCTCGACGACCTGGTCCCGGACGAGGGGTGGCGCCACGATCGGCTCGACGGTAACGCCGACGCCCACGTCCGGGCCATGCTCGTGGGGAACGGCCTCTCTCTCCCGGTCGTGGACGGCGACCTCGACCTCGGGACCTGGCAGTCGGTCCTGCTCGTCGAGTGCGACGGGCCGCGCACGCGGACGGTGACGGTGGTACCGCCCTGACCGACCGGTCGTCGCTCACCGTCCCTCGCGATCGGATCCACACGCCGTCACCCCGCCCGCGGGCCACAGGGCTTACCAGCCGTGGGGTCGTTGCCCACGACATGAGCAATCGCGTCGTGCAGGGACGGATGGTGACTCCCGGGAAACTCGCCGAACTCGTCGAGGGCTCGTCGGTGATGGAGACGGACGGCATCGAGGACGCCGACCGCGACTGCCCGGAGTGCGGCGGAGACGTGCTCTCGGTGGGGTACATGCCGAGCGTGACGGAGTTCGTGACGGGCTACAAGTGCCAGGACTGCGACTGGGCCGAGACCGACCGCGACTGACCACTCGAACTCGCTGACGCGGGCGGATCGAAACCCATTTTACCCGACCGCGGAAAGGACGTGTCGAGGGGTCGTGGCCAAGCCCGGCATGGCGACTGACTCCAGAGGTTACGCCCGGTGACGACACTCCAGACTGATATACCGAGCGGACGGCTGATCACCGCTCCGCGTTGACGACCCTCTGGAGTACCGAGGCAGACCGGAGATATCAGTCGATCGGGGGTTCAAATCCCTCCGACCCCACTCCATCTCAGTCTTTCCCCACCAGCTACTGACACGTGTTCGAGTTTTGTCGTGGCCGACGAACCTGGCAGGCTTCGGTGTCAGGTCCTCGGCGCCGTCACCGAGGAATCTCGGACGCGGGAGGTCTGCGTGGATTACACCCATTGAGAGGTGGAGATCCATCTCTCCAGCTTCGTGAGCGCCTGGAGGAGATGGAACCGAGACCGTTCGCTCCCGCAGCCGAGTCTGTTCCGACAACGACCGGGTTCTTCCGGAGGCTGTCTCGGGCGCGGAAGCCTAGGCACCCCAGAGGCACGGTCGGTGTCGAGGACGAATTTACGGGGGATCTGAAATACAGCGCCCCGACGCCCGAACATTCCGGAGAATAAAACGCACGTCTGGACGCCTCTCGTCGTTGGGCACGCGCAAAAATGAAACAACCCCTATTTCGAAACCTTCACACTACCGGGGTTTCTGGACGCTTGACATTAATGTGGATGTGTCCGCCGTGGCCCCGTGCAAATCCCACACCCCGGATCCCCCCTCGTCGTCCGCTTCTGGCGGAGCATTAGCCCAGAGGCGAGGATCGTTGAAGCAGATATCCTGATTTGTCCGGATATCACCAACCCGAGCTCCCGAGGGATTCGTTTGTCTGACCTGCCTGAATGCTTCGATCTGACTGCGTGCGGTCGCTTCAGAGTATCCGCTCGCGGTATTATCTACGATCAAGCTCGAGGAGGCCAACTCTCAGGTGAACGAGGGACTCGACAAGGTCGACTCGGCGGTCGTCAAACTGTGCACCAACGACGAGGTCGTCTCCGAGGCGGCCGACGGCGCCGAGGAGGTCGCGCGGGCCACGGACGAACAGCCGGCCTCGACGACGGAGGTGGCGAGCATGGTCGACGAGACCGCCGAGGCCGCCGAGGAGGTCGGCGAGATCGCGGCCGCGAACGAGGAACAGACCGCGAAGGTGGCCGAGATCCAGCGGCAACTGGACGACCTCGATCTCGACGCCGCCGAATGAGCGCGGCGTTGGTCGGGTCGGCGACGTGCGGCCGGTGACCGATTACTTGGGGTTTTCCCGGTCGGATTCGCGGCCAGCGGTCTCGCCCCCGTACCGCTCTGCGTACCCGTCGAGTACCTCCCGGCGGCGTCGCTTCGCGGCCGCGGACATCAGCGACTCGCTCCACTCGGTGCCGTCGTCGGTTCGCACCTCGACCGACGCCACGCCCTGGAGCGCCCCGACGTGCGTCTCCGTCTCCCGGATGAAGTAGGGGTGCATCGTGCAGGCGGGCGTCGTGAGCCGGAGATCGACCTCGACGTGTCCGTCCTCGACCGCGATCGACTTCACCAGACCCAGTTCGACGACGTCGAGATTGGATCCGGTCGCCGCGCTGCAGGGGTCGACCACCTCGCGGAGCGCGTCGCGAACCGCCGAGACGGAGACGCCTGAACCGCCGTCAGCGTCGCCGTCGGGGTCAGCATCGCCGTCGCCGTCGGGGTCGACGCGTCCGGTTTCGCCTCCGGTTTCGGTCCCGCTCACGCGCCGAGCACCTCGAAGTCGGTCGTCGCGTACGGCTCGTCGACGAGGTCTGCGTCGCTGAACTCGTCGTCGGCCGTCCGGCGTTTCAGGTCGTCGACGTCGAAGCCGTGGGTTTCGGCGACGTTCTCGCCGAGGATCTTCCGCTTGTCGGCCTCGGTGATCGTGTAGGTGCCCCCGCGCCACTCCAGCTCGGGGAACTCGAACTCCCAGAAGGCTTCGAGCACCATCCGCGGGTGGTAGTGGGGCGCGCCGCTGCCCCAGACGAGCTGATCGAGCGCGTCCGGGCCCGCGGCCCAGAGGAGTTCCTGCACGGTGTCGACGAACCCGGCCGGATCGGCCGCCGCCTCGTAGTTGGTGAGTTCGAGGTTGACCGAGACGTTGTCGTACTCGGCGAGGAGCCACCCCGTCTCCTCGGCGAAGGTCATGCCGCCGTGGACGATCTCGAAGTTCAGCTCCGGGAACCGCGCGGCGGCGTCGGCGACGTCGCCGACCTTGTAGGAGTCGATGGGCGCGGAGCCGAAGGGGACCGCCTTGTGGACGGCGACGACGTCCAGTCCGAGGTCGGCGACCCGCTCCCAGAGCGGGAACGCCAGTTCGGGATCGTCCATCCGGAAGCCGTGGTGCTCGTGGTCGGCGTCCCAGTAGGAGGGGTACACCTTCACGCCGTGGGGGTCGAACCGCTCGACCTGTCGGGCGAGTTCCTCGCGCGGGTCGTCCATGCCGATCAGGTCGACGCTCGCCAGCGCGGCCGCCCGCGTCGGGTACCGTTCGACGAACGCCTCGACTTTCTCCAGGGCGGTCAGGCCGTCCTCGAAGACCGTGATCGACTGCGGGTGGAAGACGGTGAAGTCGGTCCGACACTCCCGGAAGAGGAGATTCGCCGTCTCCTCGATGTCCCAGTCCCTGAGCACCGAGTCGGGCGTCCGGCGGAACGCCTCCGGCCCCTCCTGCATGGAACTCGCGAAGCCCTCCGCGATCTGCCGTGCCTGGTCGGGCACCCGGTAGTTCGAGGGCGCCAGGTTGTACGAGTGGGAGACGGCGTCGATGACGAACACGTCGTCCAGCGGTGTCATGCAACACCGTACCGCCAGGAGGCCTATAAAGCGTGCTCTCGCAGCAGGTCCGGGAGACGGAGGGTTTCCCCCGCTCCGTCTACTGGTTCGGCGCCTGACACGCTCCTCCCCCGACCACAACGTATTAACGCGTGTCGGCCGACGCACGGCCAATGAGTCGGGTTACCATGACTGATTCGCTCGTGGTCGACACAGCGACGGAGACGTGGCGCTGTCGCGGATGCGACGGCGAACTCGTCGGCGCGAGCGAGAACTACAAGGAGGGCTGCCTCGTCGCCGAACGCGACCCGACGGAGGTACACGACCCCGTCATCGAGGGGGAGGAGTACACGTTCGCGCCGGACCCGGAGTGGTGCCGGATCGTCGAGTTCTACTGTCCGCACTGCGGGCGGATGATCGAGAACGAGTACCTGCCGCCGGGTCACCCGATCACCGACGACATCCAGGTCGACGTCGAGTCGCTGGTCGAGCGCGCGGAGGACGAGTGAGATGGCCGCGGAGAACGAGGGCCTCGCCGCCGCCGAGGGCGGCGACACCGTCACCGTCGACGTCGACATCGGCGGGACGTTCACCGACTGCTTCGTCCGCTACCGCGGCGAGGTGGCGACGGGGAAGGCCGAGACCACGGACCACGACCTCTCGATCGGCTTCCTGAACGCCGTCGACGACGCGACCGAACCGCTCGACGTCGCTCGCTCCGACCTGCTCGCCGCCGCCGACCGCGTCCGCTACTCGACGACGGTCGCGCTGAACAAACTCATCGCCCGCGAGGGCACGACGCTCGGGCTCCTGACCACCGCGGGCACCGAGGACCTCCCGTACATCGGCCGCGGCTCCCAGTGGGCCGACGGCCTGCCCGTCCAGGAGCGCCGGAACGTCGTCGGCGCCGACAAGCCCGAGCCGCTCGTCCCCCGCGAGATGACGCTACCCGTCGAGGAGCGCATCAACTACGAGGGCGAGATCGTCCAGCCCCTGGACGAGGCCGACCTCCGCGAGAAGGTGAACGAACTCGTCGACAAGGGCGCCCGCGCCTTCGTCGTCAGCCTCGCCTGGTCGTTCCGCAACCCCGTCCACGAGCGGCGGGTGCGGGAGATCATCGAGGAGGAGTACCCCGACGCCTACCTCGGGAGCGCCCCCGTGTTCCTCTCCTCGGAGGTCAACCCCCAGCGCGGCGAGTACGAGCGCACGATGACCACGGTGCTGAACGCCTACCTCCACCGCCCCATCGTCGACGAACTGTTCGACATCGGGGACGAACTGCGGGGGGAGGGCTACGAGAAGCCGCTGATGATGATCCACAACACCGGCGGCATGGCCGAGGTCTACCGGACCGCGGCGCTCAACATGTTCAACGCCGGGCCGGTCGCGGCGCTCATCGGCAGCAGCTACCTCGGCGAGCAGTACGGCTTCGACAACGTGATCGCCGCCGACATGGGCGGGACGAGCTTCGACCTCTCGCTGGTCGTCCAGGGCTCGACCCGCTCGTACGACATGGACCCCGTCATCGACCGCTGGCGGGTCAACTCCGCGATGCTTGAGGCGAAGTCCATCGGCGCCGGCGGCGGCTCCATCGCCTCGGTCAACGAGGACCTCGACGACCGCCTGGAGGTCGGCCCGGAGAGCGCCGAGTCCAACCCCGGCCCGGCCTGCTACAACCAGGGCGGCCGCGAACCGACCGTCACCGACGCCGACGTCGTCCTCGGGTACATCAACCCCGACAACTTCCACGGCGGCGAGAAGGAACTCTCCGTGCGCGCCGCCGAGCGCGCCATCCAGCGCAAGATCGCCCGCCCGCTCGACGTCGACGTGACGGAGGCAGCGGCGCTCGTTCGGAAGATCGTCGACGCCAAGATGGGCAACACGATCTACAAGGAGACGGCGCTGCGGGGCTTCGATCCGCGGGACTTCGTGATGCTCGGCTTCGGCGGCGCCGGCCCGACCCACGCCGCCGACGTCGCGCGCAACGCGGGCATCGACACCGTCGTCACCTTCCCCTACGCCTCCGTCTTCTCCGCGTTCGGGTCGAGCGTGATGGACACGATCCACATCTACGAGCAGTCGCGCAACCTTCCGCTGATCGACCCCGCGAGCGGCGAGACCTTCACCGACTTCGAGCGGTTCAACGAGGTCGTCGCCGACCTCAAGGAGCGGGCCTACCGCGACTTCGAGGGCGAGGGGTACGACCGCGAGGACGTGACGCTCACGCTGGAACTCGACATGAAGTACGGCGGCCTGCTCGACGTGACGCGCGTCGGCTCGCCCCACCTCTTCCTCGACTCGGTCGACGACGTCCGGGACGTCTGCGACGCCTTCGAGGCCGAGTATCGGGACGCCTACAGCCCCATCTCGGCCTCCTCGGACAACGGCATCCTGGTCGAGAACTTCCTGCTCAAGGGCGTCGCACCGGTCGAGAAGCCCGAGCTGGCGACCTACGAGTCGGCGGGGCCCGACCCCAGTCCAGCACGCGCGGGCACGCGCGAGGTCTACTGGACGACGAGCGAGGCGTTCGTCGACACGCCGATCTACGACCAGAGCGGGCTCGCGCCCGGGAACGTCGTCGAGGGGCCCGCCGTCGTCGAGGACGCCAACACCACCATCGCCCTGCCCCCGGACGTCACCTACCGGATCGACGAGAACCTGACCGGGTCGATGGAGCTGAAGTGAGATGACGTCGGCGATCGACGACTGCCTGGACCGCGGCGGGCCGCCCCTCCCGTGGGTGTTCGGGCTGGCGGCGCGCCTCGAAGGCGAGGATCGGGTCGCGATGCTGGACGACGCGGGCGCGCTCTCGCGGTCGCTGTCGACCGCCGCCGACCTGTTCGGCCTCCCGGCGGTCTGCACGAGCCTCGACCCCGCCGTCGCGGCGGAGGCCGCGGGCTGTGCGGTCGAACTCGGCACGGACGACACCCTCTCCGTTACGGAGGGCCCCGTCGCCTCGATCGACGACGCCTTCGACCTCGACGTCGACGGCGCGGTCGACCGCGGCCGCGTGCCGACCGCCCTCGACGCGACCGAGCGCCTCGCGGCGACCCTCGACGGGACGAGCGTCCTCGGCGGCCTCGCGGGCCCCGACGCGCTCGCCGAGGCGCTGCTCGCCGACGGCGCAGGGGCGGCCGACGTCGACGACGACCTGCGCTACGAGGCGACGCTCACCGCGGGTGACGTCGGCGTCGCCCTCGCCAACGCCTTCCTCGACCGCGACGCCGAGGGGATCGCCGTGCTCGAACCGGACGGGATCGCGCACGCCGACCGCTACCGCGACGCGGTCGTCCCGCTGTGCAACGTGATCGACCACTACGACGCGGCCGCCGTCCTCGTCCAGCGAACCGTCGACGCGGACGACGTCGCCCTCGCCGCCGAGGTCGGCTTCGACGCGATCACCGGCCGCGTCGCGGGCGACGACCCGGACGCGGCGGAGGCGGCGGTCGACGCCGCCGGGCGGGAGGGGATCGCGCTCGGCGTGGGCGTTCCCCGGGACGCGCTGCGCGACGGGCCCGACGCGGTCGCGGCGTTCCGCGACGAACAGCCGTCCGGGGCGCTGCTCTCCAGCGAGTGGGAGGTCCCCGCCGGGACCGAACCCGAGGCGCTCCACCGGCTCATGGACTCGCTGTAGGGCCGACGGTCCGGGTTCGGATCCGGCGGGTGCAAGTGGAAGCGGCCGCGGTGGGGCCGAGGCGGCCGCGGCCGGGTCGAACGGCTGCGGTCGGGCCGGGTCGACCGCCGATCGGCGGGTCGCGTGACAGCTTTATCGCCAGCATTCAGCCGAGTGACACCTCTACGTGTTCGTTGGGGGTTCTCACATCGCAAGGTACATCACGCCGGGAGACCACCACACGTCCCATGTTCGACTTCGAACGGCTGCGGTACGATCTCATCGAGTGGATCAACCCGGAGCCCCCGGAGCCGCGGGTCGAGCGCCTCGCCGAGGAGATGGACCGCGGCGAGTACGAGATCCACATGCACAAGGTGGATTCGGCGCTCGACGAGGCCCACAAGGTGTTCGTGCGCACCGGCGTCTCCTCGATGCTGAAGGCCGGCGACGTCGTCGTGGGCGTCCACAACCGCGACGGCGACCTCGTCTCCGCGAGCTGTGGCACGTACCTCCACGGGCCGATCGCCCAGCTCCCCGTGAAGTTCCTCATCAACCAGTACGTCGACGGCGACTCGAACGTCGAGGTGAACCCCGGGGACATCTTCTACACGAACGAGGCGCTGACGGGCGGCCTCCACAACCCCGACCAGATGGCGATCATGCCCGTCTTCAACGACGGCGAGTTGATCGCGTGGGCCTCCGCGGCGCTCCACCAGGGCGAGACGGGCGCCATCGAACCCGGCGGGATGGCCCAGAGCGCCCGCACCCGCTACGACGAGGGGATGCGCCTGACGCCCATCAAGATCGGCGAGGACTACGAGATCCGCGACGACCTGATGGACATGATGGTCAACTTCATCCTCCGGGCGCCCCAGATGCAGGAGACGGACGTCCGCGCGCGGGCGACCGCCGTCGACGTCGTCCGCAAGCGCATCCAGGGGATGGCCGAGGAGACGAGCAACGACTTCGTCCACGGCCTCTTCCGGAAGGCCATCACCACCGCCGAGGTCGGCTCGCGAAACCTGATCTCCGAGATGACCGACGGCACCTACCGCTCGGTGGGCTTTTTCGACAACGTCGGCGCCGAGGAGTCGCTGATGAAGATCTCGCTCGAACTCCGCAAGGAGGGCGACGAACTCACGCTGGACTTCTCGGGCACGTCGCCCGAGGCCGGATCGCTCAACTCCTTCGCCCACGGCGTCGCCGCCTACATCTCGTCGTACCTCTACCCCTACGTCTTCTACGACCTCCCGGTCTCGACGGGCGCGTTCGCCCCGTTCAACTTCGAGATCCCCGACCGCTCGGTGCTGAACGCCAGCCCGGAGGCCTCCGTCTCGCAGTGCGTCATCGCGGGGACCGTCGTGCTCGCGCGGTGTCACGACGTGTTCGGCCAGATGCTCTACTCCACCCACCCCGAGCGGGTCGCGGGCGCGCCCGACTCCCACGAGGGCGGCGGCGGCTACTCCGGCGTCAACAAGTACGGCGTGAAGATCGCGGACATGGTGGCGTTCAACATGAACACCATGGGCGCGGGCGCCCGCGTCGACCGCGACGGCATCGACGCCCACGGCTTCAGCATGGGCCCCTGGGGGAAGGCGACGAACATGGAGGAAGACGAGGAAGACGGCATCTTCCTCCCCGTCGAGCGCGGATTTTTGGCCGACACCGGCGGCTTCGGCAAGTACCGCGGCGGCAACGGCTCCCAGAACGTGAACCTCGTCGTCTCCGACCACGAGGTCTCGGCGTTCCGCAACGGCAAGGGGACGCGGATCCCGAGCAACACGGGGCTGTTCGGCGGCTACGCCGAGGGCTCGCTCCTCGGGCTTCGCATCACGGACACCGACCTCGCCGAGCGCCTGGAGAACGGCGACCACGTCCCCCGGGATGTCCGCGAGATCGTCACCGAGCGCGCGATCGACGGCGAGTACCACTTCGAACCCGTCGGGCGCGAGTCCCGCACTCTGGAGAAGGGCGACGTGTTCGTCCGGCTGATGTCCGGCGGCGGCGGCCTGGGTGACCCCCTCGAACGGGACCCCGAGGCGGTCGTCGAGGACCTGACCCACAGGATGATCTCCGAGTGGGCCGCCGAGAACGTCTTCCGCGTCGCCACCGAGGACGGCGACCTCGACGCCGAGGCCACCGAGCGAGAGCGGGAGGCCGAGCGAGAGCGCCGCCTTCAGCGCGGGAAGCCGTTGGACGAGTTCCGGGCCGAGTGGCGCGAGAAGCGCCCCGACGAGTCGATGCTCGAACACTACGGGCAGTGGCCCGAGGGCCTCGTCGAGGAGGAGTCCCCGGTCCCCGCGGACGACTGATCGGGGCGGCCCACCGCCTCACGACCGGGCGCACCGACGCACGACCACGCGGAACGCGGCAGCGACCATCGAACGCGACACGGACAGCGGACGCGGATCACGCAGCTCACACCAGACCCAATGGACGTCACAATCAACATCGACGCCGGCGGCACGTTCACCGACGGGGTGTTCACCCGCGGCGAGACGATCGAGACGGCGAAGGTACCGACCACGGAACACGACCTGACGGTGTGTTTCGTCGACTGCATCGAGAAGGGCGCCGAGAAACTGGGGACGACCCTGGAGGACCTCCTCGCGGAGACGGACGTCGTCCGGTTCTCGACCACCCACGGGACGAACACGGTGATCGAGAAGACCGGGCCGCGGCTCGGCCTGCTCGTGACCGCCGGGGAAGAGGACGACCTCTACGCCGACGGCGCGGAGACGGTCGCCGGTCGCTTCGTCGAGCCGGAGATGATCGCGGGGGTCGACGAGCGGGTCACCCCCGACGGACGGGTCGAGGCGGAACCCGACCCCGAGGCCGTCCAGCGCGCGGTCAAGCGCCTCCAGGAGAACGGCGCGCGCCTGATCGTCGTCTCGCTGGCGAACGCCTACGCCAACGACGCCAACGAGCGGGCGGTCAAGGGGGCCGTCTCGGACGCCTATCCGGGTCACTACCTCGGGGCGCTCCCGACGCTCGCCTCCACCGAAGTCACCGCACGTCCGGACGACGCGCGACGGCTGACCACCGCCGTCCTGAACGCGTACATCCACCGGCCGATGAAGTCGGCGCTGTACAAGGCGGAAGACGAGGTCCGGAGCCGGGGGTACGAGCGGCCGCTGTTCGTCGGCCACTCGAACGCGGGGATGGCCCGCGTCGCCAAGACCGTCGCCATCAACACCCACAACTCCGGCCCCGCCGCGGGCGTGCTCGCGGTCCAGGCGCTCGCGCAACTGTACGACGAGGACCTGGTCGCCGCCGACATGGGCGGGACCAGCATCGACATCAGCGTCGTGCGCGACGGCGAGTACACTCTCCAGCTCAACCCGGAGATTGACGGCCTGGAGACGTGCATCCCCGCCATCGAGACGTACAACCTCGGCGCGGGCGGCGGGTCCATCGCCTCGGTCGAGGACGGCGACCTCTCGGTCGGCCCGGAGTCCGCGGGCGCGACGCCCGGCCCGGCCTGCTTCGGGCGGGGCGGCCAGGACCCCACCGTGACGGACGCCGACCTGGTCCGGGGGATCCTCAACCCCGACTACTTCCTCGGCGGGTCCTACGACCTCTCGCCCGACCGGGCGCGGGAGGCCATCGAGGAGCGCGTCGCCGCCCCGCTGGGCGTCGACGCCCCGGAGGCCGCCCGCCGCGTCGCGCGGGCCGCCCAGGAGACCATCGCGGGCGGGATCCGGAAGTGGGGCGACGACGTCGACAGCGTGGCCGCCTTCGGCGGCGCCGGCGCGGTCCACGCCGCGGGCTTCGCCGACGCGGCCGGCGTCGACCGGGTGATCGTCACGCCCTACTCCTCGGTCTTCTCGGCCTTCGGCGAGTCGACGATGGACGTCAACCACACCTACTCGGAGTACCTCCACGAGGTCACCCCGGCCGCCGTCGCCGGCGCGCTGGGCGACCTCCACGACGAGGCCCGGCGCGACATGCGCTCCGAGGGGTTCGACCCCGCCGAGATCGCCGTCGACGCCGACCTGCTGGTCGAGTCGGGGGCCGACTACGCGGTCCACCCCGTGGAGTACCGGCCGGACGCGGACGGCGCGGCGGCGGTCGGCGACCTGCCTGACGTCGGCGACGCCGACGCCTGCGCCCGTCTGTACGCCCGGGGCGCCGTGCCCAAGCCCACCTTCGAGCGTACCGAACCCGGCGACGCCGACCCGTCGGCCGCCCGCCACGGCGAGCGCGAGGTCTACTGGGAGGACGCCTTCGAACCGACGCCGATCTACCGGCGCGAGGGACTCGTCGCGGGCAACGTCGTCGAGGGGCCGGCGGTCGTGGAGGCCGTCGACACCACCGTGGCCGTGCCGCCGGGGTGGTCCTTCGAGGTCGACGCCTACGGCCACGGGCTCATCGAGCGCTGACGCCGTCGACCGGCGATACGCCGACGTCCCAACACGTCGACCCCCGCCGTCCGCTCCCGGATCGCGCGGGTCGACCACCCGCTTGCGTGGGCCGACACAAGTCTCATTGTCTCAGCTCGCCAATACGAAGGCATGGCACTCAGCGCCCGAAACAACCTGACCGGCACCGTGACGTCCGTCAAGCGCGACGAGATCATGGCGGAGGTCGTCGTCGAACTGGGCGACGGCCAGGAGGTCACCTCGACGATCACGCGCTCCTCGGCGGATCGGCTGGAGGTCGAGGAGGGCGACGAGGTCAGCGCCGTCATCAAGGCGAGCGAAGTGATAATCGACAAGGAGTGATCGGCTCGCCACACCGCTCCTTCGGTCGCCGCGACGCGTCTTTCGGTTGCCGGCGACGCGTGCGCGGCGGTCGGATCCGCCCGACGCATGGGTCCCGGCGGGAGTAGATATTCATACCCGCCTCCCCTACGCTCGCCCATGCAACACGAGGCCGAAGTCGTCGGCATCGGGGTCGGTGTCGACGACGGCGGGTCCGGGGTTCCGGCGGTCGTCGTCTCGGCGCGCGACGAGTACCTCCCGATCGTCATCACCCAGGATCAGGCACAGGCCATCCAGCTCGCCCTCTCGGGGGAACCGTTCGAGCGGCCGCTGACTCACGACCTGCTTGTCGACATGGTCACCGAGTTCGGCGGGGCCATCGACGGGATCCGCATCGACGACCTCGCCGACGGCACCTTCTACGCCAAGATCGACGCCGAGCGTTACGAGGACGGCCGCCCCGAGAAGTTCGTCTTCGACGCTCGCCCGAGCGACGCCATCGCCCTCGCGGTTCGGGTCGACTGCCCCATCCTGATCTCCGACGAGGTGCTCGACTCGGCCGGGCGTCCTCCGTCGGCGTTCGACCTCGGGGAACTCGACGACTGACCGCGGTAGCCGCAGGTCGCGGTAGCCGTCAGTTCCCGTTCCGACGCTCGCCGAGGGCCGCCTGGTCGTCGAGCGCCTCCTGTCGCAGTCGCTCGCCGCGCTCGGTCGACACCGTCAGCTCCGGCACCGGCGCGGGCTCGAACTCCTCGTCGATGGCGACGTAGACGAAGAAGGACTCGGTGGTCAGTTCGCGTTCGCGGGTCTGGGGGTCCTCCCGGAACGCCTTGAGCCGGACGCGGACGCTCGTGGTGCCGGCGTCGAAGACGTACGCCTGGATGAGACACGTCTCGCCCAGCGGGATGGGCTGGATGAAGTCGACGCGATCCATCCGCGCGGTGACGCAGGTGCGCTCGGCGAAGCGCATCGCCGAGAGCGCGCCCACGACGTCCATCCACTTCATCACCTCGCCGCCGTGGGCGGTCTCGTAGGTGTTGGTGTTGTTCGGCTGGACAAGGTGCCGGTTCTCCACGTAGGTCTCGACCAGGTCGCACATGGGTGTCCTTTCGCTCCCGGCGGGATGAGCGTACTGGATCGCACCACAGCGGACCCCGGGGCCGGCGCTCCCGGCGCCGTTGGGCGACGGGCGCCGGTCGACGCCGGCGACCGACCGCCGGGCATGACGGGTATTTACGGTCGGCGCCCCTTGGTTCGGCCATGTCCCTCGACGTCGAGACCCCACCGCCGCCGGAACTCGAGGCGATCGACCCGAACGAGTACGAGGACGCCGAGGTGGGCGGCGACGACTACCACCGCGACGACCTGGAGCGGTTCCTCCGCGAGGGCGCCTGGGAGACGGCCTTCGCGGCGTGGGCCGCCGAGGCCGCGGTGGACGAGGCCGAGTGGGAGATCGTCCGCGACCTGGAGTTGCTCTCCCGGTTCGACTTCTTCTGGGACGCCTTCGCCGAGCGCGTCGGCTACCACGCGCCGGGGCTCCCGGAGGACTGGAAGGAGCGGGAGATCCACCCGGGACTCGAGAGCTGGGGGCAGGTCTCCAGCATCAACGCCGGGCTCACCGAACTCGGACAGATCGTCTGCGACGTCCTCAAAGACGAGTACGTCGACTGGGAAAGCGAGTACGAACCCCCCGAGGATTTGCCGGACTTCTAGCGCGCGGTCTCCCCGCCGTTGTCCACCGGCTACTGCCTCGCTCGGCCGGTTCGCCGGCTCAGCTCGTGTCCTGTTCCGCGAACGTGATCAGCCAGTTCGTGTGGTCGGTCAGGTCCATCCCGTCGACGACGTGCGCGTCCTCGCCCCCCGCGAACGGGCGGACGCCGTGCCGGTACGGCTCCGCCCACCGGGAGATGGGCGGCACGTCGTCGCGCCGGAAGCCGTAGGCGGTCAGCACGCCGTGGGGGACGACCCCGGGCGGCGCGGCGAGCACGTCCGAGTCCCGGTGGTCGTCGACGACGCGCGAGAGGAGCGCCGCGAACGCATCCCTGCGCTTGACGCCGGCGGTCATCGGGACGACGTCCATTAGGCGGGTCGACCGCGAGTCGTCCGATCGCCCCGTCCCGGTGATCATCCCCGCCACGGGCGCTCCGCCCCGCCAGGCGACGTACGCCGCGTACTCCCAGCGGGGGTTGGCGAACCGCCATCGGTAGAACTGCTCGTCGCGGCGCGCGTGGAAGCGGTGGGGCGGCCCCGCCCGATACAGCGACGCGAAGACGTCGGCCGGCACGGTCGAACGCCGCTCGACGTCGATCCCGGCGACGTTCGAGGCCGAGGCCCGGGCGAGGAGGGCGTGGTAACCTCGTGCGGCCAGTCGCCCGACGCCCCCCGCGAGCCCGCTGGCGACGCCGTCGCCGAGCCGCTCGTCGAGCAGGGCCGCGGGGTTCTGGACGCGGTAGTACGTCGCCAGCTCGTCGACCCGGTTCCAGTCGAGGTGCTCGTGGTTCCCCCGGTACGGCCCGCTCCCCGGGATCAGGTCGAAGTAGAACGTCGGCTCGCGCGCCCCGTAGTAGGTCATGCCGGCCCGCATCAGTTCGAGGTAGAGCCCCCGCCGGCGGTGGTCGGGGTGGACCACGGCGTCACAGGGCTCGACGGCCAGCACGGACCCCGCGCCGGTCCCCATCGCCAGCCCGAAGCAGCCGAGCCCCCCGACGAGTTCGTCGTCGTCGTCCTCGGCGACGAACACGGGGACGCCGTCGAGATACGGGTTGTCCGCGAACTTCCAGGCGAACCACTCCTCGCTCGACTCGGTTCCGAACACGTCGGCGTGTAACGAGAGAAACGCGTCGAGGTCGGCGTGTTCGAACCGTCTGATCGTGTACCCGTCGTGGGTCTTCTCGAAGGCGTGTTCCCCGGAGCTGTCGTGTTTGCTCATGGTCCGTGTCTTCGACGTCCTGGCGAACGTCTATCCGGAAATGTTACCGGTCAAACATTGTTAGGGACCGATTTCCGGCCGCGCCACGGGCGACGCGTCGGCGAGGACGCCACCGCGTCCGCGAGATGACACCGTGTCCGCGAGGCCACACAGCGTCTGGGCTCGGTCGGACGGGGCCGGAAGTGTCACGCCGAGCCCTCGCGCTGACCGACCACCGAACGCGCCGCGCCGACACCACCGTTTTGATATACGCGCGGCGGTTCGATCCGGGTATGGACGACGTGGACGTACCGGATCAGTACGCCCCCGACGACGTCGAGGCGTCGGTCGAGGGCTACTGGGACGAGCACGACGCCTACGAGGCGGCGAAGGAGGCCCACGCGGACGATCCGCCCTTTTTCTTCGTCGACGGGCCGCCGTACACCTCGGGGCAGATGCACCTGGGGACGGCGTGGAACAAGACGCTGAAGGACGCCGTCATCCGGCACAAGCGGATGACGGGCCACGCTGTCACCGACCGGCCCGGCTACGACATGCACGGGCTTCCCATCGAGGTCAAGGTCGAGGAGGAACTCGGCTTCGAGTCCAAACGCGACATCGAGGAGTACGGCATGGAGGCGTTCATCGAGGAGTGCAAGGCCTTCGCCGAGCGCAACCGCGAGAACATGGACGAGGACTTCCAGTCCATCGGCGCCTGGATGGACTGGGACGACCCCTACAAGACCATCTCGCCGGAGTACATGGAGGCCGCCTGGTGGGCCTTCCAGCGCGTCCACGAGAACGGCCTCGTCTCGAAGGGCAAGCGGGCGATCAACCAGTGTCCCCGGTGTGAGACGGCCATCGCCGACAACGAGGTCGAGTACCACCAGATCGAGTCCCCCTCAATCTACGTGAAGTTCCCCCTGCGCGACCGCGAGGGATCGCTCGTCATCTGGACGACGACGCCGTGGACCATCCCGGCGAACACGTTCGTCGCCGTCGACGGCGACATGACCTATCAGGCCGTCCGCGCCGAAAAGGACGGGGAGAGCGAGGTGCTGTACCTCGCGGAACCCTGCGTCGAGGAGGTCCTCAAGAAGGGCCGCTACGAGGACTACGAGGTCGTCGACGAGGTCGCCGGCGAGGAGATGGTTGGCTGGGAGTACGACCACCCGCTCGCCGAGCAGGTCCCCGACCACGTCGACTTCGAGGGCGCGCTCCAGGTGTACACGGCCGACTACGTCGAGGCGGACAGAACGGGGCTGGTCCACTCCGCGCCCGGCCACGGCCAGGAGGACTTCGAACGCGGCCGCGAACTCGGCCTCGACGTGTTCTCGCCGGTCGCCGGTAACGGCGAGTTCACCGAAGACGCCGGCGAGTACGCGGGCACGTTCGTCCGCGACGCCAACGACGACGTGATCGCGGATCTCGACGCGTCCGGCCTCCTGCTCCACGAGGGGCGTCACACCCACCGGTACGGCCAATGCTGGCGCTGTGACACGGACATCATCTTCCTCGCCACCGACCAGTGGTTCATCACGGTCACCGACGTCAAGGACGAACTCCTGGAGAACATCGAGGACGCCGAGTGGTACCCGCAGTGGGCCCGCGATAACCGCTTCAAGAACTTCGTCGCCGACGCCCCCGACTGGAACGTCTCCCGGCAGCGCTACTGGGGCATTCCCCTGCCGATCTGGGTCCCGCAGGACGTTCCCACGGAGGCAGTCACCGACGACGACATCGTCGTGATCGGGACCCGCGAGGAACTCGCCGAGCGCGCCGACCAGGACGTCGACCCCGACGAACTCGACCTCCACCGCCCCTCGGTGGACCCCATCACGATCACCGAGGGCGGCACCACCTACGAGCGCGTCCCGGACGTCTTCGACGTGTGGATCGACTCGTCGGTGGCGACGTGGGGGACGCTCGGGTTCCCGGAGAACCAGGACGAGTTCGAGGAACTGTGGCCGGCCGACCTGATCATCGAGGCCCACGACCAGACACGCGGGTGGTTCTGGTCGCAACTCGGGATGGGCACCGCCGCCGTCGGCGAGAGTCCCTACGAGCGCGTGCTGATGCACGGCTTCGCCAACGACAGCGACGGGCGGAAGATGTCCAAGTCGCTGGGGAACATCGTCACGCCCGAGGAGGCCATCGAGCGCTTCGGGCGCGACCCCCTCCGCACGTACCTGCTCTCGCACAACCAGCACGGCGAGGACCTGGCGTTCGACTGGGACGGCCTCGCGGAGGTCCAGTCGAAGCTCAACATCCTCTGGAACGTGTTCCGCTTCCCGCTCCCGTACATGGCCCTCGACGGGTACGACCCTGCCGCGGCCGACCTGGACGACGGCGACCTGACGGTCGTCGACGAGTGGGTGCTCTCGCGGCTGCAGACGGTAAAACGGGAGATGAACGACGCGTGGGACGACTACGCCCCCCACGACGCGCTCGACTCGCTTCTCGCCTTCGTCACCGAGGACGTCTCCCGGTTCTACGTCAAGGCAATCCGGAGCCGGATGTGGGAGGAGGAGGACAGCGCCTCGAAGCGGGGCGCCTACGCCACCCTCTCGACCGTCCTGCTCGAAGTCGTCCGCCTGCTCGCGCCGGTCGCGCCGTACGTCGCCGAGGAGATGTACCAGCACCTCGACGGATCGGCGACGACCGTCCACGCCCTCGACTGGCCCGAGGTCGACGACGGCCTCCGGCAGCCGGAACTCGAAGACAGAATGGCGGTCCTCCGGCGGGTCGAGGAGGCCGCGGCGACCGCCCGCCAGCAGGGCGGTCGGAAGCTCCGCTGGCCCGTCTCCCGGGTCGTCGTCGAGAGCGAGGACGAGGAGGTCCGCGCCGCCGTCGAGGCGCTCCACGACCTCCTGCTCGACAGGGTCAACGCGAAGGACCTCGAACTCACGGCCGAGTTCGGCGAACTCCTGGTCGAAGCCCACCCGATGATGAACGTCATCGGGCCGGAGTTCGGTGGCGACGCCCAGGCGATCATGGAAGCCGTCGAGGGGAAGACCCGCGCCGAACTCGGCGGCGAAGGCTCCCTCTCGGTCGTGGTCGACGGCGAGGAGATCTCCCTCACCGACGAGATGGTCGAGTGGGAAGCCACCACCCCCGAACACCTGTTCGGTGCCGAATTCGACGGGGGCCGCGTGTTCATCGACACCGAGACGACCGAAGAGATCGAGGCGGAGGGTTACGCCCGCGACGTCGTCCGGCGCGTCCAGGAGATGCGCAAGCGCCTCGACCTGGACGTCGAAGAGCGCATCCGGACGGCGCTGGTCGTCGACGACGCCGAGGTGGCCGACCTCGTCGACCGCCACCGCGACCTGGTCGCCGAGGAGACCCGGACGGCGGAGTGGGCCGGGGCCGGCGACGACGTCGACGCCGACGCCTTCGACCTCGTCGAGGAGTGGGACGTCGACGGCGTGACCGTCACCATCGGCATCGCGCCGGTGGAGGCGGAGTCTCGGACGGCCTGAACGCTGTCGGTCCCGTATTCCGCTGACAGGCGGCCTCAGACCAGCGCGTCTTCGAGCAGTTCGAGCGGGTGACTGATCTCGTAGCCGGTGCCGTGTTCCATCTGCATCGCGCAGGTCGGACACTCGGTCATGCCCGTCTCGCCCGCGGCCGCCTCCATGTGCTCGAACATCTCTTCGCCGATCGCCATCGACGTCTCGTACTTCTCGGCCTTCCAGCCGTAGGTCCCCGAGATGCCCGAGCAGGAGGGGCCGACGTCCTCGACGCCGACGCCGTCGAGGTCGCGGAACACCTCGATCGCCTGGCGGTCGAGCCCCTGGTTGCGGGCGTGACAGGGCGCGTGGTAGGCAAAGTCGCCGGCGTCGACCTCGGCGTCGTCCAGCACCCCCCGGAGGTCCTCGTGGATGCGGAGGTACTCCAGGGCCTCGTAGGTGTTCGCGGCGACCCGGTCGATACCCTCGATGTCGAACAGCTCCGGGTACTCCTGGCGGAGCGCCATCGAGCAGGAGGTACAGGAGCAGACCACGTCGTAGCCGTCGTCGACGAGGGCGGCGAACGTCTCCACGTTGACGCGGGCGGCCCGGCGGGCGTCGTCGAGCATCCCGTTGGCGAACATCGGCGTGCCCGAGCAGCGCTGCTCCGGGACGCACACCGCGTACCCGAACGACTCGAACACCCGGACGAGCGCCTTCGCCACCCCGGGGGTGTTGTAGTTGGCGTAGTCGCCGTGGAAGTAGGCGACGCGCTTCGTCTCGCCCGCCTCGCCGCGCTCCCGTCGGGCCTCGCGGGCACGCTCGCGCGACGCGGCGTCGCCGCCGCGCTTTGCCCACCACGCGCGGAACGTCTCCGCGGCGAATGCGGGGAACTCGCGCTCGGCGGTGATCCCCAGCAGGCGCTCGGTTATCGCCTGGACGACCCGGTTGCCCATCAGGGCGTTCGTCACTCCCGGGAATCTGCTCCCGAACCGGGCGAGCGTCCCGTAGTTGGCGAGAACCCGGTTGCGGACGTACTTCCGGGAGAAGGGCGACAGCTCCTCGTCGACGTACTCGGCGCGAGCGACGTTGTGCATCTGCGAGAGCGGCACCGACGAGGGGCAGGCCCCGTCACAGCGCATGCAGTTCGAGCAGTCCATGATCGAGGCGTCGACCGACTCGTCGGACTTGCGCTTCAGGCGCCACTGCTCGGGCCCCTGGAACTTCGGCCCGGGGAACTCGTCGTCGACCTCGGCGACCGGGCACGAGGTGTCGCAGGCGGTGCACTTGTAGCAGTTGTCGGCGCCGGGCCGGAGGTCCATCTCCGCGCCGTCGAACGCGGCGACGGGATCCGCGCCAGTCTCGCTCGGCGTCGGCGGATCGTCGGCCGCCGGGTCGTCGGCCGTGGGCGCGTCGGTCGGCGCCGAATCGGTCGCCGGTGCGTCCGTCGGCGGGTCGTCGGGTGAGGGTGGTGCGTCGCTCATGGTGTGTCGGGGGCGTGGCTCGCGGCGTTGCGTCCGGCGACCAGGCCCGTCGCGAGCGAGACGCCGCTGGCGGAGTTCTCCGCGGCGACGTCGGCGCCGCCGACCACGCCGCCGGCGGCGTAGAGGTTCTCGAACTCGGGGGCGCCGTCGGCGTCGAGCGGGCGAAGCCGGTCGTCGGGTCGGACGCCCATGCGCGCGAAGGCGTGGTCGCCGAAGGGGTCGTCGTCGTACCAGTCGGTGCGGTCCTCGGGGGCGGGCACGCGACAGCCGAAGACGGGTTCGGCGACCGTCCGGCGGTCGGCGACGAGGCCCTTGCCGGCGAACCCGCCCGTGGCGAGTACGAACGCGGCGGCGGCGTACGGGACGCGGCGGCCGGTGGCGTCGACCGCGACCGTCTCGACGCGCCCGCCGTCGGCCTCGCTCTCGACGACCGGGTCGCCCGTCGTCCGGCGCACGCCGGCGTCGTCGAGCGCGGCAGTCAGCGCGGCCTCCAGGCGGAGGCCGGGCAGCGAGGGCGGGCCCATCGGGACCTCGAAGACCTCCGCGCCGAGGCGGTCGGCCAGGTCGGTGCGCACCGCCCCGGGCCGGTCCCCGCCGAGCAGGGCTGGGAAGCCGACGCGGTCGGCGCCCGTCCGCTCGACGTGCGGTTCGACGGTCGCCGCGAGGGCCGCGCGGACGCCCGTCGGGGCGCCCGATCCCGCCCGGTCGACCGGCTCGTCCGCGTCGAGCGCGCTCGCGTACCGCGTGACCGTGGCGTCGTCCCGGAACGATTTCGGGAAGTCGACCGTGACGCCCGCGACGGCCGCGGGCAGGCCCGTCGCGGACAGGCGCTCGGCGACGAGCGGCGCGTCGAAGTCGGTGAGCGAGCGGAAGCCGACGAGCAGGACGTCGCCGGGGGCGGCGGCCAGGCCGGCCGCCGTCGACGCGGGGTACCTGGCCGTGGGCTTGACCGTCCCGCCGTGGGTCGGCACCAGCGCGTTGCGGTCGGTGTGGCCGCCGAAGTACCGCAGGCGGCCGTCGACGGCCTCGTCGAACAGCGCGAGCCCCTCGCGGACGGCGTCGACGCCGACGAGCCGGTAGGGGTGGTCGGCGGGGAGCGAGGGGATCGCCGCGAACGGGTCGACCAGCGGGCCGTCCCGGTCGCCGCCAGCTCCTCCGTCGCTCGCGTACCCGAGGACGTCGATCAGCCCGCTGGCGTGCCGGAGCGTCGAGGTCTGCATCGACAGCAGGCGAACCGAGGCGCCCTCCCGCGCCGCGGCGAGGGCGGCGGTCGTCCCCGCGAGGCCGCCGCCGATCACGACCACGTCGTCACGGATTGCCATCCGGACCTCCCTCGGGGTCGGCGCCGCGGCCGCCCGGCGCGTCGCCGGCGCCGTCGTTCCGGGCCGGTCGTCCCGCCGCGTCGGGGGCGGCGTCGAACGCCTCGAAGTCGACGTCGGCCACGTCCTCGCGGGCGGGGTCGCCGTCGCGGTTCATCGTCGTCCGGTGGAGCATGAGCCCGAGGTGGGCCTGCGAGAGCTGTTCGCCCCAGAGCGCGTGGCGCTGGCCCTTCCACCGCTCGGCGAACAGGTCGTCGAGGGCGGCGCGGGCGCTCTCGGCGTCGAACTCGGGGTGGAGTTCGGCCGCCAGCCGGTGACAGCAGAAGGCGCCCTGGCAGTTGCCCATCGACGCCCGGGTGCGCAGGCGAACCGCGTTGAGGTCGGTTCCCACGTCGTCGACGGCGTCGGCCACCTCCGCGCGCGTGACCGCCTCGCACTCGCAGAGCACCGGATTGGGGCCTGACCAGTCGCCGAGCACCGCCCCGGTTCGCGACCCCAGGCGCTCGGCGCTCCGGCGGGCGATCGGCGACCGCAGGCCGAACGCGTCCATCCAGTCGTCGAGGGCGGCGGCGTCCTCGCTGCCCGGCAGCGGTTCCTCGGCCGTCCGGCAGGCGGCGTCGACGCCGAGTTCGTCGCAGACGAAATCGGAGATCCGCTCTGCCATCAGCCGGTGGGTGGTGAACTTCCCGCCGACGATGCTCGCCATCCCGGCCAGCCCGTCGCGGTCGGCGTGATCGAGCAGGAAGAAGTCGCGCGTGATGTCCGTCGGGTCGGCGGTGCCGGTCCCGGGGGGCTCGTACAGCGGGCGGACGCCCCAGTACGACCGGAGCGTCCGCGCCTCCGCGAGCATGGGGACGAGCTTCGACAGTTCGTCGATCAGCAGGTCGACCTCCCAGCGCCCCTCGGGGTAGTCCTCCGGATCGTCGACCTCGACGTCGGTCGTCCCGAGGATGCAGGTGGTCTCGTGGGGGACGACGATGTCGGCGTCGCCCTTCGGCGCGCAGCGGTTGATGACGGTGTCGACCTGCCGGACGTTCATCACCGTCATCACGCCCTTCGAGGGGCGCACCTCGACGTCGACGCCGGCCATCGCGCCGATTTGCCCGGCCCACGCGCCCGTGGCGTTGACGACGAAGTCGGCGCGGAGTTCCTCTCGCCCGCCCGACGCGCCGTGGTCGTACCGCCCGCGTCCCGTCGCGTGGTCGACCTCGACGCCGACCACCCGGTCGCCCTCTATCAGGACGTCCGTCACCTCGGTGTGGGTCTCGACGCGGGCGCCACGCTCGACGGCGTCCGCGGCGTTGGCCACGCAGAGCCGGAAGGGGTCGACCGCGCCGTCGGGCACCCGGATCGCCCGCTCGACGTCGTCGGCCAGGTAGGGCTCCATCTCGCGGGCCTCCTCGCCCGAGAGCACCTCGGCGGGGATGCCGCAGTCCCGACAGCCGGCGAGCTTGCGCTCGAAGTAGTCGTCGCCGTCCTCGGGGCGTTTGACGAACAGCCCCCCGGTTCGCTCGACGCAGTGGCCGGCGATGTTCCTGAGGATCCGCGCCTCCCGGATGCACTCGCGCGCGGAGGCCCGGTCGCTCACGGCGTAGCGCGCCCCGCTGTGGAGCAGGCCGTGCATCCGGCCGGTGGTCCCGTGGGTGAGGGTGCCCTTCTCGACGAGCGTCACGTCGACGCCGCGCATCGCCAGGTCCCGGGCGACGCCACAGCCCGTCGACCCGCCGCCGATCACGATCACCCTCGGCGCGTCCGTCATCGATTCGGTCGTACCAGGGGCCGGCCGTACTTAACCGTGCCACTCCGGTCGGTGCGGGACGCCGTCCGGGGCGTACTCGCCCGCCCGCGGTCGCGGGGGTCGCCGCCGCCCGCCGGTGGCAAGGTTTATGCCCGGTCTGCGACCCTTCTGGGACGACCGACCGTCCGACTGCGGCCCGGGGCGGCGGCGTCACTCCCATGACACGAGACGCGTACGTCGGCGCGATCGACCAGGGCACCACGGGCACGCGCTTCATCGTGTTCGATGCGGCCGGCGCGGTCGTGGCGGACGCCTACGAGCGCCACGAACAGCACTACCCCCGGCCGGGCTGGGTCGAGCACGATCCGACCGAGATCTGGGCGAACACGAAGCGGGTGATCCGAGACGCGCTCGACGCGGGGGGCCTGGACGCGGATCGGCTCGCCGCCATCGGCATCACGAACCAGCGCGAGACCACCCTCCTGTGGGACCGCGAGACGGGCGACCCGCTGCACGACGCGATCGTCTGGCAGGATCGCCGGACGACCGACCGGGTCGAGGACCTGGAGGCCCGTGGCGTCGACGGGACGATCCGCGAGAAGACGGGGCTGCAGGTCGACGCCTACTTCTCGGCGACGAAGGCCGAGTGGCTGCTCGACAACGCCGACCCGATCGAGAGCGACCGCGGCGGGGGGTCCCGGAGCGTCCGCGAGCGCGCCGCCGACGGGGAAGTCCTGCTGGGGACGATCGACGCCTGGCTGATCTACAACCTCACCGGCGAGCACGTCACCGACGTCACAAACGCCTCCCGGACGATGCTGTACGACATCCACGACGGCGCGTGGGACGACGACCTGCTCGCGGAGTTCGACGTCCCCAGGGCCGCCCTCCCCGAGGTCCGGCCCTCCGCCGACGAGGCGACCTACGGGACGACCGACCCCGACGGCTTCCTGGGCGCCGCGGTTCCGGTCGCGGGCGCGCTCGGCGACCAGCAGGCCGCCCTGTTCGGACAGACCTGTTTCGCCCCCGGCGACGCCAAGAACACCTACGGAACCGGGTCGTTCGTGTTGATGCACACCGGGGCAAAAGCGGTCGACTCGGACCACGGCCTGCTCACCACGGTCGCCTTCCAGCGCTCGGGCCAACCGGTCCAGTACGCCCTGGAGGGGTCGATCTTCGTCACGGGGGCGGCGATCCAGTGGCTCGAAGACGTCGACCTCATCGACGACCCCGCCGAGACCGAGACGCTCGCGCGCGCGGTCGACTCCACCGACGGCGTCTACGTCGTGCCCGCCTTCACCGGCCTCGGCGCGCCCCACTGGGACGGCCGCGCCCGGGGGACCGTCGTCGGCCTGACCCGCGGCACGCGGAAGGAGCACCTCGTCCGGGCGACCCTGGAGTCGATCGCCTTCCAGACCCGTGACGTGGTCGAGGCGATGGAGGCCGACGCGGGCGTCGACGTCCCGTCGCTCCGGGTCGACGGCGGCGCCGTCAAAAACGACTTCCTCTGTCAGCTCCAGGCCGACATCCTCGGGACCGACATCGTCCGCCCGGTCGTCGACGAGACCACCGCCCTCGGGGCGGCCTACGCGGCGGGCCTCGGGGTCGGCTACTGGGAGACCCTCGACGACCTCCGGGCGCACTGGCGGGTCGACCGCGAGTTCGCGCCCGGGGGCGACGCGGACGTCGACGAGCGCTACGCCCGCTGGGGCGAGGCCGTCGAGCGCTCGCTCGACTGGGCCCGCGACGACGACTGACCGGCGGGAGGTGACGCCGCGTCCGGGAGCGACCACTCACCGCGTCGACGGTGCGGTTCGACGCACCTTTCGGCGCTCCGGTCGAATCGCCGCCGATGACACAGCCGCCGCTGGTTCTCGACATCGACGGGACGCTCACCACCGAGACGGAAGCGGTCGATCCGCGGGTGTTCGACGTGCTGCCGGCGTGGGACGCGCCCGTCGTCCTCGCCACCGGGAAGGCCTTCCCGTACCCCGCCGCGCTCGCCCACTTCGTCGGCATCCCGCAGGTCGTCATCGCGGAGAACGGCGGGGTGGTCTGCACCGCCGAGGAGGTGACCTACGCGGGCGACCCCGAGCGCGCCCAGGCGGTCGTCGAACTGTTCGAGGAGCGCGGCGGCGACCTCGGGTGGGGGCCCGTCGACCTCACGAACTACTGGCGCGAGACGGAGGTGGCGGTGAACATCGACGCCGACGAGGACCTCCTGCGCGAGGTCGCAGCCGAGTTCGACATGGAGGTCGTCGACACCGGCTTCGCCTACCACGTGAAGGCGCCGGGCGTCGCGAAGGGGGTCGGCCTGGAGGCCGTCGCGGAGTCCCTCGGCCGCGATCCGGGGGAGTTCGTCGCCGTCGGCGACAGCGAGAACGACGCCTCGACGTTCGCGGTCGCCGGCCGGTCGTTCGCGGTCGCGAACGCCGACCGGGTGGCCCGCGAGGCGGCCGACGTCGTCACCGACGCCCCCTACATGGATGGGGCACTCGAAGCCCTCGACACGGTGGCGGACGGCTTCTGAGACCGCGAGCGGCCATGTAGGCGCCGATGCGGCAGGATCCGCCCCAGAACGAGCCGGATCGGCGGCCGGAAACTCGTCGGCCTCGGTGGACAGATTTTTGTGTGTCTCGCTAGTTCCTCCGGGCGACGATGGTATCGGGAACCGGGGAACGATACGTCCAGTTCCCCTCGGAGGACGATCCGGCGGACGTTCCGACGAGAGTTCTCGAACTCTTCGAGGAGATTACCGACGCGGACGCCCAGAGTCTGCCGCCCCTCTACGGCGCTATCGATCCGGACGCCCTCGACAGCATCATCTCTGACCGATCGGGGAACTCGGGCTTCCGCCGGATCGAGTTCGAGTACGCCGATCACCTGGTCGCCGTCTACGCCGACGGGCGGATCGTCGTCGAGGCGAGCGACCGGGACTGAGCGCCCGCGCTCCACCTGCCGGGCGTCGACCACCCGGGACGGCCGGACGGCGAGCCACCGCGAACCCTCGCTCACTGGCCACCCGAGACGCCGTGTGACTCTCCGTCAACGAGCCACGCTCGGCACGGCGGGCCCCGCGAACCGGTCGGCCGCTCGGTCATCCGATCGAGTCGCCGCTTGACCGAGTCGCCGCTTGACCGAGCCGTCGCCCGACCGAGCCGTCACTCGACCGAGTCGTCACTCGACCGAGCCGTCACTCGACCGACTCTCTCACCCACTCGCCGAAGGCGTCGTCGACCGCCCGCTCGTCGAACCGCTCGATACAGGGCACCTCGTGGGGGTGCAGTTCGGCCGCTCGGGCGGCGAGGTCGGCGTACCGCTCGTCGGTCGTCTTGGCGAGCAGGATCGCCTCGTCGTCCTCGTGGATCTCGCCCTCCCACCGGTAGGTCGACCGACAGTCGGTTCGGTTGACGCAGGCGGCGAGTTCCTCCTCGACGAGCGCCCGGGCGAGGTCCGCGGCCGCCTCTCGCGGGACGGCGATGTACGCGGTCGGCACGGGTTCAGGGCTCGAACGGGACGAACGCGCCGTTGATGTCCCACTCGTGGATGCAGTACAGGTTGCCGACCTTCCGGTCCCCGTCGACCTCGCGGACCCGCCAGCTGACCGCCTCCTCGTCCCAGACCTCGTGGCGTCCGCACCGCTCGCACACCCGCTTTTCGGGCTTCCGGAGCTTTCCCCTGTGCATGTCGGATCCACCGTCTGCGAGGGAGATAAGGCTGACTCAACCGGAGACGGCGAGGACCCGGTGTGCGACCGGACTCGTCTGCGGCGACGGCGAGGCGAGCGGATGGATTCAAGACCCGTCGCCGCCACCACCCGGCATGGGATTTCACACGTTCGACCCGGCGGGCGCCGACCGGCTGGAGGACCCCTCGCGGTTCCGGTTTTGCTCCCGTGAGGAACTCCTGACCGCGCTCTCGGTGCACGGGGACGCGACCGTCGCCGACCTCGGGAGCGGCACCGGCTTCTACACCGACGAGGTCGCGCCCCACGCGGCGCGGGTGTACGGCGTCGACGTCCAGCCCGAGATGCACGACCGCTACCGCGAGAAGGGCGTCCCGGAGAACGTGACGCTCGTGACCGCCGACGTGAGCGACCTCCCGTTCGACGACGGCGAACTCGACGCCGCCTTCTCGACGATGACGTTCCACGAGTACGTCTCCAGCGAGGCCCTCGACGAACTCACCCGGACCCTGGCGCCGGGCGGTCGCCTCGTCACCGTCGACTGGTCGGCGAACGGATCCGGAGAGGACGGTCCGCCCCGCGACGAGCGCTTCGGCCTCGGCGACGCCGTCTCCCGGTTCGCCGACGCCGGCCTCTCGGTGGTCCGAGCCGAGGAGCGCCGCGAGACGTTCCTCTGCGTGTCGGTGCGGCGCTGATCGAGCGCTCGGCGACCCCACCGGGCGCCGCTCCCGACCTGGAGGTCTCCGGTGTCCCTCTCCGACCCGACGATCCCCGTGCGTCCTCCCGACCCGGTGACCGTCGAGCGATCCTCCGCGGCCAGGAATTCCGTACGGACGTACATATTTTCGGCGTATTCTAGGCGTATTAGTTGTCCTGATCCGCTTAATGGGAACGTTTAATGTGTGGGTTCGACTATGTCATGGTATGACAAAGCTCAGCCAGAGTCTCGATCCGTACACCCCCGAGCGCAAGTACCACGAGTGTCCCGAGTGCGAGTACCGCGAGGCGTCGACCGAGCGCATCCCCGACTGTCCGGAGTGCGGCGCGGAGATGCGCAACATCGCGGTCCCGCGAGAGTGACGTCCCGGGATAGAACCCGAATCCGTTTTTGCGTCGTAGATCAGGTCGCCGAGTCCGCGTCGACGTCGACGACCCCCGCGTAGCGATCGAGCGCGACCACGGCGACCGTGCCGACGAGCGCGGCCGCGGCGAAGACGGCGACGATCTCCGCGGTCCAGGTCCCGCCCGTCTCGGCGAGTTTCCCGCCGACGTTGGCGACCGGGGCCCGGAGCGCCCCGACGATCAGGCTGACGAGGAACGCGAGCGTCGCCCGCCGATAGTGTTCGAGCGCCCACCGGACCACGTGCGCGACGGTGAACAGACCGACGACCGCCCCGGTGACGAAGACCACGACGGTGGTGCCGGGGTCGACGATCCGGGCGAGGTCGCCGCCCGTCGGCACCGCCAGCACCCGATCCACGAACGTCCGGAGCGTCTCGACCATGTACTCGTACTGCCCGAGGATGATGAGCAACAGCGATCCCGAGATGCCCGGGAGGATCATCGCGCTGACGGCGATCGCGCCGGCGACGAACACGACGGGACCGCCCGTCCCGAGCGCCGCGGCGGCTTGCCCGGAGGCGACGAACGCGAGCACGAACCCCGCGACGGCGGCGGCGACGCGACCGGGCGTGTCGACGCTCACCTGTCGCCACAGCACGATCGCCGAGGCGCCGATCAGTCCGAAGAAGAAGCCGAACGTCGGCACCGGCGCCTCGTTGATGGCGACGTCGAGGACGCGCGTCATGGTGACGACCGCCGTCGCGATCCCCGCGCCCAGGACGACCAGGAAGGGGCCGTCCATCTCCCTGAAGGCCGCGACCGCGTCGGCGAGGCCGCTCGGGCGAACCCCGGCGAGGATCGTCAGGATCCGCTCGGGGGACACCGCCGTCACCGCGCCGATCAGCCGCCCGTAGATGCCGGTGATCAGCGCGATCGTCCCGCCGGAGACGCCGGGGACCGCGTCGGCCGAGCCCATGCAGACGCCCTTGAGGTACAGCACCAGCCACGGGTGGGCGCGCCCCCCATCTTCGGGACGCCGCTCGTCCCGGAGGCCCGACGCCCCGTCCGCGCTCGCGGCGCTCGACGTCGCGTCCGAATCACTCACGGGTGGGCCGGTCGGTCGAGCGCTCGGCGTATCGACGGTCGGGCGTCGGGCGTCGACCCGGGCCCACCCGACGACCCGGCGTCGGTCGTGGACGGCGCGCCGTCCTGGCCCGCGTCAGAGGTCGGCACCGGCTGTGTCAGGTCCCCCTCGGCGCTCTCGTTCCCCCCGGAGTCGTTCTCGATCTGGAGCTTCGAGGCCTGCCGGTCGAGCTCGACGGTGAGGGTCTCGTCGGAGTCGCCGTTGACGGCGCCCTCCGGGACGTCGAGGGTCGCCGAGTGCCGGACGACCCAGCCCGACTCGTTGAGCTGGGCCCCCGTACCGATCGAGTAGGTCCCGTTCGCGCGGACGCTCACGTTCGTGTACCCGTTCTCGGGGCCGTACTCGGTGTATCCGGTCGTCGAGTACGGGAGCGTCATGGTGAACTCTCCCTGCTCGTTCGTTTGCGCCCGCTGGGTGTAGGTGAACGTCGAGTTCGTCGTCGGAACGTTCATCTCGACGGAGGCGGTCACGGTCGCGTTCGCCGGCCCGCCGCTCCCCTCGACGGTCGCGCCCGGGACGCGCTCGAAGGACTTGACCCAGGTCGGCGTCTGGGAGACCAGCGCGCCCGGCGGCAGGCCGGTCACCCGACTCGTGCCGAGCACCGCCTGCTGGTAGGACTGGGAGCGGAACGCCGAGGTGTTGCTCACCTTCACGAGCCGGTAGTGCTGGAGCGCCGGCACCCGCTCGCTGGGGAAGCCGCCGATCCCGCCCACCTGCGAGGACCCGTCCTGGCGGACGTACTCGCGGGCCGCCTGCGTCGAGTTGAACTGCTTGATCACCGAGCTGTTGTCCTGGGGGACGGTCTTGACGGTCACCGTCTCGCCCGTGTTCGTCTGGGCCGTCACCTCGTCCCAGTCGACGACCACCGGTCTCGGTTCGCGCGCGCTCCCGTGGTACTGGTACAGGCGAACCATCAGGCTGTCGTAGTAGCGCTGGTGGCGCACCTGGAAGCGCTGGCGGAACTGCTGCCCGTAGACCGGCTCGAAGAACTGCGACTGGCTGAGGCTCTCGCCCCCGTAGTTGTAGAAGACGGTCGGCGCGCCGAACTTCGACGTCGGCTCGACCATCTGCCAGTCGACCATCACGAACCGGGTGCGCTCGCCCTCGGCGCTCTGGGCCTGGAGGACGTTCCGGGCCTGCGTCTCGTTGGGCGCCAGCAGGAAGTTCGCGGCCTCGGTCGCCCCCTGCTGGAACGGGTTCGCGTTCGGAATCCGCTCGGAGAGGACGGTGATCCAGTGGCCGTAGTCCCACCAGGACATGACGCCGTAGGTCCCGTCGGGGTAGTCGAAGTCCTCCGTGTCCTCGTAGGTGCCGTAGTACTGCAGGTCGGAGCTGGCGCCGCCGAGCTGTCCCTCCGCGGGCGTCTGCGCTTGCATCCACTCGAGGGTGCTGTCCCACTGCGTGACGCCGCCCGGGCCGTTACTGGTCGCCGCCTGCCAGGCCGTCTGGCTCTGGTCGAACTGGGCGTTGCCGGTGTCGCGGATGCCGATCGGGATCACGAGCACCGGCGCGAGGACGAGCATGACGACCGCCAGCACCGCGACCACCTGGTACCCCTTCACGTCGGAGAGCTGGGAGGGGATCGACCGGAGGTCGAGGTACCTGAGGACCTCGCCGAGCAGGAAGGCGTTCATCACGGCCACCGGCACCGCGAGGTAGTAGTTGAACCGCACCTGCGTGAACGCCGCCGCCGTGATGAACGCCGCCCACAGCAGCACGAACAGGTGCTCGGCGTCGTGCTCGACCAGCAGGACGGCGCCGACGATTACCGCCGTCGCGATCGCCAGCCCGGCGAGTGCCGAGTCGACCCCGAGGGCCGCCCCGATCGCGCCGGGGATCGCCGGGATCAGGAAGAGAACGCCCACGAGGATGAGGCCACCGACCGCGTACCCGAGCCGATTGACCTCGTCGTGGTCGACGAGCGGCTTCGCGAGCAGCCAGACCGCGCCGGCGATCGCGGTGAACAGCGTGAAGCCGTAGTCGCTGATGATCCGGTTGACCGGCGTCAGGCGCTGGGACTGGAGGATGGAAGGCGAGAGGTACGGCTGTGCCTCGCCGATGGTCCGCGTCTCGGCGCCGGCGCTGAACCCGACCGTCCGCAGGAGGTTCCGCTGGATCAGGTCGAACACGCTCGGCAGCACGACCGCGGTCGCGCCCAGGCCGACCAGGATGACCCCGAACACCGCGGCCGGGTAGAGCCAAGGGTCGAGGTCGCGCTCCTCCCACTCGCGGGCCAGCCAGGCCATGAAGCCCGCGCCGACGGCCACCGCCAGCGCCATGCCCGGCTGCAGGAGCGAGAACTGCGTCGAGGAGAACTTCAGCGTCTGGAGTGGAACGAGCATCAGGATCGCGGCGACTCCCATCGCCACCGCCGAGCCGATGGCGATCGGTTCCGGCGTCGCGCCGTTGGCCACGTCGCTCGCGACCTTCAGCACGACGAAGAGGCCGAAGATGCCGACCAGAAGCACGCCCGGCGGCCACACCCACATGTACAGCGCCGTCGCGACGCCGGCGAGTCCCGACCACAGCAGCGTCGGCCGGAGCCCGTCGACGTCCCGGTCGACGACGAGTTCCCAGACCGGTTTCTCCCGCTCGACGGTGGCGAGCATCCCGAGGATACCGAGGACGGCCAGCCCCTGGAACAGCGGCTCGGCGGCGTTGTGGTCCGCCACGCCCACGAGCGTACGCGAGAGAAACACGCCGGGCAGGAGCGCGAGCACGGCGGCGCCGAACAGTCCGGCGACCCGGCCGCCCAGGCGCTTCCCGATGTAGTACGCCGGGATCACGGCGAGCGAGCCGAATACCGCCGGCGCGACGAGCAACGTCTTGGCGACGAGCGTCTCGCTCGGTCCGCCGAGGCCAACCACGAGCGCCGCCGTGGCGACGAGCTGGTCGTACAGCGTCCCGAACTGCCCCACGCTCGTACCGTAGGGGAAGTAGGTCCACGGGTCGAACGGCATGGTCGCCGGCCAGTTCTGGACCGTGTACCGCACCTCGCGGAGGTGATACCACGGGTCGTTGCCCGAGAACAGCACCTCGCCCCCGCGCACGAAACTGTCGTACGTCCGGAGGCGCATCCACAGCATCGCAGCGATCACGACGAGGAGAGCGGGGACGTGGTACCAGTCTTCGAAGAGGTCGAGGACGGAGTCATCGACGTCCTCGCTGCTCTCTCTAGACGTAGCCATTACCGAGGAATCTAGAACGGGAGCCATAACACTTGCGAAACGCCCAAGCGTCCGAGCGTGCGGGCGTCGAGTCGAGCCGAAGCCTTCGAGCGATTCTGATCCGGATGGCTTCCCACGAGTTCCTCGCTGGCTCGGCGGGGCCGGGACGGAGCGAGCTCCCCCATCCGGTAACGATCACTCGACCGTTAACCCCCGACTAAACACCCCACAATCGCCCGATGTAAGCTACCTCCAGGCAATTCACGACGTCTGACAATTACACAAAGCATTTAACGCATCCTCCAGAACGAAGGGATGCACCCCTACCCATGGCAGCAGTCTCAAGTACCCTTGTCCAAGTCCGGGAGCGCCCGGGCGTGGCTGACTCCAGGACAAACGAAAGTGCTGGTGCCGATCTGCAACAACGCAGAACACACAAACTATGACAGGAAACTCAAACGAATTCCGCGCG
>ENA-ORDC01000115-ORDC01000115.1-marine-metagenome-genome-assembly--contig:-NODE-115-length-89997-cov-10.086755_pt1 | contig 89997 bp, 99 predicted proteins | sample MGYA00237783_ERZ508515 | MGnify/ENA primary metagenome ERZ508515 (study PRJEB26186, sample SAMN06268792) | marine metagenome | isolation source: Eden Landing Ponds, San Francisco, CA, USA | place...
ATTTGAACGCATGGACCCCTACGGGAGCGGATCTTGAGTCCGCCGCCGTTTCCAGGCTTGGCTACCCTCGCACGCATGCTTGCTTGTTGGCTGTCTATGTAAGCCCTTTCGGATTGTATCGCCACACGTCGGCGATATGTCCTCGTTCCACCGTCAAGTTTTGACGGACCCGCAACCGCCGTTTTGGGTCATGCTGTAATAAAGATTCCACGTCCACGGACCAAGTGAGACTGACGTTTTGGGGCCTCAGCAGGGTTCCAACCCGGTACCGTCGGGGACGGATTTCGACCGGACGTTTTGAGGGTTGAGCGGGGTCGAACGAAAATGACGGACCTGCAAAATCGACGTTTTGAGGGGTGAATCAGAACAGCGTCGAGCAGTCCTGCGCGACTACTCTATCGGTTGAACACCACTGGGCGAGGGTAACTCCAGAAGATACTCTGGAGCGACGTGGTAGTTGTAGTGCCCATACTTCAGTGACCTCCGGGGTTCTCGGTTGAGTAGCATCTCCTTGGTTGCTCCGCCCAACATCTCGACAGTAGTTCGCTTGTCGTTCTCTGGAGGTCCATTTGGAAGGCGACACTGTACGTAGTAGTCGGCATCGACGCTATCCGTCTCCACAATCAGGTCGGGATTCTCAGCCGGTGAACACTTGACATCGACTTCTACCGTTTCATCCGAGGTGTCCCGCTCAGTAAACCGAACACGGAAGTCTACACCACCGTCTGTCCGAGAGAACGTTTCTGTGTCGACCTGAAGCTCGTAGTAGATGGCAAACGCCATCTCCCCCAGAGCACCGATGAGGTGACGCTTGTGAGCTTCATGCCCCCATCCCTGCTCGCCCGCATCACTGTACCAATCATCATTATCCTCGAACGAACCCATCCGCTCTTGACCGATTTGTCGGGCACGACGGACATATCGGGGAGACACCTCGACGCTGACCGGCATTAGGATGAAACCAGAACCTCGACGGTCACAACGGTTTCGACGGAGTTGACGGTAGGTGGGCTCCGGTGAGTCCTTTCGGCGTCACGGAACGTAGTCACACGGGACGTACGAGAAACCGGCATCCCCGTCAGCGTTCGAGCCAGTAGTGCCAATCCTCGATTGCTTGCTTTGTGTCGTCATCTACATCGACGGGTTCCAGTTGTTCCAGTGGAACGCCGAGTTCGCGGTCCATCCACTCGACGGTTACGTACTGCTGGCTGAGCGTCGGTTCCGTCGACGACATGCCGACGACGCGCACTGTCTCACCCTCCTTCAGCGGTGACTCTTCCCGTTCGGTGGTACACCGCGCCTCGAAGGGAAAGTCCATCAAGTCATCGAGGTAGGCGTGCCAGCCGTAGGCTTGCTCGTTCGTGCCGTAGGCATCGACAATAGTCCTCGTCTTGATGCGCTCTTCGCGTTCTTCGTCTCGCTCGGTCATGGCTCACCTCCAGCCCGTGTGTGAAACGACGCCCCGGACTTGAACTCGGTCAACTCCTCGATGCGACTCTCAAGCTCCTCTATCTCTTCGCGGAGTTCCTCGGCTTCGTCGCCCTCTGTGGCGGCGAGTTGGTCTTTGAGACCCTGGAGGCGCGTCTCCTTGCGTTCCTCGTCGACTTCGGCCTTGCGGACGTACTCGCTCTCCTCGATGTCGTACACGTCGCTCTCGGAGAGTTCCGTCACATCGAGTGCGTCGTCGACCTTGTCACGGTCGACACCCAGTACGCGCTCGCGGTCGATACCCGCGTCTTCGAGAGCCGCCAGCACCTCCTCGTCATCCTTGAGCGAGCGGTTCCGGCGCTTGGTGCGCTGGACGGAGCCGAACGGTCCACTCACCGGACGGTCGTGATGGAGGCGGCTCAACAGCACGTCGGCCACGTCCTGGCGGAGGTCGTTGGCGTTCCGTTGTACGTCCGAGAGCAGGGTATAGAGGTTCACCAGCGCGTCCGTCTCCATCTCTTCGAGGACTTCGACCTCGTGGCGTTCGAGGGCGTCAATCAGCAAGAGGGCGTCTGCGTACACGTCGAGGTCCGGCTCGGTACGGTCGTCGGTGTCGGTCTCAGGCTGGCCGTCGAGGAGTTGGCTTGTCGTCGGTCCCTCCGTCTCGGTGATGACGCCACGGTCCTCGTTGACCTCGAAGCGTGGATGGAGACTCAGCACGGCGGGATACGGGTCGGCGTCGGGTGGGAGTCGGTCGAGGTCGAAGCCGTCCGGTTCGCCAGTAACGCGCCGATAGAGCGTCTCGAACTGGTCGCGCTGGAGTGGGCGCGTCTCGTCGATGTCGCGGTCGAGAAATTCGATGATGACCCGTTGTTCTTGTACGTCGGTGACGCGAAAGCGGTCATTCGATAGCGGCGTGATGAGTGTCGACCCTTCGGGGAGGTCGTCGAGTTCGTCCAGGAGCGTGTGCCAAGTGACGCTGAAGGGCATACGCTGTCTTCGCGGGGCAAGCACGCTAAACATTGCTCCCAGTCAGGACTATCGAAGCCAACGAAGGAAGCATCTAATCAGGGACTACAAGGCCTCTACCGATTTAATTCGATAGATACGGGCCGGGCGTCTTAACACAATGTAATAGGAAAAACCCGATTCGCTCGAATTAATTCGCTTGATGGGCTGAGAGTCGAGATTATCCAGACCGACCCTGCTACCAGCACCTTCAGGTACGGCTCCGGGTTGCGAAACTCCGACTTGCAGACCCGTGCAGGTTCCGAGCAACCGGGTCAACCGAGGGCTGTCTGACCCGCTGATAGCAGAGTCGCCTTCTGGAGGTCAGGATTATCGCTGGTTATCTACGCTGAGAGCACTCGACGGTCGCGCCGTAACGGGTGACAATCTCTGGTCGTGACACAACTAAAATCACAGGATAACCACGTCACGGTAGGCGCAGAACCTCTACCGATACGGGACGAGAAACCGATACTGCATCCGCCTCCTTCGACAGATAGTTGCCACTCAGCCCCTTGCGGGCGGAGGATTGAGGGATGCGTTCTTCAGCGCGGTACCGATGTACGCGATGAGCGCCAGGATAACCGGAGGCGCTACGCCGGTAGTTGCAAACACGACGCTTAGTACTCCGGATGTCAGTGTGTCCTTTGCCATGTGTCTGAGGATGTTTAGGATGCGGTTCTCCGGCCCGCCGTTAGGCCCTCACGAGGATTCGAACCCCGGGAACCTGGGTCCACATCCGCTGTCCTCAGACGCGTCGTGCGGTACAACAAATTACGAGAGGACGACTCAAAAATCCCTCGACGGATAGGCTATGCCTCTCTTAGGGTCGCCACGTAACTCCCGAGAACTCAATGTCATCTTCAACCGTCAGTGTGTACTTTTGCTCGGCATCCTCTACGTCAACAGCTATGCAGAAGGCCGCTTCATCATAATCATTGACCAGGTCGGCGATTCCCTTGTCGTTTGGAAACCAGGTCTGAATACGAAGTTGGGCGCTCTCTTCGGGCTCTACACGCCGTTCATCCTTGGTTGGGAGTTGCGTTTGAACGTGGCCACCACCACAGTCCGATGATGAAATACGCCGTTCGCCTGGTGTTCCGCGAAAGACTGCTTCGAGAAGTTCCCCTCGGTTTGCAATACGTCCGTCTCGTTGGCCTTGATTAGTCACCAACACGTCAAAGCGAAAGTAGCTACGACCGCCCGAGTCATCATGGCGCATCATACTATTGGTTGTCTCCATCTGTTCAAGGCGAATATCGGACTGCTTCGTCCGCAGGTGGTTCAGGTAGAACTCGTAGGACACGACACCAAGCGTCAGTAACCCAACGATAAGGACGGCAATACTCACCCATGTACTCGGAGAGAGTCCGAACAAGAGTGACTGAGCAAGCACAGCTACCCCTTGAACCCCTTACAATACAAGTGTCCGGGTCTTGTACGAAATCGGTATGGAAATCGGACTCGTTAGTTGCACGAAGAGCAAGCGCGAACAGGCCGCGAAGCCTGCCGACCTCTACATGGAGTCTGCGTTCTTCAGGAAAGCCCGTGAGTACGTCGAAGCAAACCACGACTCGTGGTACATTCTCTCCGCGAAGCATCACCTGCTGGACCCCGATGGACCACCTATCGAACCCTATGACGAGACGCTGAGCGGTGCGTCGGTCGACACGAAACGAGAGTGGTCACAAACAATCTACGACCAGCTACAGCGGGAGGGGCTGCTCGCTAACGGCAACAGACTTGTGTTCCACGCTGGCCGCGACTATTACGACGAGCTACTTCCCCTCCTCGAAGATACGGCTGTCCAGACCGAGACACCCACAGACGGACTCCAGTACGGAAAGACGCTGGCCTGGTACAACGAACGGATTTAATCGAACTCCGGCATCCTGCCGATGTAGCCCTCCAGCGTATCCAGAAAATCCGGGTCATAGCTCTCGGCGACGTGATTGATGTTCCAGAGCCCCGAGTCTCGAATCTCCGACACGGGACTGTGATGGCCGAGCCACGCGTCTCTCCGAGGGTCGACGGACTCCGTGCCCACGTTGCTCGCTACAGCGATGGCGTTGCGCTCGATGTAAGCCCGGTCACTCTCCGGCCCAGGCTCGTCGTCCACATCGACCCAAAGAAATGGTAGCTCACGGATATGCTCGCTTACCCTTCGCTCCATCTCCAATTCGTCCAACCGCAACTCCCGCCCGGCGCTTGAGCCAACACCCCACTCGGGATACTGCTCTTCCAGGCCATCTCTCTCGATGAGTGCTTCCCCGACACGCTTCCTGAAGACAGACCCTCGGTGGTTGCCCCCGTCCTCATAGGTACCACGTTGTGCCCCTCGGTGCGTTCGCAGCCGGTCCCACAGCGAGGTACTGCTTCCCGTAGATACCGCGTGGGTACCGATACGCGTCACTCGAAGCTGGTCACTGGACTCGCGGGTTTCGTCCGGGTGGAAAAAGAAGTAAACGCCACGGTCGGGCCAGTTCATGTGGCCATCACAGTTTCCGAGCCTGCGCTTGCCTCCGACTGTGGCCTCCAAGTCATCGAATAGTGAATACAGTCTGTCGAGGTCGCTGAGTCTGGTCATATCGCCATTCCGGAAGCATACGGATTATTCGTTTCCCCTCAGACGGGGAACCCATCCGACAGACGGCTTCTACTTTTGAACAGCCGTTATTGTACAACCTAATAACGGGATTTTCGAAGTACCCTTTGTCGGGTGAATTGCCAACTGACCCGTAATAGGATTTCCGTATGGGTGGACCGGTGGTTTCTCAGATGTGACGTTCACTCGCCTCGTTGAGTAAGCCCGCGTCGACCTGCTACCAGCAACGAAAGCCTGAGCGACGGAACTCTGTGGATGCCCCTACGCATGCTCTGAGTCACACGGAGCGGTGTCTGGCTCCGCTGATAGCACATCCGGTTCGGCCGAATCCTTCTGTCGTACCGTAGTTACACGGGCGGGAGAGACCGTCGAGAGTTACTCGTCAGGACCTCCCTCTACAACACGCAGGTCATCGTATGAGTGATTCTGATAGATTAATTCGGCATAGTCCATCTCTTCTATCAACTCCAGAATCCGGTCACTTGCTTCGGTTGACCCTCTCACTACGAAGGCGTGGTTCGCGTGTGTCTTCTTCATTCGTTCCCACAAACCGAACACAGTTGATAAGGCGGAAAATTAGGAGATTTACGTGGCTCAGGATTTGAATATAGAAATGTCCCATTTTGCGATGAAATTGAAGTAGGGGTGGCCCGTACCTACCCTATGATAATCCGATATACAGCTGATATAGATAGTGTCGTTGTTGACTCCTCTGATACTGAGTTTCAGTGCTTGGGGTTTGATGTCGAACTTGATTTTGAGGAGGGAATGCTGCGTCAAATTTCTATTGAGCGTGAGTTGACTGAAGAGGAGCAGAACGATTTTGTTAGTAGAGCTGAAACACGTAAGGGAGAGCCTCACAAATTAGAAATCAAGGGAGCGGAGACGGCCCATGCTGAGGCAAAAGAAGTCCTTCAAACACTCGAATCATTTTTTGGATTACATGGGGTTGACAGAGTATTCTGGGACAGTGCTGAGGTTGAATATATCCCCCAGTCAGAAGAAGAGGAAGACCGAATTGATATCCTCAGTGCACAAGTAAGGAGAACGGAGCGGAGAAGGACACACAATTGGGAGTTCGACTTCTCGAATTTCGACTGGGAGCAAATCCGTGACCTACGAGTTCCACTTTCATTTTATCGGAGAGGAGCACGATTCTTATATCGGGGCGAATTCGTGACCTCATATATCAATCATTACTATGTCATTGAAGGACTGTATTCTGGTGGCCAACATACGAATGTAGAAAAACAACTTCTATCATCTGAGGAATTAATGCGACACGCATCGGAATGGTTTCCCATGTGGTATGATGAACATCAAGAGGGGATAGACCCCTTTTTCGAACGGTACGGAAAAGAAAAAACACCAGAGGGATTTATACGACTCCTTGTCGCTTTCAGACATCAGCTCCATCACTACTTCCACGAACATGATACCCCTCATGACCCAAGCCCGTTCGAAATCGAGGACATACGCGCAATGAGTTATCTGATTAAGTTTTTCACTCAAATATTACTTACCGTCAAAATAAACGAAGTCGAGTTGAGCGAATAGCAGTCTCGCTGTTCCTGACCGTAGCAGATAACATGCCCCCGTGAGATTAAGAGGAACATGACTCTCCCTCTCGGCGAACTCGACTCGGTGGTTTCGTCCGGGTAAATAAAGAAGTACACGCCTCGGTCGGGCCAGTTCATTCCCTCGTGGCAGTTCCGCAGCTTCTGCTTTCCCCCTACAGTATCTTCCAAATCATCAATCAGAGAGTAGAATTTATTGACAAGTTCATGCTTGGTCATTAGTCCTCTAACTTTTCTGTTTTATCGCTTTTTGTCGGGTCCGTTTCCCTGTACCAATCCCATCTCTCAAGATTGTCCTTTTCTCTTTGCTCAACGTACTCTTCTGCCCATGAAATTGCTTCATCTAAGACTTCGTCTGGGTCGGTTTTGTATTCAAAGGTCTCAATATGGGCTCGGTCGGGATTGTCTCGAATCATTTGCGTAGAACCACCGTCCTCTGGAGTTAATCTGGCAAGAACAGTATCTTGGTCCCGGGCAATTTCATATTCATTTATATGACCGGACGGCTCTTTATCAACCATTATACAGAATCTTGAGAGCATTATCTGGGTCGCTATATTTTGTCGCAGTCGCTTTTTTGAGTCATCGGGCAAGTCCTCCGCGATATTTGCATCATAACTCCGGTTCTCAAGCACACGTTGAATGGTTCTTAGCTCAGACTTGGAGGCACCACTATAACTTCCCAAAACCATGATAGACTTATCTATGAATGTGATTATCTGGTTTAGGGCAGATTCCAAATCTCGGATAGGTCCAGGTGTATATCCAGCGTTTACTGCCCGGCGTAACATCTGGACTTCACTACGTAGATTCCTTTCTGTTGATTTGACAATTGATGCTGACTCTTGTGCTAAGAGTTCCAAGTGTCCAATATTCACATATTCCAAATCGGATAGGAGTCTCATATAGTGAGTTTGTAATGTATTCTCTGGATACTCCATATAATCCACTTCGGCAAAATGTTCTGTATCACACCCCGGACAAAATGCGTGCAAATCCGTATTGTAGATTTTTTCTCGTCCTTGAGTTCTTTCTTGAATGTTCGTTCTTGCATGACCGAAATCAAGCCCTCTCAGTAGAAATATTCTGGAACACTCACCGCATTGAACACTGGTGTATGCTCCTTTAATATCGGGCGCAGTTTCGCTAATTGTTATTTGCATATCTGGAGTCAACGGAACTGGACCATCTTCACGAAGCAGAATTACCGTGAAATGCTGAACCATATTTGCAGATTCACAAGCGGAGGTCTGAAAAACGTATCCTGCCCATTTTGTCGATGTGGCGTTCTGATTATCTAAGCCGCGAGTGAAGCATTTGAACAATCTTCCCTTCCAACGGCAACAGAATCCCGAGCGACTCCGTGTCATCATCCTCGTGAGAAAGTCGCACCGTGTCGGTCACTCGGTCGTGCATTGCCCTCAGTTGCAGAAGAGTATGGCTGTGACGTTCTCGTATTGTATGCGGCTCGGCCGGTCCTCGAAACTCAGGCAACCGCCTCGAAATCGAGACAGAACTTATCGGTGCTCACTACCTCGCTGACGAACAGCCGCCGACCGAACAATTCAGATAGCCAGAACCGCAGGGCGGCGTCTACTTTGAAATACCTAATATTATACTACATATATCGAGATTTTCGAAGTAGCTCCCTTCCGTCGAATCGCTAACTCTCAGGTACAATACGTCTGTAGTTTCTCAAATGCGACGTTCGCTCACCCGTGCAATCTCGTAACGTCCGACGTAAACGCGGTCGCTTTCTGGACTTGATTCTCTACCCGAGGGGGTGTGGGGTCTCCACCTTGAAGAACGGGAAGCACGTCAGTTATCGAGCTCAGACTGAATTTTTTCTCTCACCTCCTGAGCCTCCTCGTACTGGACCAACGCTGTCTCCATGAACTGGGAGGCTTGGTCATAATCGTTTTGTACTGCCTTGTCACATGCCTGGACTGCTGAGCCAGCGGCAGCACTCATCAGGTTGTAGTACTGTGCTATGTCGTCAAATATTGGTCCATCGTAATCTGAAGCTTCGAGGAACAGACTTCGAAATTGCGAGTTCGCATCTTCCATGTGAGGTTTCGCCCTCACGTAGTCCTCGTTCTCAATGAGTCGTGAACCTTCACGGTAGCTCTCAGTTGCCTCACTTTCTTCCTGTTGGTGATTCTCCAGCCAGGTCTGAGGGTCCCCCGACTTACTGTCAGTCTCCCCTTCTGTCGGGTCGCTGTTTTCTTCTGCTGCTCTTCTTGCGTTCTCCTTCATATCCTCTGGTATAGCAGCCAGCACGCCAAGAAGCCCAACAATAACTGCTACAAGCCCAAACGTCTGCCTTCTGGTAAGTTCCATATCCGAAGACAAGACTGAATTGTGATTTTCTGAGTCCGTGGACTCCGTGTCGTTATTTTCTTCCGTCGGTTCCTCACCATCCGGACGGGGAGTCGAAGTGTTTCCAGAAATCACCCCTTGATTCTCATATTCATCCCGGAGGCGCTTTTCCACCCAACTGAGTTGCTTATAATATTTCTTAGACCCATCTTGTAATATGACCGCGTAATTCGTCTCGTCCCCATCGTGTTCGTACCATTTGTCATCGTGTTTTCGAAGAACGTCTACTGATTCATCATCACCACCCACCTCACCTGAGTTACCGTCACTCATTGGGACTCCCTCTCGTTTCTGCCACTGCTGTTCTGGCTTTCTACGAGCTTCGGGTGATAGAACTTCACAAGTCGTGACATTTCTTCGCTGACGGCGTCGATAAACTCCTCGTCTGGCTCGCGGTCCAGCATCTCGAACTCCAGATAAACCAGATTACTGTTCGGGCGGTGTTCGTTACTCGTTTCGTAGCCCTCCAGTTCGTCAGCGTGTGCCGCGACGACCTGCCGAACTCGGTCTTTTTCTCGCGACACTTCTTCGTCATCATCCGACCCGTAGAGGCCGATACTTACGGTGGCCTGTCCCTGTTCCACCATACGCGGCGTGAACCGATAGAGGACGGAATCAGGGTGGTCCGGATGCTGTGAATGGAAGCCGAGCCGCCGGGACGCTGCTCCACTCATATCTCCCGGCCTCTCGTGGCGAGTTAAATCCGACACGTCGGCGAACACACGGTCACGAATCTCTCGAATCACGTTCGAGTAGTCGACCTTACTGTCTTCAGGCTGGACTCTCGACAGAGGATAATCGACGACCGTTGAGGTTACCAGGAGCTCCCGTTCATCGTCCGTCTCGAATCGCTGCACTGCAACACACTGGACGGCCAAGCCCTGTTCAAGTAGGTACCGGGCGTTGTTCTCGGTACGTGACGTGATTTCCTCTGCGAGGATGACCATTCGTTGGTGCGTGTTTAACTCGGATTCCTCGACACCACCACCAAACGCAGTTTCATGGGCCTCCTTAAGCGTGTCCTCGATTACCGCCGACTCGCCCACCTCCCACTCGTCCCGGACGTTGGTCTTGTACTCGCGGTAGATGTCCTCCAGGTCGGTATAGTCGTAGTTGCTGAGGTCGGATGCATAGTTCTGCGGTTGTGAGAGAATCGTTTCCTCGCTCGCGCTACCGGAGCCGCTCTGACCTTTCTTGAGCTCGACCACGACGACGTTGCCCCACTGGTCGAGCGCGAGCAGGTCCAGGATGCCAGTGCTGAGCCCGTACTGGCGACCGAAAATCAGCAGCGGCTCGTTCAGGATGACCTCGGGGTTCGCGTGGAGCCATGATTCCAGTTGCCATTCGGTCTCAACGGCTTTGCGGTCCAGTTCTACCGCGCGCGGTTCGTCCCGGTCGCGGTCGAACTCGAAAAGGCGCATTGATGCGAGGGCTATGACATACCAGCACTAAATAACCTATTGTACAATAGGCCATTCTCTACAAATTGGCTTGCTATCCATTTTAAATAGCAATTCTGTATCCTATCAGTCGGGCATTAGGGGCCAATGCGGCCCCGGGTTGACTGGATGACACAAGCGGATAATCAGATACTTGAATTTCTGGATGAAAAGGATATCGTAGCCACTCCGAAGGTAATCGCCGCGAACATCGATTATACGCCTCAGTACGTCAACGAGCGTATTCCGCTTCTATCTGAAAACGAGCTTGTTGAGAACAGAGGCAAGGCACTCTACCAAATCACCGACCGTGGCCGTCAGTACCTCACGGGTGAGCTTGACAAAGACGACCTCGAACCCGGTCGGCACGAGGAGTGACTATGGGGCCACCGGATAGCTTCTGTCTCTGACGGTGACCGCCACCAACCGGTGCGCGAAGAACACCCCGTGGAGAATCGCTTCGTCGGCTCCCTCGGTACCGGGGTCGACTTCGTCGGGACAGCAGCCCAAACAGTAGGTTCTTCTTGGGGTCCAGCCGCCATCATCATACCACGTACAGTAAATTCCGGCCTTGTCACCGTGGTCGATTCGGCGATTGCACGAGTCACAAAGGTGCCCCGTACCGACACCGTTCATCGCCGCCGCAGGGTCGGGACGGCTCATTCGTCGTCGCCCTCCAGAATCCGCTCGAAGTTGTCCTCCGTAACATCGATGGCTCGTTCCACGTACTCCTCTTGACCGGTGACTCGTCCGAACCACCTGAACACTGGATACCACTGCCTAAGCCACCAATGCATCAATCGGAAGTACCGTTCAAGCATCTTCGGCCACCCCCATTTGGCCCCCGTTACTCGATGGTCTTGGACGATGGTTTCCGACTGTCGAACCCAGGGATTGAGGCGGCATCAGGCCACCTCCCCCAGCCGGTACAGTGCATTACGGAGTTCGTCGGCGGTCTCCGCGAGTTCCTGGGCCTGCTGTTCGAGGTCGGCGGCGTTCGCGTCGAGGTCGTCAGCCGTCTCCGTGAGCCGAGCTTCGAGCGCGTCAGTGTCGACCTGACCCACCTCGATACGAACACGTCGAATATGCTTGCACTCCTCGACGCCGTCTCGGTACTCGAAGTCCGGGCACGTACAAGCTGGCTCACGGAGGTCAACGGTGTACTCGGAGCCACTCTGCGTCGTGACTGAGAACAGCGCATCCGCTTCCTCGATGACCGTCATGTGTTCGGTCGCGGCCCGGAGGGTACGTGGCTCGATGTCGGGCTGGACTGACTCCGACGACATCAGGCGTCACCCCCTCGCTGCTGCACGTCTCGAACGTAGACCCGACCGCGAGCTTTCTCGGCGTGCTCCGTACAGGCCGGGTCCTCCGCATAGCCCCGACCCGGAGCGTTGACGACCACCGTGTGGGTGGCCTTGCGGTTGCACCCGAGTTCCCGACACGTCGCCATCAGGCCTCACCTCCGTAGCCGAGTTCGAAGCCGTCGTGTCGGACGACCACCTGCCCCTCGTGGCGGTCCGGGTCGATGTCGACGACTTCGGTCTCCTCGGGGAACGCCCGCTCCGTCGCAATCACCGCCTTCATAACCGTCTCGAACCGTTCGTCGTTTTCCTCTTCCAGCCGGTCGATGTCGTCGCGGTCCAGCCGGGTTCCCGACTCGTCGACGACGTAGGCGAGTTCGAAGCGGTAGTGCCGTTCCGCCTCGCACTCCGCGCCAGTCTCGTAGTACGTCTCGTCGCGTCGGTGGTCAGTGTAGCTGTCGACGACCTCGGCCCACCGGCACTGCTCGTGGAAGATGGCCGCCATGTCTTCGAGGACCGGCGACAACCCTTCGACCGGCATCCACTCGTGCTCGTGGTCGGGAACACCGCCGCCGTAGTGACGGTCGATGTCAGCGGGCGTGACGCCCGGCGGGAGATTGCCGCTCATCGCTGGCCCTCCGGTTCACACGGGACCGTCTCCCAGCGGCGGGGCGGCTCAACCGTCTCCCGCGAACACCGCTCGCAGGCCCAGAACGTGTACCAAGCCGACGCGCCATCCCGTCGCTCCTCGGGGGTCAGCGGGCCTTCCCACCCCTCGCACTTCGCCAGGTCGTGACCGTTGACCCGCGCCGCGTGTCGTTCGAGTATCCTGTCCTTGTCGCCGTTGGCGATTGGCGGTGATTTTTTGCCAGTCTCGCCAGTAGTCGATTGTGGTGCCATTGGTTCTCGACTCCAGGGAACCAACACCGGCCCGGTGCTCTGACACCGGGTTTCTGACTCTGTGCTTAGAGCCGTAGCTATCCGGTTTTAGTTCCCGTGTTTAGTAATAGGGGTTGTATTGGTAAAATGGTACTTAAGTAGGCAAGCTCTGTCTTGTTTGTTATTTATATCGTCAACGCTTCTTGAGAAGTTGATAGCAGAGCCGGATGAGTCCGGACGGCCCGCACGTTACACTGCTACCTGGGCCTCCCCAGTATAGCGCATTCACAGATTACCGACAGGCCTCCCGCTACGCCGATGCTCACACAGGCGGGACCACTCTATGGAGTCAAAAAAGGTGCTTCGCTACACCGAGGCTACTGACTCATCACGCCCTTGGATAGCGTACAGAGTGGTGAATCCAGACCGTCTGCTCGCTATGCCACTACCTTGGCTCTTGTACAAAAACACAAGTCCAAGTGCGTCTACTCGTCTGTATGAGCAGGCGACTACATTTCGAGCGCATTGACTCAAGCGGGACGTTCCGTAGTGGGGATATCCGACTCGACGTGCAGTTCCGTGACGAGGAGGGTAACGAGTACATCTGGTTCCCGAAATGGGACGACCTGCAGAATCTGTATGCCGAGGCTGAACGTGTGGAAGAGATGAATCCAACTGGCGAAGAAGACTTGCAGAGGCTAAGAGAGCTAAAGAAGCTCGATGACGCTGTTATTGATGAGATTGCCGAGGTTATAGCCGACACGTGGAGTGGGGACGAGTTAGCTGAGTTCTTTGAGCGAGCAGGCTACCAGATTGACTTTGGGTACGAGGCAGAAGAACAGGCTCGTACGTTCCCTGCTGAGACTGGAGGTGCAGACCGGTTGCGACGAAAGGTCGTGCGGAGCAAACTCCACGAATTGAATGATGAAGACTACGAAACGGTTGTGGATGTGATTGAGCAGGCCGCATCAAAGAAAGAACATATCGAGAAAAACGACCGTCGGGAGACTATCCTCTATCGTTTGAACGAGGTGATAAAACACGAGGGCTGGACGGTTACCAGAGACGGGAACGTTCAGCCGATTGAGTACGAGGAATAGCTCCTACTCTGGTGAATCAACGACCAGGCCAGTTACATCGGGAGCATCGGTCGCCAGCATCGCGGTCGAAATGGTCCCGCACCTCGGCCCAGTTTCCTTCGGTGCGCTCACCATCCGGCCCGGCACCACACCCACGCGAGCCGACCAGATGCCACGTTTTCGATTCGTCGTTCCGAACGGTCCTCATACCGGCTCTCCCGTGTAGGCACACACCCCGACACGTGGCGAGTTCACGACCGGCAAGAACATCTCCTCCCCGCACTCGTGGTCAGCCTTACAGTCATTGCAAAGCCAGCCCTTCTCGTCGAACGAATGGGCGCTACAGACAGCCGTCGCCTCATCACCGCAGACCCCACAGCGAATATCCGGCATGTCGTTGCGAGCCAACAACCGGACCGGCATGTCGCCGTAGTTGGCAGTGACGCCGAACCCGCAGTGGTGGTCGTCGCGCTCGATGACGCGAAGCGATAGCTCCGTCGTTGACCCGAAATCGTACTCGTGGGTGAACTCCGTACCCCCGTCGAGCACGGTCCCGACCTCGACACTCATGTCTCGTTCGTCGAGACCGCTTGTCGGCTGGGCGGCGTAGCGGACACCGTCGATGGTGAACGCGCTCAGGTGCCCACAGCACTCCAGCCACAGATGCCTGAGAAACTGGTCAAGCGACTGGAGCGTGGCATCCGCCGCGACCTCGAAGTGTACCCAGAAGTCTGGACGACGTGCCCCTTCGACCCGCAGGTGGAACGTGTCGTGCTTGCCCTGAACATGGTCGCCCCGACACGCCCGCAGGTGGTTGCTCATTCCCTGCTTGGTGTACTGCTCCTCGCATAGAAAGCATATTCCGTCGGGAGGCATATGTCCATCTCCGTCTACCAGCGGGATAAATCGTCTCTTGACTGTGGATGGACGCTGCTGTGTATTTATATAACTTTGATATACGTTGCTGATAGCAGGAGCTTCGGTTATAATGCACAGAAGTAATTGGCGACGGAAGACAGCCCTCGGTCCAACTGGTAACGACCTTCAGCACTTGGAGAGGTGTTTTCTCAAACCAGTTTAGAACGCCTGAAAGCATTTAATTCGAGCAAATACTATTTTTCCTATTATATTGTTGTAACAAGGAGAATCCCAATTTCGTCGAATTAATTAGCTTGAGGGCTCAGAAACAAAATATCGCTTCGGTGGTCGTCCAGCTCCCTCTGCTTCTTTCCGTACCTCAAGCCGACCGGCTTCTACCAGTTCCTCCCGGTGGCGCTTGACCTTCGAGTACTCCCTCCCAAACTCGTCCTTGAAGTCGCTCGCTGTAGGAGGCGTCTCCCGGTTCATAACGAACTCCAGCAGGGCCTCCCGAATCTCCCTCGCCTCCCGTTCACGAGCGATTGCTTGGTTTAACCTATCTCGCAACTCCGGTACGCTCAGCGGTTCGTATTCTCCAGTGAACTCGTCCTCGAAATCCACCTCATTCGTCAGGATGTACGCTCGGACGCCATCCTTCCGTGAGGGTCGAATCCGATGGAGCGCGTCTCTCAGCTCGCCCACGCTCTTTTCGTTCTGGAACGCCTCTCTGTCGAGACCAGCCAGAAGCGCCTTTGCTATCGCGTCCTCGTCCCGAAGGCGAGCCATCCCGAATAACACGACGGCATCACAATCCTCGAATCGGTTACTCCCCGTCAGTCCGAAGTAGTGGCCGATTTCGAAGTCCTCGCCTTCCGTGAATCCCTCGTTTTCCAAGTACTGGCGTACTTCGTCCTTGAGGTCCTTCTTCACCGCGACGAAGGTTTTGACCCCGGCAAGGCGTTCGCGCTGGATAGCCAAGCTGGTGAGTTCCAGCAGGTTCTCCCACATCCGACCTCTCTTGCGGAGTTGCGTGGCACCGGCAGACCGAGTCCCCAGCTGAAGAACGTCAACAGGAGGCGCGTAGTCGTCGGTAATCGTGACTACCGGGAGGTCAAATATCGCTTCGACTACCTCGGTCTCCACCTCGGTCGCCAGCACGAATACTGGTTTCTCGCGGGCGACCTCGCGGAGGGTTTGTGTCCGCATCCATCGAATCCGGAGATACCCGTCGTCGGTGATGTGCCAGAACGACTCAGGAGGGTTCTCAACGGGAAGGTGCTCGTCCGCTTGCTCGACGTGTTCCCACGCCTGTTTGATGTGGGGAATGGCTCCGAAAAGTTTCCGGACGACTTCGGTGTGGCTCGAATTGTCCCGGTCGGCGTGGACCTTGCTGAGTTCGCGAGTGAGCGTGTTGACCACGTCCTCATCCCGGCACGCCTCGTACGCGTTTTTCCATGCCTCGAACTCGTCCCGCGAAGTACCGTCTTTCATCGCGGACTCCAACTGCGACAACGCTTCATCTACCTTCGTCAGTAGGCGCTCCTCCACGGGAGGAGTGTCGCGGCTTAACAGTGCGTGAACGGCCCTTCGGGAAACGCTAATGGCCTCCGGTGAGAACGTCTCGCTCTGCTCGACGATTGTGTCCCAGGGCGACTCGTCGATAAGCACACTGTTGATACCCTTCCACTCGTCGAGCACTTTCGGGAGATAGAGGAGATGCTGGTGGACGGCGGTGAAGTTTTGGACCCCCTGCCCTCTGATTCGACGATAGCTCTCCCAGTATTGACAGTCCTCCCGGTACTCACACCCATCGCACCACTCGGAACTTACATCGGGATGTACATCGGCGTGACGACCCTGATAGTCCGGGTGGTCACACACCTGGTCTTTTCCCTCGAAATGAATCCTGAAGATTCCCTCGAAGGGCTTGATGGCCGCATCCTCTTTGATATCCGTGTGTCGCGGTCCGAAAAGCGCAGTCGGGTTAATATGATGGGCTGAGGTCTCCATCCCACCGAGCGTCTTACCGGTGCCTTGAATCGTTTTAACGTGAACGACGAAGGGGGTATCCTGCGACCATGCTTCGGAGTATCGAATAAGACGCTCGGCAACTTGCTTACTGAGGTACTCCGCGACATCGTCACGGTCATCGCTGACGGTTATCGTATGACGCTCGGGAACCTCAGGCGGTAGTGATTCCTTCGACGTTGAGGGATTCTCGTTCATGTGTCCTACGGGAACGTCTAAGGTGGGCACCCGCCGGAGCGAAACAACCAAGCCCGACCGCGTACAATAAATACACGGAAGGCCCGGCCCATCCGACGGCTTCCATTGCCGAGCAGGCCCCTTTTGCTCGGCACTTCCCACCCGTTAGTTACTGCCCTCCACCTCCTCGATGAGCCATGACACCGTCGCGTCGTAGTGGGGGTGAGACTCCTGCTCTTTGAGCGAGGCGAGGGCGTCCCGCGTGCTCTTGTCCAGGCTGACGGTTGTGATGTCCATGATTCTGTATTAATAGAATGGGACTCTACCCCTCATACCAGTTTTCCTGCTGAATCATCACTGGTTTGGAGTGTCAGAATCTGTTTATGTTTAAACGGCTCCAATTTAATTCTCTCAACTCGTCTTCTACACGGAATATCTATACTGGATTCGCCAGACGGAGACATAATTAAAATGTTATTAATTAGAGTCAGCTTAGATATTAACATAGCGAGATAGTCAGGGTAATGATATTTAGATGAGTTACGAGAAATACTGCTGGCGGCGATTAGACTTCGGCTCTTCCGTTGTCCCGGTCTGATTCTTGTGCCTTTAGTCTCAATCCGAGCCACCAGCATGACGCACTAACGATTTCATCTCGCACTTCCTCTTTTGTTAGCGGAGTCACTGTAGCAACCTTACGAGGAAGGTCTGCGCCGGGAGGAAGCTCGGTAAATACTGTCTGCAGGTCCTGTAGACCTGCAAGGTAGACCAGTGGTTCTATCGCGTCGTAGGCTTCCGTTTTGGTTGTGGCGGCTCGCATCTCGGGAAGTTGTTTTGCGTACAGTTCTCTGATGCTGACGCCTCGGTCCTTATGCAGTACTTTGACACCGGGCGGTGTACTGTTTTTCATTTCGTTCGTTCGATGACCCAGTTTTGAGTCATAGGCGGGGGACTCGACGGAGACCAGTGTCCTTCCGGAAGGCAGGGCAACTTTAATGCCCGTCCGTGGACAAGAAGACGGTGGGACGAAAAATCCCATCCCCGGCACGGGGACTCCGTCTACAAGCTTACCGGCTTGTGGCGGAAAGTTCGTGCCGTCCCAGCGGCACGGACGTTTCCACTGCGTTGTTACCCGTTTAGCATGGCGTGGATATCTCTCCTCGTTTGATGACACAGCAACAGCTTCTGGTGAGAACCTGTTGCCAACTTAGCACTATTCCGTCGGTACATAAAACCATTTCGACGGTACAACACTGGAGCTGATGAATCTCCGTTGGACCGTTACAGAGCAGCATGCTACGATGCCCTGGCTTTCGTTACTCTCCGAGGTGTCTGATATTTCATTAAATTTAGTAGAATGGAATGGGGTCGGGGGCGTAAGTTAGACAGGAAAATATCAGGATTCAGACTGCTATCAGCGGGAGAGGACCGATTACTCTCAACATCGTCTGGCTGTAACAGGTGTCCGGGGGAGAGGGAGCCCAGGAGGGGGTGGGGAGGTGTGAACATCACCAGAGGAGGAGCCTCGTCAGGGGGTAGGCGGTGGCTTTGTCACTCCTCGTCGTCGAACTCGTCGAGTTCCGCATCGTCGTCGTTGAGGTCGCATCGCCACGGGTCATCCTCAGGGGTCGGCTCCACGGTGTGGTCAATTTCTTCTTCGGTGAACGCTTCCTCCGGTTCGCGGTAGGCATAGTCGGGGTGGTCATAGCGAAGCACCCTACGCCACCATTCTCGGCCAATCTCTGTCTCGTCGCTGCACCGTGCACCATGGAGACGGAAGTGTCGCCATCCGCGCCCCGGATTCGTGTAGACATGCTTGTCGACGACAGTTGAACCGATTCTCCCGTCGGGGTCGAGTTCGTCGTCGGTGACTGGTGGCTCATACAGCGGCTCGTGGTCGTCGTCCTGCTTCACTCTCGCTCGGTCTTCCATTGTGTTCGAAAAGTACCCGTTGGCATGGGTGGTCTCCCGGCTACTCTTCGCCCTCGCAGCCACGAGGGCAGCAGCAATCGCACAGAGCCTTCGTGCCCAGTCGCTGTCCGAAAACTCGTTGTTGGCAAGGTCGCGGTACCGGAGAACATGTTCTATCGCGTTGTTTCCCGCGACGAGGTCTTCCAAGCAGACCAGCACAGCGCGGTTCCAGTAGTGGGTCTCGTACTTTGGTCCAGAGCGGACCAGTTCGAAGGCCGCGAAACTTGCGAGCTCCTCGTCCGACCGACGAACGGCTTTTTGATACAGGCTTGACATCACATCCCGCCGAAAGCCACCTTTCGTCTCATACCACGGCATTTCCTCACCGAAGTCGTTGGTCTGTACCTCGTCGTCTTCGTCGTCGTCGTCCGGCTCTTCCAGTTCGCCATTGTCGCCGAACTTATATTGGTCGTTGCTGTTGCTCATCGGTCTTCTGGGGCCTGAAAACCCGATTTAATATAGAACGTGTAGTTAGTTAAACACTTTTATCCAATGCAAAACGACCTCATCAAATCAGTGAGAGTCGAACTGTGGAAGGCTCCACAATCTCTGTTTATCATTAAAGGCTGCAAAGACTCTATACGTGCCGATAGAGGCAAGCTTTATCCGTACGTACTCTGTAGAGATGGGTGTAGCAATGAGTCCAACCGTATCGGTAACTGGTGACGGAATTTCGGTCGAACGAGAGGTCTCGGAACAGACAGCGCCTCAAATAATCCAAACTGCAATGGGCCCTGGCACGTCCGAAGGGGAGTTGGTGACAGTGAACGTCACGGGCGAGGGAATGTCGTTTGAACGGACAATCTCCGAAGATGCGGCTACCGACGTAATCGAGATGGCCATTAGGAACGGACACCAGACTCAGCAAGAGGACGATGAAGATGGAGGCACGTCGGATTCGCAAGAGTACGACGGACTACCAGATGACTTCTTCAGCCGCTTAACCGGGTCACAGGAGGCAATGGTTAAGGTACTGCTGGAGAACGAGGGCTGGGTGCTGAATGGCGAACTCCGAGAGCAAATGGATGAACAGTACGGAAAGACGATTGACACCGGACCAGCGTTGAGTGGCGTTATTGCTGGACTTTCCCGGAAGTATGGCAAGGAGTTCCGCAACGACCTCATCGAAGGTTCCTGGACTGGCGATGAAGTGAAATTCCGGCTGAACCGCGATTACGAAGAGGAGCTCCGCGAAGGACTCGACCTGTAAGCGATACACGAAATCAACATACCATGGAATACCACGGCCTCACTTACGACGACGAACAGGATATCAGAGTACATCCCGACCCCGAAGATGACCGTCTTGGTGCGTTCAAAGCCGGGTGGACGGAAGCACAGAAAGGCGAGGAGTACAACGCAGACACTCTTGAGCAACTGTCCTGGCACAACTTGGGCTGGCGTCTGGGCATGTTGTTCGGCGAGACATCGACAGAACTGAAAGAAGAGTTGTATCTGTGGTGTGTGTCTCAACAAAAAGGAGAATAGAACTGCCAGACTGCAGTCGATTAATTATACTTCGTCGAGATAGGACCGTCTCTGCTCAACCTTCTGCTCCTCGCTCCGTTTGTCATAGTGTTTGTCGAGGGTATCAGGTTCGACGTTCATCCTGTCACTAACAACCTTTTCGGGAACATCCTCTGAGAGGAAGTGAGTGATGCTCCCGCGACGAATCGCATGCGGACTCTCGTTCACTGGGCACTTGCTGTAGCCCGTGTACCGAGCTCCCTCGCAGGTTTCAATCTCCCGACCTTCTGGACACTCGTCAGTGTAGTAACAGGGTCGAGTGACCTTGTACACGGTTTCACGGATGTTCGAGCGGGCTCGCCGACCGCCCGCACTCGTGAGAAGCGGTTCTCGGCCGTGGTCGTCGGTAGCTTCTGGACGTTGGTGTTCAATCCATGCATCCAGTAAGTTGCACAGGTCGGGAGAAAGTGCAACCATCCGTTCTCCCTCTTTCCCGTTCTTGAGCGGAGTCCCCGTTTCAGGGCGATGACGGATTTCGAGTCGACCGTGTTCATCATGGTAATCGTCTACATCCAGAGCATGGAGGGCACCGAGTCGCACACCGGTATGCCAGAGCAGTTCGATGGTGACGTGCTCCCGTGAAGCGTATTCGAACTGCCTGAGGTAAGTGAGAACAGCATCGGCCTTCTCGGCGTCCAATATAGCATCGCTTCGTTCTTCGTTCTTGTCCAAGCTTGGCATCAGCGCCTCGAACTTCTCGTGAAGGCCAGGCTGGACCGCGTCTATCGATTCACACCACCGAATGAAGACACGGAGTGCGTCGAGGTTGCCCTCCAGCGTGATGGGCTTCAGGTCACCATCGTCACGTCGCCAGGTCTTGAACTGCTGGAGCTTACGCCCCGTGAGGTTGTTCATGTTGTCGAGATTCTCGACTTCCTCGCACCACCGGATGAAATGTTTCAGCCGGTAGTGGTACCCGCTGAGGGTGCTTTCCGATACTTCTCGCTTCCGCGCGTCGAGGTACATCTCCTTCGCTTGTGCCGGGGAGATGGGTTCGAGTTCCGCTGTCATGGTTTTCTCCAGAAGTGCCAGACAGCGGCGTATTCTCTGACTTTATTTCACGGAGCTGTCCCCGGTTCAAATCCGGGAGGCGGCATTTTGCTGCGACCGAAGTGAGCAGTGAAAAGACTCCCGAGCGCGAGTTGAACCCTGGAAGACGTAGCAGCGAGCGTAGCGAGGTAACCGTCTTCCGCTGGTTCACAATTAGGGAGGTGGCACTTCGCTGAACTCGACCGCCGGCCGCGTCCGGGAGCGGTGGGGGATTGACAAACTCGGGAAGTGTCAGCGTCGGATACATCCGGACATAAATATAGATAACAGCATGTCGGGTATGGAGATGGCGGCCGTCACCTGTCCAATGTGACGGTCCGGCCAGTGACGGGTGGGGCGGTGGCGTCGTTGGCAACTGCGCGACTGCAGTGTCGCGTCGCGCAAACAGACAGCACGACGGGGCCAGCAGCCGACCGGCCGTGTTCACATCCGAGAGAGCCGTATTCGGATAGGTATAATTAAGACATGTCTCATCGTATAGGTAATTATGGCTACAACAGAGACGCCAGCAAGCAGTGACGAGGGTCCAGACGCGTTCGCGCGTCCGCTCCCCGAGTACGTCGACTGGATCGTCGGCGTCGTCATCGCGCTGGGTGGCATGGCACTGACGGTCGGTGGCTCCGCGTTGACGTTCGTCGTCGATCGGGGGCTACTCGAGGAGGGCATCGAATCGGGACAGGTCACGGTCGTCGCCATCGAGCGCGATCTCACGGAAGCCCAGATGCTCGATCTGATAGTCGAGATCATCGACTGGACCGGGATCGGCCTCCTCGTGACGGGGATCGGACTGGTCCTGTTCGCGATCGGCTACGTCGTCGTCCGCCATCGGGCCCACAGTAGCGCGAGCGAGGGCGAAGGCGTCGATTCGTATCGAGCCGTCGCGGTCCTCGGTGCGGTCGCCACGGCGGTGCTGTCGTTCGTCCCGTTCTCGCCGTTGGTCGGTGGCGGTCTCGCCGGGTACCTCGAACAGCCCGCAAGCGGCCGCGCGGTAATTGCCGGCGGACTCGCGGGCTTCCTGGCGATGGTCCCCGCGCTGTCGATCCTCGGCTTCGTCAGCGTCGGGCTGTACAACGGGTTCGTAGCGGTCGGTGAGAGCGGTCTCGGGATCGTCACGATCACGGGGATGTGCATGGCACTGCTGTTTGTCGCCGCCTACGGCGGTGGCCTCGGCGCGCTCGGTGGCTTCCTCGGCGGTCACCTGGCCAGGGACGACTGAACGCCCCGCGTATTGGCGATATCCGCCGTTTCGACGGCTGAAAGTCCACAAATAGACTTATCGTCTTGGACGACGTGTTAGCTGTAATGGTAGACGGATCAGCAGTGCGGAAAGGGACAGTCCTTCGGGGGGCAGCGGGCGGAGCGATCGCGTTCGTGCTCGGCTATCTCCTGACGTGGATTCTCGCGGGGACGAGAGTCGCGAACGTGACCGCGAACGAACTGCTCGGCGGGGCGATCCCGGACTGGAACGCGCTCGTCTGGGTGTTCTATGATGCCCACTTCGTCGGGACGCGGACGCCGGAAGTGTTCGGCCCGGATGGGTTCTTCCTGGGCGGGGGCGATCTTGTCGACACGGTCAGCCTACTCGGCGCCGAGTCCCTGTATCTCGTGCCAGTGATCGTCCTCGCAGTCGGGGGTGCAGTCGTGGCGACCCGGGCCGACACATCGGTCCCCCGCGATGGCGCAATGGTCGGGGCGACCCTCGCCGTTGGCTATTTCGCGGCTGTCTTCCTCGGGCTATTCCCCGCCACACACAGCGGTATCGCGCCGAGTCCGCTTCGTGCGCTCGTCATCGCGGGAATCGTCTATCCGATCGTCTTCGGAGCGATCGGTGGTGGCCTCGCCGGACTCTACCGACAGCGGGTGGCGGGCCGGACACGTGGCCACTTCGACGGGACAGGAACGACGGCGAACGACGAGTGACGCAGGGGCTCGAGGGAGTCGGAGCGATCGTCTTGCCGGCCGAAGGTTCTTGCCCTCGTTGTCCGTGAGAACAGTATGACCACGAAAGCGGCGCTGTCCGAGCCGCAGGTACTCGCTCACGCGAAACAGCGACTGTTCCCCGAGCCGGCCGCCGAGGATACCTACGCGGTCGTGGACACGCAGTTCGCGAGCGAGGAATGGCTCGCCGGCGAGCCGATCGAGCCGGCCGTTCGCGAGGAGCTGGCCCCCTTCAACCACGTCCAGGTCGGCTCCGGGTATCCTGACCTGGTCGGCGTCCGACAGCTCGAAACGGAACTGCTCGCCATCGAGCGCCTCGGCGACGACCCGCCGCTGGTCGCGATCGAGGCGAAAGGCGACACCGAAGGCCGGACGGCCGATGTCGAGCGCGGGATCGTCCAGGCGTACGATCGATTGCACGAGGCCAATGCGGCCTACGTCGCCGCCCCGAAACCGGCGATCTCCAACTCCGCACAGACACTCGCCAGAGAACTCAACGTCGGCGTCCTGGGCGTCGATAGTGGCGGGGCCGTCGATCCTCTCGAAGTGCCCCGCGTCGTCGGCAATCGAACAGTAGACGAGGCGGCGGCGATCCGGTTCCAGGCGACGGCCCAGGGCGTCGCAGAGAAGTCCTTCAGCCTCAACCATCCCAAAAACTACCTGGCCTATCCGCTCGCGCTCTATCATCCGGACCCGACCGATCAGGTGCTTGGGGAATACGTGGTCAGCGCCACCGACGGGGCCAGACAGGGCGCGGCGTTCCTGGGGTTGATCGACGAGGCTCCCGACGGTACCACGCTCACCCCGCTCGGCAGGGAAGTCGTGCGATTCGCCCGGCATCGCTACGGGACCGTGCAAGACGCGCTCGTGGCGTTCGACGCCTGGCAGGGCTCCCGAAAGCGATTTGTCGAAATCGCGCCCGAATGGGGCCAGCTCACCAGACGGGTGCTGTGGTCGTATCCGGCCACGAAGCTCATCGTCAAGGAGCTTCAGACGATGCACGACGACGGCATCCCCGAGCCCTCGCTCGTCGAGCTGGTCACCTGGCTGCACGTCCACCATCCGACGTTCACCGTCGAATTGTTCATCCGTGGGAGCGATTCGGCCCGCTCCCGTGTGCTCACGGAAGATGGAGAGCTCAAAGCGTCGGCACTCTCGGACGGGAACGTCTATCACGCGCCGACCGTCTTCCAACTCAAAGCCATGTGCTACCACGCGGGCATCCTGACGGAACGCGGCGCGGAACCCCACCGGCTGGATCCCGAGACGGACGTCTGGCAGTTGGTCGAGCCACTCGACCACGGTTGATGAGGCGGCCTGGTCAATAGCCTTCCATGGGGATTAATACCACCAGCCCGTAGCTGGAAGACATGAACGACGAGACCACGCAGCGGGCGTCGCCGGAGAGACTCCACGGGGTGAGTCGATGACGGTCGCCGTCATCGGGGCCGGGATGTCCGGACTCTCGACGACGCACTTTCTCGCGGAGCAAGGGGCCGAGGTCAGGACCTTCGAGGCCTCGGACGAGCCGGGCGGTATCGTCCGGTCGACGACGGTCGAGGGCCACGTCCTCGAACGGGGACCACAGCGACTCCGCCTCTCGAAGCCAGTCGAATCGCTGGTCGAGACGCTCGATCTTCGTGACGAATTGCGCTTCGGCGACGACGACCAGCCCCTCTTTGCCTACGACGACGGACAGCTCCGCCGGATGCCACTGTCAGTCCGGGACGCGATCACGACGGATCTGCTCTCCTGGCGCGGCAAGGCCCGCGTCCTGCTCGAACCGCTGACTGGCGGGGCAAAGCCGAACGAGACCGTCGAGGCGTACCTCACCCGGAAGTTCGGGCACGAAGTCGCGACTCGGTTCGCGGGCCCGCTGTACAGCGGTCTCTACGGCACGGACGCCGACGACATGTACGTCGAGTACTCCCTTGGCAAGGCGCTCGATCGCTTCGGCGTCGAGGGCAGCCTGCTTGTGTTCATGCTGAAGAAGTTGCTGCAGGGAACCGAGACGCCGCCGATCGTCTCCTTCGAGGACGGCCTCCAGACACTCCCGGAGGCGATGTATGCGGCTCACGAGGAATCGATCGACCTCGAGACGCCCGTAACCGGTGTCGAGCGGGACGGCGAAGACTATCTCGTCCACACCGAGGACGGGACCGAGCGGGCCGAGACCGTCGTGTTCACCACACCGGCCCCGACGACAGCCGCACTGCTCGAAGACGTCGACAGCGAGGCCGCCGAGACGGTCAGTCAGTTCGCCTACAACCCGATCGGCGTCGTCCACCTCCGTTCGGACTTCGACGGCACGGGCCACGGCTTTCACATCATCGACGACGGATTCAAAACGGACGGCAGCACCTGGAATCACAGCATGCTCGGCCGGGATGGCGTGTTCACGTCCTACGTCGGGAGCGGCGATTCGGAGTTCTTAGACGCCGACCCCGCGGTCATCGGACGACGAGCGGCCGAGGAGTTCGAGACCGTCACCGGCGCGGCGGCCACCGTCCTTGACGCGGCCGTCCTCCGGCCCGGGATGCCGGCCTACGACCGATCGTGGGCTGCGCTGGACGAGCTTTCGCTTCCGGACGGGATCGAGATCTGTGCGAGTTTCATGAGTCGAGCCGGGATCGTGGGTCGGATCGACGGCGGCAAGCGGACGGCAGCGACTATCGCCGAGGAATAACGTCACAACCGCCGGTGACAGCTGTCACTGCCCGCGTGAGAGGCGCGTCCCGACCCGCCGCGGGAGTCCGGCCTCGTCGACCGCGTCCATCACCGCGCCGACGTCGTAGCGCACCCGGCGTTGTTCGACGGTCATCGCGTCGAGATCGACCAGCGCGTAGGCCGCGCCCGGATCGCCGTCGCGTGGCTGGCCGACGCTGCCAGGATTCAGGACGATGCCGTCGCCGTATTTCTCGTGGCTCTGGACGTGCGTGTGGCCAAGCACCAGGACGTCCTCGTCGCCGAGCAGCCCCGGACTGAACTCCGAGGGATGGGTGTAGTGATCGGGGTCGTCAGGGTGGCCGTGGACGACCTTCACACGGCCGTCGAACAACGTCCGTTCGGTCGGCAGTTGTCCGAGCCACTCGCGATGGGCTGCCGAAAGGTGGTCACGGGCGTGTTCGACACCGGCCGCTGCCATGTCGTTGAACCCCGAATACTCGGCTGTGGCGACCGCACGGTCGTGATTCCCCAAGACAGTCGGCACATCGTGTTCCTGTACCCAGTCGACGCAGAACTCGGGCCAGGGATTATATCCGACCACGTCCCCGGCACAGATGACGCCGTCGACGTCCGGCATGTCCCCCGCGACGGCCTCCAGTGCCACTTTGTTCGCGTGAACGTCCGCGATAACGGCGATACGCATACCCCAAGATTAGAGACGAGGGCCTTAGAATCAGTCGGTTTTGATCGGACGTTCACTCGACCGGCTGTGCGAACCCGTACTGTGGCTTGAGGTCGTCGACGCGGACCGTCACCGTCTCGCCTTCCTCGACGCCGGCGACGAACAGCGTAAACCCCTCGACCTTCGCGATGCCGTCGCCTTCCTCCCCGGTGTCGACGATCTCGACCTCGACAGTGTCACCTTCCCTGACCGGCGCAGTCAGGCGATGTTTGGCGACCAGGTAGAGTTCCGAAGAGGAATCCCGCGAGGCGTCGGGCCGGACTTCCCGGACGTACTCGAACTCCTCCTCGATGTCTGTTTTTAAGTCATCCAGATCGCGGCCGTCGAAGACCTTCACGACGAGATCGCCACCGGCCCCGAGGAGGTCCAGAGACACCTCGAACGCCTGGCGGGCCAGATGGATCGACCGGGCGTGATCGAGGTCGTACTCGCCGGTGACGTTCGGGGCCATGTCCGAGAGTACGAGGTTTGCCTCGCCGACGGCGTCGGTGATGGCCTCGACCGTCGACGCCTCGGTGATGTCGCCGCGGATGGTCTCGACCGGAACGTCAGGATCGTCGAGGGAGTCGATGCGCTGGCGATCGACACCGACGACGCGGCCGCCGTCGCCGAGGCGCTCGGCGGCGACCTGGAGCCATCCGCCGGGGGCCGCCCCCAGATCGACGACGGTCCGCTCCGCGCCCAGCAGGTCGGCCGTCTCGTCGAGTTGCCGGAGTTTGAACGCCGAGCGGGCGCGATAGCCCTGCTGTTTTGCCCGGTTGTAGTACTTGTCTTTCCCGCTCATGGGAAACTCACCGGGTTCACTACCGGAGTCAGACGACGAATCGCTGGCGAACGTACGTTCATATCCAGTGAAACGCGGTCGACCCGGAAAGGCACATCGGATGTCCGCTACCCACCCAAAGTGACTCGCACGTATGCAGAACCGAAGTCGACAATGTATACTGGCGATTCATGACGGCCTACCGAAAGATTATTGTCCCGTTAAACGGTACATGTGACGTATGACGAGACGGAAAGGTGGGGCCGGGGAGACAGAGCAAGCCACGGTCGGGGTACCGATTCCGGCGACCGATCCCGACCTGTTCCGGCATTCGGCTACCGACGACCTCCTCCAACTGCTCCTCGACAATCCCTACGAGGCGTTCACGATCCGTGAACTGGGCCGGCTTACCGACAACGCGGCCCAGTCGGTCAAGCGGGCCGTCGACGTCCTCGAAGCCAACGGACTGGTCGTCGTGGATGCCGAGGGCAACCGCCGCCTGGTCGGCATCAACCGGACGCGAGTGATGAAGCCCGACGATCCAGTCCTACGCATTCCGCAGCCTGAATTCCACGGGCCCGTCCGCGCGGCGCTCGATCGAATCCGTGACGAGATTGGCGAGGTGCAGGGTGTTCTCGTGTTCGGCAGTGTCGCCCGGGGGCGAGCCGATCGACAAAGCGACATCGACCTCTGGGTGCTCGCTGGCGAGCGCGCCGACCAGCACCGGGCCAACGAACTCGCGAAGGAACTCGGGCAGGAACGATTCGACGGGGATCGCTACGATTTCCAGACCCTCGTCGAAACACCGGAGTCGGCACGCGCACACAGTGACCGGCTCGAGGAGGTATTCACCGACGCGATCACGCTCGTCGACAGCGACGCGCTCCGCGATCTCAAGCAGGAGGTGTTCGGGGATGCCTGAGGAACCCGACGAGCTCATCGAGGCAATCTCCCACGCTGAGGACGCGTTCGGAGGCCATCTCGGCCGTCCCGACTACGAGGACGAACTTGACCCTGGCAGACATGATAGTGATGTGATCCAGCTTCGGAAGGCCTGCCGCCTCCTCGACGCGTGTCGCCTGCTCCGTGATCATAACGGCTACCATACGAGCGTGATCGAAATGTCGTTCGCCGCCATCGAGCGGACCCTGGAGTGCTACGCACTCACCGCGTCCAACGACACGATCGACGACTTCCGGGAAGGACACGATCGGGCATACGATCGTGGTTCGGAACTCCATCTCGTGACTGAAGAGAGCGCACGACGTCTGAAACAGCTGTATCGAGACAACCGCGCAGCAGCGTACTACCGCGATACAGTCGCGACGACCCAACAGGCCGATGCACTGTTCGATCTCGCGGTGCTCATCCACGATTACGTGACGAACTTCGCGCGGCTCTCCCACGAATGCCGGTGTGGACGGTGATCCGCGGCTGCGGTAATCGGTGCCCGTTGCAGTCGAGGAGACGGCCCCGCCGACCACCTCACTTACCGTCCCTTGGGATATCGACGTCGATCTCGGTCGTGTTGAGATACGGCAGGTGGGGCGGATCGACCGTGACCTCGATGGACGGCGCATCCTCGGTCCCGTCGTACTCGGAGAGGTCGATCCACAGCGGGACGTGGACCCGTCGGTTTTCCTTCGTCCCGAAATAGGGGACTTCCCCACGAACGAGGTTGCGCTTCAGGACGAAGTGTTTCGTCTCCAGATAGCCGAAGTCGATGTTGTCGTAGGTCGGTTCCTCCCCCGGGTTGATCCTGACGTCGTCGGTATTCAGGCTCGTCTCACCGGGGTCGGGCAACTCGCCGTCGTCAGCGAGTTTCGCCACGTCGCTGCGACGCAATGCGCGGACCCCATCGGGCAAGCCGATCCACCACCGGAAGAGTTCGAAGCGCACCCCGACCAGTGGTGCCGCCCGGAAGACGATCCGGAAGTAGACGAGTTCGATGTCCTCCGAGAGGGTGATGTCGGTGACCTGTCTGCCGTCGTCCTCGGAGGGGCGCTCGATCGCGTACGACGCGATCCGTGGTCCGAAGAGGCCGGTCGCGCTCGCCACGCTGTCGTGAACGTGATAGACCGCCGCGAACAGCGTGTTTCGGACCTCGATGTACGCGAAGACTACGGCGAGGAACGTGAGGACCAGGATCGGCTCGTCGGTGACGAGTTGGACGGTCGAATCGACCAGGGATTGTACCCGCGCGAGCATTGCTGACATCGCGACACTGTGATCCCTCGATGTATATCGCTTTCCCCGCCAGAACCGACTCCTGGAGCGGAACGACCCCACTGCGCCCGCGACACGAGCCGGGGCCGATTGTCGGAAGGAAGCGCACTCACCGCTCGGGGTGGACCGGCGCGTCGAATCCGCCCCGCACGAGCGGTTTGGCGATGTGTCGGCGGGCACACGGCGGGACCTCGTACCACCCTACCTCTAGATCGCGGTCGATCTCCCGCTCGGCTTTCCCGTCGACAGCCGTCGAACAGTCCCGGCAGCGATACCCCTGGCCCCGTCCGGCGCTTTCCATCGTCCGACCGCAGGCCGGACAGGTCGGCGTGACGCGCTCGGTCCGAACGAGATCCCGGACGGCGAACTTCTCGAGTTTGAGCGTGCCATCGCTGACCTCGCCACAGACAGTGACGCGATCACCCACCCGGAGCGAACGAACGCGGTCGCGGAATCGCTTGGTCGGCTCGAACGCGGCACAGGGCAACGCATGGCCATCGTCTCCCTCGATGGTGAGAAAGACGTGGCCGCCTTCGCGGGTTTCGGGCGAGGTGTCGACGACGCCGGTCACCCGGTAGGCCCGGCCGTCCCGGAGCGTCCCGATCGTCCCCTCCCGTAGGTGGGCGTCAGTCCCCTGGTTGGTGACGAACAGGGCGGTTCGTTCGATCGGTTCGCTCTCGATGTCGGCAGCGACTCCTCTGACGACATCGGGGTCGTCGCCGCGGATACCGTGGAGGATCGGCCCCGGCGCGTGGGGAACGCAGACGAGTTCGTCTTCGACGTGATCGACAGTGTCCCAAGCGTCCGGATAGCCGGCATCGGCGGCCCGGAAGACAGACTCGGGGCCGACCTCGCGAGGGGTCCCGCGGCGCGGTGGCTCGCGATAGGAGATGTACTCGTACGTCCAGTCCTCGAACGCCCGCCAGGCCCCGAGTGCGGCGAGCGCGCCGATCAACCCGCGACCGTTGCCCGCCTCCAGGGTGTCGTACTCAAGCCGGTCGATCAGGGCGCGGGCGTCGGCGACGTCGTGGAAATCCCGGACGGCGTCGCGAGCGAAGTCGCCAACGGCTTCCGGGATCTCAGCCGCCGTCTCACTCGTGAGGACAACGCCCGGGTTCGTGCGTGGATCGTCGGTCTCGGCGATCGGGAGTTCCTCGCTGACGATTTCTCGGACGGCATCGACGGGGGCGTCGGTGTGGATCGCCAGCGCGGCGTTGCCCCGGGTTTTGTACTCGACGGCAGGGTTCAGTCGGACGAGCAGCCGCCGGTCGACGACCCAGTCATCCGTCGCCGCCAGCCGGTCGGCGATCCGGGCGGCGAGGTAGGTCGTACACATGCCCGCCGTCCGGGAGTCCGTGTCGTCGATGCCGATGACTGTCACGGGTGAGTGTACCCGTGGGGCGAACTAACGGGTTTCGTCTCTACGGACGGGTGTGCAAGCGCCCGTCCGGGCAAGGCCGTCGAGCAACTCTAGTTCAAAACGAAAATCGGGGGAAGAAGGCGTCACAGGGCGGCGGAACGCATTTATAGCGTGATTTCGTTATATACAGTAGCGAATCCATGTCACGATCGGCACTGGTCGGTAACATCATCGCCATGCTGGAGGACGCGGGCTTTCTCGTCAGCGACCGGTGTGCGATTCGACCCAAGAGTTTCGACATCGCGGCCCGCCGGGGGGAGGACACCATTCTGGTGAAGATCCTCGGCAATATCGACGCCTTCGACGGACTCACCGGCGCTGAGATGCGTCGCCTCGGGGAGTACCTGGAGGCGACGCCGCTCGTGATCGGCCTCCGGACGCGTGACGAGGAGCTCAAACCGGGCGTCGTCTACTTCCGCCACGGCGTGCCCGTGTTCAGCCCGAACACGGCGATGGACTACTTCGTGGAGGAAGTCCCGCCGCTCATCTACGCGGCCCCGGGCGGGCTGTACGTCAACATCGACAGCGACATCCTCGCCGACGCCCGCGAGGAGCGCGACTGGAGTCTGGGCAAACTTGCAAACGAACTCGGCGTTTCCCGACGGACCGTCTCGAAATACGAGAACGGCATGGACGCCAGCGTCGAGGTGGCTGCCACACTCGACGACCTCTTCGAGGAACCGCTCACGTCGCCGGTCAACGTGCTCGAAGAGGGCGAGGACGTCCGCGAGGACGACTCGATGCCCGACGAGCCCGAGGTCGACCCCGACGACGAGCAGCTCGTCACGGTGCTGACCCGCGTCGGGTTCGACGTCCATCCGACGAACCGCGCGCCGTTCAAGACCGTCAGCGAGGATGAGGAGGAGGCCGAGGCCGATCGCATGCTCACGGGCCACTCGAAGCTCAACGAGGCCGCCAGAAAGCGCGCCCGGATCATGGCGTCGGTCGGCCGGGTCACGGGCGCGAGATCGGTCTACGTCGTCGAGCGCGCGACCCGCGAATCCCTGGAAGGGACGGCGCTCGTCGAGGAGAGCGAGATGGATGACATCGAGGTGGCCGAGGAACTGCGGGAGTTGATCCGCGAACGCAGCGAGAAACCGGCCTGAAGTGCGGACGTCCGCGTTATCTGCCGCCGATCCGAACCGGAACGCACTACCCGCTGGTATTCCCAGAGAGTCGTATGCCCGGCGACCTGACGATCTACGACGACCGCCTCGCCCGCCAGATGGACGCGGGGGAGTTCGTCCTCGCAGTCGTGACGGCGACCAAGCCCGACTTCTACAAACAGGCCCCCGTGGTCACCGCCGCCCGCGAGGCCGGCGTCCCCACGTTCGTCCTCCACACCGGCCAGCACTACGACGACGTCCTCGGCCACGGCCTCGCCGAGTACGGCATCGAGGATCGTGTCGCGGTCGACCTTTCGATCCGTGGCAGTCTCTCAGAGAAGACCGCCCAGGTCCACCGCCGGATCGACGAACTGACCGACCACCTCGCCGAGAAGTGGCCCGATACGACGGTCCTGCCGATCGTCCACGGCGACACCCACGCCGCCGGCATCGTCCCCCAGGCCTGGCTGTTCGCCACCAACCAGGCCGTCGCCCACAACGAGGCCGGCCTCCGGGGGATGTCTCCCGATTTCGAGGCCTACGACGATCCCGCTGCGTTCGTCGAACGGCAGTGGAACGGCGAGTGGTCGATCAACCGCGCCGAACCCTTCCCCGAGCAGTACGACACCTTCGTCGGCTCGGCGGGCTCGATCTACCAGTTCGCCCCCGTCGAACTCAATCGCGAGCACCTCCAAAACGAGGGCTACCCCGCCGAAGTCGACGGACAGGAGCGCATTCCCGTCGTCGGCAACAGCGTCGTCGACGCCATCGAAATGAAGCGCGATGCCGATCTCGAGGAGAGCATCTTCGACATCTACCCCGTCCTGGAGGAGCGCGACGACTGGATCCGGGTGGACATCCACCGGCGTGCGAACCTCCTGCCCGACCGCTTCAGCGCGATCGTCGAAGGAGTCATCGGCCTGGTCGAGGCCGGGTACAACGTCAACTTCCTGGAGTTGACCGCCACCGAGCAGGCCCTCAAGGAATACGGCTATCGCGAGAAGCTGCTCGAACTCGACGAGAACCGGGAGAACTTCCTCTTTACCGGCCTCTGGAAGAAACACGCCCACGTCTACGAATTCCTCACTTCCGGGCAGTGTTTCGCGGAGTTCACCGACTCGGGGAGCATGCAGGAGGAACTCAACTACATCGACGAGGCGATCTGCCTGACAGCGCGGTTCAACACCGACCGTCCGGAGACGGTCTTCGACGCGGGGACGAACCTCCTGGTGCCGCCGATCGACGGCGAGTTCGTCACCGACATGATCGAGTACGTCGCTGAAACCGACGCCGTCCGCGAGGAGATCCAGACCGGGCCGAACCTCTACGGCGGGGACGTCGGCGAGTCGATCGTGGCGTTCCTCGAGGACAAACGCGACGAAACGCCCTTCGACTGGGCCCACGAGCGCGTGGGATTCTCGACCAGCGATCAGGACTTCGAGTATCTCTGAATCGAGCGCATCGCCGTTCCCGAACCCGGACAAACGGTCGGTACACATAAGGGCCGATCGGCTATAGCGATAGGCGAATGGGTACTTCCTTGCGTGCCGAAGAGGCGACCGAGGCGATCGACGCCGTCATCGACCGGATCGGGAGTGCTGTCATCGTCGAACGGGAGTTCCTGGAGACGGTCGTGACTGGACTGCTCGCCCGTGGGCACGTCCTGCTCGAAGACGTGCCGGGGACCGGAAAGACACTGACAGCCGTTGCGCTCGGCGACGCGCTCGACCTGACGTACAACCGGATCCAGTTCACGCCCGACCTCCTGCCGAGCGACATCACCGGCACTCACGTCTATGACGAACACGAGGGCGAGTTTCGCTTCCAGCGCGGCCCGGTGTTCGCGAACATCGTCCTGGCCGACGAGATCAACCGCGCCCCGCCGAAAACCCAGTCGGCGCTACTGGAAGCCATGGACGAGGGACAGGTGACCGTCGGCGGGGAGACCTACGACCTCCCGGAGCCGTTTTTCGTGATCGCGACCCAGAACCCGATCGAACAGGAGGGCACCTTCCAGTTACCCGAAGCCCAGCGGGATCGTTTCGTCGTCAAAACGTCGATGGGCTATCCCGACCGGGCGGGCGAACTCGAACTCATCGACCGACGGGCGGGCCGGACCGCGATGATGCCGACCGTCGAGTCGGTCGTCACTGCGGAGGAAGTCACGCAGCTCCGATCGCTCCCGGAACACGTCGACATGAAGATAAACGTGCGTGAGTACCTCGTCGATCTGGCGCGGGCAAGTCGGGACGACCCACGTGTCGATGTCGGCGTCTCCCCGCGTGGTATCCAGCGGTTCTTCGAGGCCGCTCGGGCACGGGCGCTGGTCGCGGGACGGACGTACGTCGCCCCCGATGACGTCAAGGCGATCGCCCCCGCCGTCATGACTCACCGCCTGGTCTTGACTTCCGAGGCCGGCATCCGGAATGTTGAGGCAAGCGACGTCGTCGCTGACGTCCTCAATACAGTCGAAGTCCCCGGTGCGACACCCGAAGCCGAGTGATTAGCCACGAAGTGCGGCGAGCAACACGAGCGAGGCGGCAAGCGTCACGAGGACGCCGACGAGCGTCCCACCGGGAACAGCGATATCGGAGAGGGCATTCGAATACAACAGCCACGCGACGGCCATCCCGGGAAGTGCGACCGAAAGCGCGGCGACAGTATGAACCACATCGAGATTGAGCCCAGCCCGGGTCCCGAGTTCGGCACGCGTCGTCACACCGCGTTCGCTCGCGTTCCAGGCGAGAATCGAGAGTGCCACGACGGCGAAGAGGACGGCCGGCTCGCCACCGGAGACGCCGATCAAGATCGAGCCGACAGCGAGTCCGGCACCGGCGATTGCACCCCCAGCGTTGCGGGCCGGAACGTAACTGACGCCACCAGCACCGACCAGCGTCGCAAGCAGGACAGTCAGGAGAAACACGGCGACGGCGATGGCAGCGAGCAACGCCCCGGCCGGTGTCAGGGCGTCGAGAAGGGCGGCAACTGACGGGCGATATGTCGCCGGCACGTCGGGGAGCAGGCCCGCTACGAACGGCGAGGCGAGCCAGGCCGCCACGATCACCACGACCCCGCCGAGGATCGACGGGATGAGCCGCCGCAACAGGCCGGTCACGCTGCCAGTCACCCGCTGGAGGCCACCGACGACGAGGACGATCGCCCCGAGCGCGAGCGTGACGGCAACGAGCGCCCGACGAAGCGGTTGATTCTCCAGCACTGAAAGCACTGGCTGGATCGACTCCATCGCGAAGACACCCGCGTCCGGGTCGGTTGCAAAGCCGAGAGCACTGAGGAACGTCACCGCGACCACGGCTACCGTCGCCGATCGAAGCACCGAGTCGGCACGGTCGAGACCCGTTTCGAGTTGCGGCCGGCTCGACCGACCGGCGAGTTCGACCAGCGGCAGGGCCGACAGCGTTCGACGGGCCATCACGAGGACGCCCGCAACGATGAGCCAGAAGGTAACCAGCGCGACCCGCGGATCGGCCGGCCGCAGGAACGGATCGGCGGCCGCCGACAGGTCGCCGGTCGGCAGGTCGAGCGCCGTGAGCGCGTCGAACCGGACGGCAACCAGCAGTCCCAGCGCCGCGACGAGGACGATCTCGGTGGTGATGGCAGTCTTCCAGAACCGTGCGACTGCGCCGTCCCCGATACCGTCGGTGATCGTTCCAAGGACTCCAAAGGTACCAGCACTGGCAGCGACGGCCACACCGACGTGGGCAAGCAGCGCACGAACAACGACAGGAACACGAATTCCATTCCCGAGACTGCCTAACACTCCATCGAGTATCGCCAGCCCGAACCCACCGACCAGCAGGACAGCTGTCACGGGGACGAACAGGGTCGAAACCGCCCGTCGAAGTGGCGTCTCACCAGCGCTGAGAAGGACCGCAATACCGAGTGTGCCACCGGCGAGCGCGGACACCGCCGTTGCCCGCATCGATCCACCGGCCCGCAACAGCAGCCAGACACCGACACTGACCGAAAGCCCCATGACTAGCGTCGCAATGCGGGTCGTTCCGGATCCCGGCATCACCGCACCCCCGTTTCGAGCGTTCGTGCCAGCGCGATCGGTAGTTTCTCCTCGCGTGACCAATCGACGACGGCCGCCCCGAGCATGCGCAGTTGATCGATTCGGCCAGCCCGTTCGAGGGCAGCGACCCGACCGCCGACCGTCCCGGGAGCCGTCTGGGGCGAGAGCACCGTGACCGCATGGCCCTCGGCCCGGAGCTGTTCGACGAGATCGACAACGGCGTCGTCAGCGACCGGCGAACATAACAGCACCTGGGCGCCGGCCGGGAGCTGTGCCTGGAGGCGTTGAAACTGCCGGCCCCCGTCGGTCGCCGGCGTTGGTTGGGCAGTCCCGGCCGCCCCGTCATCGGCCGCGGTCGCCCGTTGGTCGGTCGTCTTCGTCCCCGTCGCGGCGGCGTTGAACACTGCCCCGGCGTGGGCGGCAAACGACGCGCGTTCCTCGACGCCGACCCACGCGGGCGGCCCCGTTCCTGTTTCCGGATCGGGGATCCCGAGCGCACCCGCCGAGACGTGATGCCCCTCGCCGGCGAGCACCTCGACGGCGAGCGTCGCGGCATACGCCGACAGCGTCGCGCCGGTCGGCTGTGTCTGTGTGGCCGCAACGTGGGCGGGCGGCCGGCTGTCAGTGATCACCGCGACATGTGCAACACGCTGCTCGCGATACTCGACCGTCGAGAGCGAGCCGGTCCTGGCGTACTGATTCCAGTCGATCCGTTTGACCGGGTCGCCGGGCTGATACTCGCGTGTCGCGTAGAACTCGATCCCCGGGCCGCCGGTGTCAGTCGCCAATTGGCCGGCATAGGTGGTGGTGTCCTGACGGATCGGCACGTCCTCGATAGCGACACGACACTCGAAGCGATCCTCGCCGGACGGCTCGACGGTTTCAGTCGAGCGACGGGTCCCGCTGAGGTTGCGTGCCCGGAGGGTAACCGGGTCAAACTGGTAGACACCCCTGTCGGCAGCGAGCGTATAGGTTTGAGAGAGACTCGCCCCGGACCGAAGCGACCCGCCACCGATGGGTGATCCCGCCGTGACGCCGAGTTCGTCCGGGACGCCGTCGACGAACCGGAGATCGGGGATCGCCCCGTCGCCGACGTTCTCCACCGTGAGGGTGACCTCGACCGGTTGGCCGGGCAGCGGCGTCTCCGGGTCAAGGTCACGCCGGACGCGAACCTGCTCCACCGAGGGACTCCGGGCAACGGCACCCTGGAGGACGAACCCCAGTGGGAGCGTCGCGGCAATCACCAGCATGGGCGTCGCCGTCACGATCCCGGCAGCGATCAGTATGATCGCATACGCTCGCATACTCCGGAAGCGTTCGATCCTCATTCGTCCTCACCCCCGCCGGAAACCACCGACTGAAGCCGTTCGAGCCGGCTCGAAGACCGGTCCGGCGGATCGTAGTCCGAATACCGCTCGGCACAGGCAGCCTCGACAGCCCGCAACGTTCGACGGGCCCGGCGCTCGTAGGCCCGGCCCGGGTATAGCCACGCGTACAGCCGATGGACCAGCGGATAATCGACCTCGTCCGTCTCCGTGAGCATCGCGGCCGCGAGCGGGTCCCCGGTCCACTCGCCGCGATCGACATACTCGATTGCCGTCTCACGGTCGCCGAACTCGGCGGCGTAGACGTCAAGGAGGACATCCCGAAGTGGCCCGTCGAGTGAGCCCCCGGAGAGCGACGCCGCACCGTCACGCCACGCCTCGAACTGCCCCGTGAGAGCGGTACCTGCCATCCGCACGTCGCGGTCGGGCGCCTCGATGTCGTCGTCCGCAAGCCGCGCCGAGCGAGTCGTCGTCCGCCAGGACCACGACGAAAACAGCCCGAGGATGCCGACCATCACCCCGACAGCCACGAGGAAAAACGACGGGTCGAGGCCCCCGATGGCGGTCTGGACGGCCTGCTGGACGGCAGGAGGTAACGCCTCCGGGGCGTAGCCGATCAGGACGGCAAACCCAAGCGCCAGGAGGGCACCGAACCCGACGGCGATCCGCGTACCGGATGTCATTCGTCCTCACCCGCCCGAATCGAGTCGAGTGCGTCCCGAGCGCGTTCGATACGGGACTGATCCGGCTGCTCGCCACCGTACTCCGCCCGTCGATACAACGCCGTCAGATATCGCACCGGCCGCTCGGGCAACCCCCGCGCGACCGCACGCCGGCCGATCTCCCCGGGGGTCCGTGTCGACGGTCGCGACGGCCGGACCAGCGAGACGAACTGCCGCCAGAGGGCCCGCAATCCCGGCGGTGCACGCACCTCGTCGTCGGTCCCGTCTCCGGTCGTCGCCGCACCGGCGGCCCGAGCCGACTCCTCGCCGGTCTCTGCCTGTGACCCGACGCGCCGGAAGAGCCCCCGAAGCCACGCGAGCAGTCGTCGCGGGTCGAGGAGCCACAACAGCCGCCGCCAGGTCTCCGGGTGAAGCACTGACAGCGACCGAAAGGCCGTGAGGGCCTGTCTGAGAGTTGTCCCGAGGGACTGGGCGGCGCTGACGATAGCAGCCGAGAGCCGAAGGAGCGCATCCACACCGAACCGCGAAAGGGAGACGATACGGGTCCAGATCGACTGCAACGAGTGGCCACGGAGATGCAGGCCGACGAGCACCGCCACGACGGTCGAAACGAGCGCGGTACCGCCGCCGACGGCATTCGCATAGAGCCCGCGAACCGTCGTTTCGGCGGTCGATCCCCCCGGGCCAACGCCGGCGACGGTGACCGAATCGGCGATCGGGAACGTCACCCCGAGCGTGCCGTTGTCGTCCGTTCGGCCGACTGGCGTCGATTCGGCGGTCTCATCGGCAGACGATGGGCCGACTGAAACCGGAACGTCGGCGATCGGCTCGCCCTGGCGGGTGGCCGTGACCGTCGCCGGACCGAATGGAAGCGGGATCCCCAGGGACGGGGACACCGAGAGGGAGATCGACTGGCTGTCCGTCGGCTCGGGTGTCGTCGACTCGGGTGTCTCGGACGGTTCGGCGACAGTGATCGTGGTGTTCGCGCCAACGGCTCCGCGAGTCGCAGTGACACGGTAGTCGCCCGGCGAAAGCGACTCGACGGGGAGTTCAAAGTGGCCAGTCGCGTTGGTCGCTCCGACACCCGTTCCGTCAACTGATACCGTCGCATTCCTGACCGGGACGTCCTCGACCGTGACCGAGAGCAGAGCCGCGTCGCTGACCGGCTGGTCGTCGAGGACGGCGATCGTCCCGTTGGTTTCGGCAGAGTATGTCTCCGCGGACTCGTTGCGGCCGTCCTCAGTCTGGCGTGTCGTTCCCTGTAGACCGGACATCAATCCGACCTGGGCCACGGACCCCGGGCGGGGATCGAGGGAGGATCGGGTTGACATCGCGGCCACCGGTGACGATCCCACCGGGGATGGCCCGGGCGCACGCCGGGAGCCGACCGCGACACCTTGTTGGTCGTCCCGATCGTCGTACTTGGTTCCCGAACCCGGCGGCCGTGCCACAATCGTCACGTTCCGGACGTACGGCAATCGGGTCGTGACCCGCCCGTCCGAATCCGTCCAGCCGACGTGGTCGCCTGCCACGAATACCGGCGCGCCGACGACGCTGCTGTCGTTTTTCTCGACGGTGACGGAAACCGGTGCCCCGGCCACGGCCGACCGGTTCAGCGAAATGTTGTAGGGTGGCTGGGGGATGTCGACGGGGAGGTCACCCGACGCCGTGGGTTCGAACGTCACCCAGCCGACGTCGGGGAAGTAGACTTCGACCCACGCGTGGCCCCTGTCGCTGGTGACGAGATACTGGTTCTCGTTGACCTGCTCCCCGCCGGCGAACCCGACGGCGTATCGCGCCGGAATCCCCTGGCTCCGGAGCATGACCACCATCGTCGTCGCGAAATGCTGACAGTAGCCCTTCTCGACCTCGAAGAGGAACTGGTCGGCGATGGGTTCGTCAGTATCGATCGAGGTGTTCAGCGAATAGGCTTTGTTCGTCCGAAGCCAGTCACGGACAGTCCTCGCGGCGTCATAGGGTGTCCGCGAATCGGCCGTCAACCGCCGGGTGAACGATTCGACCCGATCGGGCGTCTCGGCCGGCAGTTGGGTGTACGTCTCTATGATGGAGTCCGGGTAGGACCGCCCGGCAGCCCGCAGTGTCGACGGATCATCGGGCGGCGTGGCACTCCGGGCCTCGTAGGTGGTCCCCGCCGGCAAGGGCTGTGTGCTGGTGATGCCACCGACAGTCGACGCTTCGAGACGGCCAGCCGTCGACGCGTTCGAGAGGGTCACCGTGTCTGGTTGCCAGGCCGTCGGCAACGACCCCGCCCGGGTCAGGAGTTCGATCCGATAGTCGAACGTGCGGCCATCGACCGTTCGATTGTCGTACGGAATGCCGGCCTCGACCGGCCGGGTCTCGACCGATCGGGTCCAGCCGGTGCCCGTATAGCTCATGTACGCCGTCTGGCGCCAGTAGGTGTCCCGGGACGAATTGACGACGAACAGCGGGGTCTTTTCGAGTCCATCGTCCGGATCCCGACCGCCGGCGACCGGGAGCTCCGACGGCGATTGGGAGAGACTCAGACCGGAGCCGACGGGCGAACCGGCCCCGGATTCCGCAAGCGGAGTATCCCCACCGCTGTCGGCGGGCGTCGTGGCACCGCCCGGGCCGCCCCCTGGACCGCCACCAATGCTCTCCGAGAGATCGGCCCCGCCGAGCATGTCGAAAACATCGAAGACAGGCAGGAACGCGGCCGAGAGGACAACGGCGACGACCGTGAGAACGACGAACACTGCCTCACCAACCGCCGGACCGTCGGCCGAGTTGTCCTCACTCATTCAGCTATCATGTGGTTCCATGCCGCCGGTTGTAAAGGTTACCGCCGGAGTCGGTCGATCTCTCTAATGAGAACGAAGACACATCGCAAAAACGTCATCCAGTAGAAGAGTATGGGTCTGGCTTGTGGCTACTCGTCACCCCGGTCGAAAACCGTCATGAAATCCCGATCGACAGGCGCAACAGGCCGAGGCGGTTCACGCGCCGCTGCCGTAGGTTTCTTCGAGATAGTCGACGATGTCGTCGCTCTCGGGCATCCCTTCGACCCCGTTGTCGTTGTCGACCAGGACGGGGACGCCGCGCTGACCGCTGACTGCCTCGACTTCGTCGCGGGCGCTCTTTGCGGCGGGAACCATGTGTGACTCGTATTCGAGGTCGAGGTCGTCGAGTTTCTTCGTGACTTTCGCACAGTACGGGCAGCCCTGGAGTTCGTAGAGTTCGAGGTTCGGCATCGTGGAAACGTACGACGGACGAACATAAGAGAACGGCGGTAGCGCCGAGGGCTACCGCGACCTGAGACGGGCTACAATGCGGTCTGAAGAACGCCACCCGTCCGGACAGCAAAGTAGACGACGAACAGCGCGGCCAGTACCCATTGCCCGATTCGAACGTCGTCGAATTCGCCCTGGGCAGTTTTCAACAGCGGAAACGAAACGATTCCGGCCGCAATGCCGTACGCGATCGAGTACGTCAACGGCATCACGATGATCGTCAGCGCGCCGGAGGTCGCATGCGCGAAATCGTCCCACTCGATCTCGGTCACGTTGCGGAGCATCAGGACCGCGACGATGACCAGTGCGATGTGAGAGGCGTACTGGGGGACGGCAGTCGCGAGCGGCACAAAGATCAACGACACCAAAAACAACCCGCCGATGACGAGTGCCGTCATGCCGGTCCGGCCGCCCTCCTCGACACCGGTTGCGGATTCGACGAATGTGGTCACCGTAGAAGTGCCCAAGATACCACCGGCGGTGGTTCCGATTGCATCAGCCATCAGCGGCTTGTCGATGTCCGGGAAGTTACCGTCCTCGTCGAGGAATCCGCCGGCCTGGCCGACGCCGACGAGTGTCCCCGCGGTATCGAAAAAGTCGACGAAGAAGAACGTGAAGACGATCAACGCGAACGCGAAGTCATCAACCTGGCCGAACCCATCAAGGAACTCGAATAGGATCGGGTTGATATCGTACTGAGCGCCGGTGAAGTTCTCGGGCACGAACGCCCCGCTCTGGACGAAATCACCGGCCAAGATTCCCGTCTCGACGACCCCGGCGAACGTGAGTGCGATCCCGACGAGTGTCGTAGTAACAATCCCGATGATGATCGATCCCCGGATACCTCGGGCATACAACCCGAACGTGAAGAACAGCCCTACAATCGACAGTATAGCGACCGGGCTTTGGGCGATGTCACCCAGTGTGAGCAGCGTCGCCGGATCGTCGACGACGACCCCCATCGCCTGCAGCCCGATGATAGCGAGGAACAGCCCGATACCGGTACCGACGCCCCGTTTGACCGGTTCTGGAAACAGTCTGATGACGTATTTCCGCGCGCCGACGAGGGTGAGAAGGATGAAAATGATCCCCTCGACGAAAATCGCCGCGAGCGCTGTCTCCCATGGAACCCCCAACACCCCCACGACGGTGATCGAGAAGAAGGCGTTCAACCCCAGCCCGGGTGCCAGCCCGAACGGCCGGTTGGCGTATAACGCCATGACGACCAGGGCGACGATGGATGCCAAGATCGTAATGACGGCGAGCATCTGGAAGACTTGATCCGGGGTATATCCCGGAATCGCGATACCGCCGGGGACACCATCGTCCGGATAGGCCGTCAGGATATCCGCGTTGACAACCACGATATAACTCATCGCAAGGAACGTGGTGATCCCCGCAATGATCTCCGTCCGGAGGTTGGTGTCGTGCTCCTCGAACTCGAAGTAATCGGCAAGTGTGTCTGTTACCGCCATGTATCTAACACGTTCGACTACCTTGCACAGCGTCGACTTAATGTTTTATAAACTTCCGGAATAGGTATTCAAGAACGTGGATATTTTTTAGGCGCAGTGGCTTCGGGCAGCGTCGTGAACGCGGCGACGGGTGCGTCGACGGCGTCGCGGACGGCGTCAAGTCCCGTCTCGCCGATGGCGATCACGGTGAAGACGCCCGAGACCATCGCCCCGGCGGAATCCGCGAGGTCGGCGAGGAGCTGCTGGGTGTTGCCCGACCGAACGAAGTCGTCGACGAGCAGAACATCGTCGCCAACCTCGAGCGCACTCGCGGGCAGCGAGTAGGTGATCTCGATCCCGGGGGTGAGTCGCTGGCGCGTCTCGACGAACTCGGAGACGCCGGTCTCGCGGGACTTCTTCGCGTAGACGACCGGGACGTCGAAGTGTCGCGCCATCGCCCCCGCGATCGTGATCCCGTCGGTCGCGGCCGTGAGGACGGCGTCGGGTCGCTCGAACCCGAACGTCTCGGCAGCGACACTGCCAACGAGGTCGAGCAACGACTGATCGAAGACGACGCCCGTATTGTCGACGTACCCCTCCTCATCGCGCTCGATCCGCGATTCGATCTCGGCGACGAGCGTTTCGTGACCGAGTTCCTCGACGATCTCCCGGGCGCGCTCGACGCCCGGCAGGACGTGGCCGTTGACGTACCGATTGAGGTCACTCGCCGAGAACCCGGTCTCGGCGGCGAGTTCGTCGTAGGTTCGATCCGTCTTGAGTCGCCGGAGGACGGAAACGGCCCGCAACTGGAGGGTGGTCTTCTCGACACGTTTCATGCCTCTCACATGTCACGACACGACCGTGAATATTTCGATCGGAGTGAGAGAGGATATATCCAGTATCGGGGAGCGGTCCTCGCGGTCGGCGATACTCAATCGCGGTCGGCGGCGAGCAGTTCCTCGGCGGTCACCAGCGAGTCGAGTTCGATGTCGTGGTCGGCCAGATTTTCACGAGCGCCCTCCTGACGATCGACGACCACCAGGACGCGGTCGACAACTGCGCCAGCCTCCCGGAGCGCCTCGACAGCGTCGATCGCGCTCTGACCGGTCGTCGCGATGTCCTCTAAGACGACGACCTCCTCGCCCTCGTCGAGTTCGCCCTCGATCAGGTTGCCCGTGCCGTACGCCTTCTGTTGCTTGCGGACGATCACGTACGGCGTGTCGGTCTCGGCGCTGGTGACGGCGACCAGCGGGACCGCGCCCAGCGCGACGCCGGCGAGTGTCGTCCCGTCGAGTCGCTCGCTAAACGCCTCGGCGATCAACCGGAGACAGGTTGGATCGGTCTCGAAGATGTACTTGTCGACGTAATAGTCGCTGGTGCCACCGTGTGAGAGTTCGAACTCCCCGTAGCGGACGGCCTCGGCCTCGCGCAGCGCATCGATGAGTTGCTCAGTCATACAGCGGTCTGGGTGGTGGGCGGGGTAATAGCCATCGGAATCCGACCAGTCGGCTGCACGGACAACGCCACGCCCGTCACTCGAGATGCGTGCGAATGGATCGGACCTCTTCGAGGAGCGCATCCAGAGTGGCTCCTTCGCCGGCCTGGGCGGGAGTCGAATCGCTCTCCCCCTCGCGCTCACCAGACTCCGCGCGGACGGATTCGAGAACCTGCTCGCGGAGGTCCCTGTAGTCGGCGACACCCTGTATCGTCAACTCGGCGGTACTCTGTGCGCCCTGGCCGGCGGTCTGGATGGCGACGGTGCCGACGCCAAACCGGCGGGCAATCGGCCCCTGTTTGGTCTCGGCGTTCGTGATTCGCGAATAGGGCACAGTCGACTGTTTGTGCCACCACACCCCGCCACGGGACTCGATCTCATCGTCGGTCAGCCGGAATTCGACCGATCGAGCGTATGCACCTGTCCACCACCAGAAGAACGCCAGGCCCACGAGCGTGACGGCACCCAATCCAACAGGAACGTACCAGGGGACGTCCTCGACGAGAGCAGTCACGACGATCGGAATGCCCATCGTCACCACCAGCGTTCCAACAAGATACAGCCGATACAGCGTGGCCAGCGCGTCGGGGCCGAACCACTCGTGTCGCTGTCGCATAGCCGTCGAGAGGTCAGCCAGTCGTATAATACTACACGGTTTTCACTCCGGGCGTCTCAGCGCTCTGGATGTTCGTCCAGAGCCGCCACAAGCTTCTCGCGTCCCTCCCGTGTGGCCGCCAGTTCGGCCTCGACCGCGCCGCTTTCGAGACGGTCGCGCTCCTCATCGGTGAGTTGCTCGCGGGCCCTGACACTCTCTCGCAGGCGCTCGTAGTCGGTCCTCGACGGCAGTTCCCGGACCGCCCGAAGTTTGGCCACGACATCCTCCGGGGCGATCCGACCCACGACGGCGATCAGCTCCCGACACCGCCATCGGAGCGTTTCGGCGGCGGGCGGCGGCCAGGAGATCTCGAGCGGGCCGGAATCGAGCCGTCGGAGATACGTCTGGTGGGTCGCGACGTTACGCTTGAGTCGCCTCGCGTCCGGGACGTAGTGTTCGAGTTTCGAGACGGAGTAGTCGGCGTATTCGAGCAGCGTCGGGATCGGCTCCGCCCCGGCCTCGCTGTCTCGCACGTACGCCACCAGATCCTCGGGCGGCAGCCGATATTCGACCAGCGGATAGGCCGCTGTCGTCTCGGCGAACGCCAGCAGCTCCCGGGCCGAATCCTCGTGTTTGCGGCGGTCGAACGACTCGGCGATGGCCTGATTGTACGCCTCGATCGGCTCGCGCAGGTTCTCGACGGGCGCGTCGAGATCGGCGTCGCCGAGTGCGACCAGGTCCGCGAGTTCGTCGACGCGGTCCGCCAGTTCGCGTTCGCGAACCGCCACGTCGTGGCGCGCCTCGCGGTACCGTTCGAGCGTCCGCTCGCGCTCCTCGACGCGCTCGACGAGCTCGCCGATGGGTTCGAGTGCCTGCCGGGCCGTCTCGAAGTCCGAACTCTTGAGCCACTTCTGGTGCATCGTCTCGTCGACCGTCTCGAAGGCCTCGCGATGATCGATATCCTCCGGAAGCGTCTCGACGAATCTGGCGATCTCTTCCTGAAACTCGATGAACGCCTCCATGTCGACGTCCGTCTCGCCGTCGCTCGTTGCCCGTGCCTCGTAGCGATCCAGAAGGGCAGTCATCTCCTCGTAGTGCTCCCGGAGTCGGTCGAGTCGGGCCGCCCCCGCTTCCTCGACGCGCTTGCGGGCCTGTTCGTGTGCCGTCGCCGCCCGCTGAAGCGCCGTCACCAGCGCCTCGACGGACGGCCCGTTCTCATCCGGTTCAGTCGATTGCGTGCTCATTCGTAGACGTCGTCGGGATCGAAGACCCGCTCACCGACGACCTCGCCGTCGATCGTTCGGTGGAAACACGACCGAAAGCCGGTGTGACAGGCCCCGCCGTCCTGTTCGATCACGTACAGCAGTGCGTCGCCGTCGCAGTCGACCCGGATCTCCTTGAGATGCTGGACGTTGCCGCTCGTTTCGCCCTTCTGCCAGAGTTCGTCGCGACTCCGGGAGTAATAGTGTGCCAGCCCGGTCTCGCGGGTCCGGTCGAGTGCCTCCCGCGTGACGTAGGCAAGCATCAGGACATCGCCCGACTCGGCGTCCTGGGCGACGGCCGGGAGATACTCGTTGTCCTCGAAGGCGAGATCGACGTCGGGGACATCGTGGGCGTCACTCGCAACCATACCCGACGAGAAGGCGTCTCCGCGCATAGGCCTTTTGTCACGAGGATCGGGCACGGCCGGGCATGCCCGGAGCACCCCATCGCCCAGCGATCGTGTTCGCCGGAACAGCCGATCGCCAAGCGATCATGTCCACCGGATCACCCAAGCGCTCCGATCCCGAGCGCTTCGAGCACCCAGAGCAGCATGTCGCCGGCGATCAGACTCACTACAAGCCCGCCAAACATCGGCACCAGGAACGGGATCCCTGGCGTGATCCAGACGGTGTCGCTGTCGGCGAGCACCTCCAGCCCCTCACGCAACTCCGCCGGCGTCGTGCCGTACGCGGAGTGCTCGATGTCCGCGAAGAACGCCTCGGCTCCCCACGGGTCCTCGTACTCCCCGCCGTCGGATCGCGGTGTCGACTCGTCGTCGGTTTGGTGGGCTGTCCCCTCGCCTTCCGATTGAATCATCTCCTCGCCATCCGGGAAGAGCGGTCCCTCGCCGTCCGGTGGAATCGACCCATCGCCAGGGGAATTCGGTTCGTCGGGGAGCGATGCCGGATCACGGTAGGTGTCGGGATCGGCTCGAAGTTCGGACAGCGAGCGTCCGCGCCAGGTGAGATACATCCGGAGCGCGTCAAGATCGAGGCCACGCCGGGTGAACCCATCCGGCGTCTCCAGCAGTCGGCCGTACTCTTCGACGGCGTCCTCGGCGGCGATCGGCCGGCCGATGACCATTGCTTTCCCGATGTGGCCACCGAAGGCGTTCCGGACGGCAAGCGCAAGGGGATACGCCAGTCCGACCAGAACGGCGTTCGAGAGGATCGTCAGCGCGAACACACCGACAGGCTGGCGAATCGCCGGCAGCGCCATGTCCGCAACGAGATACGTCGGGTAGGTCGGAAAGAGGATCGCGAGGACGATCAACGCCTTCGCGTCGGCCCCACCGAAGCCACCCATCCACCAGAACGCGTACGCGAGCGGGACGAGCAACCCGAGGCTGAATGCGACCTGAAAGACGAAGAGGGCTGGGGTCGGCGTAAATACGCGAGGATCAACCACGAGTCCGTCAGTCCAGACCAGCCACCCGTCCCAGACGAGCAACACGACGCCAAGGGCGAAAAGCGGGAGCCAGGTGCGGTTCGGGACGCGCCGCGTCCGCACGTCACGCCAGGCTACCCACCCGAAAACGGGGACGACCAGCAGCCGAAGGAGGTCAGGAAGCGTCGCGTTCACACCGAAAGCCACAGCGAGTGGCGTGTTAGCCCTTGCGGAACGTGTTGGCATGGCAAAAGTAGATACTTGGCAGTCCTCGGCGTCGGACGGCCCGGGATCCGGGCCAGCGGTCGAACCGACGGTGACGAGAATTTAGATGACGCGGTTCTGGAGGTAATCCAGGTGCTTTGCGTTGTAGACGATCTTGACGTCGTCCTCGGTGGGCGTCCCGACGCAGGTCAGGCGAACGCCCTTGTCTTCGACCTCCTCGTCCGAGAGGATCTGCTGCATGTCCATGTCGATGTCGCCCTCTTTGACGATGGCGGCACAGTTGGCACAGGCACCGGCCCGACACGAGAACGGCCAGTCGTAGCCCTGGGCTTCCGCCGCCTCCAGAATGTACTCGCCTTCGGCGACGTCGATCGCGCCGTAGTCGTTCTCACCGAGATCGGAGGACTCGGCCTTCTCGAAGAGATCGTCGTCGTCCATGTCCCAGCCGTGATCGTCCAGCGCTTCGTAGTTGAGGTATTCTACAGTGGGCATCAGGAGCACGATACACACGCCTGACTGTTAACTTTGCTGTTCGGGACGGGGGACCCGGCCAAAATTCCCGGTTTTTCGGCTGAATACTCCCGCTCCGTGGGGAATTACCGACGACAACGGAACGAAGACGAAAAATATCGCACCGTGAACCGCGCGCGAACGGCATCACGGACGTGGTGGTCGCCACTGCGAGCCGGGCAGTGCGTCCGAGCAAGGAGACACACCGACCGATGTGTCCTGCGCGACGCGGTTCTCGGTAATGTGTTCGCGGCTCTCACGGTTCGCTACGCTCACCGTTCGAGAGTTCGGCGACCCTCACAATGTTCGGGTCGCCCACGCCAGGACAGGGATTTGAACCCTGAATCCCGAAAGGGAACACGCTTTCCAGGCGTGCGCCTTACCGTTCGGCCATCCTGGCTCGTATCTACTGATGAGTGACGGTGTGGTTAAGCGTTTTCGCTCTGGATCGAAGGGCGTTCGGGTGCCCTCACAGGGCCGAACGCAACCAGGGCTCGGTGACTCTTGCCAGCACCGTCCCGACCCCAGTGACGGCCAGGGCGACCCCGCCTTTCACGAGCGGGTCGACGCCCGCGGGCGTCAGCAGTTCGTAGCCCTGCAGGAGGACCAGAAAGGAGAGCCCGCCGACCAGCCCCCAGACCAGCGCCTCGCGCCACCGGATCGCATCTCCGGCCATCTCAGACCGTCGCGACGGCCTCGATCTCGACGCCGACGCCCTTCGGCAAGGCGGCGACTTCGACGGCGCTCCGAGCCGGTGGCTCCTCATCGAAGAACGTCTCGTAGGCCGCATCCATCGCCTCGAAGTCCTCGATGTCCTCGACGTAGACAGTTACCTTCAGGACGTCGTCCATGCTCGCCCCCGCTTCGTCGAGAACTGCCGCGACGTTGTCGAGTGCCTGCTGAGTCTGGACGTCGATGGCAGCGTCATCGAGAAGGTCACCGTCAGGCGTCAGTGGGATCTGCCCGGCGGTGAACACGAGGTCGTCGGTTGCGGTCGCCTGACTGTACGCCCCGACTGCCGCGGGGGCCGCATCGGTCTCGATGGTGCGCTTCATGCCGGACAATCCGACCGGACGCAGTATAAAACCGCTGGCGGGGCGGGTCCGTGCGTTAATGCGGCTGGCTGATGACGATACCCCATGGAGACCCGTTTACGCTACGGATACGGCGTCGTCCTGCTGGGGCTCGGAAACGTGGCTGTCGGGGCGACGCAGTTAGCCTTTGGCGGCCAGTCGACGATCGTGATCGCGATGGAAGCGATCGTCGGGATCCTCCTGTTAGGCTTCGGGTATGGCGTCGTCACCGATCCCGAACGGATCGATCCGGAACAGATCTCGCCACGAGTGCTGGGGGTCGTCGGCTACGTCGGCATCATGATGGGTGGAGCCATGCTGGCCTGGTCGGCACTCGTGGTCGTGAATGCACTGTGAACCGGTCGGATCGCGACGCTACTGCTCGGCGCAGTACGCGACAAAGTTTTCGAGAATGCGGAGCCCCGTCTCACCGGATTTCTCGGGGTGAAACTGCGTCCCCATGACGTTGCCGGCCTCGTTGGCGACGACGCTCGCGAAGCGCTCGCCGTACTCGGTCGACGCCGCAGTGGCGGCTGTGTCGTCGGGTTCGGCGTAATAGGAGTGGACGAAGTAGGCGTACTCGCCGTCGACACCCGCAAGAAGGGGGTGGTCGCGCTCGACGGCGAGTTCGTTCCAGCCCATGTGGGGAACCTTCCGGTCGCCGTCGAACCGAAGGTTCGTCCCCGGGATGAGGTCCAGCCCTTCGACGTCACCCTCGCCGGCGTGTTCGGCCTCCTCGCTGGTCGTGAGTAGCATCTGCATCCCAAGACAGATGCCCAGTAGCGGTCGGCCGTCCTCGGCGGCATCGAGGAGTGCGTCCCGGAACGGACCGGCGTTGTCCATCCCCTCGCTGAACGCGCCGACGCCGGGAAGGACGATCCCGTCGGCGCGGTCGAGCGCGCCCGGATCGTCCGTCACCTCGACTCGTCCGCCCGCCCGTTCGAGACCGCGGGTGACACTCCGAAGGTTCCCCAGTCCGTAGTCGACGACGACGACGTCGGCACGGTCACGCTCGCTCATGTGGCATCCTTGGCGGCGTCGGCTCTTGGGGGTTTTCCTTCGGGCGAGTGTCGCCCGGCGAACCCAGGTGTCCGGTCTCGAGCATCGGCGGCTATCTCATTCTGTACCCAAAATTCATGCAGACCGCGGACGATGTATCAATTCAGATTATTTGTGGCCACAGTAGCAAGGGGCGATAAACGGTGACCGAGCAATCACTCGCGGATTCGCACGTCGGTATCGTTCCGGGAGCAGTCGACTATCTCTCGACGTACCGATCAGTCTGTACGCGAGTGACGGCCGGCGTGTCGACGCTGGACCCGAGTGACGTGGCCGAGCTCGAAGCCACGGCCACCCCGCCGGCGTACGTCGTCGTCGAAGCCGGCGAGCACGCGATCACGGCCATTGAGGCGGCAGCCGCAGCCGACCCAGTGCGTGGGGTCATGTACGTCGGCGATCGTCCCGAGAAGGTCGCGCAAGCGATGCTATCCGGCGCGGACGTGTTCTTGCACACCGAGGACAAGGGTCACTTCGAGGAGCGCCTGGAGAGTCTCCACATCGGGGCGACTGTCCCGGTCACGTCCAGTGCCGGCGGCATCGGGACTCACGTCTCCGTCGAGGACCGCGCCTACGACACGCTGATGAACGAGTTCGACGATCTGATTTATATCTTCGATCGCCACGCCCGGTTCGTCCGCGTCAACCAGGCCAAGGCCGACCTGCACGATCTCGAACCGGCCGACCTGATCGGAGCCAGCGAGTTCGACACGTTCCTCCCGGAGACGGCGATGGAGCTCTATCGCGACAACATGGCGGTGATCGAAGGTCATCGGGGGATCGAGCGCAAGCCGGAGTGGATCGAGAACGCGGCGGCCGAGAAGATCCACGTCACGGCAAGCAAACACCGCGTGACGGATCCCAGCGGGCGGGTGATCGGCCTGGTCGGCATCTCGCGGAACATTACGGATCTAACTCGCCAGCGGATGCTCGTCAAGAACGTGCGCGAGGCCATCGAGCACCTCTATGGAATTTACGACCACAACTTCCGAAACCGGACGCAGATCCAGATCGCTGTCGCCTCACAGATGGAAGGCGGGTTCGACGCCGAAGCGTCAGGCCGGGAGTCCCTCGTGGAACTGTCCTCGTTGCTCGGCATGGAGGTTCAGCCCGGCGAAGAACCACCAAGCGACGTCGACGACGAGGTTCAGACCGATGCCGCGGCGGTCCGGGAGGCCCTGGCTTCGCTGGCCGACACCTGGGCGGACATGAAACGATCGTTCACCGAGGCGCGTCAGACGGAGGCAGAGATGGTCGACGGGCTCAAACAGCTCGTCGGGGAGTTCAGCGAGCTGTTCGCCGTCGTGAAGACTGGCGGGGACGTCAGCGACATCGACATTCGGACGCTGGCCGAGCAGCGGACAGACTGTGCCGTCAGCGGGGACTCGATCGAGCTCCGGACCGATCACGTGCGGACGGCACTGTTGGTCGAAGAGCTCGGCGCCGAACTCGGCCCCGGGACGTCCATGGCTTTCGAGTCTACCGGGCGCGGCTTTCGCCTCCGGGTCCCCGGGGAACTGTCGATCCCGAACCTGACCGGCCGGTACAGCGATCAGGAGCTACTCGACGGCTCGAAACACCTCTTGAAGGTCCGACTCGTGCTGGAAGCACTGGGATGGGATATCGAAACCACCCACGAAGACGGGGAGACGATACTCACGTTCGACGTGACGGCCTGGAAACGCCAGGCAGGAGCTTACAGCTGATCCAGCGAGTCCTGCCCCTGCCCGTCCTGGCCGTCACCGAGGTTGCGGACGATGGTCTGGAGGACGAGTTCGAACTCCTCGTCGGTCATCGCCGCCGAAATGTCGCCGAGTTCGGCACCCTGGGAACTCAGCCGGTCGCGAAGCCCCTGGTAGTCCTCACTCGTCGATAGCTCGACGGATGGCTTGTTGGCTTCCAGGCTGGCTTGCTTGATCGTGTCGGCGACGAACGCCCGAACCGACGGATCGAGACGACCCAGCGCGATCAGTCGCTCGACAGTGTCTTCTAGCTCATCGACGTCGACCGGCTTGGTGAGGTAGTCGTCGAATCCCATCTCGATGACGTCGAAATCCGGGACCTTCGCCGTGACCATGGCGACCGGACACTCGAACCCCGCCTCGCGGAATTCGGTCAGCGTCTCCCGACCCGACAGGCCGGGCATCATCCGGTCGAGCAACACCACGTCGACGTCGTCGTCGATGGTTTCGAGCGCTTGTTCGCCGGAATACGCCGTCTTCACGGTGTAGCGATCACGCAGGATCGAAGCGTATCCGTCGGCGATCTGCTGTTCGTCCTCGACGATAAGTACCGTCACGTCTGTGTCGTCAGTCATGTGTACTGTTGGGGTGGCCCTGGTTCCGGTCGCTCGTTGTCATTGTTCCTCCCACTCCTTGCGCCGTTCGATAGTATCGAACGCCTCGTTGCGAAGGTTCGTATACTCATCGAGCAGGTTCTCCCGGGTAACGACCCCGACCAGTTCGAGGTCCTCGACCACTGGCAGGACCTCCTCGTCCGCGTTGATCAGTTGGCCGATGGCGAACAGGACCGTGGCGTCGGGTTTGACGGAGGTCGGAAAGCCAGAAGCGAACCCCGAGACCGGCACCTTGCTGAGCGGTTCGTCGGTCTTGTAGGCGGCAATCAGTGCCGAGCGGCGGGTGATCAGCCCATCGGGCTCTCCCTCGTTCGTAATGATCACGGACTCCTGGCCCTCCTTGAGCATGGCCTCCACGGCATCTCTGAGGCTCTGCCCCCGCTTGACCGTCAGGTATTCCCGGGACATCACGTCACGGATCAGCACGGCTCGTGTCCCTCCATCCTGTGGCGCGTGTCCGATCGCGGATCGCGTGGGGGACGTGCCCGCGGGAGACGGCTCCCATCGGCGCAGGACATGTTGATTGCTAACGTACTGGGATCGCATAAACCCACCCGCCGGTATCTGCGTCGCGGTTCGAACGGCCCCGAAACGTCAGTCTTCGCTCGGGAACGCAACATCAGTCTTCGCTCGGGAACGAAACGTTGCCAAATTCGAAGCGTGCGCCGCCCGACTCACTCTCGGTCGCCGTGACAGTCCACCCGTGAGCCTGGGCCGTCCGGCGCACGATCGCCAGTCCGAGACCCGTGCCCTCCTCGGCGGTGGTGAACCCGTTGTCGAAGACCGATGCGCGATCCTCGGGCGGAATGCCCGGGCCGTCGTCGACGATGAAAAAGCCGGCGTCCGTCCGGCCGATCCGGACGGTCACCACCTCGCCCCCGTGCTCGATCGAGTTTCGGAAGAGGTTCTCGAGTGCGCGCTGGAGTCGTCGCCGGTCGGCTTCGATGACCGTCTCGGCCGGCATGTCGAACGACAGCGTGGCCCCCCGAGTGTGAACAGTTTCCCAGGCGGACTGGACGACGGGCTCGAAAGCGATCTCGTCCGGGTCGACAGTGTCGTCCTCGCGAACGTACGTCAGAATGTCGTCGATCATGGCGTCGATGCGGTCGTGAGCCTGCTGGACGGTTTCGAGGGCGTCCTCGTCACCACGCTGTGCCAGGGTCGTGTGGATCTCCGCCACTTCCAGCGGATTGCGGAGATCGTGACTCAGTATCGAGGCGAACTCCTCGAGGCGCTCGTTCATCCGCTCGAGTTCCTGTTCTCGCTCCCGACGCTCGGTGACGTCCCGCGAGGTGACAGCGATGGCCTCGACATGGGGATGATCGAGGAGGTTGCGAACCAGGGATTCGAAGACGCACTCGTGACCCTCACGATCGACGACGCGGTACTCGAGTCGGGGTTCATAGCCCGGATTGGCCAGGACCTGTTCGAACTCCGCACGGATCCGCTCGCGGTCCGTCTCGGCGACGAACTCGAAGGCTGTCTCGCCCTCCATCTCGGTCGACGTCCAGCCGAAGATACGTTCGACGGACGGGCTCGCGTAAATGATGGTGCCGTTCTCGTCGAGCAACACGTTCGCTTCGGCGGACTCCTCGATGATGGCCCGGTAGCGCTGCTGGAGTGCCTCCTGTTCGGTCCGGTCGGAAATCAGCCCGATCTGTGAGTGGTGAGTATCCGGCAGCGGCGACACGCGAATCCGGAGGTGCCGGCGGTCGCCATCTTCGACGGTGACATCAACCGTGGTTCGGTCGTCGTCCACGCCGTCCGGCCACTCGGGGATGACGTCCGTGACGGTCCGTCCGAGCGCCGTTTCCTCGAGATCCAGCAACGACTTCGCTGCCGGATTCAGGTCGCTCACATGACCGTCCGCGCCGACGACGACCAGTCCCTCGTCCATGCGATTCAGCACAGCCGAACGCGGGAGCGGCACGCGACCGATCAACTCCCTGGTGAACACGAGGTAGGTCAGTGTACTCGCGGTACCCCCCAGCGCGATCGGTGTGAGGTTCACCCCGGGACCGAGTCCCACGTGGTACAACAGCCCCGTCCCGACCGGGAAGGAGATGCCAGCGACCATCCCACCGATGGCGCGCAAGCTGACGCCGTCGCGCTGGGTTCCGTAGACCCACAGGACCGCGATCCCGAGACCAGTCACCGTCACCAAACCGAGCATGGCACCGCCGTAGATTGCCGTGAACTGAACGTCAAGCACGAACAGTCCCGCCCTCGAAACGATAGTCGACTCCCAGAGAGCGCCATGAACCGGGTTCGTGAAGAACAGCCCCGCCAGCACGCCACCCCCTGCCAACACCGGGGCGATCCGCGGCAGGGAAAGCCATCGCTCGCGCTCGCTGGCTGCCAGCGCAAAGACGAGCCAGGCGAACACGACCACGACGAACGACCCTGAACCGATGGCAAACCAGATGCGCTTGCTCGCGCCCGTGTTGGCCACCTGATAGGCCTCGGCGATCGCCCACGTGGCACCTGCCAGACAGAAGACGAGGAGTGCCCCGATGGTCGGCGTCATGCGCTCGCGCGTCACCAACAGTAGCATCGACAGACCGAGCACCAGCAGCAGGAACGCCGCGATCAGCAGCGGGACGATCATCCAGGACGTTTGCCAAGCCATGCGGTTCGATCCACTCGTTACTACGAATACCTGACGGGCAATCATAAGGCTATGTGCGTGAGTATCTACCATGATACTGGGCAGTGTTCCCGGCGCGACCCCCCGGCCCCGCCGGAAGTGTTTTGGTAACGCGGACCAATGTCAGTAACGTGTCATCGACGGGTGATGGAGACGCGACCGTCCTCATCGTCGAGGACGAGCGCGATACGGCAGACGGATACGCGCGTCTGCTCGACAGCGACTACGAGGTCCGGGTCGCCTACACCGGTGAGCAAGCCCTCGAAGCGCTGGATCCAGCCGTCGACGTGGTGTTGCTCGACCGGCGGATGCCAGGGCTATCGGGAGAGCAAGTACTGAAAGTCATCGAGGAACGTGGACTGGATTGTCGGGTTGCGTTGGTCACGGCGGTCGCGCCTGACTACGACATCCTGAAGCTGGGGATCGACGACTACCGGACGAAACCAGTCGGTGCCGAAGACATCGAAGCGACCGTCGAGAAGCTCTGTGCTCTCGACGAGTACGAACGCCTCCAGCGAGAGCTCTCGAGCGCGCGCGTCAAGCGAAACGTCCTCGAGGTCGAAAAGGACCGCACCGAACTCACGCATAGCCGGGAGTTCCAGGAGCTGGTCGAGCGAATCGAGCAGTTGGAGTCGGAGCTGAAAACCATCGAGAACCGCTATCCCGGCCACTTCGAAGCGTGAGTAGGGGCTCCCAGATCAGTCGTCCCGTTCGGGCGCGGGCGGATCCGCCTCCCGATTGGCCGCGCGGGGCAAGTGGGGGTCGCGGTGGGGGACCCGCCCGTAGACTGCGCCGTGCAGCTCCTGTTCGTCGAGTTGGTCCCGCAGGACGCGATCGAGTCGATTGACGCTAGTTTGATCGAGACCGTTGGCAGCCAGCAGGGCGCGATACCGGTCGTCGTCGGTCAGTGACTCGAAACGGTCATACAGTGACGCCATCTCGTCAGGGTCCAGCTCGGCGATCCGGTCGCTGTCGTGCAGCCCGAGTTGCCGCCGACGCTCGCTGTCGACGACGTGCTGGATGACGACGAGGGCGACCTTCGGGATCGCCCGCTGGCTCCCGAACGCCGTCAGGTCGATCTCGGTCAGGACCCCGAGCGCACGGTCCCGTTCCCAGGGCGTCAGATCCAGTTCGCTGCACAGCGCGTGGGTGATGCGGGCCTTGTCCAGACGATGCATCCGCTCGGCGTGGCCGGTCATGGCGGGATGTTGCTCGTCGTGAAGCCGCCGTATGCGGTCGCTGAGATCACCATCGGGTGAGTCGGGGCGGCCGATCGTCGTCGCGCTCGGCGAGACGATGTCGAACTGTCTGACCGTCGCGTCGCGCTTGGCCTCGGCTCGCGTGAGTGTCCCGTCGCCGGGTTTCGTCGAAATCGCCCGGTCCCGACGCCACTCGCGGCGCTCGCGCTCGGCCGGTTCCAGTTCGGTACCCGCGTCGCCCGGTGTCGGCATGATGCGTACCTCGACGCTACGGACAGTTGAATCCAGCGGGTCCGAACGAACCGGTGGCTGGAACGCCGAAAATCCTTCAAGAAACCCGTCTATATCTTTACTTTGTAACCAGAGGCACTTAAAGGATCGCGGGTACTCACCGGTCAGAAGTCACCGAGTTCGGCCTGGCCGCCGTCACCCGCCAGGTCGGCCGCCTGCTGGATCGTCCGTTCGAAGGTCTCGCGCTGGCTACGGTCGTACAGCGTCGCCGCCGGGTGGACACAGATCAGGACACGCCGGGTGGTCCCCTCGATCTCGACGTCCTCGATCGAACCCGCCTCGCTGGTGACTGCCAGGTCCCGGTCCAGAAGGTGCTCGCCTGGTACCTTTCCGAGGGTGACGATCACCGCTGGATCGACCTGGTCGATCTCCCGATCGAGGTACGGGCGACAGTTCGAACGCTCGTCGCTCGTCGGGTCGCGGTTCTCGGGCGGGCGACACCGGACACAGTTGGTGATCCGGACGTCCGCTCGTGAGAGCCCGGCGTCCCGCAACGCGTCATCGAGGACTGTCCCGCTGCGGCCGACGAACGGTTCGCCCTGTTCGTCCTCGCGCTCGCCGGGAGCCTCACCGACAAAGAGGAGTTCCGCATCCGCGGGTCCCACGCCGTCGACGATCCGCGACCGGGAGGCCACGAGGTCGCCACACTGCTCGCAGCCCTCGACCGAGAGGCCGTCCATGTGTTCCATGCCCGGGCCTGCGGGCCGGGCCGGCAAAAACGTCGCCATCGCAGTCTGGGAGGCGTGCTATCACTCGTCGGGGCCGAACGACCGATCGGCCGCGCGGGCGGCCAGCCGCGCAACCCGCACCGGTTCGGGTCGCCCGCCTTCCGGGGTGAACGCCCGGACGATCTCGCCGGCCGGCGAGTCACAGCCCACACTCCGGACGAAAACCGTTTCATCGTTCATCGAGACACGCTCGCGTTCCGGTTGGGCGCGGTACGTATCGAGCCGCCAGGCGAGCGCTTCGCCGGAAAACTCCTCACGGAGCGCCGGTTCCAGGCCCTCGCTGTCCTCGAAAGTGACCGAGAGCACCGGCAGTCCGGTCTCCTCGTGGAGACGGTGCAGGTCGAGCACGTTGAACCACGCCGGGGCGATCCCGGCGACGAGGAGATAGCGAACGTCCGCGCGGTCAAGGCGGTGGACCATCTGGGCAATGGCGTCGGTCGCATCGCTTCCGCCAACGGTGCAGGAGCCGAAGACGAACCCATCGGTGACGCGACTGGCGCGGACAACTGCGCCGGCAAGCGTACTCGAATCGCCGGTGAACGATTCGGCAATGCCAAGCGCGCGAACCCCCGATTTCACGTTACGTGTTTTCCTTGATATCCGATAACTGATCGATCAGTTCGTCGTTCGAGGCCGTGAATTCGAACTCAACGTCGCCGTCGTGTGTGTTTTCCGCAGCGTTGACCCCGTCATCATCATCAAAATCCGCGTCCAGGTCCTGATTCTCCTGTTCAGTTTCGTCGTAGCTCCCGAACCCCATGCCATGTAAACCTATGCCATTCGTGGTGAAAAATCACACGCTATGCGCTGGCACGATCACCGCCAGACTCAACAGGATACTCCTCCCAGAAACGGCCATGGACGTACACAACGTGACGGCCGACGCGGAGACGTTCACCGCGAACGTCTACCTGGCGACCGGCGATGCCCCGACGCTCGTCGACGCCGGCGCGATGGACGGCGTCGTCGACGTGATCCGGGAGTATACCGACGAACTGGACAGCGTCGTCCTGACCCACCAGCACGGCGACCACGTCGCGCAACTCGATGCGGTCCTCGACGCCTTCGACGCCGAGCTGTACGCCAACGCCGATCACCCCCGGCGGACGAACGGACTCGACGACGGCGACACGATCCAAATGGGCGACGAAACTTTCGAGGTCGTCTACACGCCGGGCCACGCCGACGACCACGTCTCGCTGGTGGGCGAGACCACGCTCTTCTCCGGTGATACCGTAGTTCACGACGACGGGGCCTTCGAGGGCGGGAGTTTCGGCCGGACCGACAATCCCGGCCAATCGCGCGAGCGCCTCATCGAGAGTATCCAGCATCTGCTCGATCGGATGCCCGAGACTGTCGAACACATGTACAGCGGCCACGGCGGCGTCTTCCACGGTGACGTTCGGGAGATCGTCGAGACAGCACTGGAACGGGCCGAGAAGCGGGAACCGAAGTACGACTGATCGGAGAGTATCCCACTGCTCGGCCACGGATCGCGCTTTAAGTACCTCTGGTTACAAGGTAAAGATATAGACGGAGTTTCTCCGGGGTACCGATCGTCGAGCGACCGCTGTCGCCGGCAGCCGGCCAGAGCGATACGGTTTTGAGACGCCACCGAGAAAGGGCGTCCATGTTATCACGCCAGTACGTCCGCGAGCACCCCGAGGAGGTTCGAGAGACCCTCGCCGCTCGCGGCGTTACGGACGTCGATCTCGACGCCATCTTGGAGATCGACGCGGAGTGGCGCGAACTGAAAGCCCGCGGCGACGACCTGCGACACGACCGCAACGAGGTCTCCTCGAAGATCGGCGAGCTCAAGCAGGAAGGTGACGAGGAAGCCGCCCAGGAAGCCATCGAGCACTCCCAGCAGCTCAAAGACGAGCTCCAGGAGGTCGAGGAACGCGCCGACGAACTCGAAGCCGAACTCGAGGAGCGGCTGCTGGAGATTCCCAATATCCCCCAGGAGGGCGTTCCCGAGGGCGAGGACGAAAGCGACAACGTGGAAACGCGACGGTGGGGGTTCGAGGATCTGCGGGACCTGCCCGAGGACGTCACGCCCCACTACGACCTGGGCGAGGAACTCGACATCCTGGACTTCGAACGCGGCGCGAAAGTCTCGGGCGGCGGCTTCTACTTCCTAAAGGGCGACGCCGCACGCCTCGAACACGCGCTCATCCAGTTCATGCGGGACATCCACCGCGAGCAGGGCTACGAAGAGGTGTTCCCGCCGATCCCGGTCTCCAGTGAGTCGATGACCGGGACGGGGCAACTCCCCAAGTTCGCCGACGATGCCTACAAGCTCGAAGAGGAGGATCTCTGGCTGTGCCCGACCGCGGAGGTCCCGGTGACGAACATGTACCGCGACGAAATCCTGCTCGACGACGACCTCCCGCTGAAGTATCAGGCGTACACGCCCAACTTTCGGCAGGAAGCCGGCGAACACGGTACCGAGACCCGCGGGATCGTCCGCGTCCACCAGTTCAACAAGGTCGAGTTGGTCAACTTCGTCGAGCCTGAGGAGAGTGACGGCCGGCTCGAAGCGCTGCTCGACGAGGCCGAGGAAGTACTTCGCCGGCTGGACCTGCCCTACCGGGTTCTGGAGCTGTGTACCGGCGATCTGACCTTCGCCTCGGCCAAAACCTACGACGTCGAGGTCTGGGCCCCGGGCGACGACATGGACGATGGACCGGCGGAAGGTGGTCGGTGGCTCGAAGTCTCCTCGGCCTCGAACTTCGAGGACTTCCAGGCACGACGGGCCGGCATTCGATATCGGCCTGAGCGCCACGAATCCGCCGAGTACCTCCACACGCTCAACGCCTCTGGAGTCGCACTCCCGCGGGTGCTCGTGGCGATCCTGGAGTACTACCAGAACGACGACGGGACGGTAACGGTACCGGAAGCACTCCGCCCGTATCTCGATGGCCAGGAACTGATCGAGGGCCAGGATCCGATCGGCGAGAGCGCGCTGGGTGCCGGCGAGCGATAATTGCCAGACGATGTTCTCACCGATCACCAGTCAGCGCTGAGCAGTGATTACCAGTCGACGCTGAGTCGGCCGTCGCCGTGTGGATCGGGCGCGATCTCCTCGTCCGTCCGTCGATCGATGACGTGGATCACGCCGCGGCCCTTCTTCGCCGGGCAACTCTCGGCGGCCCGGACGTGATGGTCCAGATCGTCCTCCCCGACGTAGTAGGTGCTGGGTTTGGCCAGGCCGGTTTCGAGATCCAGCTCCCAGTCCGGGGATTCGGCGGCGCACTTCCCGGCACCGAAACACCGGTTGGCCTCGAAGATGATCTTGTACGGCTTGGCCTCGACCGGCGGGCCGTCATCCCCGCCGACGTCGCTTGGCTGGACGATGTCTTCATCGTCGTCCTCACTCATCTCAGAACCCCCGCAGATCCTCGAGGACGGCCGCGGCCGACCCGTCGTCGATGGCTGTGCGGGCAGCATCGAGCCCCGCATCGAGCGTGTCGACGTCGCCGCCGGCGTAGATCCGGACCGCAGCGTTGAGGGCAACGGCGTCGCGCCAGTGATCCGTCCGGTCGCCGGTGAGCACCTCGCGGGTGAGCCGCGCGCTGTCTCCAGCCACGTCCTCGACAGAGAGGTCGTCGGTCTCGAAGTCCATGCCGTAGGCAGCCGTTTCGATCTCGTCGCTTTCGAGGCCGTCCGCGGGCGTCCACTCGGCGAACTTCGTGTAGCCCGGTCGGATGTCGTCGTAGCCCTCCATCCCCTGGAACATGATGACGCGGTCGAGGGAGTGGGCTTCGCTGCGCTCGAAGGTCTCGACGACCTTCTTCGCAAACGAGAGGTGATAGAACGAGCCCAGGTGAACGCTCGCACCGGCCGGGTTGGCGAGCGTCTCGACGGTGTTGATGAACGTCCGAACCCCCATCTGATCCCGCCGATCGAACAGATCGTCGACCGCCGGATTGAACGCCGGCTGGTAGTAAAAGCCGAAACCAGTCTCCTCGACCATCGCGGCGGATTTGGCGGGCCGTAGTACCGTCCGGACGCCGAGTTCGTCGAGAACGTGCTTGTACGCATCATTCTTCTGGGTGGGGACGCGGTCGCCCGAGTGGACGACGACGGGCGTCCCAGCGGCGGCAGCGACGACGCCCGCAGCGACACCTAAAATCGCCGTCCGCTCCTTCCCGTCGTAGTTCGCGCCGCAGTCGACGGGATCGACGTCGGGGACCCCCGTCTCGACGCGATCAGCCATCGCGTCGACGTAGGCAGCGAGTTCCTCGCCCGTGTTGTGCTTCCAGCGGTTGGCGAGCCAGAACGCACCCAGCGTCGTCGGATCGGGTTCGTCGTCGAGAATCCGTTCCATCGCCTCGGTTGCCTGCTCGCGGGTCATGTCCTCGGCGGACTTCGTCCCGGAGCCGACCACTTCGGTCATCAGCCGCTTCAGGGGCCACTCGCCGTAGTCACTCATTGCCGGTTCACCTCCGCGAGTCCGTCGGTCGTGCCGGCCAAAGGGGCCTCGGCCACCGCATCGGCTTCCCCCAGGCAATGTGCGACCGCCTCGCGGACGTCGACGACGTCGCCGACGACAGTCACGGCGGGCGGTTCGATCCCCGCCTCCGTGGCCCGGTCAACGATCGTCTCGACCGTGCCCGTGACGACCCGCTCGTCTTCCAGGGTCGCCCGCTCGACCATCGCAACGGGCGTCCCGGCGTCGACGGCCCCGTCCCGGAGCGCGGCCACATTGTCGGGCAGGCGACCAACGCCCATCAGGATCACGAGGGTGCCGCCGGCGGCGACGATCCGCGAGAGGGCATCCCAGTCGAGCGAGGAGTCGGGCTTAGTTGGGTCCTCGTGACCGGTGACGACGACGAGCGCCGAGGCGTGATCACGGTGCGTCGCCGGGATGCCCGCCACACTCGGCCCGGCGATGGCACTGGTGACGCCGGGGACGACCTCGAAGGCGACGCCATGGGCCGCGAGGTGTTCGGCCTCCTCGCCGCCGCGGGCGAACAGCGTCGGATCGCCGCCCTTCAGGCGGACCACGTCTCGGCCAGCCGAAGCCTCACAGACGAGGCGTTCGTTGATCGCCGCCTGCGGTGTCCGCTCGCCGTCGGCGCGCTTGCCGACGTTCTCGACGCGGACCGCGTCGGGGATCGATTCGACGACGCCGCTCCCCACGAGCGAATCGTGGAGGACGACGTCGGCCTCGTCGAGCAGCCGTCGGGCTTTGACCGTCAGTAACTCGGGGTCGCCCGGGCCCGCGCCGACGAGGTAGACGGTTCCGTTCGTTGTCATGGGGACTCCTGTGCTGACGGTGTGATTCCGCGTACTTCCCGGTACCGGATCCGGTAGCGATTGCTCGGCTGGCTCAGATCGCCCGGTGGAACGTCGGTTTCGGGCTGGTCGAGTGGCTGTTCGTCAAATTCGTCTCCCGAACGCACTTCTCTGGCCGCGGCGATCAGGAACGAACACGGCTCCCGGCAGGGAAGTTCGCTCTCGCCACCGTCGGCTGGCGACTCGCTCCCTTCCACAGCGTCGGCAGACAGGCGCTCCGCGCCGCCCTCGCCGTCCTCGTCCCACTTACGCTGTTTGGCGCAGTTGCCACACACCGCCGTCGTCAATCCGTCGAGTTCCGCACTCGAGAGCTCCGAGACGCCGGCGTACATCCCGGTCTGGCGGGCGGCCACGTCCCGGAAGGCCACGGGGTCGGGATCGTCAGCCCAGGTCTCGATACCGGCGGGGTACACCGCCGCGACGGCCCGGAGCAGCCCAGTTGCGTCCAGATCCGGGAGCTCCCACCCCGTCGCGAGCGAGCGCTCGCCGGCGAAGGGCCGGAATCGGCCCGCCCCGTCGGTGCGGGCGTACCACCGGAAGGTCTCGGGCTCTTGCTCGGTGAGTGTCGCCCGGGACGCGTCGCGATCGTCGCGATGGCGGAGTTCGTACGCGCCATCCGCGACACTCACAAGGAGGTCACCCCACTCCCGCCGGCGGCGGTCGCCGTCGGCAGGGGCGGCGTCGAGCCACGACAGGAACGCCTCGGCCGCGTCTGGCCGCACGGGCTGGTCCTGCTCGACATCCCGGTCCAGGTCGGCCCCGGCGTCGCCGGCTCGTTCCAGAATGACGTCGGGCACGAGGCGGTCGGTCCCGACGGCCGAGGTATACCAGATCCGGCGACCGTCAACCGTTCCCGGGACCGGGTACCCGGACCGCGGATCGTCGGTGATCCCCAGCAGTTCGGGGATCTCGTCGCGTGTGTGAAAGCCGTCGGCGATGAACAGCGGGACGACGGCGATGTCGTCGGCTGTGAACTCGTCGAGGATGTCTTCGACCGCCGGGGCCTCGTCCATGAACAACGCGCCGACCTCGGCGAAGTCCGTCTGCTCGCGGAGCGCCTCCACGTGGTCGTAGACGGCCTTGGCGCTTTTCGGATTCCGCTCGGTGCCGTGGCCGACGACCGCGAGCGCGGCGTCCTCCTCGGGGACGTCGTCGAGGTACCGGCGGGCGCGGGCCGCGACGACGTCGGTCATGGCCGAGTGTGTTCCGACAGGGTCGGTGTAGACCATCTCGGGGGCGGTTGACTCGCCGGCCAGGTCGTCAATCCCGAGGTCGAACTCCCGCGGGAGCACCTGATCGACGAAGTAGCCCTGGCTGACGAACAGCGGGACGACGTAGGCCGTCTCGGCATCGATCGTTCGCAGGACGTCACGGAAGCTCGGCGATTCCTTCCAGAAGGCCGTCCGGACCTGGTCGAAACACCCGCGGTCGCGGATCGTCTCGGCGTGGGACAGCGTCGGAAGCGCGGAGTCGGGATTGCGGTGGGAGCCGTGTGCCGCAACGACGAGTGCCTGTTCGGTCATGGGTCGTCCTCCTCGGTGGCTTCGATACGTTTCGCCGCCCCCTCCAGCTCGGCCGCGAGTTCTCTGGCCTCCGCGGCCGAGAGCGTCACGCGGTCGGCGTGAGCCGGCACCGAGTCGAGTTCGACGTTGTCGAGTTCGAGTTCGAGCGTGACGTCCTCGGGGTTCTCCCGGGCGGTCCGGACGTTCAGCGTGGCGAAGGCCTCCTCCGCGAAGCCGTGTCCCTCCACGCGCCCTTCGAGGAGGTCGAACGTCGTGAAGGCGTTGACCTTCAGCACGCGATCAGCCATATCAATCGTCCGTGGGAATGGGTTCGCCGCTTGCGTTCGTCGGTGCGGGCGAGGCGCTCATCTCCTCGTCCTCGGCGTAGGGATACCACGTCATCTTCGTGTTGCCGAGGTACGGGTCCTCGTAACTCGTCTCTTCGGGCTCGGCGAGCCCCGAGAGTTCGTCCTCCTCGCGGTCGGTGACGAACTCCCGGAAGGACTCCTGGCCCTCACGGTTGGCCTCGTAAACCTCGAGCAGGTTGGCGATATAGCCCGGGACCTCGTCAGCGGGGACGCGCATCTCCACCCAGTCGGCGAACTGTGGGTTCTCGCCGAGGCCACCGCCCAGCCCGACGTCGAAGGCCTCGACCGCCTCGCCGTCCTTGCGGGTCTTCATCCCGCGGAGGCTGATGTCGGCGATCTGGGGCTGGGCACACGAGGCCGTACACCCAGAGAGGTGGATATGGAAGTCCGAAACGCCCTCGGGCACCGGGACGTTGTCCTTGAGCCAGCGGGCGTACCGGACCATCCGGTTTTTCGTCTCGACGATCGACAGCGAGCAGTATTCGGTCCCCGTACACGCGATCGAGCCACGCATGAAGGGATGGGGGTCGGGCGAGTAGTTCTCGAGGACCGACTCCGCGAGGAAGTCATCGAGATCGTCGTCAGCGATGTCACCCACGATGACGTTCTGACGTTGAGTCAAGCCGATCATCTCGGAGTCGTACTCCTCGGCCAAGTCCGCGAGTTCGATCACGTCCTCTGCGGCCATCCGCCCGACGAGCACCGAGAGCCCGACGAAATGCTGGCCGTCGGCCTGGTCGTGGACGCCGACGTAGTCGCCCGGCGCGTCCGACCGCCCGGCGTTGTAGTCGTACTCCTCCCGGAGGCCCTGGCCCGCCGTCGGGAGGTCGTACTCGACGTACTCCTCCTGGAGCACCGACCGGATCTTCTCGGTTCCCCACTCGTCGACGAGGAACTTCATCCGGGCGTTGAAACGGTCCTCACGGTCGCCGTAGTCCCGGAAGAGTCCGGAGAGGCCGGCAGCGACCTCGGCAGCGTTCTCGGGTCGGCAGAAGACGTCGATGCTGCGGGCCAGCCGGGGCTCCTTGCGAGCCAAGCCGCCGCCGACGTTGACGTTGAAGCCGGCGATGTCCTCGCCGTCTATCTCCTTGACCGCCGGTTCGAAGGCGAGGTCGTTGATATCGCCCTGGCCGGCACCGCGACGGTCGCCGGTGACGGCGACCTTCCACTTGCGGGGAAGATTCGTGTAGAGATCGTTGCCCTTGAAACGGTCGTGGAGCTCTTCGACGATGGGCCAAACATCGACGAGTTCGTCGGCATCCCGGCCAGCGACCGGCGAGCCGACGATGTTGCGCCAGGAGTCACCGCAGGCCTGGATGGTCGAGAGACCCGCAGACTCCAGTTCGTCGAAGACATCAGGCACGTCCTCGATCTTGATCCAGTGAAGCTGGATCGATTGGCGCGTCGTGAAATCGGCGTAGGCGTCGCCGAACTCGGGATTGTCGACGGGGCCGGTGGCGTACTCGCGGGCCACCTCGCCGACGGTCCGGAGCTGTGCGGGCGTCATCCGGCCCATCGGCGTCCCGATGCGCATCATGAAGTAGCTCTCCTGGCCCTTCCGCTGGTGGTACAGTCCCCACCATTTGAACCGCTCGAACCACGCGTCGCGTTCGTCTTCCGGGATGGCATCGAACCCCTCTTCGGCAAATCGTTCGAGGTGGTCGCGTATCTCCAACCCGTAGGTTTCGTCCTTCCATCGCTCGACCTTCGAGGGCATGTCCATCCAGACGCGACCCGGACGTATACCCACAGCCACCTCGTCAACCTTCCCCGCCTCTCCGGGAGCGCGACAATATTTGCAGGTTCCTCCAAGCCATCAGGCGGTGGGCATCCCCCGCCGTCGACGGGACGGCCGGTGAACGCTCTCGGGGACGACAGGCCTGAAATCGCCGGTTTCGGGGTCGACCCGGCCGAGCGTGAGCCAGCCGGTCACGCCACTCGCCCCACACTGGATGCACTGGCCGGCGATGCGCGCCTCGACGTTCCCGCCGTCGACGCCGACCTCGACGAACCCCTCGGCGAGAAAATCCGTGAGTTGACACGAACAGAAATCCCCGCCAGTGAGTCGCCAGAGGTCACTGACGTTCACCTCGCGGGTGTCGTTGACACTGACCCAGGCCCCGTCGTCAAGCTGGTGGACGTCCGTCGCCATGGTCGACGTTGTCCCCGGCGGGCGGTAAGCCCGTCGGCACCCGCGGCGATTGCCGCTCGTCACAGTCGTGCCCCAACGGCGAAGCAGCGTGATCGCCATACTCCGGTGCCTCCCGTCGGTAGCTGTCGTTCGACATAACAAGCAATTGTTGCCCCAAAGAAGAAGAATGGGTAGGGATTACGCCGGAACACGGCCTTATGCAGTCGGGCAGACTAGAGGGATTCGATGACCGAGACTTCCGAGACGGCGACAGCAACGACCCCAGGAGACGAACAATCGGAGCAGGGCCACCTCGAAGACGTCGAGGTCGGGGCCGGTTGTACGGAGATCTGGGAGCACCTGAGTGAGAACCGCGGCGGCGCTGCCGGCGACTGATCTCGACCACGTCGGCCCGCGACTCGCAACGTCCGACTGTTGACACCCTCCATGTACCGGGCTTCGCCGAAACTAAACGCTCACCACACGAACCGGTCACCAATGATTCCCCTTCTCCACGACTTCAGCGATTCCCGCGTGCTCGTCTTCGGCGGCGGGCCCGTCGGCGCACGGAAGGCCCGCCGGTTCGACCACGAGGCCGAGGTCGTCGTGGTAGCCCCCGAGTTCGCGGACGCCGACTTTGGCGAGGCGACACTTGAGCGTGCCAGTCCCGATCCGACGGAGGTGTCGGAGTGGCTCGACCGGATCGAACCGGCGCTCGTCGTCGCAGCCACCGACGACGTGGCCGTCAACGCAGCCGTCGAGCGTGCTGCCGAAGATCGAGGGGTACTGGTCAACCGCGCGGATCACTCCGGGGAGCGATCACCGGGAGCGGTGGTGTTGCCGGCGATCGCCCGCGACGACCCGGTCGTCGTTGGCATCTCGACCCAAGGGGGAGCCCCGGCAGTGAGTGGCGTCTTCCGCGAGGAGATCGAACGGGAGATCGACGGCGCTGGCGCGCTTGCGGGATTCGTCGGCGATCTGCGCGAGCGATTCGCCGACCAGGGCGTCGACGGCCCGCACCGACGCGACGCGCTCAGAGCTATCGCGCGGTCGGATCGAATCCGGACCCTCGTCGCCGACGGACGGACCGACCAGGCGCGGGCGGTGGCCGAGGAGCTGCTTGGAGAAGTCCGAAACGAGACAGAATCGTAGCCCGCGGCCCGTCACCGGAGCCGACCGAAGATCCGGTAGTCCTCCTCGGGCGTGTACCGCCGGAACAACAGGCTGTTGGTCAGCACGGAGACGCTGGAGAAGGCCATCGCCGCGGCGGCCAGCACGGGCTGGAGCAGCCCGAGCGAGGCCAGCGGGATCATCGCCGTGTTGTATCCCAGCGCCCACAGCAGGTTCTGTTTGATCTTCTGCAGCGTCGCGTCGGAGATCCGGATCGCCTTCACGACGTCCTGTGGATCAGAGCGCATCAGCGTCACGTCCGCGGCTTCGATGGCGACGTCCGTGCCGCTCCCGATCGCCGTCCCGACGTGGGCCACGGCGAGGGCCGGCGCGTCGTTGACCCCGTCGCCGACCATCATCGCTTTGCGCCCGTCACTCTGAATTTGCTCGACGGCATCGGACTTCTCGTCGGGAAGCACCTCCGCGCGGACGTTGTCGGGGTCGATCCCGACCTGCTCGGCGACGGCGCGAGCCGTCCGCTCGTTGTCACCGGTGATCATCATGACCTCGACGCCGCGCTCGCGAAGTGCAGCCACGGCCTCCGTTGCGCCTTGCTTCACCGTATCGGCGTCGGCGACCACGCCCGCAAGTTCGCCGTCGATCGAAACCAGCATCGCCGTCTTGCCCTCGCGTTCGAGACGCGCCATCGTCTCCTCGGCGGGCGCGGGGTCGATCCCCTCGTCTTCGAGCAGCTTGCGGTTGCCGACGAGGACGTCGACTGCTCGCGGGTCGCTTCGCTCCCCGCTCGCTCGTTCTGAGCCGCTCCGCGGCTCCCAGCCATCCACGGTCGCCCTGATCCCGTGCCCGGGGACGTTTTCGAAGTTCTCGGGGTCGGGGACGTCCAGCCCTCGCTCCTCGGCACCGTCGACGATGGCGCGGGCGAGCGGGTGTTCGCTCCCGCTCTCGGCCGCCGCCGCGAGTCTGAGGACGTCGTCCTCGGAGTGACGCTCGCGTTCGGTCAATGACCCGCCGTCTGCGGCGGCCTCGCTGTCACCGTTCCCGACTGGGCTCCCCTCCACGTCGAGGGCGACCACGTCGGTCAGTTCCATCTCGCCCTCCGTGAGCGTCCCCGTCTTGTCGAAGACGACGGTGTCGACGTCGCGCGCGCGTTCGAGGATGTCGCCACCCTTGAACAGGACGCCGTGCTGTGCGCCGATCGTCGTCCCGACCATCGTCGCCGCGGGCGTCGCCAGCCCGAGTGCGCAGGGACAGGCGATCAACACCGCCGAGGCGAAGACGATCACGGCGAACTCGAAGACGGAGACGCCACCGCCGACGACTGCGGGGCCGTCCGCGACGAGCCCCCACAGCGGCAGCGCGTCGACGAACCCAGCCAGCACTTCGGGAAAGGCGAACCAGACGACGCCCCAGAAGACGGCGTTCGCGATGACCGCGGGGACGAAGTACGCCGAGATCCGGTCGGCGAGGTTCTGAATCTCGGGCTGGCGGGACTGGGCCGCCTTGACGGTCTGGACGATCTGCTGGAGGGCGGTGTCAGCGCCCACCTTCGTCGCCTTCACCGTCAGCAATCCATTCTCGTTGATCGTCGACCCGACCACCTCGTCGCCCTCGCTCTTCTCGACGGGGACGGACTCCCCGGTCACCATCGACTCGTCGACGGCCGACTGGCCATCAACGACCACCCCGTCGGTCGGGATCTGCTCGCCCGGCCGAACCTTCATCAGATCGCCGGTCTGGACTTCTTCGAGTGGTACCTCCCGTTCGGTCCCGTCCGGACCGATCAGCGTCGCCGTCTCGGCCTCCATCTCCAGGAGCTTGCGGAGCGCCTCGCCGGCCTGGCCCTTCGAACGGGCTTCGAGGTAGTTGCCAAGCGTGATGAACACCAAGATCAGCGCGGCGGTGTCGAAGTAAACCTCGCCCGCGATCAGTCCGGAGAGGACTGCGACGGAGTAGAGATACGCCGTCGAGGATCCCAGCGCGATCAGGACGTCCATGTTGGCCCGCCGGTTGTTCACCAACGCGTTGTACGAGTTCTTGTAGAACGGCCACCCGAGCAGCGCCTGGACGGGCGTCGCGAGTGCGAACTCCACCCAGCCCAGCCTGATGCCGACGAGCGACTCGACGCCGGCGACGATCCCGCCGCCGAGGACGAGTTTGTCCGCCATGAACACGAGCATCGGGGCCGACAGTAGCGCGCCGAACAGTGTCAGTCGAAGTTGCTTGCGGATCTCCTCGTCCCGTGCCGCGTCGCGCGCGTCCGCCCCGTCATCGTCCGCGTCGTCGTCCTCACGGACCGGCGAGTAGCCAGCGGCCTCGATGGCATCGTAGAGATCCGATCGCGAAGCCTCGGCAGGGTTGTAGGCGACCTGGGCCTCGTCGGTCGCGTAGTTCACCTCCGCCCCGATCACGCCCGGCGTGTCTTCGAGGGCGGTCGCGTTGGCCTCCGCGCAGTTCGCACACGACATGTCCGAGATCGCGACGGTGACAGTCTCGGATACTGCGCCGTAGCCAGCATTCTCGACCGCCTCGTAGATCTCACCGAGCGTTACCACCTCCGGATCGTACTCGACTGACCCCTCGTCGGTGGCGAAGTTGGCGCTTGCTTCTATCACACCGTCGAGGGATTCGAGGGTGTCCTGGATCGTCCCCGAGCAGTTCGCACAGGACATCCCCGTAATATCGAGATGGATCGTTCGTGTAGCCATGATATGTATACGTACGGGTTCACGCTTTAGGCCACTTTTCGCTTCGAGAAGTCGGCTCCGGCCCCAGGGATACTTTCGATTCCAAAGCCCGTCTCACGCCCCCTCTTCGAGTCGCCGGTACCGGGTCTCGAAGCGATCCAGACAGGACGGACAACAGAAGTGATAGACGTCGCCGTCGATCCTGGCCGTCTCTCCCTCGCTGTCGACCGTGTTCCCACACTCCGCACAGGTGAGTGCGAACTCCAACCCCTCGATCGACGGTGTCCACTCGACGTCGTCGATCAGGGTGACGGCGTAGCCCTCGACGTCGACGTCCGCAAGCAATCCAGCGACCCACGACCGGACGTTCTGGGCCTCGGCGCGCGCGTAAAACCAGACGTCACCCTCCGCAGTGACGAAAACGTGTTCGACCCCATCCGCGTCACGGACACGTTCCCGAACCGTCTCGACGGAACCTGCAGAGAGTTCGACCTGCACCAACACGGGGACGCCCGCTCGGAGTTGCGTCCGATCGACATCGATCGTGAACCGCTTGATGACTCCGGCCTCCTGGAGCCGCGTGACCCGATCGGAAACGGCCGGTCCCGACAGTCCGACTGCCTCGCCGATGTCACTGAACGGCCGCCGTCCATCCTCGGCCAATAGCGAGAGGATCTCGAGATCGGTCTCGTCCAACTCGTGCATATTCGAGGTTCTTCCCCCGGATACAAGACAGTTTCTCGGGTTCACTTCGGAAATTGTGGGTCCAGCTGCCAGCTGACGATAGAATCGAAGGGGTAATCCACAAACTCCGGGAGTCCCTACGACTACCCGTCCATGACACAGACAATCACTGTCGAAGGGATGTCGTGTGCGCACTGTGAGGAAACCGTCGAGGAAGCACTCGAAAGCGTCGGGGGCGTGACCGACGCCACCGCTGACCGGGAAACCGAGTCGGCAACGGTCGAGGGCACGGCGGAGGCGGACGCACTCGTCAGTGCGGTCGAGGACGCAGGGTACGACGCTGCCCCCTGAGGACTGTCACAACCAACACCGTCCACGCGGACAGGTCCGATCACCCCAGAAATGGCACGCTGGACGGCATCCCGCCAATGAAACGTCCGCTGGATCTGATTCGAGCCGGAATCCCGTCGCTGGCGCTCGCAATCGGCTTCAAATCGGGGCGAAGTCTTCCAGATCCCGCTTCCCCCGGTCAGAAAAGCCAAGGGACCCCGAATTAAGGTAGATTTGTAAACACGGTTTCTGGAAATGTCGTACTCGTCTCCCTCTGGATCGATGTCCCAGTGCTGAAATGAGTGAGATCGTCGATGCGTTCTTCGAGGGGCTCGATCTCGCCGAGAACCATCGACAGCACGTCGCGCCACGCCACTGGTGTGGGAACATCGCCGCCGTTTTGGCTGCGTTGCACGTCGCGTGGCTCGTCGTGTGCCCCATTGCAGCGGACGGAACCAACCGATCGAGCTCTCCGGAATGAGCTAGATCACCTGAGACACCCTTTCGAATCAACGACCTCCACTAGGTTTTTCGGGACCTATCCGTACTGTTTCATATGCCCGCACCCTCGTTCGCCCGGTTTCGATCAACACTCCTGCTTTCTGCGGTGATTCTGGTGGTCCTGTCGGGTTGTGCAGCGCTGGATGATCAACAGACGGATCTTCCGGCCGCGGGGGAGGTCGAGGAGACACTGACTGATCTCGAGGCAGTGAACGCGACAGTCGTATCCACCCTCGATGGGACACGGATATCGACACAGCAGACGGTGTTCGAAGTCGGAACACAGCGGAGGCGATCAACGACACAAACCGGCGAGAGGGGGTCGCTGGTCGTGGCAAACGACTCCGTGACGTGGCGATACGATCGAGCCGCGAACACCGTCCGGGTGACTCATCGGATCGACGGGGAGCAGCAGTCAAAGACCAGCATTTCGAGTTCGATGGGATCGATCTTCGGGAGAGTGAACACAGCATCGGACGGGACCAAGCGGGAAGCGGCACTCGATCCGCTCATCTTGCCCGCTGCCGGAGGTGGCGACCCACAGCCCTTCGCTGGACAGATCGAGAGTTTCGCGAACGCTTCGCTGAACTACCACGGGACCGGGACGGTCGCCGGGCGCGAGGCGTACGTCGTGGAAGCCGTCCCAGAAGCGGACGTCAACACTGCCAATATTACGCTGTGGATCGACCAGGAGTGGTACTATCCGCTCCAGTGGAACTCGACGATTGTCGTCGATGAGGAGCGACGAACAGTGACGACGGTCTACCGGAACGTCACGTTCAATCCCGCGGTCTCGGCCGGCACGTTCACGTTCGACCCGCCGGCGAACGCGACGATCGTCGAACGGAGGGTCGTGAGCCAGACCTTCGAGACCAGGGCCGAACTGGTCGCCAGGAGCGAGATGACGATCCCCGATCCGGACGTGCCCGAACCCCTGACGTTCGATTCCGCGCGATATTTCGACGACAACGGGACGGTCCGCACGTCACTCCAGTACACGAACGGATCGGCGACGCTGCGTGTGACGAAGTCCGAACCGAGAGGCGACAGTGCTGCACTCCCCGGGGACGATCGCGTCGAGATCAACGGTCACGAAGCCGCCATCCAGTCGTTCGACAGCGGGATATCACTCGTTTGGTCTTGCGAGGGGCACCGCTACACGGTCTTCGGCGACGTGTCGGTGGAGACCGTTCGTGCCGTCGGCGAATCGATCGACTGCGGTTGACCGGATGGGCTCTCGGCGAGGTTTCAGGGCCGGTCGTCGTCCGGGGTTCGCGTACTCGCATTGATCTCGCCCGAGCGAATCTCGAAATCGAAGCCGCCGACGGTCGCGTGGAACCGCTTTCGATGGTGACCGTCAGGATCGAACTGCAGCTCCGTTCGGACCAGCCCGTGCTCGCCTAACTGTTCGAGTCGCCGGTAGATCGTCGGACGGGACATTTCTGTCGCCTCGTCCAGTTCCCGGCCTGTCCGTGGCCGTTCCACCAACAGAGAGAGGAGTCTGCGTGTGTATTGGTCCCCGAGCAGTGCGAGTATCGCCCCGCTCGGGACTGTCTCCGGGTGGGATTCACCCCCACTCCGGCGGGTACTACCTGCGTCGTGCGATGGGGTCGTCTCTCCGGTTCGTGTCCGTCGTCCCGTCATGGCTGGACGGTTGTGTGCCGTACCCCTGAGTTCGTAGGCTAGGTATCCTAACTCCTGGCTGGCGTCCGTCCGTGTCCCCCGCATCTGTATTACTAGCCTGCAGGACTTTAGGTCGGTGCGACGAACACAAACCACCCGATGACGTCCGCCGGACCGTGCTCGTTCGGAGTACCACAGTGGCCGAAGCATGGGACACGAGACGCATGACTGCCAACGGAGCCACGGGATCGTTTGCGATCGAGGAGTGGCCCGATCCGGTCTGTCGGCTCAGCGACGACGACGGAACGCAGGTCGTCCAGGCGGTGAACGAGGCGTTCGAGCGGACTTTCGGGTCGATTGAGCCAGGCGAACCAGTGACGACACTGTTCGAGACATTCGATCTCTCGGTCGTGCTGGGCCCGGAAGACCCGACTGTCGTCGGAACGGAAGCCGATAAGATCATCGCCGAATCAAACAGAGGCCGATCTGAGAGGGAGCCAGATACACGGTATCTCCTGCGGGCCGTTCCAGAAAACGGGGACACCGACGGAGTGCTCCTGTTCACCCCTCTTCCAGAGGAGGCCGCCCGAGAGGCGGACGAGATCGGGCTCGATCACGTCGCGAGCGTGATCAGTCACGACCTCCGGAACCCGCTTGACGTCGCCAAAGCACACTTGCGAGCGGCCCGAGAGACCGGCGAGGCGGACCACTTCGAGCACGTCGCCGACGCCCACGAGCGGATGGAGCGGATCGTCGAGGACGTGCTGACGCTGGCGAGCGGCTCCGACGTGATCCAACCTGACGAGATGGTCGAGCTGTCGGGAGTCGTGGAGAACGCGTGGACGAACGTCGATACCGACGACGCCGACATCGTCCTGAAGGGGCCCTTACCCAGTATCATCGCCGATCCCGACCGCCTGGGACGGCTGTTCGAGAATCTCTTCCGCAACTCGATCCAGCATGGCGGGAGCGCCGTGACCGTCACCGTCGGTCCGCTTGAATCAGCCAAGGGATTCTATGTCGCCGACGATGGACAGGGGATTCCATCGGCACAGCAGGCTCGCGTCTTCGATCCGGGGTTCAGCACCGACGACCACGGGACCGGGCTCGGCCTGTCGATCGTCGCCCGAGTCGTCGATCTGCACGGCTGGTCGGTCACCGTCACCGAGTCCGCGAACGGCGGCGCTCGCTTCGAGGTGACTGGCATCGAGACCAGTTGACCCGTCGGCCGGGTTTCCCGCTCTGAAACGCCGTCTGTCGGTTCTTTTGTGCCGGGCTCCGACTGGAATCCGGAGTCAGTTCGCGTGACTCCGTGAAACGATGGATGTAGACGAATTCACTGCCGAACACGCACCGACAGAGACAGACGAGACGTTCAGCTTGGAAAATAGATACACCCTCGACGTGGCAGTCGAGGGATCGCTGCTGGCGAAAGCCGGTTCGATGGTCGCCTACACGGGCGACCTCTCGTTCACCGGCCAGGCAAGCCCGGAAGGCGGCATCACTGGGTTCATCAAGGAAGCCGCGACCGGCGAGGGGACGCCGATCATGCGCGTCGAGGGGACAGGCCACCTCTATCTCGCCGATCACGAAAAGGAAGTCCAGCTCCTCCGACTCGACGACGGCGAATCGATCACCGTCAACGGCGAGGACGTGCTGGCCTTCGAGTCCGGGCTGTCCTACGAGATCACCGAGATCGACAGTCTCGCCGGGGCGTTCGCCGGCGGCTTCACAAACGTCTCGCTTCAGGGACCGGGTCACGTCGCCCTCACCACACACGGAGACCCGGTCGTGATGGAACCGCCCGTCACCACCGACCCGGGCGCGACAGTCGCCTGGAGTTCGACAACGCCGGACGTCGAGGTCAACACCAACGTTTCGGACATGATCGGCCAGGAGTCCGGCGAACGGTTCCAGATGCAGTTCACCGATCCCGGCGGCTTCGTCATCGTCCAACCGTACGAGGAACACGCCTGAGACGCGTTACAGTCCGCTGAGAGAGTCAGGTCCCGTCCGACGATCGGTCAGGGTCGAGCCGCCGATCTGTCGCCTCGAAGAGTTCTGCCAGGAGTTTCCGCTGTCCTGCCCGAAGGTGGTGAAGCAGTGTTGGTCCAGTGATTCCCAGGGCATCAGCGACTTCTTCGGCGGAACTTCCCCGTGGCGATTCGAAGTAATCCGCGAAGAACGCGGTGCGAAGCGCCTCCTCCTGGCGGTCCGTCAGTCGAGCGGTCAGCCCGTCCCGGATCTCCCCGGTTGTCCGTTCGTCCCGCCGGCGTTCCCGCTTGGCGAGTACCTCGGCGTCGTACCGGCGCGTGATCGCGTCCGCGATCCGGCGGACGTCTTCCGACAGCGGGAGTTCGACGACGACCCGGTCCCCATCTGGACCGAACGTGGCCGACCGAACTGTCCCGCCCTGACTCAGGAGTTGTCCGAGCGGTGTCTCGGCCCGCTGGCGGAGTTCGATCGATCCGCCGTCGTCGTGTTTCCCGACTGTTCGCGTCGCAACGACCGATTCGTGCTCCGCCAACGCAGTTGCGACCGCCTCGGGCCCCCGTTGGTCAGTCTCGGTCTCGACGTAACAGAGTAGCTCCTCTCCCTGCGAGATCACACCCGTCACGTCGATCCGGGTGTCGGTGTCGGAAACCGCGGCGACGAACGGCGTCGCGGGATCTGACACCCGGAGCGTGAGTTCGACGACCCGCTCGGCAGTGAGCAGCGATTGGTTGCGAGCCGCTTTGATAGCGAACCCGGCCATCGTCCCGACGGTTCCGAAACTCTCCCGTTCGCGTTCGGAGAAGGCGTCCTTCTCGGTGGCGTAGACGCCGACGACGCCGTAGACGCTCGAGCCGTAGGTCAGTGGGACGGCAAGCAGCGACCCCAATCCGTCGGCGAAGGCCGCCCGGCGGATCGTTTCCGGGACGGATTCGTCCGCGCCGAGTGACTCGACGACCGTCGGTTCGCCCCGCTCGATCGCGCGCAACTCCGGCAGGTCGGCGTCGCCATCGAGGGCGGTTTCGATCCGGTCGAGCGTGCGCCCTGTTGTACCGGCAGCGGCCCGCAGTACGATCTCCGTGGAGCCGACCGCGCGCTCGCCGACCCACGCGAACTCGTAGATATCAGTCTCACCAAGCTGTCGGCAGATGGTTTCGGCGATCTCTTCGCGCGTCGAGGCGGAAACGAGGTCGCCCAGCACGTCCGCGAGGAGTTCGTTCCCGATCGTCAGCCGGCGGAGGTCCGATCGAAGCGAGTCGAGCTGCTGCTCGCGCCGGTGTGCGTCGGTTTCGTCCCGGAGGTAGACGTAGACGACTTCCGCTGCGGGGACGAGATCGACCACGAGCCACCGGTCCAGGTCGGGATAGTACGCCTCGAAGGACTGCTCCGCGTCCGGCGGGGTCTCGAACGCCCCCGGGACCTGGCTCTCGACAGATTCGGGAAAGACACGCCCGATCGGCTCGCCGGCGACGGCGTCAGGGGCTACGTCAAGGACAGACGCTGCCGTGGCGTTGCCGTCGCGGACGACGCCGTCCGGACTCACTTCGAGAACCCCGATCGGTGCGCGCTCGAAGTCGGTGTCCATCGTATTGGCTCACCGTGTGTCGGCCTGTTAAGGGTATGCCTGCCGGCGATGGGCCGTTCAGGAAGCGAACCGTCGCCCGGCGTAGCCGCCGATGGCGCTCAGGCCGATGACGTAGACGATCGTGAAGGCGATGCCGACGGCGAGTGCCACGACGGCGCCCCCTGCGGTCGCCTCGGGGAGCGCGCTGAACAGCCCGACGCCGACGAACCCGAGGCCGACGAGTGCCGGGATGGTCGTGAACAGCCCGGCGAAGGCGCCGGCTGCGACACCGCTGTCCGCACGGTCGGTCGAGAGGTAACTCGCGGCCGCCCCGCCGAGCAGCGGCGAGAACGGGACGAAACTGAGCACGGTACTGACGATCGCGCCGACCACGCCGAGGACCCAGTTCGGTGTCCCCCGGCCGTGGCGTCGTGCACGGCCGTGACCCCAGACGACAGCGACGCCGAACAGGACGAGCAAAACGCCGACGGCGGCAAGCCCGAGTCCGCCCCACTCGGCGATCGCGACCAGCACGTCGATCGCCTCCGCCTCGGTGAGGACATCCGACCGGAATTCCCCTTCCCTGATGACCGTCGCGATCCCCTGGCGATCGATGGCGGCGTACAGCACCCAGCCGCCGAGGGCCATCAGGAGGCCCAAAAGCCCAAGCACACCGCCGATCGCCCAGTCGATCGACCGGCTGAAAGCGGGGGCTGGCTCAGTCGTGGTTTCCGTTTCAGCGTCCCGTGTCGATGTTGGAATCGGTTCCATAGCAGTATCAACAGGGGCGTGAAACAAAACCCGGGGCGGCGTGTTTCATCGGGAGAAACACTCAGACCGACTCTTTCCGTCTTCTCGATCAAGTGCCGGGTACAATGACCTCGAACACCGAGCGGCGGTGTGGCGTCGGCATCCGTGGCGTCGCGATGGCGATCGACTCGATCGTCTGGCTCGCGCTGTTCATGCTCGTCGTCTCCACCGTGGGACTGGTATCTGGAGACTTACAGACCACCAGCGGGGGAATCGAGACGAACCTCGAAGGCGGACCCGCACTCGTCGGACTCGGCCTCTGGCTCGCCGTCTCGATCATGTATCACACGCTGGCCGAATGGCGATGGGGCAAGACGCTCGGGAAGTACCTCGTCAGCATCAAGGTGACGCGACCGGACGGTTCGCCGCCGTCGTTTGTGGGATCGCTCCTTCGAAATCTCCTCCGACTGATCGACTGGTTGCCGTTCTTTTATCTGGTCGGAATCATCACGGTTGCGTTCTCGAAGTCGGACAGACGGCTCGGTGATCGGGTAGGGAACACGATCGTCGTTCGTCCGTGAGCGGTGAGTTCACTCAGGAAACTCCCGTCGAGCGACGACACCGGACGTGCCGTCGACGGTGACGGTAACCGTCACTGTGTCGCCGTCCGGATCGACGTAGAGATACATGTACATGTCCGCCTGCGGCGTGGTTGTCGAGGCCTCATAGCCCGAGACGACGGCTTCGAAAGCCACTTTCTCCACGTTGAGATCCTTCGTAATCCCGACCTTCACACGATCTTTCTCGGCCTCGGGGTCGAACTCGAAGGCATCGGCAGGTACTGCTTGCGCGACTGCCTCGGGGGGATCGACGGGCTCACTCGGGTCGGGGCGTGTGGTCGTCGTTCGATCAGGACTGGTGAGTTCGAAATCGAGAACGCCCTCGCTGTAGGTCCCGGTCGCGGTAACTTGCTCGTCTTCGATAGAGATCGAACGGTCCTCGCTCGCGGAACCCAATCGCGATTCGAACTGTTCGGCCGCCGAGTCCGTGAGTGGCCGCCGAGCGGCGAGTTCGGCGGTGACCTCACTGTCGTCGGCGTCGAAGGTCACCGACCCGAGGACGTCGTCGTCTGACCGGAGGAGTTCGTCCACCGGACGCTCGGCCGGGTCACCGAAATACACGGTTTCGAGATCAACCGGCCCCACCCAACCGCCGGCCAGATGGCCGTCGCCGGCCGCTTCGACCAGCCACTCGAAGGTTGTCCCGTCTTCGATCGCCCGCGTGCGGTCGCCCCCCGCGGTCTCGACGACGCGTCGGATCTGTTCACGAGTGTCGGCGACCAGGACTGCCTGCTCGCTGATCGCCGTGACGCCATCAAGTTCCCCGTCGCCGCTCGTTTCGTACAGGGTGAAGTCCTCGATCGCCCCCGTTTCCTCGAACGGGACGCCACCAACGATTCCTTCGGCTCCCGAACGGAGGGTCTCGGTGGCCTCGTCGAGATCGATCTCGCCGCGTCCCACCGCGACGGCATCTGTCGTGAACAATTCCTCGATCCCGCGGTCCGGGCGTTCCGGATCGACGAGATACCCGAGTCCGGACACGGCGACCGCCAGGAAGCCCCCGGCGACCAGTCCGCCGCCGACTTCGAGCGGCCAGGTCAGCAGTGGATCGTCGATGTCATCGAACCCCGAGACGCCTGTCAGGACCTGTCTGGAACCACCGGTCGCCTCCGCCGGGAGGATCAACGGCAACAGCTCGTCACCGTTCTCTGCCTCGCTTGCGATACTGAAATCCAGGTAGCCAACACGGATGCCACCGTCCTGTTTCGGAACCCATTCGGTATAGGGTGGTTCTCCGTCGCCGAATCCGAGACAGCCGCCGAGTGCGACGGTGGTCGCTGCCGCGCCGAGTTCCAGGAATCGTCGTCGATGGAGGGTCATGGGTAACCGGGCGGACCGATCGGGTGATCGGTCATTGTGGCCCGGACGTTCGGGAACCAGCGGCATAAACCATGTCCCCGTGCGCTTCACGCGTCCGGCGGCTCGAACCCGTTCGATCGTTCCAGGTCGGGCAGATCGACGATCACGACGCTCCCGCGGGGATCCCGTTCGTCGAACGCCAGCTCGCCGCCCAGCCGCGTCACCGTCCAGGAGACCAGCCAGAGACCGATGCCGCTGCTGTGTCGACTCGGTGTTTCCTCGCCCTCGAGGAGGGGGTTCCGCTCTTCGGGCGGGATTCCCGGTCCGTCGTCTGCCACCTCGATCCGTCCGCCGTCTGCCGTCGAGTGGATGCGGACCGTTACCGACGGCGGCGTCCGATCGGTATGGGTTATGGCATTGTCCAGCAGTTCCGTGAGTACCGATTCGATGGCGTCAGGATCGGATCGGATGACAACCGCCCCGGGGGGATCCAGCGTCACGTCGGCGTCAGTCGCGCTGCCAGCGACCGATCGGGCGATCGTGACGAGATCACACTGGGTCCGTTCGAGGGGGTCCCCCGTCAGCACGCGTTGGGACCGATCGACTGCGTCGGCGAGATCGACCAGCTCTGTCGCGAGTGTTTCGATCCGATCGAAATACTGTGACGCTTCTCCTGCAGGGAGTTCCTCGTCGCGGATCGGTTCGGCGAACCCGCGAATCGCGTCGAGATCGTTCCGGAGATTGTGTCGGATTACCCGGTTGAGAACCTGCAGGCGCTGTTCGCGTGTCTTGCGGTCCGTAACGTCCCGGAACCGGTAGGCACGCCCGAGCACATCGCCGTCTGTGCCGGTGATCTCGGTCCGGTCGACGGCGAACTCCCGTCTCCCGGTCGTGGTCCGAAGTATGACCGGGCGGTCCGCTGGTGGATCCTCGGGCACGTCCGTCACGTCGGCGAGCGAGTGATGCCGAAGCCGGGTCGTCTCGACGTCGAACGTCTCTGCGGCGGCCTGGTTCACGTCGAGGAGTCGATCTTCGCGATCGACGACGAGTACGGGGACGGACATCGCGTCGAGGGCCGTCTTCCGGGCGAGGTGTCCCGCCGCTGCCCCCCGTTCGAACGCGTCGGTGCCGAACGCGGTCCAGGCCAAGACGCCGACGACGGCCGCGAGTTGAACGAAGACGACCCGATAGATCGAGTCGCCACCGAGTTGTCCGCCGTAGCCGATCGCGATCGGGAGAAACGTGATCCCGACGCCTGTGAGGGCAAAGGCCACTGCTGAGTCACGCGCCAGATCGTCGTACGTCACCGCCGAGCGCACGAGTAACACCACACCGAGCAGACCAAGTGAAAACACAGCCACCTGCAGGACGAACGTCGTGAGGGACGACAGCTGGCCGAGCAGGCCTACCTGTAGTCGCGCCGTCTGCTGCGCCCAGGTGACCGCCGTGCTCGCGACTGTCAGACCACCGAGGAGGACGATCCCCGCCCATCGACGCGGCGTCATCGCCGGGCCGCGGCCGGTGTACTCGAAGACGAACGCGATCCACAGCAACGAGGCGAACGCGTACCCGCCGATGAGAAGCAACTCGCTGATCGCATCGAGTTCGATCGGCACCAAACCGGACCGGCTGAACGCGATGGTTGCGCCCATCCCGGCAAGCAGGACGGCCAGTAGTGCGTACGGCACCACCCCCGGATGATCGTGTCGTCGTGCAGTCCGACCGGCCACGATGACGCCGGTCACGAGCACGACGAGGGCACCGGCGACCCAGGCGATCCGGATCATCACGCGTCACCCCCTGTTGTGTGTGGTCGGTCCGTTTCCCGCGTGTCACCCGACGGGAGGACGACGACAACCGCCCGTCGTCCCTCCGAGGTCCGCTCGACGGAAAGATGGCCCCCGAGTTGGTCGAGTGCCAGGCGCGAAACCGCAAGCGAGAGGTCGGCGTCGGACCCCTTCTCTGCGCGATCGTTGACGTCCGGTCGGTCGTCGATGATCCGAACCGTCGGGGGGTCAGTTTCGACGGTGACTTCGACCTGCGTCACAGCATGGGCGCACGCGTCTTCGAGCACTGGTTCGAGCAGCGACGCCAGGAGCGCCGAGTTGACAGCCGTGTCGATAGCGTCCGCTGGAGTATCGACCGCCATCTTCGGGCCTGCTTCGGTAGTGATCGAATCGCGGAGTTCCCGGAGGACGGGGCCGACAGCAAGTCGCTCGTCCGGGCGGACCCCATTCTCGGCGATAGCTCGCTCGATCGAGCGCGTCTGGGCGACGAGTGTCGTCAGCTGCGTCGTTCGTTCCCACATCCGACCGGCGACCTCCGGAGCGTCGTCGAACGACGTGTTTTCTATCTCTGTTACCTCGTCGGCCACGGCAGTCATTCGTCCCTGAATCACCTCGACGACGAAGCGACTGAGCAAGGTGAGCTGTTCCTCCCTCCGCTGTCGGGCGGTCACGTCCGTACAGGTTATCAGGTGGCCGACTTGACGACCCCGTCCGTCAGTGACCGGATCGGCGGTCACGGACACCGTCGTTCCGTCCGGCAGTTCGATCCGAGCTGGGTCCGCTCTCTTCGCCACGTCCGTGAGACTGATCGCGGTGGGAAACAGTGACTCGAACGCATCTTCGAGGACCGATGCCCGCGAGACATCGAACAGCCGTTCGCCGGCGGGATTGAGGTCTCGAACCCGCCCGCTCCGATCGACGATGAGGATTCCGTCAGCCAGTTCACCGACGACGCGATCCCGCCCGAGCACCCGTACGGCGGGTGGCGTTTCGAAAACTGGATACCGGACAACGGCGAACAGAAATAAGCCGCCGGCGATCGCCGTCAGTGCCGGGAGGATGACTGGTCGTTCGAAGATCTGTGCGACGAAACTTCCGGACAACAATACGATCGCGCCACCTGCTAGCAACAACGGCTCACGGAGCGGGACTGCTTGCTGGTCGATCGACGTCCACAGGAGCAAAAATACCCCGATCGTGACGAGAAATCCCATGAGGAGGAACGTCACCGTCAGCAGTTGGAATGTGAGGGGGGACGGATCCCTGACCGCCAGTGCCGCGGTCATGACGGCACCGATCGAGATCGCGCCTATGATCGCGCCGGTCGCCTGGACCACCCGCCGGGATCGACCCGTGTGTCGAAAGGCGAACAGTACCCACAGCCCGCCGGCGATCACTGTGATGGTCGTGCCGATCACGACCCACGCCGACGCCTCGACATCCCACCCGGTCACTGCGATCGCTGCGTTCGGCGATGTGAGATCGGCCACAAGCAGGTGCAAGAGCGATCCCACGCTTGTGAACACCCCGACACCGAGCAGTGCCCGGGCGCTGGCCCGATCACGATACCGGAGCAGAACCCCCACCAGCGCGACGGCTACCAGTGCCGCGAACGTTGTCGTTCCGAGCCGGAGTGCCGTATAGAGCACCATCTATCGTTCTTTTCTGCCTACATTTCGATCCGACGCCTGGGCCCTGATCACAGCGGTGAGCAGGGATCTCTTCGACCTGCGGTCGCTGAAGTGTGTCTCTCTGGAGGCCCCCGATACTTGGATATCGGGGGTTCGAGAGCGTGCCGAACGGCGAGTACTCAGTCGTTCGCCGGGATCGGTCGCGGCGCGTCGAAGGGCGATCCTGTCGGCCGGTCGGATTCGACCACAATCTCGATCCCGCCGTCGTCGATCGTCACTGCCAACGAGTCGATTACGGGACGGTAGACCTTGTGATGGTGACCGTTTTCGGCCTCGATCCGGTTTTCGGTTTCGAGCAAGCCGAGATCGACGAGCGCGTTAAGCCGACGGAACGCCGTGGGACGGGACATAGCAGTGGCCGCCGCGACTTCCCGTCCACTCTTCGGGTGGTCGAGGACGGCTTCGAAGGCTGCCCGAGCGTATTCGTCGCCGAGTGTGTCGAGCAGCGATATCGGATCGTCGTGATTCCATACGTCATCTCGGTTGGTCGTTGCCGGGGAGGTGGGACCAATTCGGGATCGGGCTGGTTCGCTTGACATCGGTACATCGAGAGAAACGCCCTATGGAGGTATCGATGGCAGCTAGCTATCGAGGGGGTGACCGATAAGAGACTCTAGCTATACAGACTCGATCCGATCGATGCCAGCCGTCGAAACTCGGAATCGCCAACGCTGCCGGCGCTCAAGGGTCCACACTGCCCGAAAGACCGGCATTTATGGGTAGCCGCCGTTGAATAGTGATCGATGGGAGACACCGAGGACCTCCCGAACGCGTTGGTCGTGGACGACGAGCGGGAGGTCGCCGACGCCTACGCGCTCCGCCTGCGCGGACTCTGTGACGTCGAAACCGCCTACGATGGCGAGGCGGCCCTGGAGATCGTCCGCGACCGCGAGATCGACGTAGTGCTACTGGATCGGCACATGCCCGGCATGTCCGGCGATGACGTGCTCGATGAACTCGCGGCGATGGATTTCCAGGGGCGAGTGCTCATGGTGACGGCGATCGATCCAGACTTCGACATCCTCGACATGCCGTTCGACGACTATCTCTGCAAGCCGGTCGATCGCGAAGACGTCCGAGCAGCCGTGACCCAGCAGTGTACGATCCTCGGGTACGCGACGCTCGGCGAGTACTTCAGTGTCGAAGCCAAGCGCCAGGTTATCGCGGCCGAACTTCCGGCTGAGCAGCGCGAGTCTCACGAGGCCTATCAGCGAAGACAGGAACAGTCACGGCGGCTGGAGCGACGCGCGCGCCGACTGCTAGGTGAGGCGGCCAAGCTCCTCGATAGCTTCGACGAGATCGCGCGCGAAAGTGGATGATTTAACGCGGAGTTGGGAGAACGACAACCGGTAGGCAGGGCGGGGTCGGATACTGAGACCCGCCTCCGACCTGGGCGGGCATAAAGAGCGACGGGGCGACGGATACTCAAGCAGTGTGCAGTGTTTCCAGGTGTGAAACGCCGGAGTTTCGCCTCACCCGACGATGCAAGCCAGTCGAAGATCTCGAACACGCCAATACATTGCGTCCAGTGTCACGTGGCCCCTCATTCCGCTAACGACTGGCTGTGATGTGATTCACGTGCTCTTCTCCTGACGGTGATGACAGGCATGCTCGCGCATCTCTGTGATCGAGTCGAATCGTTGAGGGCAGTTGGAACATTTCAGGAGCGGCATCGTGATACCTCCGCGTTTCACAGTATTCGGTCCGCGTTCATATACCTGACATACGGTCAAAGGGGCATTTGAGCCACGTTCAGCGACGATCCGAACAATGCCCACAACGTCACGTAACCGTTACTCACCCGCGCTGTCGTCGAGGTGCCACGAGAGACCGAGTGTGTCCGTGATCGAACGCGGCTCCTGGAGGTGCGGAACGGTCATCGGGACGCTCTCGTTGGCGTCGTCGTCGGTATCGACCGTTTCGGGGCCCGGAACGAACAGCTCCATCGTCGTGTCGTCCGTCGAATACACATTGAATTCGAGCGACTCCGTTCCGAGCAGGCGATCGAGCAGTCCGTTCGAGAGCGTGATATCGGTGACCGCGTAATTCTCCACTTTGGCCTGGGGTTCCTCGAGGAGTCGGTCGTATGCCACGAGAACATCGTCGTAGCAGTGGTATTCAAGCGTTCCGTACCGGAAGTACCGGGTGGTCGCTCGCAACGCCACGAAGAATCCGCCCAGGCCGAGACCGACGAGGACAATCCCGACGCTCGATGCGAGCACGCCAAAGCCGACGATCAAAGCGGTGACGAACCCGATCGAGCCAGCCAAATAGGCAAGTCCGTGAAGCAGGGCGTCGACGACCGTCGCCGTCCGACCCATCGACGTCCGGAGACGTGGCTCCACGTCCGGTGTCTCGACAGGTTCAGGTTCGATCTCGGTGCGTTTGCTTCCGTAAAGCCGTGAGAAGAGGCCCCGGCGGTCGTCATCACGTTCCAGTCGACTCGCCCGGACGTCGTAAGCGAGTTTCCCGACCGCGAGGGCGAGCACCGACCGCGCGGGATCGAGGATCGCAGTCGTCTCGACGGTCGATTCGAGGCCGAGAAAGGCCATGAACAGGAGGCCGACGACGAAGAGGTACTTGAAAGGAACGAGCAGCAAGGATCGCGGGGAGTGCGTCAAATAGTCGTTCCCACGAAAGTACTCGCGGTAGGTGTCGATCCCGCGGGTGAGAAAGACCGCGGCTCCACCGAGGAGGAACGCGGCCGCGTCGGCCTCAGTGACCGTCGGTCGCGTCAGGGCGAAGGCGACAAAGGCCAATCCCACGACGACGGGCGTGATCACGACAGCAAAGACGAGCGTCGGGACGTTCCGCGGATACACTGGCGGGAAGGGACCCAGCGACCCGACCGCGCCGCGTTTCTCCTGGAGTGGCCCGAGCAGCCTGAAGCGATCGTCGATGGCGTTGTTGGGTCGCTTATGGGCAAAGGGGATCTTGATCACGGTCCAGACGCAAATCGCGCCTAGTTCGGCCTGGTAGACGAGCAACAGCGCCGTCGGCGACCACCCGAAAAAGATGACGCCGACAATCGGGACGAGGTTCCCCACGACGACGGGGAGATCACGAAGCCAGGCGGGGGCGGGCATCGGATCCGTGGTGGAGGGCAAGACGCACACGTTCTGGGGTGCAGATGGCGATCCTCTTCGGTTTGTCGGTCACGTCAGTACGTACATGTCCCGACAGTGAGTCCGTTTTTCCGAATTGCTGACTCAGCAAATCTGGTTTACCCGGTCGCTTTTGTCGGTAATCCTGGCAAATGACAGGAGAACTGCGTTGTAATCAGATTCGTCCGGAACCGCCTCCGAACGTCCCAGCCGTCGAGGACGATCGCTCCCCGCCGAGTTCGCCGAAGTCCATGTCCTCGAAGTGCTTGGGCGCGGTGTGCTCGGTCGCGTAGACGTAGAGGGCAGTCTTGGCGATGCCGCTGAGTGCCTTGCCGACGAGCAGTCCGATCACGACAGCAGTCCCCCCGACCGACAGCGTCGCCACCAGCTGGACGGTCCCCAGGCCGGCCGTCGCGACGTAGGTGATCGCACCGAGGACGACGCCACCCAGGGCCAGTAGGACGGTCACCACGTCGATCGCACCCATCGCGCCGATGGACTCGCCCCAGGTGTCCTTGAACGTCCGCGCGCTCTCTTTGAACAGCTCCGTGATCGAGGGGTCCCGAAAGACGATCACCGGGACGACGAAGTACGTCATCACGCTCCAGGCGACCGCGAAGACCGCGGCGAGTAGGTGGGCAACGAGGTTGTCCTCGCTCTCGATCGCGCGGAGGATCACGCCGACGATGGCGGCGACGACCGACCAGACAAGCAGTGGTAATTTCCGCTGCCAGGCGGCCGCCAACGCGGCGCGGATCGACGGCTTATCGCCGCGGAACGCCGTTCGGGTCGCGACGACCAGCGCCGCCGTGAAGAACGACGCGATAAACGTCTCGACGAGGTACGCGACGAACAGCGCGACGAAGATCGCCGGGCCGGGCTCTTCGAAGAACGGGCCGGTGAAAACGAGACTCCCGAACAGCGTCGCGAGGAACGCGAGGCCCGAGAGCCCGCCGATCAGTGGAAATACCAGCAGTTTCGGATGGGTTCGGAGCACGCGGACGCTCCGGCGTGCCATGCCGAACCCGATCATGAGACGTTTGATCACTCCCATACCCGCGTTTCCGGGCCACGACCGATAAAAGAGCTTGCCACAGTTTCCGACTCCGAAACGCCGAACAACCCGTATATCCCCCGCTGCCAAACGGGAACCCAGCCCGAGATGTTGCTACTGAAAACACATGTGAAGGAGTGGACTGGAGATGATGCGTAACAGACGGCAGTTTCTCGCTGCAGTGGGAGGTACGATTAGTATAGTGTCAGTCTCGGGCTGTCTCGGAGTCCTCCCCTCCAGTGAGACCGACTCAAGGTACCCGGGCGGGACAGTCGTCATCGAGAACAACAGCGATCAGTCGCTGACCGTCTCAATTATGATTGTCGAGGACGAATACGACGCGGCGATCGAAACGTCAGTGCCCGCCGGCGAGACCCAGGTTCGACGAAAGTTCGTCGATGCCGACGCAGGCGAGGTCATCACGCTCGCGGCACGCCTCGGTGACAGTGGTGATCCGGCGACGTTCAACTTCTTCCCCGCCGGCGGAGAAAACAATGCTCGACCGGAAATCGCACGACTGACGGTGCAAAACGCTGTCGAGGCAAGCGCGCAATGGACTGCGGAACGTGGGAAACGATAAAGAAGGATCGTCCACGGTTCTGGATCAGCAACAGAGACATTTGGTTCTGATTTAGGTAAATTCGGGGGAGGATTATTGTGAGCGGATTTGAGGTGCGTGAAAGATCAAGAAATTTCAGCATGAGGTGTATTCGACCCCGCATACAGCGTATAAATCCGCAATCCGACATGCGATTACCCATCTGCATGTCGTCTTTGGATCTCACGAAAAGGGTGAGAGCCAAGGGCCGGATTTGAACCGGCGATGGGCGGCTCTGCAGGCCGCTGCGTTAGGCCGGACTCTGCCACCTTGGCACAGTATTGTATCGGTGATCGGCCAAGTTATGGATTGTGATCCGGCCGTTTCGCCCAAACGGGCGATGGGGGGCTGTCGCACGTGATGAAAGAACGTGCGACGCTGACAGACGAACGAAGTGAGTCTGTCTGAACTGCAGGCCCCTGCGTTAGGCCGGACTCTGCCACCTTGGCGCAACTTCGTCTAGTGCCAGCGATCCAATAAACATAGCGGTCTGGTCGCCACACAGTATGACGCCTCACGAATCCATTACGAATTATAATAAACCACAAGAATTGTTCAGAATATAAAAACATTCTTGCCCGTTTGTATCGTTGCTACTCGTAATGACACGGCACAATCGACCGTTCGAACTGCTCGACGCGGGGGACTGGCGACTGATCACTCTCGGCACAGGACTCGTCGTCGCGAGTCTACTAGCGGCCGGCTGGTTCCTGACCAGTGGCGACCTCCCCGGCGGGCTCGCTACACTGTTGTTGACTGTCTCGGGCGCGCTGTTTGTCGCGATCGGCACATCGGAATCCTCCCGACCGACCGCCTGACCGTCGGCTGGATTCTCTCTGTATTGTACTGGAGCCCCGTGCAGCGTTGCCACTCTCGGCAACAGCTCCTTGCATAAATACAAAAAGCCCACCCGAGAGTGTTGTCACTCTCGGATGGGTTGAATGAAGTATGAATGGAGGCGGCGAACCGGTTTTCCCAGAGACTCTCGTACTCCAGTACTCGCCGGAACGCAGGCGGGCTTAACTTCCGTGTTCGGAATGGGTACGGGTGTTGCCCCGCCGCTATGGCCGCCTTAACGCCGATCCGTGGAATCGAACCACGCGAGGCCAGCGATCGGTCGATGCAAAACCAGTGTACGTGCGATCCAGTTTGCGCCTGGACGCGACTACGTCGCGTTTACATGCGGTATGAATGGTGGCTTCGGTCAGTTAGTTCTCGCGGGCTAAACACCTCGTTACCTCGGTGCGTACACCCCGAGTCTATCGAACTCGTCTTCTACGAGCGACCTCAGCGGTACCTCTTTTCCAGGTGGGTTTCCGGCTTAGATGCGTTCAGCCGTTACCCCGTGTGGCGTGGCTGCCCGGCAATGCTCTCTCGAACAACCGGTACACCAGTGGCCACCAACCGTAGTTCCTCTCGTACTATACGGTCGTTCCCGTCAGGTACCAAACACCCCCAATAGATAGCAGCCGACCTGTCTCACGACGGTCTAAACCCAGCTCACGACCTCCTTTAATAGGCGAA